>Ga0183260_10000037_pt1 | contig 81238 bp, 72 predicted proteins | sample AntDrymUQ4972206_2_FD_129768 | JGI IMG/M metagenome (GOLD analysis project Ga0183260, IMG submission 129768) | Polar desert sand microbial communities from Dry Valleys, Antarctica - metaG UQ497 (22.06) (version 2) (version 2) | ecosystem: Environmental > Terrestrial > Soil > Desert | place...
CCAGAGAGCATCCCCAATGTCATCGCCTGGCTGGACGAGCAGGGCCGCGGCAAGGCAGAGGTCACGTTCCGGTTGAGAGACTGGTTGATCTCCCGTCAGCGATACTGGGGCACGCCGATTCCGATCGTTTATTGCGATGCTTGTGGAATAGTCCCGATTCCCGAGTCCGACCTGCCGGTGCTCTTGCCGCTCGATGCCAAATACACACCCACCGGTCAAAGCCCCCTGACGCTGCATGCCGAGTTCATGGAGGTCAAGTGCCCCACATGTGGCGGAGCCGCACGGCGCGAGACCGACACGATGGACACCTTCGTCGATTCGTCGTGGTACTGGTACCGGTATACGGACCCGCTGAACGCTGAGGAGCCGTTCGATCCTGCCATAGCCGGGACGTGGACTCCTGTCGATCTCTATTGCGGCGGCATCGAGCACGCGATCCTGCATCTGCTCTACGCCCGGTTCTTCACCAAGGTGATTCGCGACATTGGGTTGATCGAGTTCGGTGAGCCATTCGTTCGCCTGCGCAACCAGGGAATGATCCTGGCCGCGGAAGGAACCAAGATGAGCAAGAGCCGCGGTACCCAAATCGGCGCCGACGAATTGGTCGCCGAGCACGGCGCCGATGCCTTGCGACTGCATTTGATGTTTCTGGGACCGTGGGACCAGGGCGGTCCGTGGAACGATCGCGGAATCACGGGCATGGGGCGGTTCATCCGCCGGGCGTTCCTGCTTGTGTCGGAATCCGCGACTCGGGAACTGGATGGATCGGCGCCAGATGAGGTCGTCGCCGGATTGCAATCGCTGATCCATCGCACGACAAAGCGAGTCACCAATGATCTGGACGGATTTCACTTCAATACGATGATTGCGGCGCTGATCGAATACACCAACGAGTTGATGAAGCTCAAGGAGGCGCCAATCGCGAGCACGCCAGTTTGGCGTGAGGCGATGGAGACGCTGACGTTGCTGATGGCGCCCTCGACGCCGTATGCGGCCGAGGAGATGTGGAGTCGCCTGGGCAATCCGTTTTCGGTCCATCACCAGACCTGGCCAGCGTACGACGAGGAGTTGGCGACCGCGGCGAGTGTAGAAATTCCGGTTCAGGTCAACGGGAAGCTCCGCGACAAGATTGTGGTCCCGACTGGAACAGGCGAAGCGACCGTATTGGACCTTGCAAGAGCAAGCACAAAGGTCCAGCAATACATGGCGGGAAAATCGATGGTCCGCGAAATCGTGGTTCCGGATCGACTCGTTAACTTCGTCGTGAAGTGACCTTACTCGTTTTTTGGAGCGGACCCCCGCATCATCGAAGGCGCTTCCATAGTCACGATGCGGGGTTGTCCGCCCGAACGACTTGCCAGATACGGCGTTCGATTACCCACTAAACATGCAGTGGCAGAGACGCTCCCTTGCACGCTCGGGACCGCGACCTTTCAAACAAGCCGTTGGAACGCTAATCCGCGACGGGGGACAGTTCAGCCTTGCGTTCGGGCGTCCACCTGATGTTGAGTGAGCGATTGGCGCCAACCTCGTTGAGCCGTTTGTACTCGGTGTTGTAAGGGGCTCCCGTTACCTTGGCTGGTTCAGTCTCGGCTTCATCGGCGATCTGCAGCATTGCGTCGATGAAATAGTCGAGCGTCTCCTTCGATTCGGTCTCGGTCGGTTCGATCATCATCGCCTCGGAGACGACCAGCGGAAAGTAGGTTGTCGGCGGGTGGACGCCGAAGTCAAGCAAGCGCTTGGCAATGTCGAGCGTCCTCACGCCATTCTTCTTTTGGCGGCTGCCGGAAAGCACGAACTCGTGCATGCAGGTGCGCTGGTACGCCAGCTCGAATCGATCCTGGAGCTTCACGCGGAGATAGTTCGCGGCGAGAACCGCATCTTCGCTGATCATTCGCAGTCCGTCGGCGCCGTGCATGCGGATATAGCAATAGGCGCGAATGTGCATCCCGAAATTGCCGTGGAAGGAATGCAGTTGACCGATGCTGTGGGTCGGCTGGAACCACTCGAAGCGATCCTCGCCGTCTACGATGTGAACACGTGGTCCAGGCAAGAACTCTGCGAGCGCTTCGGTGACACCCACTGGACCCGACCCCGGTCCTCCCCCACCGTGCGGCGTCGAAAACGTCTTGTGCAGGTTGTAATGCATGATGTCGATGTCGAGGTCGCCGGGGCGCGCAATGCCGAGAATGGCGTTGAAGTTCGCTCCGTCGTTGTAGACGAGGCCACCCGCTTCGTGTACGACATCGACAATCGCGTGGATGTGCTCGTCCCACAGTCCCAGCGTATTCGGGTTCGTGATCATGAGGCCGGCGGTCTCCGGGCCGACCATTTGGCGAAGCATGTCGAAGTCGGTGTTGCCGCGTGCGTCTGATGGAACCGTCACAACGTCGAAGCCGGCCATCCGCGCCGTAGCCGGATTGGTGCCGTGCGCTGAATCCGGAATCAGCATCTTGGTCCGCCTGGTGTCGCCCCGGCTCACATGCCAGGCCTTTATGATCAGGCACCCAGTCAGTTCACCATGGGCGCCCGCCGCCGGTTGCAGCGTGACCGAGTGAAATCCTGAAATCTCAGCCAACATTTCCTGTAATTCGTACATCAGCTCCAGGGCGCCTTGGACGGTGCTTTCGGGCTGGTAGGGATGCAGGCGGGCGAAACCGGGATAGCGAGCGACAGCTTCATTGATTTTCGGGTTGTACTTCATTGTGCACGACCCGAGCGGGTAGAAGTTGATGTCGATCGCATGATTTTTCTGGCTGAGACGCGTGTAGTGACGGATCACGTCGATTTCGCTGACCTCTGGCCAGTCAAGACTCTCGCGGAGATGTCCTGCCGGGAGCGGTGTCTCCGGGACATCCGGGGCCGGAAAGCGGACGCCCCTCCGCCCTGGTTTGCTCAGTTCAAATATCAGTGGCTCAACCGCCATGTGACGCTGTCTCCGTGAGGTGGATAAAGTCGGATCTGGAACATGCGGGCTGGGGATGCATCGCCCTTTCCACCGTGGATGGTATCACGATCCCGAGTCAAAAGAGTTGGAGCCACGATCAGCGACGAAATGCGATCGTTGCCCCCAGGCGCCAAGCCGCCACCGGTGCGAAGACCATTTCAATCAGACGTTGGACAGCCTGCGCCCGATGACCGTTTCATTGGATACTGTTTGGCGCAACCTGATCGGCGCCCGGCGGCGATCCTGACGATCCATCCCATGAGGTTTGTTCGTGAATCCGTACCTGGCGATCACACTCGTGATGTGTGGCGTGATCTTCCTTTCGCTGGCGGCAACGGCGTATATGGCCGTCTATTTCACGCGAAGGGCCAAAGTGGACCTCGAGCAGATGCTGTTGCCTTTGGCGGGAGTGATCGATGGCGAGGCAAATGTGGACGATGCGGTGGTCGAAGGCCGCCGCAACGGCAAGCTTGCTTTCGGACGTATGGCTCACGCCGATGGCGGGCCGGTTCGAGTCTTCCAAACGGAACTGATTGACGCCGCCGGTGGTGAAAGGTGGCTCTACGTGGAGTATCCAGCACAGGGAACTACGGTGTTGAGACCCGAAGGATCGCCGTTGCGGGAGGAGCTGTTGCCGTTGCTTCAAGACAATCTGGCGACAAAACTTGGCGTTCAAGAAGGCTGGTTCCAACTGGACTATTCGCCCACGGGCGGATATGTGCGGTTGAGCGTGCCAATGTCCACGCGCAGGGACATTCCGGGCGAGGACGTGTTCCGCCGCCAGCTCGACGTTCTGGATCGACTTTCGGATGCCAATCGTCGTCTCCAGGAGCGATTGGCATCGCAAGGAACGGACGCCAGTGAATAGCGGTCCCATTCGTGAGACCAGTCCGATCCGGGTTGACTGCGCCGAAGAACAATATGCGTATATGCTGGCTCGATTCGGAGATCCCGCCGGCTGGAACATCGTGGCTCAGATGTTCGATTCGGCTCCGGATGGGCGTGTTATCGAACGCGTTGATGTCGCCATGCATTCGAGCAACGTGGTGCGTGTCACGTTCGTCTCGGCGACGGAGGGACCCTTGTTCGATTCCTCCGGGCCCGACGACAACAGCACTGGATTTCTCGACCGGCTTATGGAATCGGCGTCCGCGTTTTCGGCAGCCAACCCACCTCATCATCCGGGGACACTGGCGCGATTTCCCATTCCTTCTTCCAGCTACGCCAATGCCTTGTCGGTGCCGATGCCAGTGCTTGCAGTTGAGGGCGGCAAGCGGGGACTCTACGCCCCTCCCCGGTTCGTCGTGATCGATTACGGGACGGGCGAAGCGAAAGGAGCCGGTGAGTTCCCTGGATTCGATCCCGAAGACTGGCCGCCGACTCGGCTAGGCGACTGGCCACCCGTCACATTGACGAATATGCATCGTCTGCAGCTACAAGGCACGATCATGCGATTCAGCTCGGTCTGGAATCGCGTTCTCACGGCGTGGTTTGCAGTGGACATCATGGAGTCGCCGGAACTGACAGCGGACGTCCGCGAGGCACTCGATCGGCGTGCGGTTCTCGACTTGTCAGGGCTGCTGCCGTATTACGAACGACTCAATCCCGTGTTTGACAAGTGGCTCGCCCGTCACTCCACTGCTGGTTGACGTTCTCGCGACGGGACAGCGGGCCAATCAGCGACTCGCTCGACACGTTCTCCGCGACGCCTGGCTGGTAAGAAGGAATGTCCGCTGCTCAACCACTTCCCGGCAGCGACCCAACCAATCGTGGTCACGCCAGCTCCAGCAATGACGTCGACAACGTAATGTTCACCCAGGTAAATGAGCGCCAGTCCCATTGAAATGGTGTAGACCCATGCCACGATTCTCCATCCCCTGGCATAGTCCATGGCCACAAATATGAGCAGGAATGTAACGGCAAAGTGAATGGAGGGCATTGCCGCGATCGGATTTGATTCGCCCACTACCTTGTGGCCGGCCTGATAAAGTCCTCCTCCAAGTTGCTCCCCAATCGGCTGCATAATGCGTTCGACCTCGGGGGCGCCTGGTGAATTAACCGACGGCGGCGCCAACCACGGAGGATTGCTGGGCAGTATGAAATACAGCGCCAATCCAAGCGTGAGCAGGAATCCAAGCCCCAGGAGCAGTTGCCGGAACTTCTCCGGTTCCTTCCACCACAGGTACACGGCGACCGCATGCGGTACGAAAAAGTATGACCAATGGATGAACGTGAAGTAGAAGTCGTACCAATGCAGGCTCCCTATTGTGTACCAATCCGCCTGCATTCTAATCGTCGGCAACTCACCATTGAAGATCCAGCGTTCCAGTGCTGTGGCTCTGGTATTGACGATCATTGCCCACCGCGTGTCGTCGGCAAGGGAACGAAGAAATGTGAACACGAACCAGATAAGGGCATAGGGCACGAGCGCTCCGAGCAGGGAACGCGCCCGGCCGTACGGCACGACAAGGACGGCAAGCACGGCCATCAAACCCCAGCCCAGAAACTGGCGATCGGTGAAGAGCGAGACGACGACAAGCACAAGAGCGATCGCCATGCGAATCTTGAAGTCGCGTGTCAGCAATCTTGTGGAGCTCAGCTTGGCAAACACGAGTCGCCTGGAGCCAGTCGCTGGGACGGTGGGTTTGTCGTTCCCAGGTCGGTCAGAGTGATCCAAGAGTGCGCAAGACCCCCGTAAAAATGTGCCGTTCGTAGGCAGCAGAGTATACGCGAGCAATTCAGCGGCTAAAGTGAATAGCGATCCCTGGCTTTCTTGGTGACCTGGATCCGGTCTTCGCCACTTTCGGCATGTGGCTTGCGAGCCATGAATCCGCGCCTAAGCTGCTCGCCGATCCATTGATCGTCAAAGCCGTGCCGCGAAGCGAGCGCGTCGGCCGCTTCCGCGGGAAGGCCCCCATCGTTCGAAAGGGCTTCGGCATAATACCCCTTGCGTCCTAGTTCGGCGTCGGACGTCGCGCTCAGCACCAGCCGCTCGACGACGGGACCGCCTTCAAGGTGGGTCATGATTTCGGGGATGTCCTTCACCGTGACGCCGTTGTAAATCACGTTATCCGGATAAACGACGACGTTGGGACCGCAGTCGCACAGATCGATCGTCCCGCAGTTGTTGACCAGGATGCCGGAATCCAGTCCCTTCCGGAGCACGGCAAGCCGCAGCCTCCCGGCAATATCCATCGCGCCCTTTTGGTTGCAGTGCACGGCCGTACAAACCAAAACGTGCTTCTTTGTCCAGTACATGTTCTGTCCTCGTCAGGGTGCCTGGCTCAGCGGGATTGAACCGAAATCCAGGCTTTCCATTCGTCGTTCAATTGACCGTCGTCAATGCCGAGCGCGTTCACGATTGCGTCATCGTACGGCACCCCGGAGGCGAACTCGTCAATCAACGCGGCAATCCCTTCATCACCCCATCGGGTCTCGATGAACTCCAGCGCGCTCCAACTCGTTGCGTAGGCCAGGGTGGCCTGGGCGGAAAGGAACGGAAAGCTGACATTGAGCGAATTGAGATCGAACAGGGCTTCGTCTCGATGGGCCCGAACCACCATCTCCATATATCCGTCCGTCCCACCAACCTGAAAATGGGTGGCCATGCCTTCATCGAACCAGAGGGGTGGATAGGTGAACGGATTTTCAGTGGCCTGATGCAGCACCTGGTGACTCACTTCGTGCGGAATCACCCGCCCGATCTCCCTGGAGTTTCCGTTCGGCACGACAGCCGCGATCAGGAGGAATCCGGGATACGAAGCGCCCGCGATCGATTCTCGCGAATTCGGTTGCTGGGCGCCGCGAAAATCCTCCGACGACGGATAAATCCAGACTGCGAGCGGGGCGCCGCGATCGAGCCGGTAACGCTTCTCCAGTTCCGTTACGGTCGACTGTGCCGAATCGAGAATCTGGTGCGCGAACGTTTCGTCGAGGCCGTAGTAGTGAACGCGAACCTGGTGGGATTCGATCAATCGCCAGTCCCAGCGATCGTCGAACCAAACTGTGGATTCAGGATCGGATTCGGCGATCACTTCCTGGTCATTGACCAGCCGCCAGCGATACTCGATCTCCACGCCTGACGGCACAGATCCGGATTGGAGGTCGATTGTGACCTCAACCTGAACCGGGTCGGCGGACTCGAATGGAACGAAGACAAGCGTCTCCGTCTCGGCGCCTGCTGTGGAGTAGAGCAGCTCAAGATCGACACTGTCGCCTGCTGCTTCCCACTGAAGATCAGCGTCAATCACGATCCCACGCGGGAAGTCGATCTCAACCTCGGAAACCGCTTCAATCGAGGAGGTTGCCGATGTCGCCGGTTGGGCGAGGACGGGCGCCGGCGCGAATCCGATCAGCACGATGAGCGTCAAGAGGACCTTGGCCAACCTGGTTCCGCATGTGACATGACATACAGGTTGGATCACGAGGCGACCTCCGCCGGCGAAATCAGCATCTGCAGGTAGGCATCGATGAACGGATCGAGCCCGCCGTCGAGCACCCGCTGGGCATCCCCGACACTTGTTTCTGTCCGATGATCTGTAACTTGGGTATAGGGATGAATGACATAACTCCTGATGCGACTGCCGAAGCCCGCGGCGGTCAGATTGCCTTTCAGTTCCGACCGCTCTTCCGCCTCCGCCTTCAATTTCAGTTCGAGTAAACGAGAGCGCAGGATTTTGTACGCCGTTTCCCGATTCTGTGTCTGGCTGCGTTCGTTCTGGCAGGTCACGACGATTCCGCTCGGAATATGGGTCAAGCGGACGGCCGAGTCGGTCTTGTTGACGTGCTGTCCTCCGGCGCCCGATGAGCGATAGGTATCGACCCGAACATCGTCTGGTTTGAGATCGATTTCAAGGTCGTTCTCGATTTCGGGAATGACCTCCACCAATGCGAATGCCGTGTGCCGGCGATGCGCGGAATCGAACGGCGAGAGGCGCACGAGTCGATGCGATCCGCCCTCGCCCTTGAGCAGGCCATAGGCACTTGTCCCCCTGACCTCGATTGTTGCGTTCTTGATCCCCGCTTCATCACCAGACGTGGAGTCGAGGAGATCGGTCTTGAAACCGCGTCGCTCGCCCCAACGCAGATACATACGGGAGAGCATTGAGGCCCAATCCTGGGCATCGACGCCGCCTTCGCCGGAGTGGATGACGAGTATGGCGTTCGATCCATCGTGTGGTCCATCGAGAGCTGATTCCAACTCAAGTCCATCGAGTTGGGACATGATTGCATTGAGCTCGGTTTCGATTTCTCCGAGTAGGGCGGGGTCATCGTCGGACATTTCAAGCAGTACGGTCAGGTCGTCGCTCGACTTCGTGATCTTGTCCCAGGTTTCAAGATTGCTTTTTAGTTCCCCGAGGCGACGCATCTCTTTCTGGGCGACGTCCTGATCGTCCCAGTAGCCGGGGTCACCGCTCCGGCGTTCGAGATCGACCACTTCGCGCGCGTCGTTCGCAAGGTCAAAGTCGCCCCCTTACCAGCCCGATGCGTTCAACAGTCTCAATGAGAGAGCGGGTGATGTCTTCGCGAGTTGCCATAAAAGGGTATTCCTTGATCCAAGCTGATTTAAATTGGCCGCAAGTCGAGGCAGAGCTGACCACCGATCGCGAAGATGATACCCGGAAACTACCAGTGGTCTTCGCCGACGAGTCGATCGTAAATGCCCTGAAGTTGTTCATCCGAGAAGAACTGAATAGTCAGGGATCCTCCAGCGCCGTCCGTCCCTTTACGCAAGGCAACGCGTGTGCCGAGAGCAGACCGCAGCTTATCCTCAATCCGAATCTCGTCGGGATCGCGGTGGGCAGAATGATTTTCGGCCGCCGGTTTCTTTTCCAACCAGTTTCGGACGAGCGCCTCTGTCTGGCGTACGTTGAATCCTCGCTCGATCACGATCGAGAGCAGGGCAAGTTGATCCGCCGTGTTCTGGACGCCGAGGATGGCGCGCGCGTGACCCTCGGTAATCTGTTCTTCCGCAAGGGCGTCACGTATTTGTTCCGGGGCGCCAAGCAACCGCAACATGTTGGCGACGCTAGCGCGGGAGCGGCCGACACGGTCTGCAACTTCCTGTTGAGAAAGTCCGAACTCATCAATCAATTGCCGGAACGCCGCCGCTTCCTCAAGCGCCGAGAGATCGGCGCGGACGACGTTTTCGACAATTGCCATCTCGAGCATCGCCTGCGGCGCAATGTCCTTGATAACGACCGGAAGCTGACGCAGTCCCGCCATCCGCGCTGCTCGCCAGCGCCGCTCACCGGCAATGATTGTCCAGCCCTCGCCGTCGCGATCGGCGGCGACCAGGAGCGGTTGGATCAGTCCGTGCATCCGAATCGACTCCGAGAGTCCCTCCAATTGCTGGCGGTCCATGCGGGTTCGAGGTTGATAGGGATTCGGCCTAATGTCGTCGATTTCGACTTCGCGCATTCCCTTGTCGGAGACCCCGGTTTCGGGGCGCGTTGAAACCGGCGATGTCGGGATCAGGGAGTCGAGACCTCGACCAAGCCCGCCGCGTTTCGATTTTACCGGTTTGGCATTGAATGTGTCCGAACCACCGTCCGTCACTTGGAGTTAACTCCCTGGCAAATTGATTCAATGACGTTTCTCAGGTGGATCCATCGCAATGACGCCATCCGACTGGAATCATACGTCTGTGACTTCAGTCTAGCATCGCGGCACAGTGTTCCAACCCGCGGGACTTCGGCGCCTCTATACTTTCCGGGAGGTTGCCCGAGCTTGAGCGGTCAATCCGCGTTGAGGGGGCGCCAGGTGTTCCCTGTCCGATCTGGCAATCCATTGCCATACATGCAAGGTCTGCGCCCTACTCATGGTCGATGCCATCGTCGCCCTGATTTCCACGTCAATCCTGATTGCCGCGATTTACGGACTCGTGTACTGGGCGCACAGGGCCCAATCCGATCGGTCGGCGATGGTCGGCATCTATCTATTGTTCGGTCTCCCTGGCGGGCTGCTGACCGTCGCCGGTACTGCCCTGACCACCGCCACCGACCTCGCCGAGGGTCCCTTTATCCTTGCCAGCGGCCTGGCATTCCTGGTCCCGCTGCTCAAGCCGATCCGAAGGATTATCGCCAGGTTCACGCCGATGGACCCAAACTCGCCGGTCGATCTGTGTGGTCTCGGGTTAATTCTGTGGGTAATGTCGTTTTTCATTATTTCCGCCGTTCAATCGGGACCTACAGATGTCGGAAGCATCGGTCAAGGTGGCCTTACCGGCAGCCTGTTCTGGTTGATCCTCAATGCCGCGACATTTGTGGCGGTGGCCTATGTCGCTGTCGGCTACCGAGTCCACCGCACCGGTCAGGAAGCCACGCGTCGACTCGGCCTTACAATACCGAGCATGAAAACGGTTGCGATCAGCGTGGCCATGGTAATCCCGTGTTTCGCCGTGAGTATGGTTGGCTCGGCGTTGACGCTCGCTTTCCAACCGGACGTCGTCGAAAATCTCGAAGACACAATGGAGCAATTGACGAGTGGCTTGACGAATCCGCTAGGGGCACTGCTGATTGGCCTCTCGGCCGGTTTCGGCGAGGAGGTGTTGTTCCGGGGGGCGATCCAGCCTCGGTTCGGGATTGTCATTGGCGCGTTGTTTTGGACATCGCTCCACGTCCAATACGACCTGTCATTTGTGCTCGTCGGATTGCTTGGCGTTGGTATCTTGTTCGGAGTTCAACGGAAGTACTTCGGCACAACCTCGGCAGTCATCACCCATGCCCTGTACAACATGCTGGTTGTCGGCATCCAAATCATCGCAACCTGAATTGGACGTGTTTAGGAATTGCCGAATCGACCTTTAGAGACGCGGATTGCCGGAATCCGGGACCTGGAAGAGGTATTCGATGGAGATCGCTGAGATTCGAGACCTCGACGGTCCGAACCTGTTCATGCTGCGTCCCGCGATCAAGCTCGAAATCGATATGGGAAGCGACACACCTTCGGTCGCCGAGGCATTCGCAACCGATTTCGCCCTGGGAAGTTCGATTGGGAAACCCGACCTCGTGCCCGTTGCGGTCAATCGGCTGGCATCGATCCTGACCGAGGTGATCAACGCCCTTCACGATCGAGTGGGACTTGATCGCCCTGAGGTCGAAACGCGGCAGATGGAAATCCCGAATCACTATGCGATCGCCTTTTCCTGGCGACGCCGGCAACTCGGCATGGCGCTGGCAAGGGCCGCGTTTGACGTGGTTTCGGGCAGCGTCGCACGTCTCGATGAGACCCTGGTGGAACTCATCTCTCTGGCCACCAAGCCTCAATCCGACGACGACTCTCCGTCGATGCTGAAGGATCTTGATCGCAGGATCCCGATCATCGGGATCACTGGCACCAACGGCAAGACCACGACGACGAGGCTCATCGCCTCGATCCTGATGGGAGCGGGGAAGCGAGTCGGTTGGACGTCTTCATCCGGAGTGGTTGTTCAGGGCACAACCGTGTTGGAAGGAGACTTTACCGGACCAGCCGGAGCCGCCCGCATATTCGATGAGCCTGAGATAGATGTGGCCGTATTGGAGACTGCTCGTGGCGGCATCCTGTTTCGCGGTCTCGGCTACGAGAGCAACGATGTGAGCGTCGTCACCAACGTCTCGGCCGATCATCTGGGTGTCCAGGGGGTGTACACCGTTGAGGAGTTGGCCCGAGTCAAGCAGGTCGTTGCGGCAGTGACCAAACCCGAAGGATTCGTGGTCCTGAACGCCAGTGATCCCCTGGTTATGGGGATGGTGCATGCGATTCGAGGACGACCGTTCCTGATTTCTCGTGAAGGTGACCAACCTGAAGTTATTGAACATCGTGCCGCTGGCGGCTGGGCGCTCTGGGTCGACCGGGGTTTGATCCGGTTTGCCCACGATGGCGTCGAAGAAGTCGTGAGTGATCTCAACGATGTCCCAATCACCTTCGGCGGCAAGGCGTTGCACATGGTGGAAAACGCACTTTGCGCCGCCGCCGCCGCTTTGGCAGGCGGCGTTGATATCGACAATGTTCGTAGCGGCCTGGCGAAGTTCCGCAACCAGGCGGATCAGAATAGGGGCCGGTTGAATGTATTCGAGATCAACGGCGCGACGGTGGTTGTCGACTTTGCGCACAATGCGGCGGGTCTTACCCACTTGTTGATGTTGGGCCGGGGTTTCACATCTGAAGGCGGCAGATTGATTGCGGCGATTGGCACGGCGGGAGATCGCTCTGACGACGCGATTATCGAACTTGGCGCACTGGCCGGCGAGCAGGCGGACGTCGTGATCGCCAAGGACACCGTTAAATACCTGCGGGGCCGCGCCAGCGGCGAAATTCCGGCGTTGATACGTTCAGGAACGCAACGCGCCAAACAAGCCAATGTGAAAACCGTGCCAAACGAGCACGCCGCTTTCGAACTCGGCCTCGGCCTCCTCAAACCCGGCGACACCCTCGTGATCATGTCCATCGAGAATCTGGACCAAATTTTGAATACCCTTTCGGAAAAGGGAACCGCCATTTCCTGAGCTCCAATCCTGTGCCTGGCGGTTGACCGGTGAGACCATACTTGCTAAGGTGTAACCGTAATCGTACTCAATGATTGACTACCTCGTTAATCGCTGTGAAACCGAGTTGACGCGGGACAAGGACCAGTCCATGGAAACCGCCGTTCGATTGATCACCGATCCGGTCGCCGCCAAGGGCGTGCGCGATCAGTTCGGTCGTCGAATGAACTATCTCCGCATCTCGCTCACAGATCGATGCAACTTCCGTTGCCTCTACTGCATGCCGGCGATCGGCATGAAGTTTCAGCCGCGCGACGAGATGCTGACTGATGAGGAACTGATCCGGGTGGTGGGTTTGTGTGCCCAGCTTGGCTTCACCAAACTCCGGCTCACCGGTGGGGAACCGACGATTCGCCCTCACTTGATCGAATTGGTGCGGGCAATGAGGTCATTCCCCGGGATCAAGGAACTTTCGATGACGACCAACGCGTTGTTGATGGGCCGCATCGCAGGCGACCTCAAGAACGCCGGGCTCGATCGGGTCAACATCAGCATCGACACTCTGGATCCCGTCAAGTTCAAGATGATGACCCGGGGTGGACGATTCGATCTCGTTTGGCAGGGAATCGAGGCAGCGGAAGCGGTAGGGTTGACTCCAATCAAACTCAACTCGGTTGTGGTTCGCGGTCAAAACGATCGTGATGTCGCGGACATGGCCCGGCTCACGATCGACCGTCCCTGGCAGGTGCGGTTCCTCGAGATCATGCCGATGGAAGGCGTTGGCATCGTCTATGACGAGGGGTTGGTGACGTCCGCCGAAACACAGGTTCGGTTGGAGGACGAGTTTGGACCACTTGAGGAAGTTGATGCCGATCCATCAGATCCGGCGCGAACATGGCGGATTCCGGGAGCCTCTGGCACGATTGGATTCATATCTCCCATTTCAGCACCGTTCTGCGAATCGTGCAACAGGGTAAGACTTACCTCCGATGGCAACCTTCGCTTGTGTCTCCTGCGACCCGATGAGGTGAATCTGCGAGACATGATGCGGGCCGGCGCATCCGACGACGACATGCTCCAGAGAATCCGAGGTGGCGTCTGGTACAAGCCCTGGGGCCACCGCGTGGCTGAAGGCGATGTCAACACCATTCGAGGCATGTCTCAAATCGGCGGTTAGCTATTCGAAGACTCAGCGAATTAAAATCCCGTCATCCTTGCTTGAGCCGAAGGATCTTTGTCATGCCCAATCGTGAGCCACTTTCTCGCGTGCTGATCGCTGTCGGCGACAGGCGCCTCGATGTCTCCACCCTCGCCTCGCAATATCCCATGATCGATTTCGACGTGGTTGAGTCTGGCGCGGCGGCCTCAAAGATCGCCTCCGCCGATGCGGCGCTGATCGGATGGGGCTCGTCGGCAGACATCGTCTCGAAGTCCACACGGCTGAAGTGGATCCAGACGGTTGGCGCCGGTGTCGAACGGATGCTCAATGACGGGTTTGCTGATCACGGAATCCTGCTGACCAACGGCAGCGGTGTCATGGCCCCGAACATGGCGGAGCACGTGATCGGCATGATGCTTGGATTTGCGCGCGGGCTCCCCGCTGTGCTCGACGCTCAACGCGAGCACCGGTGGAAGAGTGGCGTCGGCATCGAAACTGTCTTCGAACTTGGTGGCCAAACCGTGGTGCTCGTCGGTCTCGGGGACATCGCCCTCGAGACCGCGGTCCGGCTCAAGGCATTCGGTATGCGGATCGTTGGCGTGCGGCGGACGGTTGTGGCCGGAGATCCGCTTCCGCCACATGTAGATCAAATGATCTCGATCACTGAAATCGACAGTGTGCTTGGCCTCGGAGACCACGTGATCAGTAGCGTGCCGCACACCGCCGAAACAATTGGAATGTTCAACGAATCACGATTCAACCGGTTCAAGGATGGCGCCTATTTCTACAATCTGGGACGAGGCACAAGCGTTGTCCAGCAAGACTTGATCGCGGCGCTTGGCTCTGGCAAACTCGCGGGCGCGGGCCTGGATGTGACCACTCCGGAACCCTTGCCGGAAGACGATCCGTTATGGGATGCACCCAATGTGATCATCACCGGTCACACCGCTGGCGCTACTCCCAGGTTTCATGACCGCGTACTGGCCCTCTTCGCCGAAAACGTGCGCCGCTACCAGGCTGGTCAAGACCTGCTCAACGTCGTCGATGTCGCACGCGGATATTGAATGTCACCGCCCATTTGATTGTGGCCGCCGTCGGTCAACCTACCCGGACGATTGAGACAACGATTCGATGCGGGCGCCTGCACCGAACGCGCACACTTGCAGCCGGTTGCCGGACATGTGCGACGGGTGATTCCGGAAATAGCCGTGGTCCAGTAATGCGCCAACCGATTCAACTGCGTCACGATGAATGAGCGTCAATGCGGGCCCACCTTCCCCACCGCCCATCATCCGCGCCCCCGCAACGCCATCGATCGCGAGCATCTCCGCAACGAGCGCCTCCACCATTGGATGACTGATCTTGTAATTTTCATTCGATGATCGACCCGACTCAGTCATCAATCGACCGAAATCAATCCAATCCGAAACCTGAATCGCATCGACGCCACGTCGAACCCGGTCGACCTCCGAGACCACGTGGTCAACCCGCGAACGCTGGACCGGCTCAATCCGGTCGGCAAGCATGCTTCGGGCGTTGGCCCATACATCTGGAGTCAGTTCTCCAAGCGATGGGAGGTCCGGAAGTAGGCAGGACCTGATAGTTGCCAATGCCTCCCGCGACTCAGCGACCCGGACCGCGTACGACGATGCGCCCAGCGCGTGTGCAACGCCAGAGTCGGCGACAGCGAACACATAATCGTCGAGCCTCGGCTCCCGCGACGTAAAACTGTCGTCACGACCGTCGAACAAGATGATCCCTCCCGCTATCGATGCGGATTGGTCCATTGCGCCGACCGGGTTGCCACAGCGATGTTCGGCCTCGCGAGCCACCGCGACGATTTCATGCGGGTCAAGTTCGCCGGCCGACAGGGTCATCACAAGCGCCACGCACAGCGCCGCCGATGAACTCATGCCGAATCCCAGGGGCACGTCGCCGGCGATCGCAACCTGAAAACCGCCTTGAACGGGGTGTCCGCGCTCCATCAGAGCCGCAAGAACGCCACGAACGTAGTGGTCCGGACCGACATCGCCACAGTTATGCCGCCAGTGACGACACGCCTCGACGTCGATTTCGGCGATATCTCCGGACACATCGGCGGCGGCAATCTCGATCCGATTACGATCCGATGATTGCCCGGCGACGACAGCTACGACCCGGTCGATTGCGCCGGCAAGCACCAGCCCGCAATTGTAGTCAACGTGGTTGCCGATGAGTTCGAGGCGACCGGGCGCCTCGGCGACCGACGCCGGGAACCACGTGCTCCCGAAGCAGCGTCGACCGTAATCAATTGCCCGTTGCCGGGGAGCCCTATCGTTCACGTGCGATCAGGTCCGCATTTTGATGACCTTGTAGGCCTCGGCGAGATCGAAGGACTGATCCTTGGCGAGGTCGGTGGAGAAACCGCGGAGCCGCTCGGTCATGCCGTCGCCGTCACCGACCTGCGACTTGTGAGCTTTCAGCGCATGAATCTTGTCATCGAAAGTCTCAGTAATGTCGATATGGATATCTGGCGACTCCGTGCCGAAATACCAGATTTCGGCTGTCTTGTGCGGTTCCAGGCCGGTTGCCAAGTGGTCCGGAAAGTAGAGGTGGTCACGGGCGGTTGGGTACACCGCATCGTGGGTTGCCGTGCCGACTGCTCGGTGGTCAGGGTGCAACGCGTAGGGTCTGAACGGATCGTGGGTCACGATCACATCCGGCCGGTGAGTCCGGATCATCTTCGTGATCTTTTCCCGCAAGGCGAGGTCGGCGACCACGGCGCCATCCGGCTCTCGCAGGAACACGACTTCGGCAATGCCAAGGCGGCGGGCAGCCTCCTGCTCCTCCACCTCCCGTGTCGCGCCAAGCACATCGGATGTGAAGGTGCGGTCCTGGGTGCCCCGATTGCCTGACGTGACCTGGATCAAGATGATCCGCTTGCCTTCCCTGGCGAATCTTGCGACCGTTCCCGCTGAAGAGAACTCAAGATCGTCGGGATGGGCAACGACCCACATGTAGGTCTGGTGGTTTGGTTCAACGACCGCTTCTGACATGTCATTTCCTGGCGCCGCATTGGCGCGACGGCGCGGAACGATGGTTGACGCCAATCCTATCTGGAAATGGCGAGTTTGGCCTCCCGGACCAGCGACGAGCGTTCGACCTCACGTTGCTCGCCGGTTGGGAGGTTGCGGATCAACGCCACGTTGCGTTGCAGTTCGTCCGGCCCGGCGATCACGGCATATGGAATACCCCGCCGCGTTGCGTACTTCATCTGGTCGCCAAGGCCGCGGTTCGCCAGCATCGACAGATCGGTGTTAATGCCCGCATCGCGCAACTCGTTGGCAACGGAGCCGCTCTCTCGCAGGGAGTCAGGGAATACCGCCACGAAAACATCCGCAACCGATGTAGTTCGCGGTAGCAGGTCGAACTCCTCGATCACTTCGAGGATGCGTTCGAGTCCAAGCGACATACCCGTCGCGGGAATCGGTCGCCCGATGAACCCGCCAACCAGCCCGTCGTAGCGACCAGCCCCGGCGACGGAACCGACCCTGGGTTCATCCACCATCGCCTCGAACACCGGACCGGTGTAGTAGTCGATTCCCCGAGCAAGCGAGAGATCGATCTTCCACGAAGCGTGCCGCACACCCAATGCTTCAAGGCATCCCGCCAGTTCCCGAAGCTCCAAAACCGCGTCCTGTCCTCCCGGTATGCCGTCGAGATTGGTCTCAGCCGCGTCAAGCAGCTCCTCATTCGATCCCGTCCGGGTGACGAGATCGACGACGTGGGTCGCGGCCCGTTCACCGACTCCGGATCCGACGAGTTCGCGCTTCACGCCATCGGGGCCAATCCTGCCTAACTTGTCGATCACGCGGAACACGGTTGGAGCATGGGTTTCGGGTACACCGGCGAGTCGAGCCGTCGCCTCCAGCAGTTTCCGGTGGTTTATCGAGACGAAGGCCTGCCCGAGGTTCACTGCCTCCAGCGCATCCACGAGCACGCTTACGGATTCGGCGTCCGCCAACATCGAGGGCGAACCGATGATGTCAGCATCGCACTGCCAGAACTCCCGGAACCGGCCTCGCTGAGGTTTTTCGGCCCGCCACACGGGAGCGATGTGATAGCGCTTGAACGGGATCACTGATTCCTGCTGGTGCATCGCGAAGTAGCGGGCCAGCGGCACCGTGAGATCGTAACGAAGGCCCACTTCGCGATTGCCCTGATCGAGGAAGTGATACATCAGCGTTTCGTTTTCGCCGGCCTTGCCGGTCAGAGTCTCCATGTACTCGAGCGCCGGAGTGTCCAGTGGTTCGAAACCGTGCCGCTCGAACACCGTGCGGAAGGTCGAGATCACCTCCAAGCGCAAGCGCATCCGCTCTGGCGTGTAGTCGCGAAATCCCTTGAGAATCTGGGGTTTACGGGCATTCACGTTGATGTTCTCCAACAAGAGTCTCTAACCACGGATTGCGGTTGGCATTTACTTGGTGATTTCATGGACGACATGGCCAAGCTCCGGGCCAATTAACTTTTCCATCGCCAGCTTGACGGCATTGCTGGAACCGGGGGTGCTGAAAATAGCAGTGCCACTGGTTACTCCGGCAATCGCCCGCGAGAGCATTGCGGCGGCGCCGATCTCCTGAAACGAGAGCATCCGGAAGATCTCGCCAAATCCGTCCAGGCGCTTCTCCAGCAAGGCTGAAATTGTATCGAAGGTATTGTCCCGGCCGGCGATCCCAGTGCCCCCATTGGTGATGATGGCCTCGATCGCGCCATCGTCGATCCAGTCCTGGAGCACGTCTCGAATACGAGACGGATCGTCAGGCACGATCTTGTAGGCATGGACCACGTGACCGCGCCAGAGCAGGTTCTGACGGATCAGTTCGCCACTCCGGTCACTGTCTTTCGTTCGTGTGTCACTAATTGTGAGGACCGCGACATTGACGGAACGAGGCGCCTCCTTGCGATGCTCAGCGGCAGTTGGCGATCCGAATTCGGATGGCGGAGTACCGGGATAGGCTGGGTCCACGCAACAACTCCCATTAATGACCGATTGCTCAATGTTCAACCGCAACGCCGTCGTCTCTATCTTCGCATGGCAACCGGCGCGTGGTCAGGAAGCGGATGATTCATCGCCGCCCGAAGTTCCGATCTCACCGGCCAATTGCGCCGACCGAGCGATCTCGTCAGGCGTCAAACGACCCGGCCGGCGCCTGGATGTCCGCCCCGTGCGGTAGGCATAGACCACTGCAAGCGCCGCGCAGACGGCGTAGAGCAGCCACGCGACCGAGGCCAGGGTCAGCGCCGTTGCACCGCTCTCGCCCCTTGCGACCAGCACCGTTGCCGTCGCTAGCGCTCCGCTTGTGAAAGCAATTGAAAGAAGGAACCTCGCTCCGTGACAATGACGTTGAAATCCTGCCGTATCAGTTTGGGCAGAATCGGCCTCGTCCAGAAACCACTGGATTCGCTCCATCGCGGCGTTCCGCTCGTTGCCCTCCAGAAGCCCCTGCCAGATGCCGACTGCACTTGGCCAGTCTCCACGAGCAGCGGCGCGGTCTCCCTCAGCGACCGAGGCGCCGGTCGACTCATGACCAGCCTCGGGATACGATGATGAACGGGGCGTCGCAGTCATCCAATCACAATCGCATTGATGTAATGCGCGACATCCGGTGGATTTACCGGCGAGATCGTGATCGCAACCAGGTCGCATCGCCAAAAAAGGTCGTGAAACTCGGGATGCGTGGTGATGTACCACTCTCCGGCGGCAAGCATCTTTCGTGACTTGGCGCGGGAGACCGCATCCTCTGCTCGCCCGGCGCCTTCGCCATGTCTCGTCTTGACTTCAACGAATACGATTTCGTCGTGCTCGCGCATGATCAGGTCGATTTCCCCTGATCGACAATGCCAGTTCCGGCCCATGAAGGAATAGCCGAGCCGTTCCAGAAATGCCCTGGCATAGTCTTCGCCACGGCGACCGAACTCGGTTGATGGTCTAGGCGTCGCCACCAGCGATCACCGCCTCTCTGACGGGTGAGAAGCAACGACGATGGCTCGGGCATGGTCCAAGATCGCGGAGTGCCGCCAGATGCGCCGCGACGCCATATCCCTTGTGTCGAGCGAACCCGTATCCAGGATAAACCTGATCGAGTTCGACCATGATCGCATCGCGATGGACCTTGGCGACGATCGAGGCGGCCGCAATCGAAATGCACCGGGCGTCGCCGTCGATGATCCCGAATTGAGGGGTGTCCAGATCGAGCGTCATCGCATCGATCAGGAGCATGTCGGGTTCTACGTCGAGTGTCCAGACCGCGCGCTCCATTGCGCACCGGTTCGCTGCCGCCAACCCGATTTCATCGAGTTCCTCTCGGGAGACTTCGGCGGTGCTGACAAGGGCGCCGCTGGAATGAATCCATTCGGCAATCGTCACTCGCCGCCGATGGGCAATCGTCTTAGAGTCCTTGACGTCTATCCACCTGGTTGTCGTCGCCTCCTGATGCGTAAGGTCAGGCGGAATCACAACCGCGGCGGCGACAAGCGGGCCCGCAAGCGCTCCCCGGCCGACTTCATCGACCCCGGCGATGCAGCGGTAACCGACTACCCGGAGCTGGCGTTCCCAAATGAACATATCAATCGGCGCGACATCGGCCATCTGCGACATAACCCCCCGGCCGGCGATCAGACAACAGTGGCCGGAGGTAAGAACGCCCCGGCCATGTGACACGAAAAACGCATTTCGATTGGGAACGTTATCGAGCCGTGGCGCCCTTGCTCAAATCTCGCCGTCGTTCGACAATTCGGGCCGCTCGGCCTGTACGTCCGCGCAGGTAGTACAGCTTGGCGCGGCGAACGCGGCCGAAACGGGTCACCTCGACCTTGTCAATGCGCGGGGAGTGGATAAGGAACGTGCGTTCGACGCCAATCCCGTGGGCGGCGATCCGGCGAACAGTGAAGTTCTCATTGATCCCGCCAGCACGCCGCCGAATGACGACGCCCTCGAATACCTGGATTCGCTCACGCGTGCCTTCAACAACTTTGGCGTGAACGCGAACGGTATCGCCCGGTCCAAATTGCGGGATTTCCTTGAACTGTTCCTGTTCGATGGAACGAATCAGCTGGGCAACCATAATTCCAGATCCTTATCAATGCGTAGTCTGGCATTGGCGCCAGCCAAATGCTACAAAATTGTTGCATAGTGAAGTGCGGACAACACCCGTCCCGGAGGTGGACGGGCGTTTCGCAGTGTAGCATGCCGTCATCGCGTCATTCCATTGCTGGCGCCAGCGATTCGTCCTTGAGGACGTCGAGCACTTCAGCCGCGACTTCATACCGGCCGAACGATGGCATGAGGTACACGCCTTCGGCGTGCGGCGCCAGTTGCTGAAGCAAGTCCCGAGCCATTTTAACGCCTTCGGAGCGACCATTCGGACCGGCGCGTCGCATCTGCTCGCGTGCCCGGTCGGTGAGAGTGATGCCAGGCACCTCATTATGCAGGAACTCGGCGTGCTTTGAACTTTGAAGCGGCAGAATGCCAACCATCACTGGAATCGGTAGCCGGTCGGCGCCGAAAATTCGCAGGAAATCAGTCCAGACATCGACATCGAATATGGGCTGCGTCATGACGAAATCCGCGCCGGCGTCGATTTTCTCGCGTAGTCGCCGGGCTTCTTCTTCCAAATCGGGTTTTGTGGGGTCGACGGCACAGGCGATCGTGAAATTGGCCGGGCGCCCAATCGAGGCACCGGAAAAGTCGACGCCGTCGTTCATTTGCCGGATGATTCGAATCAGTCCGATCGAGTCGACATCGAAAACCGCGCTGGAGTTGGCGTAGTCACCCAGGCTTGGCGGGTCTCCGGTCAAGGCCAGGATATTGCGAACACCCGCGGCATGAGCGCCCAGGAGCTCGGACTGCAGTCCCATCAGGGAGCGGTCTCGCGTCGTAAAGTGAATGATGGTTTCGACGCCGACCTCGTGCTCGATCAGGTAGCAGAGCGTCATCGCGCTCATCCGCACACGAGCCATTGGCGAATCGGCGACGTTTATGGCGTCGACGCCAACAGATTTGAGCAATCTGGCGCCATCGAGCGACTTTTGAGGGTTGAGACCTTTCGGCGGATCGACTTCGACGCACCGGAGGAACTTCTTGCCAAGATTCTGGTGAATCCCGGTGGTGTCCTCTGCCGCCATAACGATTGTCGGCTTCGTCGCGTCCGGGCGGGCTGCGACCGTTGCGATAGGTTGAAGTTCGTCGTGAGGTTGGTCTGGGTTGATCTCATCGATCACCGTCCGCATTGCGGCGATGTGGGCTGGGGTTGTGCCGCAACAGCCGCCCACGAACCGCACTCCGGCTGCCACGGCCGACTTGGCGAAGTCGGCAAAATACTCTGGAGACGAGCGGTAGATTACGCGCGAACCGACCTGCGCTGGCCAACCCGCGTTTGGCATGCACGCCAGGAATGGCCGGGGCGCACCCTCCGCCATTCGCTCGATCTCCGCCCGCATCTTCCCGATCACGTCAAGCAAACGGTTCGGACCGACTGAGCAGTTGGCGCCTATCACCTCGATCCGCCGGTCGGCGAGTTCGCGGACGACATCTTCGGGATGCCGCCCGGAGAGCGTTCGACCGTCTTCGGCAAACGTCATCATTGCCACAATCGGCAGGTCGGAGCACGAACGCGCGGCATCGATTGCGCACTCCATTTCACCCAGGCTGCCAATCGTTTCGATGATCAGCAGGTCAACACCCGCCTCGAGCAGGAACTCGACTTGTTCGCGGAAGCCTTCGGTCGCCTCCTCCCGGGTGAGAGTGCCGAATGGCTCGATCGTCCGGCCGCAAGGACCAATCGATCCCGCAATCAGGGTCGACGCGCCGCCGATTTCCCGTTCTTCCCGGGCTAGTCGAACACCCTGCTTGTTGAGTTCCCGCGCACGCTCCCGCATACCGTGAGACGCCAGGCGGAACCTGTTCCCACCAAAGGTGTTCGTCTCGATAACGTCGGACCCGGCGGCGATGTACTGGCGATGAATGGACGCAACTTCATCGGGATGGGTTGCATTGAGTGAATCCAGGCATTCCTCAGCCGAATGCCCGGCTTCGAACAGCATGGTGCCGATGGCCCCGTCGCCGAGGACGATGCCAGCCGATAATCGTTCAATCAAGGGATGCGCCATAGTCGTTAACGCTGCCTTTAGTGAGGACAGTTCGATGCATTGCAGATCGGTGACGCCCGGACCAACCGTTCGTTGCGATACATTGTGACACGACCTCGCGAAACCCGGAAACACGGACCGCGGCGACCGCCAACATTCCCTGATTTCGCAATTCCGCCCAAAGCGACAATTGACGTTCCGTGGGCAATCGCGGTACATTCCCGCGCGAGAAGCGACACGATCATTCGGCACGTGCAACGGCGCGCGTAACCACAAGGATGCATGCGCCGCTTTCGCAATGCCCCCGATTTGGTATTCAGACAGGATCTTTCCCTGATGTCCGTACGTGAAGCCCCAGCGTCCACGGAGCGCATGGCGCACGACACTCCGTCCAGAATTCGCCGTGGCGTGTTGATGCCAATTGGCGGAGCTGAAGACAAGTTCGAGGACAAACTCATTCTCTCAACGTTCGCTCAGCTTGCAGGCGGTAGATCTGCGCGTGTCGTGATCGTGCCGACGGCGTCTTCGATCGAAACGGCCGGACTTCGGTACAAGGCGATCTTTTTGGGCATGGATGTGCAATTGGCCGAGGTCGTGTACATCGGGAGCCGCGAGGATGCAAACAGCGATCACGTCATTGACCATGTCACGAATGCCACCGGCATTTTTCTCACTGGCGGAAATCAAATGCGACTTTCGGCGATGATCGGCGGCACCCGCTTCGAGCAGGTCGTCCGCGACGCTAATGAGCGTGGTGTGATCGTCGCCGGAACCAGCGCCGGCGCGTCGATCCTCTCCGCTCACATGGTGGCCCTGGGCGCGAGTGGTGGCACGCCAAAGTTGAGGATGGCGCAGATGGTGGCGGGCTTCGGTTTGATCTCGAACGTGATCATCGACCAGCACTTTCGCCAACGGGACCGGATCGGACGACTGCTTTCGCTGGTTGCCTCGAATCCTGGCTTGCTTGGGCTCGGGATTGACGAGGATACGGCGGTGATCATCGATGACCACAATGTTATCGAAGTCATTGGTCGCCATAGCGTAACGATCGTGGATGGATCCGAGATTTTCAGCGATATTTTCCAGGTCAAGGCGTATGGCGAGATCACGGTCAGCAACGCGCGGTTGCATTTACTCACGCCCGGCCGGCGATTCGATATGCGCTCGAGGTCATTGGTCGCGGGTTAATTGGATCACACATCGGCAATTCGGCCCGAGACACCCATTTTACCGGGCGAGGGAGTTGCCGAGCACCCGATGCATGAAGCACCATGATTGCGATGCCGCGCAATCACGGTGCTCACTGATTAACGGCTGCTTTGAACCGGCAACACGTGTTGGAAGCTCAATTCGCGAATCTCCGGCACACCGCCGCAAGGCGAACGAAAAATCGAAGCTCGACCGCTCCCTGGGTGGTGCGAGGTCCAGTCAGAGACGGAGGGTGCACCAGTGCTGCAGATTCAGGCAACGACCGTCTTTCGAGGGCCAAACATCTGGGCCAGGATGCCGGTCATTCATTATGTGGTTGATATTGGCGAGCTTGAAGCGCGGCCGACCAACAAGATTTCGGGCTTCTACGAACAGCTCGTCGAGCACATTCCGTCGCTATACAACCACGGCTGCTCGATCGGCAAACCCGGCGGGTTCCTGAAACGCCTTCGCGAGGGCACCTGGATGGGTCATGTGATGGAGCATGTCGCTCTCGAAATCCAGAATCTCGCGGGCGCGGAGGTTGGTCGCGGCAAGACCCGCGGAGCCGGCGAGAAGGGTGTCTACAACGTCACCTTTCAGTTCGATCAGGAAGATGTCGGGCTCGCCGCCGGACAACTCGGCTTGCGGCTATTGAACCACCTCGTCTACAAGACTGAACCCGGACTCGACTACCAGGCTGAACTTGAAATTGTGATCAAGCTTGCGGAACGGCTCGCCTATGGTCCCTCGACTGGCGCAATTGTCCAGGAGGGGAAGCGTCGCGGCATTCCCGTCCTGCGGCTGGATCCCCAGCGTTCACTGGTGCAGCTTGGTCACGGAAAGTTCCAACGGCGCATCTGGGCAACCGTTACTTCGGACACGGCCAATATCTCCGTGGAAGTGGCCAAGAACAAGGAGCTTACCAATCGACTTCTGCACGACGTAGGCATCCCCGTGCCGCGGGGTCAAATGGTCAGCAATGTGGACGACGCGATCCGGGCGGCACGTCGCATTCACTACCCGGTCGTCCTCAAACCAGGCGATGGCAATCATGGCCGCGGCGTTTGCATTAATCTCACCAGCGATGACGAAGTCACCGAGTTTTTCCCCGTAGCGATGCGCGAGAGCCGCTCCGATTCCGTCATCGTCGAGAGCTTTGTCACCGGCAAGGACTACCGTATCCTCGTGGTCGACAATCAGGTCGTGGCCGTGGCCGAACGGGTGCCCGCGCACGTTATGGGTGATGGCGTGCACACCGTGCGCGAACTCATCGAGATCACGAATAGCGATACGCGACGCGGTGTGGGGCATGAGAAAATCCTGACCCGGATCAGCGTTGACGAGCAGACGGTCGAAGTGCTTGAGCGGACCGGTGTCGGGCTCGACGACGTGCCTGAAAAAGGATTGTTCGTTCAACTTAAGCTGACCGGCAACATGAGCACCGGCGGAACATCGATCGATCGGACCGATGACATTCATCCCGACAATGTCGAAATTGCGCGACAGGCAGCGATGGTCGTAGGGCTCGATATCGCCGGGATCGATTTCATTGCCGAGGATATCGCCCAATCGGTGCGTCAGACCGGCGGCGCGATCGTCGAGGTCAACGCCGGACCAGGTTTCCGCATGCATACACATCCCACCGAGGGTCACCCGCGCCACGTTGGCCGGGCTGTGGTCGAAATGCTGTTCCCGCGAGGCGCCCCGACCCGCGTGCCGATCGTCGCCGTGACCGGCACGAACGGCAAAACGACAACATCGCGAATGATCGCTCACATCATGAAAACAGCGGGCAAGCGGGTTGGCATGACCACCACCGATGGTATTTACATCGACGGCTCCCAAATCATGGCTGGCGACATGAGCGGTCCGACCAGCGCACGAATGGTGCTCAAGAATCCGACGATCGACTATGCGGTGCTGGAAACCGCGAGGGGCGGAATACTGCGATCCGGGCTTGGCTACGATCGCTGCAATATTGCCGTCGTGACCAACGTCTCGAGCGATCATCTCGGGCTCAAGGGCGTAGATACGATGGCCGAACTCGCCCGAGTGAAGGCGGTCGTCCCCCAGAGCGTGTTGCGAGACGGGGCCTCGGTGCTCAACGCCGATAACGAGTGGACTGTTGACATGACCCGCACTGCTCGCGGCGAAATCATCTTCTTCAGCATGGACGAAGACAATCCTGTGATCCGCGATCACATGCGAGAGCGGGGACGGGCGGTGGTCCTGCGCGAAACTCGCCAGGGCGAAATGATCACGGTCATCGAGCACCGGCGAGAGACATCGCTCCTGCTCGCCAGCCAGATTCCGGCCACATTCGAGGGACGCGCTCGCGTAAACATCGCCAATGCCATTGCGGCTGCCGGCGCCGCTCTCGCGGACGACGTGCAGCTCGATTACATCCGTCTCGCCCTGCGGACGTTTGCCAGCAGCTTTTACCAAATGCCGGGCCGCTTCAACCTGCTCGACCTCGGCGGCAAACGCGTGGTGGTCGATTATTGCCACAACCTCGCCGGTTTGGAGGCCATGGCCGACTTTGTCAGACGGATGGAAGCGGAAAAGTCTGTCGCCGTAATCAGCGTGCCAGGCGACCGATCCGATGGTGACATGCAGGCCTTCGGCGATTTGGCCGGGAAGACCTTCGACCGGATTGTGATTCGGGAAGATGACAACACCAGGGGCCGAAAGAGTGGGGAAATTTCGGAAATCCTCCGTCTTTCGGCGGTCTCCGGTGGCATGGATGACCGCAATATCACGGTCGTGATCGATGAGCTGGATGCCGTCAAGCATGCCGTCGAAATGGCTGACAAGACCGACCTCGTTGTCCTCATGATTGACAAGCCCCTGAAGGTTTGGGAAATGCTGACCGGCTTCGGCGCTTCGGCCGTTTAAGTCAGGTGGGAACCGTCTTCTCTGTGGAGATTTCTTCTAGTCCCGAGCGGTAATCCAAGAGTTCCGGGACGAGGCGCGCCATCGCCAGGCAACCGAGAACGGTGGCCAGTCCACCCAGCGCAACCGCCGCCTGGACTCCAAACATGCTCGCCATCACGCCCGAGCGGACCTCGCCAAGTTGGGGACCGCCCCGCGCGAAGGTCGTATGGGCAGCGGCAATTCTGCCGCGATAGGCGCTTGGCGTGACCAGGTTCCTGATCGTGTGCCGCATTGCCATACTCAGCGCATCGGCGGCGCCGCTTCCCGCAATCAACACCAACGAAAGCCAGATAGTGGTGCTCACGCCGAACCCGACAATGCACAATCCGTAGGCGAGAATCGCAAAGACAATGCCGATGCCTGGTCGCCGCGGAATCGGCGCAACGCTCATTACCAGGCTGCCCACGACTGCTCCCACCGCCGGGGCGCTTAGCAACAAGCCGAGCCCATCGGGACCCATTTCGAGAATCTCCTCGGCAAAGAATGGCATGAGCGTGGTGCTGGCAGCGAAGAATGTGGCGATGAAGTCCAGTGACATTACCGCGAGGAGGATCGGGGTCGTCCACAGGAACCGCAGTCCGTCGACAACAGCGGTGAGACCAGTTGCGCCATCAACCGCGAGGCGCTCCCGAACCGTGATCAGGATTGCGGCGACGATCACGGCCACGAATGTGACTGTGCCGACCGCATAGGCTGCCGTCAGCCCGTACACGCCAATGACGGTTCCCCCGAGCGCCGGGCCCCCGATCTGGGCGGTCTGCATTGCCAGGTTGAGTACGGTCGCCGCACCGGCGATCTCTTCGCGGGGCACCAGGGCCGGCACGATTGCCTGCCTGGCCGGGCCGGCAAACGCATTCACCGCCGAGGCCACGAACGTGACGGAGTAGATCAACGTCATCGACACTGCGTCGAGTGCCGTTCCCAGCATCAGGACCGCAGTCGTTGCCATGAGCAAGATATGGGTCACGACGAGGATAGTCCGGCGATCCCGTTTGTCGGCGATGACTCCTCCGTAGAGACCGAAGAATAGGATTGGAACGAAACGAAACAGGCCCAGCAGTCCCAACTTGAGCGGATCGCCGGTGAGCTGAAATACCTGCCAGGTGATCGCGACATTCTGGATTTGTGTGCCCAGAATCGCGATGGTGTCAGCGATCCAGAGCATCCGGAAATCACGGTGTCGAAGCGTTTGCAGAGAGTTGGCGCGGGATAGTGGCACAGGAGCTCCAGGATATCGCGACTGGAATTTCCGCAATTCGACTGTGTGCAGAGCCTGTCAAAAGTCCTGGGGGCAGACGTGGATCGAAGATGATCGACCTCGGACCATTTCTGGATCAGGCCGATCCTGATGTCCGCCCGTGGACGCCAGAGCCTCCAACAAGGCATTCCATTTCCGGTTCAGGGGATCATACTGAAGGGGCGCCGGATTGAACATGAGTTGCATGAATCGGAGGGATTCGGAATCAATGACGGACCAAACTCGACCGAGCCAATTTTCAGGTTGCGTCCTCAGCCGCGAGCAACTGCGGAACTGCATCGAGGCGGGCGGGCGTCCACTGCTCACCGACTACATTGACCTCGAGTCCCAGTTGCAGCCGAACGGTTTCGACGTGACACTGCGGAAGATCAGCAAATATGTGGGCCAGGGACAAATTGGCGCTCGTTCTGTGGATCGACACTTGCCGGAACTCGTGCCGCTGGAATTCGGCGCCGACGGTTGGATCACGCTCGAACCCGGGCCGTACCACATCCTTTACAACGAGATCGTTTCCCTGCCGGATTCGTTGATGGCGCTGGGCCGACCGCGTTCAAGTCTCGGACGCAGTGGCGTGACGATTCACACAGCGGTTTGGGATGCGGGATACAGCGGCCGCTCGACATCGCTGCTCTCCGTACTCAATCCGGAAGGGTTTCGCGTCCAACGCGACTCGCGGGTGATGCAGCTCGTGTTTTTCGGAATGGCCGCGGCAACGCTCTCTGGCTACCAAGGCCGATATCAGGGCGAACATTCCGGTTGACCTGGACCGGAACAATGCCTACCGCGATTGCCGCTCACCGGGCCGCGAAAAGGTCGGACGCTCGGGCGGCTCGCCGGGAACCGGAATCTGTGTCCGCGCCCGCACCCGTTGCGCAGTTTCATTGCACTGCTCGATCGGGCAGAAGTAAATCAGCGTGTATTCTTCTTCCGACTGGTCCGCAAACCGCGTCGGCTTGCCCAATTTCCCGCGAAGGCGCATTTCGCCCTCGTGGTCAGGACATACGGGGATGTCTGGTTCTTCCATGACACGACGAAAGATGACATCAAGCAGGCTCGGCATGCATTGTTCTCCGGAAATGATATCCACAGCAACTGCGTTGATTGGTAGTATACGGGATACACGGTCACATTCCGTGGCCGCGGTCGCTCCTAACCGCCGGATCATCCGAGGACGTCTATCGAGAACAGGATGTCAACAATGACAGGCGATCAGCCTTCACTTTCGGAGGCGGCGTTCGACGATGTTGTCAAGACGCTTCTCCGGCATTTTGGCGAGAACTGGATCAAGAATCCGGCCGCGAACAAGGCGTTCAAGCGAGGCACAATTTCCCTGCTCCGTGACGCCGAAGGCATCCACCTGATTGGCGAGCCGGAGGTAGAGCACTATTCCCATGATTTCAACGTATGGCTCGACTTTCCCGTCGACGACCTGATGATTGCGGACGATGTGGCCTACAGCATCTTTGCCCGGTTTGCGGAAGACATCTTTGTCTCGACCCGGTCACTTGAAGATCACGGCGTGCGCTATCGATTCCTCACCGGAAGCGTTCTCGATGGGCATCTTGGCAGCATTCACCTGACCGGCACGCATGCGGTCGAGTTCGTCAACATGCATCGCCTGAAGTCAGTCAAGGGCCTGCATTTCAATGCTTAGATCGAGTCTTGTGGGGCTTCGACCATGGAACGTACACCGAGCGCGGTCGAATGGATCCGCCCGGTTAAGTCGAGGTTTGTAGGGCCGCGGACCTGGAGCCTGCCCTGAGCGCAGTCGGATGGCTCCGCCCGCACCGTGTGACAGGAGAAGATAGTTGCCGCAGGTAATCGTTGACGGCGTGGGAACGATCGAGGTCGCTTTGGGTCGGCGGCTCGTGTTGGGAATCGAAGACGCCGGAATCGACATTCTCCATCGCTGCGGTGGCAATGCTCGTTGCGCCACCTGCCGGGTGGAGGTGATCTCGGGAGACCCGACTCCGATCACGGAAGCCGAAGAACGACGGCTTTCGGAGCTCACGGCTCGGCAGGAAACCTCCCGCCTTTCCTGCCAGGTTCGGGTCGTAGACGATCTGTCGGTGATCGTTCGCCGCCGCCTCTCCCATAATCCGGAACTCGGAGACGCCGGGCCGAGACCGATCGAGTGGCCCGCCGACCGTGACCTTCCACCTGATCCGGACGACGATTAGAGAACTCTGGAGCATCGCGGTATACTTCGCGAAGTCGTGCTAGATGGGGAGTTGGCGGTGCCCTGCACCCGCAATCCGCCATAGCGGGGTTGAACTCCCTCTCGAGGTATGACCTTGTGGGACTAGTTGAACCACGATGCGTTGATGGTAGGGTCCCGCACGGCGGGGAACTGTGAACCGGGTCAGGATCGGAAGATAGCAGCCCTAAGCGGCACTCTTCGGGTGATGCGGGGTTTCCCTATTGGAGCATACGAGTTCGGCCAAGCCGGAAGGACCATATCGACAGAGGGTGCACGGCTACTCGTGAAACAAGCACGCGGAGGATCATGGCGATCCTCCGCGTTTTGGCGCGCATTCAGCGCAGCGTCGACTTGCGGCGCACCGGACGCTTCGATGCCGTGGTCTGAGGGGCCGAGCGTCGCGCATGTAGCCTGACATTGCCCGCTGTCGACGGAGCTGATTTCTTCGCGTCGCTCCAGCGCACGCCGATCCAGACGAGCATCGCCAGCAACCCAAGCACGCTGAGCCACATCCAGATTGGTTCACCAAACGAGATCGGATTGATTTGCAGCAACCGGATCAGGAAAAAGAACAATCCGATTCCGAATACCCACATCGCGATTCCGGTCGCCTTCATCACCGCCTTGCGACGAAAAACTCTCCCGAGGGGCTGAACCCACGGCCGATAATAAACATACACGGAAGCCACGAAGCCACCGAGAAACAACGCGAGGTAGACGATCGTGAACACGTCGAACACCTCGCTTGACGCTGGAGGTGTGGTCAGGTAATCCCAATCGAACGGGTTTGGCATTGCACGTTGCCTGTCCATTGACGTTCCGAATCGAACGTGCACCGGCACGTCAGACCTACTCGAATAACAGCGCTCGCTTGACTTGCTCGATCGCCTCGGTGACCTTGATATCGCGGGGGCAGGCATCGGTGCAATTGAATATCGTCCGGCATCGCCAAACACCCGAGCCACCGTTAAGGATCTTGAGCCGCTCGGCGCCACCCTCGTCCCGGCTGTCGAAGATGAAGCGGTGAGCATTGACGATGGCCGCCGGACCAACGAATTCGTCGGTTACCCACGTCACGGGGCAGGCGGTGGTGCAGGCGGCGCAAAGGATGCACTTGGTTGTATCGTCGAACCTCTCACGCTCTTCGGGCGATTGCCGGCGCTCGCCGGCCCCAGGCGCCCCTTCGGCGATCAGGTAGGGTTTCACCGATTTATAGGCGTCGAAGAACTTCTCCATGTCGACGAGTAGGTCTTTTTCAATCTTGAACCCAATCAGCGGTTCGATCGTGATCTTCTTGCCCAGGTCCTTCATCAGAATTTTGCAGGCCAGTCGATTTCGCCCATTGATCCGCATTGCATCGGAGCCGCAGATTCCGTGGGCGCACGATCTCCTGTAGGTCAGCGTTCCGTCCTGATGCCACTTGACTTCGTTAAGGGCATCGAGCAATCGATCATTGGGCTCGACCTCGACTCGGTACTCCTCGAAGTGCGCTTTCTGGTCCAGTTCCGGATTGAACCGCTTGATGCGAAGCGTAACCTCCACTGGCCTGCCTTTCCCTGGACGATTGCCGCGCAATCGGTCTAGTAACTGCGTTCCTTTGGTTCGAACATCGTGATCTTGACTGGCTTTTTCTGAAGCTGCAACCCGGAGCTTGTCCGCGTGATCATGCTGTGGGCCAGCCAGTTTGCATCGTCGCGATCCTGGAAGTCCTCGCGATAGTGGGCTCCCCGGCTTTCCTCGCGACCGAGCGATCCGTGAATGATCGTTTCGGCACAGTCGAGCATGCAACCAAGTTCGAGCGCTTCGAGCAACTCCGTGTTATACCGCTTCCCCTTGTCCTGCAGGGCAACGTGTTTGTAGGCCTCCTGGAGTTCGCATATCTCCTTCTGAGCCTCGAGCAGCCCGAATTTGGTCCGGACGACGGATACCTTGTCCATCATCGTTTCCTGCATCGCCTTGCGGATATCGGCGGCGCGGTTGCCCCCTTCGCGACTCAGCAAAGCAGAAATTTCCTCTGCGGCGGTGGCTTCCGGATTGTCTGGAAGCGCTGGGAGTTCCCGGGTTCCAATCTCCCGCAACATGTGGCGTCCAACTCGCCGACCGAAAACCACCAGATCCACGAGCGAGTTGGTGCCGAGGCGATTTGCGCCGTGAACTGAAACACATGCTGACTCCCCGGCCGAGTAGAATCCGGGAACAGCGGCGCCCGATGCGTCGATCAGCACTTGGCCGTCATTGTTGGTTGGCAAACCGCCCATCGCGTAATGCGCCGTGGGCTGGATTGGGATGCCTTCCTCCTTTGGCTCGACGCCGAGGTAGACCCTGGCAAAGTCAGTGACATCCGGCAGCTTCTCGTCGATCACCTCGGGCGGCAGGTGCGAAACATCGAGGAGGACATAATCCTTGCCATCGATTCCGCGGCCCTCCCTGACCTCCTGATAAATGAACCGCGACATCATGTCTCGCGGAGCGAGGTCCTTCATTGTCGGCGCGTAGCGGGCCGCGAAGGCTTCACCCTCACCGTTGATGACGATGCCGCCCTCGCCGCGGGCAGCCTCCGACACGAGAATCCCGAGCTTGTACAACCCGGTAGGATGAAACTGGTAAAACTCCATGTCCATCAGCGGGATGCCGCGCCGGTAGGCGAGGGCGACGCCGTCACCGGTGCCGGCGAGCGCGTTGGACGTGATCTTGAAGACGCGGCCATACCCACCGGAGGCGATCAACACGGTCTTGGCGTGGATCGTGTGAAGCTCGCCAGTCTTGATCTCGTACGCAATCACACCACAGCATTCGCCATCGTCAGTAAACAAGATGTCTACCAGGTGAAACTCGTCGAAGAAGTTGACGTTGTGCTTGATCCCCTGTTGATAGAGCGTCTGGATAATCATGTGCCCGGTGCGATCGGCGGCGTAGCAGGAGCGTCTCACCGGGCCTTCGCCGAAATTGCGGCTGTGACCACCGAACCGGCGCTGGTCGATTCTCCCATCCGGTGTGCGGTTGAAGGGAAGTCCCATGTGCTCAAGTTCGAGCACCGCATCAATCGCTTCGCGAGCAAGCACCTCAGCTGAATCCTGGTCGACGAGGTAATCGCCGCCCTTGACCGTGTCGAACATGTGCCACTGCCAGTGGTCTTCCTCAGTGTTGCCGAGGGCGGCCGCAATGCCGCCCTGGGCTGCTCCGGTATGCGACCTGGGAGGGTAGAGCTTGCTCACGACGGCAATGTTGGCGTTGCCGGCCATTTGAATGGCGGCCATCAATCCCGCGCCACCGGCGCCCACAATGACCGCATCGTACCTGTGGTACGCCATCCGCCATCTCCTTCGAAACATCTGCCCGTTTGCTGAAGTGCTCCGATTCAGCGCTCGCCACAGGTCGCGGGAGCCGACCTGGATGGCTGCCGAGTCGGATGCATTCGCTTGTGGCTACCAGTATCCCATGTCAACTTCGATCGCGGCGGGAGCGGGACGGCGCCGCCGGAGAAAACCTTTCCGTGATGGCCAGAATCCGGCGGCTATACTTTCGGCGATTCGTTACGACTCCTTCGTCGTCCCAAATGAGGAGCCCTGCGTGCCATCCATTTCCTCCGAACTCGTCGCCAGGGCAACGGCTGTCGCTGCCGGATTTGTGGAACCGATCGTCGAGCTGGCGAGCGCGGTGGCCGCGATTCCGGCTCCCACTAATGACGAGACGGAACGAGCGGCATTCATCTCCCAAACCCTCAGCCGGCTCGGCTTCAGCGAAGTCGTGACAGATGCCCTGTCAAATGTTGTTGGTCGAATACCCGGCAATCGGGAGTCGCCAGCGCTGCTGCTGGCTGGTCACACCGACACCGTGTTCCCGCGGGAGACACCGATCGAGGTGACCCGCAACGGCGACATCCTCGCCGGACCTGGCATCGGGGACAACAGCCTCAGCGTCGCCGCCGTGGCATTGGTTGGCGAGGCGCTCAAACAGCTCGAATTCAAGCCGGCTGTCGACATCTTCGTGACCGGCAATGTCGGCGAAGAAGGGCTCGGCGACCTTCGCGGCATGCGGGCTGTGATGGATGCCTTGCCGCAGGTGGGCGCCGCAATCGCGGTCGAGGGGCACAGTCTTGGCCACGTGACCTATCGCGCCGTTGGCAGCCGTCGCCTCCGCGTGACAGTGACTGGACCGGGAGGACACAGTTGGGGCGATGCCGGACGCCCCAGCGCAATTCACGAGTTGGCCAGATTGGTTGCCAGGCTGGACGCCATCGAGCTTGCAAGCGATCCGAAAACGAGTCTCAACGTCGGCGTCTTCTCCGGCGGCATCAGCGTCAACACAATTGCGCCGGAGGCCGTGGCGGTGATCGACATGCGCTCGGTGAGCGCCGAGTCGCTCGCAACCCTGGTGCACGAAGTGGAGCGACTCATTGGCGAGTTGTCGACACCGGGCATCGACGTGGCGGTCGAAGTCGTCGGCGATCGACCAGCGGGCGCCCTGCCCAGCGACAGCGGTCTGGCGCCGATCGCGATTGAGGTATTGGCCACGCTTGGGATCGAGGCGGTGTGCGATGCATCGAGCACCGACGCGAACATACCGATCAGCCGCGGCATCCCGGCGGTGTGTATCGGATTGACGACTGGGGGCAACGTTCATCGTGTCGACGAATTCATTCGGGTTCACCCGATCGCCACCGGATTCACTCAGTTATTGCTGAACACGATTCTCGCATCCACGGCCTTGGCCAACGGCGATCTTCGCCGCCTGGGGGAAGGTTCAGCATCCGCGAGTGCGTCGCGGAAGCAGGGCACATCGTGAGTTGGCAGACGTGTGAAAATTGCGGCGCTTCGGTCGAATCGACGTCAACTCTAATCGATATGACCTGTATACGGTCGAGGTGACCCTGGCGGTGGTACTGTATGGAAGTCAGAACACTTGTCCTGACTCTCATTAAGTTCAGTTGGGCTGACCAACCTGGAAAGCACGCACATTGTCGTCAACGTTCGCAGGATCCTCCTCTTCCCAGGATCACTTTGTCGCGGTCGATACCGAGACAACCGGCATCAGTCCGGACCGCGACGTCGTGATTGAGATTGCCGCGGTCATATTTGACCGGGATGGCGTTTCAGAACGCTACACGCAAACAATCAATCCTGGACGAAAACTTCCGCTCGACATCGTGCGCCTCACCGGAATCACCGACGAAGAGTTGGCCAATAGTCCATCGATCCAGGATGTTAGATCCCAGGTCAGGCAACACTTGGGATCGCTGCCGATCGTGGCTCACAATGTCGACTTCGACGTCAAGATGCTTGAAAAGTCCGGAATTCCGATACCCAATCGGAAGCTGGACACATTTCGCCTTGCTACTCTCCTGCTTCCGAACCTCGCCGGTTACAGCCTGGGAGCGGTGGCCGAGGCGCTTGGCGTCGCCGCGACCAAGGCTCACCGCGCGCTTCCCGATGCCGAGCGCACCGCCGGCGTCTTCATTGCGTTGCTGGCGCTCATGGACAACATCGATGAACGTACGCTGAGCCAGGCCGCCGGTTTTGCCCAACAGGCTGGTTGGCCCGAAACCCACCTCTTCCGGGCCGCGGCCGACCGGATGCTCTCCGGGCCACTGTTCGGAAGCCATGATGGCACGCGCGACTTGCCTCTTGAGATTCGGTACATGGAACCACGGGACGTCCCGAAGCCCCTGCAACGAACCGGTTCACAGTCTGCGCTCGAGATCGACGCCATGCTCTCGCTGCTGTCTACGGGAGGACCGCTCTCGCTTGTGCTTGATCGATTCGAGTCGCGGCCAACTCAGGTGCGAATGGCTGGAGCTGTTGGTCGCGCCCTGAACGACGAACACGAGCTGCTCGTCGAGGCCGGTACCGGCACCGGCAAGAGTCTCGCCTATTTGCTCCCGGCGGCCTTATTTGCGATCGATCGTGGCGAACGCGTCGTGATTACCACCAACACGCTGGCCCTGCAGGATCAACTCTCTCGCAAGGATGTGCCCGATCTTCGCGCCGCCCTGCACGAGCATGGCATTCACGAGGATTTGCGGGTCGCCGTGATGAAGGGCAGAACGAACTATCTCTGCTTGCGCCGCTGGTTCGATCACATGAACGACCCCATCGATGACCCCGCTGATGCTTCACTGCGGGCAAAGATCCTGCTGTGGTTGCCAGGCACCGAAACCGGAGACAAGGCGGAGTTGCGGCTGAATCGCGACGAGGAGCGCCATTTGCGCAAGTTTGCCTCCGAGAAGGGACGATGCTCGCCCAAGCGCTGCCCCTATGCCCGAATCGGCCAATGTTTCCTCTATCGGGCGCGGTCGAACGCCGCGAATGCCCATATTGTGATCGCCAATCACTCGCTGGTGCTCTCCAACTCTGCCCAGGGATTTGTGTTGCCGTCATTCGAACGCCTGATTATCGATGAAGCCCATCATCTCGAAGAAGAGGCAACCTCGCAGTTCAGATGGGCGGTTGATCGATTTGAAATAGAGGAACCGATCAAGCTCCTGGTCACGACCGACACCCCAACACCGGGGGGACTTTTCGCCGTAGTCTCCACGTTCTTCCTGCGGGCCGGTGACTTGACGGCGGCGAAGGAGGCGACTGAAGCATCCCGACTGGCCGCGGAGGCGGCGCCAACGTCCAATGCTATCTCCGCCATTGCGGGCGAATTGATGACAAGGTTAGGCATGCTCCTCCCGCCTCCGCGCGGAGGTCGTCAGGCTTGGGCCGATCAGCTTCGATTGACCGACGCCGTGAAATACCGTGGTCAATGGGCCGAACTGGCGCTGCTTTGGGGGCAGCTCGATCGCGATCTGATCTCCTTGCTCGATTCCGGGCGCTGGTTCCTGAAGATTCTCGACGGGATGTCGCTTCCCGACGATGACACGAATCCGACCAGCGCGACGCGGGACGAACTGACTGTCGACCTTCAAAGCGCGCTTGAGCCCCTGACCGCGATCCGGAACCATCTCCTGAGTGCATTCGGCGTCGATGATGGGCGAAGCGTGTTCTGGATCGAACGATCGGTCGCGCAGGCGAACATCTCGATTAACGGCGCCCCGCTCGATGTCAGCGAGCTGCTTCGGACCGAAGTCTTCAACGATCTTCGAACGTGCGTCCTCACCTCCGCGACATTGACGATCGATGGTTCCTTTACCTACATCGGTGAACGGCTTGGTCTTGAGGACTCAATACAACTTGCCCTGGGCTCACCGTTCGACCACGAAAAATCGACGCTCGTCTACATACCCGACGACATGCCGGATCCCAAGCATCCCGGCTTCCAGGAGGCAGTCAACCGGGCGTTGATCGAATTGCTGCGAGCGACAGAAGGTCGAGCCCTGGTGCTGTTCACGTCTCACGCCGCGCTCCGGGCGACCCTTGCCGGTATCAAGGAACCACTTGGGCGTCACAACATCTCGGTTCTCGGACAGGGCGTAGATGGCAGTTTCCGGCAACTCACCGACCGCCTGCGCACGAATCCGGGCACCGCCTTGCTGGGCACGTCGTCGTACTGGGAGGGCGTGGATGTGGTCGGGGACGCCCTGAGCCTGGTCGTGATCGTGAAGCTTCCTTTCCCTGTTCCGAGCGAGCCCGTATTCGAGGCGCGGTGCGAACTCAGCGCCGACCCCTTCAACGAACTGTCCGTGCCGCTGGCGGTGCTCAGGTTCAAACAGGGTTTCGGCCGCCTGATCCGGAGTGCTCAGGATCGAGGAGTTTGTGTCGTTTTGGATCGCCGCGTGATCTCGCGTCGATACGGCCAGTCGTTTCTCCATTCACTCCCGCCAAGCCAGGTGATGGTGCGTTCCTCATACGACTTGCCAGGGGCGGCGGGACAATGGCTTAGTCGGGCGGATGTGGACACGCACAATTATTCGCTCGTTGGAGATGACCAATGGTAGGGTCGAAAATCAGCCGGAACCTCTCTTTGGAACTCGCTCGGGTGACGGAAGCCGCCGCGCTCACCGCCGGGCGCTGGATGGGACGAGACCTCAAGGAAAGCGCTGACCGGGCTGCCGTCGACGCCATGCGCCAAGTGCTCGACACGATCGAGATGGAGGGCGAGATCGTCATCGGCGAAGGTGAAAAGGACGAGGCCCCGATGCTCTTCAGCGGAGAGCTTGTGGGCAGGGCTACGTCCCCTCAGGTGGATATCGCCGTCGATCCGATCGATGGCACCCGCCTGCTCGCTTCGGGCATGCCCAACTCGATCGCCGTCCTTGCGATAGGGGAACGCGGCAGCATGTACCGCTGGGAACACATCGCGTATATGGACAAGATCGCGGTCGGACCCGATGCCCGTGGCGTGATCGATTTACGGGATTCCCCCGGCGAGAATCTTCAGCGCATCGCCAAAGCAAAGGGACGCAAGGTTGATGACCTCACCGTCGTCGTCCTGGAGCGGCCCCGTCATGAGCAGCTCATTCGGGAAATTCGCGAGGCCGGAGCCAGATTGAAGCTCATCACCGATGGCGATGTGGCCGGCGCATTGCTTGCGACCATGGATGGCACCGGCATCGATGCCCTCATGGGCATCGGCGGCTCGCCGGAGGCCGTGATCTCCGCCTGCGCTCTCAAGTGCGTGGGCGGCGACATGCAGTGTCGCCTGTGGCCGCGCAACGACGAGGAGCGGGCGTTTTCCGCTGAGAACCAGATCGATGTTGACCGGGTGTGGGCAATCGACGACCTGGTCCAAGGTGACGAGGCGTTCTTTGCGGCGACTGGCATCACCGACGGCGAGCTCCTGAACGGCGTTCGCTACGGCTCGATGAGGGCCACCACCCACTCGTTGGTGATGCGGGCGAGGTCGGGAACAGTTCGATACATTCACTCCACGCATCGCCTGGAAAAACTGGAATCCCTCGACCAGATGCCCTGGGATTGACGCGCTGCCTACGTTCTCAACCCTTGCCATCCGCCAGGCGCCTGCAATTGGGATTGTGGTTGTCGTGAGGGTTGCAATCCCGATCGTCGACCTCTTCTTGCGGAAGTGCCTCACCAAGGTTGTGCCGAGTGGCGCAATCGCGTCTCCCAAGGGCGGTCCCAGGTCGACCGCGAACGATCTTGTGCGGTCCTCACATCTGGTCGTTACGGGCCGCATTGGCTGGGGCCGAATGGGTCCGCACATCCAATCGGCAACAGGCGGATGATCCCTGTGTCGACCCTCCAGCTCGGCTATGCCGGATAACGCCGTGCACCGACTGGCGGCAACCACAACCTGGAGGAGGAAGGGCGCCCTATGCGGCCTCTCGAAAGCGCTGAGTGGCCTGCCGACCCCTCGGCGTAACCTTTCAATGTGGCCCAGTCCTCCTTCCTCACTGCGTTCGTAAGGTGAATCAACCTCGCGTCGCGCATTGCTGGTCCATCTACGCCTGCCCAACGTCCAACCGTTGGCGAAAGCATCTTGAGGCGACTCGCCGCGTAAACAATCAACGACGGCCGGATGACGCGTACCGACATGCGCGAGAAACTCGGAAAGCCTGAACCCAACCCCCGGGTGGCATGACCGGTCCAGATCGACCTCAATCGCGGGAATCAACTTGACGCGCTTTTTGCACAGTGGTAGGCTGCGTACATCGGTCTGGCGAGTGCCAATGAACCCCTACTTGCCTGGTCACCACATCTGATCGCTTCACAATCGGTACAGTGACTGCATTCAGGACCTCTCCAGCGCCTCGGTTTCCATCAGAGTTCGACACCTGGCGAAAGTGTCGTGTGCTGGAGCGGTGCAACTCGGGGCAACGGCTCAACTCCACCAAAGTACACAGGATGCCATCACCGGGTAATGCCAAGTCACAACTTTGCGCCGACCGATTGGCATGCGCCATGAGGACGTAGTCGGCCTCCCCGCCACAATCGAGATGAACTCGTCCCCCTTTTCACAATTCGGAGGAAATCGCTTGGCAATTGCAGAAGAGATTCAGATGGAGCAGGAAGCCGCTGTGTCTACCAAGACGCCGACGCGTCGTGGACGTCCGCGCAAGATTGTGGAGGGGCCGCTCGAGACCGATTCGTCCGCGGAACAGGACGTCAAGCCTGTCGTAGCTGACGATTCAGCACGTGTTGCATCCTCAAATGGCGTCGACCAGCCAAACCAACCGGTGATGGGCGCCACGGCCTCTCATGATGAGTCAGCAATTCAAGCCACGCAGGTGGAACTGTCTGCACCAGCGGTCGAATCGGGTGTGCCGTCAGAAACACCAGCGACGGAGCCTGGCTCGGCGGGTGACCGACGCCAGCGACCAATACGCAATGATCGCAACGATCGCCAACATCAGCCGGGGCCAAGCAACAACCGCAACAATCGACAAGGCAAGGGCGGTCGAGGACAGCGCGGCGACCAGGGCGGTCACGATGCTTCCAGTGATCAACTTCAGCAGGGGCGACGCGGGGCCAACAACCCACGCGATCAGCCGCTTCCCTCCAACCGACTGTCGGTCGCTGAACTGGAAACACACGAAACCGAGTCGCTCAATGAGCGAGCGAAGGACCTTGGCGTTTCCGGATATTTGCGAATGCGCCGGGTGGACCTCATCACCAAGTTGCTCCAGGCGCAGACGGAGCGTGATGGCCATACCTTTGGCGATGGCGTCCTCGAAATCATCGAAGACGGATTCGGATTCCTGCGTGGCCAGCGATTATTGCCGGGATCCGATGACATCTATGTATCGCAGTCGCAAATCCGCCGGTTCGGTCTGCGGACCGGCGACCGGGTGAGTGGTCAAGTCCGGCCGCCGAAAGACAACGAAAAGTTTTTCAGTTTGCTCCGCGTTGAAGCCGTCAACGGAATCGATCCCGAGATTGCACGGCGGCGACCGTCGTTCGACACGCTGACGCCTATATTCCCGCTTGAGCGGATTAATCTCGAAACCCAGGCAAACATCCTTTCCACACGCCTGTTGGACCTGGTGGCTCCTATTGGGCTTGGGCAGCGTGGTCTGATCGTGTCGCCGCCCAAGGCGGGCAAGACACTTTTGCTCAAGGCGATTGCGAACGGTATTACGTCGAACAGCCCGGATATGCACCTGATGGTGTGCTTGATAGGTGAGCGTCCGGAAGAAGTCACCGACATGCGCCGGACGGTTGAGGGTGAGGTGATCTCGTCGACATTCGACGAGCCGGTAGAGGACCACACCAAGGTAGCCGAGATGGCGCTTGAGCGCGCCAAGCGCCTCGTTGAGTCCGGCCGAGACGTAACGATCCTGCTTGATTCGATAACTCGACTTGCCCGCGCGTACAACCTTGCGGTCCCACCGAGTGGACGCACCCTCTCCGGCGGCATCGACCCGGTCGCGCTTTACCCACCGAAAAGATTCTTCGGCGCCGCTCGCAACATCGAGGGTGGCGGCAGCCTGACCATCATTTCGACCTGCCTGATCGATACTGGAAGCCGTCAGGACGATGTCATTTACGAAGAATTCAAGGGTACGGGCAATATGGAGGTCCACCTCGATCGAAAGCTCGCCGAACGTCGCATTTACCCGGCGATCGACATTCAGCGATCAAGTACCCGGCGCGAAGAGCTGCTGCTCGACGATTACACCCTTCGCCAGGTCTGGACGATGCGGCGCATGGTTTCCATGCTGGGCGGCAGCGAGGGCACCGAACTGCTTCTGAGCCGCTTGGCCAAGACCGCCAAGAACGAAGAATTCCTGGAGACCCTGACTCGAGACGTCTAGTGTGAGCCTGACGAATCTGTTTCGTTCGGGCAGTCCACGGTTGCACAGATGGTCTCCCGAACCACGATGCAGGGCATGCTCTGGGCGCCGCCGCCTGCGTCGAATGAGTTCGGCCTGGCCGGACGTTCGGCTTTGTCCTTCCTCCTTCTTCCTGCAGGAGTCACTCACTCCCCCGTCGTCGTTGGCGCCCGCGAGACCTCTTCCAACGGAACGTGAGTCCGTTTCCGTTCGTCTGGACTGGCCATGTCCTCCGTCATCACAACGTAGGTTTTGCGCTCCGAAGTGGATGCCGCGCCCGGGTTGCCGTCCTTGTCCAAAGCAACGATGTTCATTTCGCTGGCATACGGATCGTCGAGGTGGGCGAGATCCTTCATCGCCAGGTCAAGAGCTTCGTCGAGCGACATCCCGAATCGCATGAATGTCACAACACTATGCGCGGTGCAACAGCGTTGAGCCATTTCGCCGCGGCCGGTGCAGGCGGCGGCGCCCCAGCGATTGTCTGAGTAGTTGCCGGCCCCAATTATCGGTGAGTCACCCAACCTCCCTGGATACTTCCAGGCCCAACCGGATGTGCTGACGGCGGCGGCGATGTCGCCATACCGGTCACGCGCCAGGAAATTGACTGTGCCATGAGGAGGTTCTTCCGCCGCGGCGATTTCGGCATCGGACGCCGTCTGTCGCACGATCTCGCGAAGGCGCGAGAGGTAGCGGCGACTCGGTTTGCCGCCATCTTGATGCTTGCGCATGCGTTTGAGCCAGATTTTCTCGGCCTCCGGCGTGAGGAGCTCCTTCGGATGCATCCCGGTTTCCTGGGCCAGCCGGGCCGCGCCATCGCCAACGATCAGGACATGAGGCAGTTCATCCATCACGACACGGGCGAGGTCGACAGCGTCCTGGAAGCCTTTAAGGGCGCCGACGCTTCCGGCGCGCAGTCCGCGGCCCTCCATTAGGCTTGCGTCCAGTTCGATCTCTCCGATCAGATTGGGCAAACCCGAGTAACCCACCGAGTGGTCGTCGGGATTCGCTTCGACGATGCGTGTTCCCGCGATCACGGCGTCCAGGGCGGTTCCACCGGACCGCAGGATCTCGACTGCCGCCTCGATTCCGACGATCCCATTTGCCGATGAAATGACGATTCCGCTCATGGGTCACTCAATCCTGTTCACTGATCTCGTAGCCGTCCAGAGGCGCTCACGAACCGGGATCACACTATCGGTTCATTCCGTCGCCATGAGGTCCTTGCCAACGCGAATTGTGAGCGATGGCGTTTACAGGACCCGCGCCACTTCGTCTGAGTCGAACCGGGGAAGGTTAGCGCGTCCCTCTTCACCGATCATCGTAATTCCCTCATTGGAATCGGTCATCTTGCCGATGTGGGCGATCGCGATGCCTCGTTCCCTGGCGGAGCGTTCAACCGTGGATCGCTGGTGAGGCTTGACAGCGACAAGCAAGGCGCCGGAGCTGAGCAGACCAAGCGGATCAACTCCGAAGTGGTTGCATATTGCCGTGGTTTCAGGAAGCACCGGCATCGCCGACGCGAGAATTTCGGCGCCGCATCCGGAGGCGCTCGCCAGCTCATGGATCGCGGTCGCAACTCCACCTTCGGTAGGATCATGCAACGCAGTCACCCCGTCTGCTTCGAGCACGGCCTGGGCGTCGGCAGAGATGTCGATGCCCGGGTGGCGCAGAAGTTTGGCCGCTCGGGCCGTCACCGCGGCGCCAAGGGCTTCCGTGAGCTCCCCAGTTCGTTCACGAGCAAGGAGCGCTGTGCCCTCGATGCCGATCCATTTCGTGAGGAGCAGGTCGTCACCTGCCATGGCTCCACCCGGCACGAGCACGCCGCGAGGACCGGCGACTCCCAGCATCGTGCCTATGAAAACTGGACGCGTGACGATCGGCGTAACCTCCGTGTGCCCACCAATCACCGACACTCCAGCGTCATTACACGCTACCTGAAGGTCGGCGAACATCGCTTCAACGTCACGGATTCGGATCTTCTCGGGAAGCAACAGAACAACCGACAACCAGCGCGGAATCCCCCCCAGACAGGCGATGTCATTGGAATTGACGGCAACGAGGTAGCGAGTCGCTGCATCCGTAGCAAACGTGATCGGATCACTCTTGACGATGATTGGGCTCGCGCCGCCTATATCAATCGCGGCGGCGTCCCGACCGTATCCCGGCAAGACGAGCACCGCGGGATCGAAAGCGGTCCGATAGGTGTCCACCAGGCGATCGAGAAGTGGACCAGGAAGTTTGCCGATGTTGAGCGTGGCGTCAGGCGCGTCTGAACGAGGATGGCTGTCTGGAGTGGTCATCGGAATGCTCTAGTCTGGAAGAACGACGGGAGCCTGTTCGGGCACTGTCTCATGTTCAGGTTGATTGGCAAGTTCGGTAACGCGCAGCTCGGCATCGGAAATCATCTTGTGGCAATACGCCGCGAGCTTCGAACCCTTCCCAAACGTGGCAATTGTCTCTTCCAGCGTCAGGGACCCACTCTCCAGGCGTGCGACAACCTCCTGAAGATCTGCCAAGGCGGCCTCAAACGACTGGTTTGAGGAGTCCTGATCTGTCGATTTGCTGTCGGGGATGTGCGGCATGAGCTACCTCTGGACAACGGCGGTTGGTGGTGTGGACACGTCGTCGACCGTGGCGCGAATCGATCCATCGGCAAAGGTCGCCCGCAGCCGATCGCCAGGAGTCAGCATAGCAGCCAGACGCACCGGAACTCCGCTCGGTTCCGACGCGATGTGCGCGTACCCTCGTTGCAGGAGCGCTGCCGGATTGAGCGCTCGGAGCGATGCCATGTGGCGCTCGACATCATATGCGCCCCGCTCAATCCTCCGGGTGGCGACCAAGTGCAACCGTGCAGTCTCCGCGGTCAGTGATCCGCGCATCGTGGCCAATTGCGTTTTGGGCGACATGAGCATGAGCCGATGTTGAAGGTCGTGAGTCTCTCGTTTACGGCGCTCCAGGGTGGCTTGCGTCAAGTGACGTCCGCGGGCGTCGAGTTCGCCAACCATGGTTTCAAGCGCCGAAATGTCCGGCGCAATCATCTCGGCCGCCGCCGAGGGAGTAGGGGCGCGGACATCGGCAACCATGTCAATCACAGTTGTGTCGGTTTCATGACCGATCGCGGAAACAAGGACAACGCGGGAGGCAAAGACCGCCCGGGCAATCCGCTCGTCATTGAATGCCCACAAATCCTCAGCCGAACCCCCGCCTCTTGCGACGAGGATCACGTCAATATCCTCATGTTGCAGTCGCCGGATGGCCGCCACGACTGAATCGGGCGCCTGCTCACCTTGCATCACCGCTGGCGCGAGAATCAACTCCACCAGGGGATAACGGCGCTGGAGGACGTGCACGATATCGTGCCAAACCGCCCCCGTGGCCGAAGTCACCACCCCTACCCGTTTCGGGAATCGTGGAAGTGGGCGCTTTCGCGAGGGATCGAACACGCCCTCGGCCTCCAGGCGTTGCTTAAACTGCTCAAGTTGCAGCAGCAGAATCCCGGCGCCGGCGGGATAGACGACGTCGGCCTTGATCTGAAAACGGGTATTCCTTTCATACACGGTGCACCCGCCATGCACGACCACCTTGTCGCCAACCTTTGGCAGAAACGATTGACGCAACCGAGTTTGCTTCCACATCACACAATCGACGGCGGCAGCCTGATCCTTGATCGCAAAGTAGGCATGTCCTGAACCCGGAATGGTATAGGACGATACTTCGCCCTCGACCCACACGTCCTGGAGGAACGCATTCGTTTCCACGAGTTCGCGCAGATAGGTCGCGAGCAATCCAACCTGGATAATCCTTGAACTCACGCCAGAGCGTCCGTCGGATCACCGAGTCGGATCAATGGTGATCCGTATTCGACCGGTTGAGCGTTCTCGACGAGAACTTCGAGGACGACGCCGGCGCGATCCGAGATGATCTCGTTCATAATTTTCATGGCTTCGACGATGCCCACGACCTGACCAACTTCCACATCGTCGCCGACATGGACGAACGGCGATTCTCCGGGTGTTGGGGCCGAATAGTACGTGCCGATCATGGGGGAGGTGACTACGTGACCTTGCTCAGCATCCAGAGTTGAGGCGCCGTTGCCTGAATCGACCGCATGGAGCGCACTTGCGGCGTGCGAGGCGCCAGTCTGCGCTCTCAACCGAATGGTGATGTCGCCCGTGGAAAGATCGAGTTCCGCGATACCGCCTTTGCCCATCATCGCAATGAGTTCGCGGACTGTTCCGGTCAACGTATCGGACCGGGAACTGATGGGCGTTCCTTCAACGGTGTTGCCGGCAAATCGTTCCATTTGTCTTCCCTCTAGCCCACGCGCTCGATGTATTCGCCGGACCTGGTGTCCAGTTTGACCTGGTCGCCTTCGCTGAGGAACAGCGGCACATTCACGACAAGACCGGTTTCGAGGGTAGCCGGCTTGTTGCCTCCAGTCGCGGTATCACCCTTGAACCCCGGATCGGTCTGCGTGATCGTCAACACCACCGACGTCGGAAGCTCGATGTCGATCGGCTCTCCATTGTAGGTGAGCAGGTCGATTACGGCTTGCTCCTTGAAGAACGGCGCCGCATCGGCGACCGTTACTTCGTCGAGAATGATCTGGTCAAAGGTTTCGGTGTCCATGAAGTGAAAGTGCGTGCCGTCCCGATAGAGGAATTGCACGTGCTGCCGTTCAAGGCGTACTGATTGGAATTTTGTTCCGGCCATCACCGTTACCTGGGTGTTGGATCCGGTGCGAAGATCTTTGAGGGACATCCGCAATTGGGCCGAGCCACGTCCCTGCTTATTGTGTGAAAAATCGATGACCTTCACCAGCTTGCCATCGATGTCGAGCGTGCTTCCCTTGCGAACATCACCTGTATCGATCATTCGCGGTACTCCTCTATGCTACGTGAAGTGTCGTTGGCATGCCTAAAGCAGCCAATCGTGGAAAACGGCGAGACTTATGGCAACGCTTCGGGCATTTTAGGCGCCGAGGTCAGGTTGGTGTACCCATTGTCTCCGACAACCACAACATCCTCAATACGCACCCCACCCCATTCCGGGATATAGAGACCGGGTTCAATAGTGACGACATTGCCCGTTTGCAGGATGTCGTTTGAGCGCTGACCGAGAAATGGCGTTTCGTGAATCCTGAGCCCGATCGCATGCCCAATGCCATGAACGAAGAACTCGTCAAGGTTCTCCGCGGCAAACACTTCCCTTGCCGCATTGTCGACAGTGCGCGCGTCCACGCCGCTCTTGACCGCGCTAAACGCCGCCCGCTGGGCCCCGGCAACCAGACGGTACATGGCGCCAAGTTGCGCGGACGGCTGGCCGGTCCAGATTGTTCGCGTGAGGTCGCCACAATAGCCATGGACGCGTGCGCCCATGTCGATAATCACTGGCTCGCTAGGCAGTATTGCCCTTTCTCCCGGTACATGGTGCGGTCGCGCCGCATTGGGACCGGAAGCGACGATGGTGTCGAATGCTTGGCCATCACTCCCAAGATCGCGAAATTGCTGGTCAATGAATCGTGCCAGTTCCACCTCCGCCATGCCTTCTTTGAGGTGAGCCGAGGCGCGCTCGAATGCGACGTCGGTTAGTTCCAACGCTTGCCGGATGAAGTCGAGTTCCCGCTCGTTCTTCACCGCTCGCAGCGCGTCGACCGCGGTCCCGGCCGGGACCAGTTGGATTGCTTCCCCGAGGGCCGCGGAAAGTTCCCAATATTGCGCTACCGGAATCACAAGGTCCTCGAAACCGATCCGAGTCAGTCCCAGATTCCTGATTTTGGCGGCAATTGCCTCTGGCCAACTGCCTGTGTATTCCGACGTTCCAACGCCAGCCAGAGCCTCGGCCGTGGCCCAGGGAAGGTTGGTTGGCGTTGCATAGAGCGTCTTCACGACCGGTGTGATCAGCATGATGCCGGACGGGCGATCGGGCGCGTGATCTTCCGCGGACCACCCGGAAAAGTATCGTCGATTTGTGCTGCCCGCGATGATCAGACCGTCGATTTCCATTGCGTCGAACAGACTGATGTTCACATGTCCCCCGATTCGTTTGCGGCGAGCCGGTCCCGATGCCACTCAAGAGCAAGCCGGTAACCGGTGGACCCTAACCCCACGATTTGCCCGGTCGCGACGTCGGCGATGACGGAGTGGTGGCGAAACGACTCACGAGCGTGGACGTTCGTGATGTGGACTTCGATAATCGGAACTGTCAGGTTGGCCAGGGCATCGCGAATCGCATAGCTGTAGTGTGTGAACGCTCCGGCATTGACAATCAGGCCGGCAGCGCCCGGGCCCTCCTCCTGGAGGAAATCGACAATTGCGCCCTCATGATTCGATTGAAACGGAACGATGGAAAACGGCGGCTCACACTCATTCGCAATCAGGGCGAGGTCATCGATGATCGACGCCAACGTGATCCGTCCGTACTTGGCGGGTTCCCGGGTTCCGAGCATGTTGAGATTAGGTCCGTTGATCACAAGGATTGACGGACGACTGACCGCTGCGCTCACGATGTTCCTCTCAACCCACCGGTTGCTGACTGTTCACCAGTGCTGGGACAAAGGCCATGATCGGGAATGGCGCATCCGATCCTTCCAGTACGAGGGTGCCGGTGAACATGTACACCGGCTGAAGGAACTGGGTCTCGCCCGGAATACCGGAGATTGCATAGGCAATCACCACCTCGTCATAGACCGCTCTTCCAGTCACTGTTTCTCCAGGTTCCGCGACGTCGCCGGGCACATCTGCCTGGAGGTACGATCGTCGCTCAGCCACCTCTGTCCAGGCGGAATCGACGGGTCGAAGGCTATAAACATCGCCAGACTGCATCTCGGGCCAACGGAACGAGGCTTCCAGGATCGAGGCGCCCGGACCCATGGTGACGCTGATCGCTGGATAGGCCGACAGCAAATTCTCAGGGCGGATCGGTTCGATGTTGACGATCACCCGGGCGGGTTCATCGACACGGACGAGAACCGTGCCCGTACCGGCGTCGGCTGGCAGCAATTGCGTCTGTCGCAGCCATTCCCGAGCAAAGGCAACCGCCTGCTCGTCATCAGGGAGCTCGCCTTCCGGTATCTCGGCATTCGATACATATTGTTCAAGTCCGGGGGTTACGAACAAGTTACCATTGTCAGCGGATACAGAAAACGTGCCGCTACCCTGGTCTTCCACCTCACCTTCGATTCCGAGCTGGCCAGCGAGTTCCTCGACGGCGGCTTGATCGAACAGCCGAGCATTCAATTGAAAAACCGGGGCCTCGAGTGGAACTTCGTCGAACGATCCGTTCCAGGACGATTCGAGTTCGAAGACGAATCCTTGCTCGTTCATTGTGGGGAGGTCCACCGCGGGTAGTTGGGTCGTAATTTCCGAATCTCCTGGCGCTGGAGGCGTCGCGTCCTGGGCCATCGCTCCCTGCCCTGTGGATGTTGCCACCAGCGCCGCGACGGCGAAGGCAATCCAGCGTGGCCCATTGGTTCGTTCAGCATTGTGCATTCGAAAGGTCCTTCCGGTTTAAGGTTCGGTCACCCAACGATTCTCCTTTGGGTGACTCCGTCTAGGCTTTGACAGGGTCGACCTCGATGATGCGCCGCAGCTCGACGACCTGGTCACGCAGCAATGCGGCTTTCTCGAATTCCAGGTTTCGTGCGGCAATTTTCATTTGGGATTCGAGGTCCTTCACCATCCGCATCAATTCGTCACGTGGGATGTGAGCGATCACGCCAGCGCCTGAGTCACCGGTCGTGTAGTCGGCATGTTCCTCAGCAACGGCACGGACGCGATCAGTCAGGTCCCTGATCTCCTTAACGATGCCGCGCGGCTGGATTCCGTGAGCCTGGTTATGCTCGATTTGCATCTCACGACGTCGATACGTCTCGTCGATTGCCGCCTTCATCGAACGCGTCATGTTGTCCGCGTACATGATGACGAGTCCGTCGACGTGACGCGCGGCGCGGCCGATCGTCTGGATCAACGCCCCTTCGGACCGGAGGAATCCCTCCTTGTCCGCATCGAGGATAGCAACTAATGATACTTCGGGCAGGTCCAGACCTTCCCGCAGGAGGTTGATGCCGACGACAACATCGTGAATGCCAAGGCGAAGATCACGCAGGATTTCGATGCGCTCGAACGTGTCAATCTCACTGTGCAGGTAGTGGGTGCGGACTCCCATTTCCTTGAGGTAGTCGGCCAGATCCTCGGCCATCCGCTTCGTCAGCGTTGTCACCAACACCCGCTCACCCCTCGCCACGCGGGAATTGATCTCGCCCAACAAGTCGTCGATCTGGCCCTTGGAGGCACGCACTGAAACCGCGGGATCAATGAGCCCGGTGGGACGGATCACCTGCTCGACGACGCGCGATGAATGCTCGTATTCGTACGGTCCAGGCGTAGCCGAGACGAAAATCGCCTGATGGATCATCGAATCGAACTCCTGGAAGGTCAGCGGGCGATTCTCTCGCGCCGATGGCAGGCGGAATCCGTGTTCGACGAGGACGTCCTTGCGCGATCGATCCCCGCCGTGCATGCCTCGCACTTGGGGTAGGGTCATGTGCGATTCGTCAACGAACAACAAGTAGTCCCGCGGAAAATAATCGAGCAACGTGGCAGGTTGTTCGCCAAATTGGCGACGCGAGATGTGCATCGAGTAGTTCTCGATGCCTGAACAGAATCCCGTCTCCTGCATCATCTCGAGGTCGTACATGGTGCGCTGTTTGAGCCGAGCCGCCTCCAGCAGCTTACCCTGGGCGTCGAACTCCTTCAACCGATGCGCGAGTTCGTGCTCGATGTCTGCGATCGCGCTCGTCAGCTTCGCTGACGACGTGACGAAGTGACGTGCCGGGTAGATCGCAATATCTGGTCGCTCGGTCAGGATTTCCCCGGTCAGCGGATCGACATCCGAGATGCGCTCGATCTCGTCGCCAAAGAACTCCACTCGCACCGCTATATCTTCGTACGCTGGGTAAACCTCTAGCGTATCTCCCCTAACGCGAAACGTGCCGCGCGTAAGCGTCATGTCGTTGCGATCGTACTGAATGTCAATCAAATGCCGAATCACTCGGTCGCGCCGAACTTGCATCCCCACCCGTAAGTCGACCGTAGTGTTGGCATACTCTTCTGGTGTTCCGAGTCCAAAGATGCACGATACCGACGCTACGATCAGCGTGTCGCGGCGCGTCAATAGAGCCCGCGTCGCGGCATGCCGCAGTTTGTCGATTTCTTCGTTGATGTCCGAATCCTTCTCGATGAAGGTGTCGGTTCGGGCGACGTAGGCTTCTGGTTGGTAGTAGTCGTAATAGGAGACGAAGTACTCGACTGCGTTACGAGGGAAAAATTCCTTGAACTCGCTATAGAGTTGGGCAGCGAGCGTCTTGTTATGGGCAAGGATCAGGGTTGGACGATTTGCCTGCTCGATTACATTGGCCATTGTGAAGGTCTTGCCCGAACCCGTGACGCCGAGCAACGTCTGAATGCGCTCGCTCGCCGCGACGCCCTCGTTCAATTCAGAAATGGCGGTAGGTTGGTCCCCGGTGGGGCGCAGGGCGGATACGATTTGAAAATTGGCCATGAACACTCCGATGCGCACGAGACGGCTGTGTAGCCTACAAGTATACGGCTATTCGTCGTCTTTTCGAACATCTGTTCGCAATGGATCGCGGCGGCGTCCAGAGGAATTTTCCGGTTCGACTTCACCGTTCCCTTCGGCAATGTCCTCGTCATTGGAGTCGATGGGTTGAGATCCTGGAACACCCTCGTCGTCCTCTTCGACGGTGTCCACCACGGGGCCGGCGTATTCCTCCACCGCGTCGACCGTGACCTCGTCATCCGATTCAGGTATTGCCCGTGACGCAGCATCTTCCTCTAGAAACGCTTGAGACGCCACGGTTGGTTCTTCAGGCAACTGAAGTCGATAGAGTTGGGATTCGGCGTGACCGACGCTCATCAACTCGTCGATGTGACGAACTGCCCAGCGTTGACCGGCGAACGGAAGCCTGCCGACGGCCTGGTTCGTGTCCCACCAGGCGCATTCCTTGAGCTCCTGGCCGAGTGTCACCGGAGCCTGGGGGCTGACGTTGACGGCCAGTACCGGCGCCAGGACGACGACGTCTCGGGTGTCGTCGAAGAACTCGTTGATGTAGTCCGCGGAATAGACCTCGCTGATGTTGAGTCCGGCGAGTTCCCGCACGGCGCGCCGGGCGGCGCCGATTGTCGATTCGTGTCCCTGAATCTGGGTGTGAAACGACTGCCACGTGTTGCCAAGGGGAACGCTTGCCTTGCGTTGGAGGAGGAGGAACTGGACGCGCGCATTCAGACGCCGGAATACATAGACATCGACAATGTCGGACACAATGGTTGGCATACAGAAACACTTCTCCTGGCTCACGACGGAGACGGTTATCGCTTCAGCGATTTCCACCACTCACGCACGCTATCCATTGAAGACGAGCCTTTTGATTGCCGCACGTCAATCACTTGGCCACGCCACATATGGGTTTCCGGCGTTGTGGTCGGCCGCCTGAACCGCTGGAACATCGGGTGAACAATGCAGACGACTGCCGCCAGGCATAGCAGGTTCGCAAAGAGTGGCGACAGGTCGGCGATGAGCAGCGCGAGCACCCCGAGGGCAAGCGCAACCACTATTGGAGCAGTGATCAGTTTCTGAAATCGTGGCGGAATCATTGCGCCCATGGTAGGCGTTGAACTGGTTGTTTTGGCATGTGGTCGGGCAGGTTTCGGAGGTGGAGGCAAGAGCCGGATGTTCTCATCCTTCGACAGGATCTCATCGATTTCCCGGTCGAGCCGCGACTTTCCAGGTCCGCTTTCCGGTGGAGTATCTGTTGGAGGAGATTGCATTGAGCCGATCCTGGATAGCGAGGCGAAATGGCCTCAAGCCTATGGTACAGTACCCGCCCAATGAGCCGCCGGCTCAAATATACGGGCTCCCATGGCGTTTGACTTCCTTGCCTGGGCCAGTACTTCGGAGTGATCGTGTCGACGTCGCTATTTCGATTCAATGTCATTGACGATGCGGGTGCGGTGAGTTTCCTGGGACCTGCCCATGGACTCAAGGCTATTGCCGCCGCTTGCAGCAAGGGGCCACGGTCAATCGCCGACCTGTTGGACCATGCTCATCGTTACGACGCGGAATGGATCGACAACGTTGTTCTTGGCTTGCTGGTTTTCGACGAGCACAACATTGACGCCCTCTCACCAGGCTATGAGCCGAATGTGAGGAAAGAGACCGATCGAGATCACCGTGCATTCCGAATCGTCGATGCTGCCACCAGATCGCGGAGCATGAAGCCGGCCCAACTCGGTCTGGTTGTGGTCAACCTTCGCGAACGCCGCATTATCCAAATCCACAACAGTTACGCTGAGCTTCTGCGCAAGGGGAGGGGCCGTATCCGACGGTTCGGTGTTCCGACGCGGTCAATGTTTCACTACGAGCTGCCGACTACGTGGAGCATCGTGCCGTAGGTCACCTCGAGGGCCGATCCTGGTCGTCAGATCTCTTGCTTTCCTTCCCGCGCCCGCGCTTGCGGCCGAATCCGCCGAGGAACATGCGGCTCATCTGATCCGACATCGAATGTGTCTCCAGCGACGTGCTCTCCGTCTGCTGTTCACTTGAACGGTGCTGAAGGACCTCAACCTTGGCGCGTTCATCCTGGGCCCTGTCAAGGAAATTGAACAGTTCCTTGCTGGCCACCTCCTGGTCTCCCAGCAGCAACGCCTTCGATTTCTCAAGCGACGACGTCATTTGGTCGATCCAGCGCACAACGGCTGCGCCGTTGGTGAGCAGGATGTCTCGATGCATGGCCGGACTGCCGAGCGCCAGGCGCGTCGTGTCCTTGAAGCCGGTCGAGGCGAGGGACTTCATGTCGCGCCAGCTCGGATCGTTTGACACGGCGTCGACAAGCGTCGCCGCAACCAGGAACGGAAGATGGCTGATGCCCGCGACATAGCTGTCGTGCTCGACCGGATCGGCGAAAAAAGCCTCGGCATTGGTGGCGGCAATGATCCCCAGCACATTGCGAATCGCCGATTCCGACGCCGTGACCGATGGGCAAACAACCCATGTCGCTCCTTTGAACAGGTCGGCATCAGCCGCTTCGAGGCTCTCGGCTTTGCCCGCCATAGGATGACCGCCAACAAAGCTGACGTGACTCGGCAACAGCTCGGCCCAACCAAGAACATCGGTCTTCGTCGAGCCCGTGTCGGTGACGATGGCGCCTTTGGGGAGGTGTCCGCCAATGTTCTCGAACACCTCCTTCATGACGCCTACCGGCGTGGCTACGATTACAACATCGGCGTTGCTGACCGCGCTGCTTAGTGACCACTCAGTGGTGTCGACGGCGCCCATTTGTTTGGCGCGGCTTTGCTTGCCCATGTCATCATCGAAACCAGTGAGATGCAAGGCGTTGTCATTCTGGCCAGACCATCGGCGAAGGGCGAGCCCAATCGATCCGCCGATGAGTCCGAGGCCAATGATCGTGACGTGCTGCATGTGCGGCGGCTCCCTGTCATTTCGGTTCGTCGGCTGTTTACGGCTCCAATTCAATGACGTCGATCGCACGCAGCCAACCTTCAGTACCGTCTTCCAGTTGAAAGCGCATCCATCCATCCACGCCGTCAACCTCGGGATCAACCGAGGCCTCGGTTTCGCCGGTGAATTGCAACAGTGTGCCTTCTGGCAAGACGAGTTCAACCGTACTTTCTCCACCGGCGGATGAAGGCTCCATCCGAAAGTTGAGTCTCGCCTGAGTGGACGATTGGAAGTCTGGAACGAACCCGTCGGCATCTTCGGTTGGATCGGGATCAGGTTCGTCGGCCACTTCCGACGGTTCTGGCTCATCCTCGACGGCTTCCTCGGTCGCTTCAGGTTGAACTTCGGTGTCCTCAGCGGGGTTATCGGTTTGGGCCAACGTCGATTCGGTCGGAGCCGGCGTCGGGATGATCGGGTCCGGGACATCCCGCGAAATGAAGTCGCCGACCGTGTTGTCCAACGCGGCGTAGATCACTGAGAATCCCCCAATCAGGACGGCGATCGTCAACGCCATGGAGATTCCAATCATGATGCCCGCCCGGCGCGATCGCTGCCGGAGCCGTTGATTCAATCCCGGATCGGTCATGAGTCCCTTCTGAACCGCAGCTGCCGCGTGAAGGATGGCGCCCCCATAACCTGCGACGACGAGGCCGCATGGGGTGGAGACACGCGATCGGTCGTCGTTGGGCCGAATGACAGGTCTGCTATCAGCCGGAACGCTGATTCAGTGTTGCGGGAGGGTGGGTGTCATTGACTATCACCCGCAAGGCCGCCTATTTATAGCACGCAGACGGCATCGCATTGGTTCCGCCCATTGAATTCGGGGGGGGAAAGTGCTAGAGTTCGGGTGCCTTATCGGTCTCGGTGGGATCCAACGTGGGCGTACGCCCGCGTTTCTTGTTGTTCCGAGCACGATCTGTGAAATCTCACACCCCAGGCACTGTTCTCTTTATTACCCAATTTCAGGAGGTGCGCGGGATGAAGAGTGATCTCTACACCGCGATCGCCCAGATTGCCGCCGAACGTGGCATTCCTCGCGATGCCGTGCTGCAATCAATTCAGCAGGCGCTGACATCCGTATATAAGAAATCGACCGGATCCGACGAAGAGGTTGTGGTCGAACTTGATCAGGCCACCGGCGAGATGCAGGTGGTGGTGCTCAAGACCGTGGTCGAGTCGGTGACAGACCCCGACACCGAAATTAGCGTAACGGATTCCCACGAGTATTCAGCTGATCCGGTCATCGGGGAGGTTGTCAAGATTCCCCGCACGCCGGAGAATTTCGGCCGCATTGCCGCCCAGACCGTGAAGCAGGTCGTGCAGACGCGGATTCGCGACTATGAGCGCGAAACCGTGTACAAGGAGTATCAGGAAAAAGAAGGCGAAGTTCTCAGCGGTGTCGTGCAGCGCGCCGACAGCCGCGCCGTAATCATCGAACTTGGCAAGGCCGAAGCCGTGATGCCGGCTCGCGAGCAGGTTCCATCCGAGCGTTACCGCCCGAATCAGCGCGTCAAGGTGCTCCTCACCGAGGTCAATGCCCACGCCCGCGGACCGCAACTGATCGTCTCCCGATCCGATCCGAGATTGATACGCAGGCTCTTCGAGCAGGAAGTTCCGGAGATTCAGACCGGCGCCGTGGAAATCATGGAGATCGCTCGCGAGCCGGGACTCCGCTCCAAGGTCGCGGTCACCGCTCGCCAGGACAAGGTCGATCCCGTCGGTTCCTGTGTAGGCGTGCGGGGTGTTCGCATTCAGAATATTGTCAACGAGTTGTACGGCGAGAAAATCGATGTCATCGAGTGGTCCTCGGACACCGCGTCGTTCATCTCGAACGCATTGAGCCCGGCCAAGCCAACGAATGTTTCGCTCAATGATACCGGCGATCAACGAGTGGCCACCGTGATCGTTCCCAGCGATCAGATGTCGCTGGCAATTGGTAAAGAAGGGCAGAATGCTCGCCTTGCCTACAAGTTGACCGGCTGGAGGATAGACATTAAAGGTCCAGAGTCGTTGCTGGAGGCGGGCGGAGAGTTCTTCCGAAGCGCCCAGCCTTCATCTGCCGATCTCATGCCTGACTTTAGCTGGCAGGGGCGTCAGCCTCGTGCAGTCCAGGCCGACGGCATGATTGCGTTGAGTGGCGCCACCTTTGGCCCCCTCTCCGATGATTTGCTTCGGCGCCAGGTTGATGTTGATATAGTCGACGGTGTTGTTGAGGTCTACTACGAACGCGATTTGCGCGCCCGGTTCAACAAGACAAGCGGAGAACGATTGCCTCTGGACGACAGCGACGAGGTCGACGATGTCGTTGAGATCGGCGCAACCAGCGAGCCGCTGTTGTCCTGAAGGGAGGCAGCAAATTGAGCATGCCTTTACAGGACAACACATCAAAACGTAAAAAGTCCAAACCGGCGCGTACCAGGCACGTCCCGATCAGGACCTGCGTGTCGTGTCGTCAAAGCGGTTCGAAACGCGGCCTGACCCGAATCGTGCGGACCCCTGAAGGTGAGGTCAGAATCGATCACACCGGCAAGCTGAACGGTCGTGGCGCCTACCTCTGCGACAAACAAGGGTGCTGGGAACGGGTCATTGCCACTCCCCTGCTTTGGCGGGCGTTGACTGTGCAATCCACGCCTGGAATTCTAGACATGTTGAAGGAACACGCGGCACGCCACGCCTCAGACAGTGAGGCTCGGGCTGATGCGGCAGATTTAGAGGAGCATGGATCATGACCGATAGGTATAACGGCGGCGGCGGACGCCGAGGAGGTGGCGGTCGGCGCGGTCGACGTAGTGGCGGTGGAGCGCGAACGGTTGCGGTTCGGCGCACGGCGCCAGTCATTCGCGAACCGATCGCGCTACCTTCCGTAATGTCCGTGGCCGAACTAGGCGAGAACATCGAAACCAATGGCATAGAAGTCATTCGGGAACTGATGAAGATTGGGATCATGGCCAATCTCAACCAGCAGGTCGACTACGACACAGCGGCAAAGGTGGCGGAGAGTCTTGGTTGGGAGACCAGTGAGCAGCCATCCGTGGTCACTCAAGTAGTTGCTGACTTCGAGAGCCGCAGACTCGAGAGCGATGCCGATCCCGAATCTCGCTCCCGCCCACCCGTGATCACGATCATGGGTCATGTCGACCATGGCAAGACAAGATTGCTTGACGCGATTCGATCGGCAAATGTGGCTGGCGGCGAGGCGGGTGGCATTACCCAACATATCGGCGCCTATCAGGTCGAGACCCACGGCCGCAAGTTGACCTTCCTCGATACTCCCGGCCATGAGGCATTCACCGCGATGCGTGCCCGCGGCGCTCAGGCAACTGATATCGCGGTGCTCGTCGTCGCCGCCGATGATGGCGTGATGCCAACCACGCGGGAAGCGATTGCCCATATCAAATCGGCTAACGTGCCGCTCGTCGTCGCCGTCAACAAGATCGATTTGCCCGCGGCAAACCCGGATCGCGTCAAGCAACAACTTTCCGAGACAGATGTGATGCCAGAGGAGTGGGGTGGGGACGTGCCGTTCGTCGAAGTCTCTGCCAAGGAACGACTCGGACTCGACGATTTGCTCGAAGTTCTGTTGCTCGTTTCCGACGTGAACGAGCTCAAGGCGAATCCCGACAAACCGGCCACCGGGGTCGTTGTCGAGGCCCGGGTCGATAGTAGCCGCGGCGCAATTGCAACACTCCTGGTCCAAAGCGGGACGCTGAATTTGCGAGATGTCGTCGTCGCCGGAACCACCTTCGGTCGGGTCAAGGCAATGTTCGACGATCGTGGCAAGCGAGTACGCCGGGCGGGACCAAGCACTCCTGTAGAAATTCTCGGACTGGTCGACGTGCCGAGGGCCGGCGATACCTTCCTCGTCTTCGAAGACGAAAAGGTGGCTCGCCAACTGGCTGAACAACGGTCAGCGACGCGCCGTGTCGCATCGCTCAACGAGAGTCGGCCGGTCAAGCTCACCGAACTCTACGACCAGGTCAAGGAAGGCAAAACAGCCGAACTCCGCGTGATCCTCAAGTCAGACGTTCAGGGTTCGCTTGGCGCGATTCAAAATGCATTGCTCAAACTTAACGAAACAATGGACGAAGGTGTGACGCTCTCCGTCCAATTGGCCGCCACCGGCATGATTTCCGAATCGGACATCAATCTCGCATCGACCACTCGCAGCATCGTGATCGGCTTCAACGTGCGACCGGACGTGGCCGCCAAACGGGCCGCCGACACCGCTGAAATCGATATTCGCTTCTACACGATCATCTACGACCTGCTTGATGAAGTGAAGGCGGCAATGACGGGACTGCTGGCTCCGATCTTCGAGGATGTTACGGATGGATACGCCGAAGTACGGGAGATTTTCAAGCTGCCAAGCAACGATGTGGTGGCCGGGTTGTACGTTCTGGACGGCAAGGTTCCCCGCAACTCCCGCGCCCGAGTGCTGCGCAGCGGCGCCGTCGTCTTCGAAGGTGGAATCAAATCTCTCAAGCGCTTCAAGGACGATGTTCGGGAAGTGGCCGCCGGTTATGAGTGCGGTGTTGGCCTCGAAGGTTTCAACGACATCCAGGTCGGCGATCAAATAGAGTTCCTGCACCGCGAGGAAGTTGCCCGTACCTGATGCCGCGACCGTTCGACTGGGTTGGCGAGAAAGGTGCAAGGATCATGACCAGGCGCACCAAACAGGTTGGAGAAATGCTCCGCGAGGAACTTTCTGACATCATACGCCGAGAGGTGAAAGACCCGCGAATCGGGTTCATGAGCATCACATCGGTTGACGTTCCACCAGATCTCCGGTCGGCACAGGTCTTTGTCAGCGTGCTGGGTACAGACCGAGAACGGGTCGACACTCTGGACGCGCTCCGATCCGCGTCCAGATTCATCCGATTTCACCTGAAGCCACGGCTCCGGATGCGGCAGATTCCCGAGCTTGAGTTTCGAGATGACCGTTCCATGGAATATGCTCAGCGAATCACGACCACGCTTCGTGAGATCAAGGCCACAGACGCCGCCCGTGATGATGAGCTCAAGACCGGAATATCGACATCTGAAACCAACGGTTCGGGAGAGACGGCATGAGTGGTTCGCCCTGGAGGCTCGATGCATCATCGGCGTCCGGAGCGTTGCGCTTGCTATCCAGGGCATCCCTCGTCGTGATGCCAACGCACCAGAACGTCGATGCTGATGGCTTGTCGTCGCCGTTAGCGATGATGCATGCCTTGCGTCAGCGAGGGGTTCAGGCATTTCCGATGGTGACGGATGCTACGGTCCCAGGGAACCTCGCGTTCTTGCCTGGCGTCGATGATGTCATCGTTTACGGTCGGGACGAACTTCCCGATTACGACGCCCTCTGCCTCATCGACTGCGCCGATCGCAAGCGGTTGGGCGGGTTTTACACTGACGATCCTGATCGGGTGAACGGATCCACCATGCCGATCGTAAACATCGATCACCACGTCACCAATGACCTGTTCGGCGCCATCAACATTGTCGAACCTGGGGCTGCCTCGGCATCCGAAGTTGTCACCGACATCCTGGCGAGTTGGGGCACTGAGTTGACGCCAGAAATAGCGCAATGCCTGCTGGCCGGAATTTATGGCGACACCCTCGGATTACGCACTGAATCCACCACGTCAAGAACGATGCGTACCGCCGCCGATCTGATCGATGCCGGCGCGAATCCTGGTCCGATCGTCGATTCGCTCTTTCGGCTCAAGCCGCGATCGTCGGTCTGTCTATGGGAGCGCGCCCTGCGAAATGTTCGCTGGAGTGGTCACTTGATTTACACCGAACTCACGCCCCAAGTGTTCGATTATTGCGGGTCCTCGCCGATCGAAGCCGAGGGAATGGTTAATTTCCTCGTCGGTACCGAGGGATCGCGAGTCGCGGCAATCTTGCATGCAAATGAGACCGGTTGGCGAGTGAGCATGCGCAGTATGTTGGCGGATGTCGATGTCGCGGCAATTGCCGCGGAGTTCGGCGGCGGCGGACATCCGCGCGCGGCGGGATGCTCGATCTCTGGTGGTGAGCCGGAACGCGAACGATTCGTGAAACGAGTCGCCGAACTGGCCGCCAAGTCAATCGCGACATCGGCTCCCGTCGCAGACGAATGACCAGGCAACGTCGTCAAGCAGTTCGACACGGGTATGTTGTGATTGACAAACCAGCAGGCTGGACCAGTCACGACGTGGTAGCTCGGGTCCGCCGAGTTGTCGATGAGCACCGGGTGGGCCACGCCGGCACGCTGGACCCGGCCGCGACTGGGGTGTTGCCGGTGGCGGTTGGACTGGCAACGCGAACGGTGGAGTATCTTGCCAATTCCTCCAAGGCATATCGGGCGTGGATTCGGTTCGGCGTTACCACCGATAGCGCCGATCGCGACGGCGCCGTCACCGCGACCAGCGATCCGTCCGGGCTCAATCTGGACGCGATCATTCAGGCGCTGAATCTCTTCCGTGGGTCTCTTTTTCAAACGCCACCAATGCATTCAGCAATCAAAGTCAAGAGCAAACGACTCTACGAGTTGGCCAGGCAGGGTGTGGAGATCGAGGTGCAGGCGCGCGAGATCACGATTCACGATCTGCAAGTTGTGGAGTGGTCCTCACCGGAACTCTGTATCGATGTTGAATGCTCGAAAGGAACGTACATTCGCGCACTTGCTCGAGACATCGGCGCAGCCGTGGGGACAGGCGCATACCTGGCGCGGCTGGTGCGGACCCGTGCTGGACCGTTCGCGCTTGAGGACGCAATCTCGCTCGATGAACTGAAGCGTGCACTTGTGGATCCCGGATGGGAGCAGGTTGCGTTTCCACCGGACAAGGTCCTGGACGACCAGAGCGCGCTGGTGCTCGGAGTGTCACAATCGCGTGACTGGGGGCATGGCAAAACGATCACCCTCGATTCGATCGAAAACATCTCATCGATCATTCGCGCGTATGATGCTCAGGGTCGATGGTTGGGAGTCGGCTCGGTCGATCTTGCCACATCTTCCCTTCGGCCCGTCAAAGTAGTGATTCCCGCGGAGTAACACATCATCGTGACGAACACCGTGCGCTGTTCCCTACGAGAGGCTCCACCGGGACCCCATTTGGTTTCCATCGGAACATTCGATGGCGTCCATTTGGGACATCAACATTTGCTGAGTCTCGCTTCGGCCCGAGCCAACCAAATCGGCTTGCCACTGCTGGTGGTGACATTCGAACCAAATCCTGCCCAGGTTATCCGGCCAGAACTGTTCCGTGGTCGGCTCAACACGCCTCACCAAAAGCTCGAACGCCTGTGGACAACCGGCGCGAGTGAGGTCGTCGTTGTTCCATTTACCGTGGAGCTTATGCGGGAGACTCCTGAGATGTTTGTCGCGCAGCTCATCGAGGCAACCCACCCAGTTGAAGTCTGGGTAGGCGAGGAGTTCGCACTTGGGCACAACCGGAGTGGAGACGTGAAGCGCCTGACCGCGCTTGGCGCACGGATGGGGTTTGAACTGAACGCTGTCCCCAGGTGGGAGCATCACGGGCAAATCGTCAGCAGCAGCGGGATTCGGCAACATATCATGGAAGGCGAAGCAACGATCGCACGCACGTTGCTCGGCTATCCATTTCGCATCTCGGGCGAGGTGATTCATGGCGCCCAGGTAGGGCGCACCATCGGGTTCCCTACCGCAAACGTCGAACCACCAACGCTTCTCGCGCCACTGCCAGATGGCATCTACGCGTCACTTGCGACGCTCGAAGGCGCCGATCGAAGGTCGATGAAGGCCATGACCTACATCGGAACGCGTCCCGCCCTCAACACCGGCGCACGCCAGATTGAGACCAACATTCTCGACTTCTCAATGGATATTTATGGTCAAACGCTCCACTGCGATTTCGTGCAACGGCTCCGGTCGGACGCTACCTTCACATCGGTGGAAGAGCTGATTGGCCAGCTGGAACGAGACGAAATCGCCGCTCGCGAAGTGCTTGACCGCCACACGCGATAGGTTGTCGTCCCACGGAATCCCGACGTTCGCCTGTATTGGACCAGTCACGGCGTTCGTGGTAGGATTGTTCGGAATCGCTGCTGGCGTCGGTCATTCTGCACCGACGTTTTTGCGTGTCCAGCGCGAAACGCCCGCAGTTCAGGAGGCGAGCTATTTCCAGACCAGCACAAACTCGCGTAAACGATCGCATTCGTATCCGCGAGGTCCGACTAATAGACGATGAAGGTGAACAGATCGGCATCATCCAAACCAGGGATGCGCTCGAAATGGCGCGGGAGAAAGGGTTGGACCTCGTCGAGGTAGCGCCCAACGCAAACCCGCCCGTCTGTCGACTGATGGATTATGGCAAATTTCGGTACGAACAAGGCCGGAAAGAGCGAGAATCGCGCCGCAATCAACACGTGACCAAACTCAAGGAAGTTCGCGTCGAACCCAAGATTGGCAGGGCCGATCTTGCAACCAAGGGTCGGCAGGCCGCGCGATTCCTCGATGGCGGCGACAAGGTGAAGCTGACTGTCCTGTTCCGAGGTCGCTCGATCACTCACCCAGAACTCGGTCGTGATTTGCTCGATCAACTTCAGGCCCAACTTCAGGAACATGGCACAGTTGAACAAACCCCTCGCATGGAAGGCCGCACGATGACCATGTACATGGCCCCAGCCCGACAGCGACTCGGCGGATCAGAACGAGAGGAACACGACACCCATGGGAAACAAGGTGAAGCTCAAAACTCATAAGGGCGCCAAGAAACGATTCAAAATCACCGCCACGGGCAAGGTCATGCATGCTAAGGGTATGAAAAGCCATCTGCGCCGGAAGAAAGCTCCTCGTGTCAAGCGCCAGTTCGACCGAATGCAGATCATGAGCGATGCGAGCACCCTTCGAGTCAAGCGGATGTTGCCGAACGGTTAAGGCACCCCACCCCAGTGCGAAACGGTTCAACGGGGTCGCGCGTGCGGCCCGACCGCCAGCGGAACAGGAAAACAACATGGCTCGAGTTAAACGTGGTGTGGCGGCTCACCGTCGGCATCGTAAAGTTCTTCTCCAGGTCAAGGGGCATCGCGGCACGCGAAACCGCCTCTACAAGCGTGCGCATGAGTCGATGATGCGGTCGCTGCAGTATGCCTATCGTGACCGCCGCAACCGCAAGCGCGATATGCGACGGTTGTGGATTCAACGCATCAATGCCGCCAGCCGCCTCAACGGACTGCCCTACAGCCGCCTGATCCAGGGTTTGAATCTTGCCGGGGTCGCGGTTGATCGCAAGATTCTTGCCGATCTGGCCGTGCGCGACGAAGAGGCCTTTTCGGCATTGGCAGTGGTCGCCAAGCAGTCGCTTCCGACTGTCTGAGAGTGGGGTTCTGAACGTTGGAGATGGGTGCATCAGAAGTCATCACCAGCATTCACAATGTAAACATCAAGCGAGCACGCTCGCTCCTTCGCCGGAAAGGGCGAGCTGAGGAGCGAGCGTTCCTCGTCGAGGGAGAACGGGCTGTTGCCGAAATGCTGTCGGCGGATGTCTCTCCCGCGATCCTTTACGTCAGAAACATGCCGGACGACCGGCAGTTCCTGGACCAACTCGATGTCCGTTGCCCTGTGCGGTTGGTGAGTTCGGGAGTATTGGCGAGTCTCTCCGATGTTCCACATCCGCAAGGCGTGGTCGCCGTAGTTTCAATCGACTCTGTCAGGACCGCGCCGCACTACGATGTGTGGGAACGCGATTTCATACTGGTTGTCGATGGGGTGCGCGATCCTGGAAACCTCGGGACGCTACTGCGAACCGCTGCCGGGGCCGGCGTGACCGAAGTGATCGTCACCCCCGACTCGGTCGATCCCTACAATCCCAAATGCGTGCGTTCAGCCATGGGCGCTCATTTTCTGGTAAGTCTCCGCCAGATGCCGTGGGAAGCGCTCAAGACGTATTTGAAAGAGATGCCTGTAATTGCCGTGGCCGACCCCACTGGCAGCGAGTCGTACGACCTGGTGAATTGGCATGACCCATGTGCAATTGTTGTGGGAAGTGAAGCATTCGGCCCAAATGAGGCAATTTTAGGCATAGCTACCGCGTACGTACGCATTCCACTTGCCAGAAACCTTGAAAGTCTCAACGCTGGCGTGGCAGGATCACATGTGGTTTTGGAGGCAGCCCGACAGCGGCGACTCGCTGCAACACTCCAGAGCCAGGGTTTCGAGACGTCTGTTGGCGATTGAGGGATCGTATGCAGAGCACTCGCAATAACGCTTTCGATCATTATGAGGGAGACTCCCAACCGTCGCGGGGAGTGCCGTCAACAAGGGGGTTCGTTACACATGCGCAAACAAGATCTCGTTCGAGAAGTTGCTACGGCGACGAGTCAGAACGAAACAGCCACCACCAAGGCCGTGAATGCGGTTTTTGCCGCCATTGAGTCGGCGCTTGCGGGCGGCGATGAAGTGACGATAAGTGGTTTCGGGTCGTTCAAGGTGGTCGAGCGGTCCGCTCGGCAGGGTCGCAACCCGCAGACCGGCGACCCGATCATGATCGACGCTCGCAAGAGTCCTGTGTTCCGACCGGGCACCCAGTTGAAGCGCGCCGTCGAGTAAACGTTCCCAGTCCCCACGAGTACGGGCGCTCCAAGCAGGGTGCGCCCGTTCTGGTCTTGAATCGATTTCGGACCCAGTCGACGTCACCGTGGCCCACTCAGTGCAGGCTCTGGAGCAGCGCCGATACTCGCCAAACTGGGGAGGACCCGCGTCATCTCCCGCGACGAGTGGGTGCGCCTCCGTAACGTACTATCGTTCTGGAGGGCGAGGAGTCTTGTGTCGCTCATCCGCAACAGCGCCATGGGAGACGCGGTCCGCTATTCCACCCGCCAGGTCGAATTCGGCCGCCTTCGCGCCAACCGCCATCGCGTTCTCGATTGCGCGTGCCGATGAGCGTCCGTGTGAGATAATCACCGCGCCATTCACGCCAAGCATCGGCGCTCCGCCGATTTCGGCGTAGTCTAGCCTGGCTCGCATTGATCGAAATGCTGGGCGCAAGACAAGGGCGGCGAGCTTGCGAGGAAGGGTGGCGGAAATTTCGTCGCGGAGGATATCGGTCAACAGCGCCGCAACGCCTTCGGCCGTCTTCAGCGCGACATTGCCGGTGAATCCATCGGTGACGACGATATCGACCGTACCCATCGCCACGTCCTTGCCTTCAACGTTCCCGACGAAGTTGAGGTCGTCCCTGGCGGCCAGCAGCGGATGAACCTGTTGGACGAGGGCGTTGCCCTTGGTTGGTTCCTCGCCATTACTCAACAGTCCAATGGTGGGGTTTTTCACATTGAGGATACGCTCGACGTAGACTTGGCCCATTTCCGCGAACTGCACCATATTCGATGGTTTGGGATCGGTCACTGCACCCAGGTCCAGCAGTAACGTGTTGCCCTTCGCCGTCGGCATGTATGACGCAATGGCCGGACGATCGATGCCCTTGATCCGGCCAAGCACCAGTAACGCCGCCGCCATCACCGCTCCGCTGTTTCCGGCGGAGATCATCGCATCGGCTCGCCCAGCGGCGATCAACCGCAGGGCGACAATGATGCTGCTGTGCGGTTTGCGACGGACGGCCTGGGCTGGGTGGTCGTCCATTGAGATCACGTCCGGGGCTTCGACGATCTCGATCTCGATCCCGGTTGAGTCGACGCCTTCGAGGGCCGACTCGATATCCAACGGCTTCCCTACGAGCAGGACCTTTGCCTTGCACACACGGGCGCCGGCGACAGCCCCCGCGACGATTACGGATGGTCCATAGTCACCGCCCATGGCGTCAACGGCAATCCGACTGGTCATTGGCCATCCCCAACGTTCATGCGAGTGATCGGGCAGATGTGCGCCGTGAACTTCTCGAAATCTTGGGCGGCCCACGATGCGCGGGCCTAGAGGTCGAGGTTCTGGACGTCCCGCGCGTGCGTGAGAATGTACTTCTTGCGCGGCGGCACCGCGGCTCCCATCAACATGTCGAACGTCTCATCCGCGCGTACGCCGTCGTCAATCGTGACCTGGACCAAGGTTCGGTGAGCAGGATCCATGGTGGTGTCCCAGAGTTGGTCCGGATTCATTTCGCCAAGACCCTTATACCGCTGGATGTCGGCTTTTTCACCGTTGGCCTTGAGATCTGCGTTGAGCTCGGCATCTGAATACACCCACGCTTCCTCCTTGCCTCGCTTGATTCGATAGAGCGGTGGTTGGGCGGCATAGATGTGCCCATTAATGATCAGCTGTTCCAGGTGCCGGTAGAAGAACGTGAGGAGCAACGTGCGGATGTGAGCGCCATCGACATCGGCGTCGGTCATGATGATCACGCGGTTATAGCGCAACTTCGAAATATCGAACTGTTCGCCAATCGACGTTCCCAGGGCGGTCACCAGCGTCCGGATCTCGTTGTTCTGGAGCATCTTGTCCAGGCGCGCCTTCTCTACGTTCAGGATTTTGCCGCGAATTGGAAGAATGGCCTGGAATCGTCGATCCCGGCCCTGCTTGGCGGAACCGCCGGCCGAATCGCCCTCGACGATAAAGATCTCGGAGCGTGCCGGGTCTCGCTCCGAGCAGTCAGCGAGCTTGCCAGGGAGGCTGAAATTGTCAAGGCCACCCTTGCGTTGGACCAGTTCCCGTGCCTTGCGAGCCGCTTCCCGCGCCCGTGCGGCGTTGAGACATTTGTCAATCACGCGTCGCGCAATCTGGGGATTCTCCTCCAGGTACGCGCCCAGCGCCTCGTTCACGACTGATTGGACGGCGCCCGCCATTTCAGGGCTGCCGAGCTTGCCCTTGGTTTGCCCTTCGAACTGCGGGTCCTCGAGCTTGACTGAAACGATTGCCGTCAGACCTTCTCGGACGTCGTCGCCAGAGAGCGCTTCCTCCCCCTTCATATGGCCGTTCTTCTTGGCGTAGTCGTTGATGGTGCGCGTCAGCGCCGACTTGAACCCCGAGAGGTGGGTGCCGCCGTCGATGGTATTGATATTGTTGACGTACGTGTGCGTCGACTCGCCGAAGGTGTCATTGTACTGAAGTGCGACCTCCACCGCGCCGGCCGAGGTTTCCTTCGACACATAGAATGGTCTGTCGTGCACGACGTTGCGATGCCGATTCAGGTGCCGAACGAACGAGACGATGCCGCCCTCGAAGTAGAACGTCATCTCCTGGTCAATGCGTTGATCGTCGATCGTGAGCGTGAGGCCCTTGGTCAGGTAGGCCGATTCACGAAACCACTGGACAATGGCTTCGAAGTTGTAGTCGTGTCCCCCGGTAAAGATTTGCGTATCGGCAAGGAAACTGGTGGTCGTGCCATGGCGACCATCCGCTGCATTGCCTACGATCTTCACCGGACTCCGCGGCACGCCCCTGTCGTATTCCTGCCGAAAGACTCGCGTGTCGTTGACTGGGACGACTTCCACAATGGTCCACTCGGAAAGCGCGTTGACAACGGAGGCCCCAACGCCATGGAGACCACCCGATACCTTGTAACCGCCGCCGCCGAACTTGCCTCCCGCATGCAGTGTCGTCATCACGACTTCAAGCGCCGACTTCTGCATCTTTGAGTGCTTTCCGACCGGAATGCCGCGCCCGTTATCTTCGACGGTGATGACGTTGTCCTTGCTGATGGTGCACGTAATGTGGTCGCAGTGCCCCGCCAGCGCTTCGTCGACTGAGTTGTCCATCAACTCACGGATGAGGTGGTGAAGTCCCCGCTGGTCAGTGCTGCCAATGTACATTCCAGGACGCTTGCGTACGGCTTCGAGCCCTTCCAGCACCTGGATCTGGTCCGCTCCATAGGCAGGGCTGGATTCTAGTTTCCTCTTGGTTCTGTTTGGGCTGGCAACTGCCATGATCGGGGCTCCTTGGCGAAGATAAAGATGAGGCTAAAACGGCCTCGCGGGTCGAAACGATCGAGCGTTGAACGTTGGTCTTGGCAAACGAGCTCGATCGTGGAAAAACATCATGCTTGCAATCGAGAGTCCGGTTCCGAGCACCGCATTGGCAATCAGGGCGACGACAATTCCCGGCGGGTTCTCGACGAGCACACTCCACACGTGCAGCACCCCGGTGGCGATGAGCAAGGAGGCTCCCGCAAACCTCCAGCTTTGGGCAAAATTGAACCGGGCAACTGCATAGCTCATTTTCGCGGCGCGAATTGGACCAACGCGATAGATGAACATGGCGTCGAGCAGGAAATACGTGTAGAGCGCGCCGATGCTCCCAAAAACAAACAGAGCCAAGGACACAAGAGCCACGAAGTTGATCCCGAACAAGGCGACGACTACGGCCACCGCCAGCAACGGGATTCCAATCACCAGCATTCCGGCAACGACGATTGCCACCAACCCCATGATCCGAAACCAACCGAACAGGACATCGTGGACGAGAGAACCGAGGCTCGTTTCCCCACCGCGCACCGCATTTGCCAATGGCGCCTTAAACAGGGCCAGCAGTATCGTGGCGACCGCAAAGAGCAGGAGTCCGATGGCCAACACGTAGTACCAGTGTGCAGGGTCAAATTGCGTGCCAAGCCCATCGCCCCAGCTGGAATACATCGTCGAGCGATCGATACCTTCGGCCAGCGGCGAGGCAAGAAGTCCGATGAGCGAATTCAGGAACGAGTCACTCGGGAGACCAGAGAATATGGATGGCGTGAGGGTTGCGATCGTGTCATTGATTCGCAGCCGTTCGCCCAGGCGCCCGAGTTCTTCAGCAGCGGCCGGGCCATTTCGTCCGCCTTGCTCGACCATCACGTCCTGGAGTGGTTCGATTAAGGCTGTTGGATAGATTTGCACGCCAAGCCACGTCCAGAGATCCACGAGCAGGGGAAGGATGAACAGGTACGGCCGTGAAACCACGAGCGAAATGCCCGCCGCCAAAGTCTCGAGGACGCCCGATACTTCCCGCGGTTCAGCGTTGCTCGTTTGCGTCGCCGCATGGCGATTCAGGTCATTCACGAAAGCCCTAGCCCCTCAAGTCCAACTTCATCGAAACCGAGGTGGTGTCCAACTTCGTGGAGCAGCGTAATTCGAATCTGCTCCTCGAACTCGCGGCGCGTCGCGCACGCCCGTTCCAGCGGACCGGCGAAAATAACGATTCGGTCAGGTGTCACGAGTGAATAGGAGGACCCACGGTCGGTCAGCGGAATACCCTGGTAGAGTCCAAACAATTCGCCGCCCTGCTCAAGCACAGCGTTGTCGAAATGTTCGGGCAGCGGTTCTTCTTCCACCACAATCGCAACGTTGCGGATCAGGCGCCGCACGTCTTCCGGAAGTTCGCGAACGACTCGAGAAACGGCTGAATGAAATCGTTGATGACGCGCCTTTCGAGAGACGCCCCGAGCCGTACGCACCATGACTCATTTTACCAGAATGGTGCGGAAGTCTCCACGTTTCGGAACCGGCCGAAAGGGTGGCGCCAGCTTGCGAGCCTGGTGTACGTTCAGTTGCCAGAATCGGGTGATGTGATCGTGCTATACAAGATGTCACGACCAATTGTGACCGCGCTGGCGGGTCCTCCGCTGCCGCCTTCGAGCACAACCGCCACGGCGTATCTGGGTTCGTCCATGCCGATGAATCCGATGAACCACGAGTGGGCAGATCCATCTCCGGTCTCTGCCGTTCCGGTCTTGCCTCCAACGACATAGCCCTCGACCTGTGCCCGCGCCACGGACCCATTGTTCACGGCGCCAATCATCAGTTCTTCGACCTCGGACGCTGTTTGCGATGATATTGGGCTACGCCACACCTGAGGACGAATCGACTGCGTCACGTTGCCGTGCTCGTCCACGACCTGGCTTACGAGGTACGGCTGCATCATCGCTCCGTCGTTCACGTACATCGATGTCAGCATGCACATGAACAATGGTGAGACGAGGATTTCTCCCTGACCGAATGCCGTATCGGCCAGGGCATTGTCCCTGTCCAGGGCGCCCCGGTTGTTCGCGAGTTGGCTCTCCGCCACCGGTAGGTCGAAAGGAATCTGTTGACCGAAGCCCAAATCCTCGCCGAGCCTCCAGTAATCCTCGGTGCCAATATCGAGACCAATTTGCGCAAATACGACGTTCAGCGACCAAGCGATTCCTTCTCGGACCGTCCAAAGATCGCGCGTTTCGTCCGGGCGGTTGTTTTCCACCAGTACCCGACCGTCGATCGTAATCTGGCCGCTGTCTTCATACACGTCATCGGGTTCGATCACACCCAGTTCGATGCCGATTGCGGCCGTAACGGTCTTGAACGTCGACCCAGGGGTGAAGAGACCAAGATTCGCCCGGGGCAGGAGCGGCGCGTCGGGATTCTCGACCAGGCTCTCCCAATAACCAGTCGCCCTCTCATTGGCGGTCCGGTCCGGTGTGAAAATCTGGTTGGGATCGAAGTTCGGATTGCTGGCAAACACGTGGACCCCGCCCGTGTCGACATCCATCACCACAACTGCGCCCGTACTGTCGCCGAGGAGGTTCATGGCCTCTTGCTGCAGGGAGCTGTCAAGCGTCAGGCGAAGATCGGCGCCCTGTTGAGGACGATTCAGGAGATTGTTGATGACGCGTTCGAGCGGATCGTTGCCGGAGTCACCGGTGAGTTCGGCATTCCAGGTCGCTTCCAGCCCCGCCGAACCATACAGCAATGGCGAATAGTATCCAGCGACATACGCCGTTGAGGGGTCAGGCCAGGCACGGACGTAGATCTCGCCTTGCTGTTCAGTTCCCGCGATCAGGTCTCCGTTTCGATCGCGAATTTCGCCCCGCTGAATGGAGAGTTCACTGGTTGCGAGGCGGGGATTTCCCATGATCTCGCCGTCCGGGGCAACTGTCGTCCTGTTGTACGTGGCATCGCTCGCCACGATTTGAATACGGACAAGTTGGGCGCTGATCACAATGAACACAGTCGCAATTACGAGCGATGTCCGAATCAACGTCCGGTTAAAGGTCGGGATTCGGGTGGGGAGGGAGATTCGGGTGGCGACCAGCATCAGGAGCCAGGCGACGCCAAGCGCGAACAGCCATTGCGCGTCGCTGATGCGATCGGCGAAGACGAGACCGCCAGTTAGAAGCGCAAATGCGCAAACTCCCGCCAGGGAGACGATAACGGACATGCGGAAAGAAATCCCCTGTTCTACACTCGCTTCGGAAGGCTGGAAATATGCAGGAGCAATCCGATCAGCGCGAAATTGCTGAGCAAAGAACTGCCGCCATAGGAGATGAATGGCAGCGTTATCCCCGTCAGCGGAATAATTCGGACTACGCCGCCCACGATGATGATCGTCTGGAATGCCACGATCGAAGTAAGCCCCACCGCGAGCAGTTGAACAAATCCATCTTGTGCGCGCATCGCCACGGTGAACCCGCGGACCGTGAGCAGGAAGAACATCGCGAGCACCGCAAGCGTTCCGAGTAGCCCGAGTTCCTCGCCGATCGCCGAAAAAATGTAGTCTGTTTCCACCGCTGGGATATACCAGGGGTTTCCCTGGGCGAACCCCGTTCCCAGGATGCCCCCGCTGGATAGCGCATAGTCAGACTGGATCGGCTGGTATCCACTCACAAACGGATCCTGCCATGGGTTGAGCCAGTTCTGGACTCGGACCTCCACGCGAGAGAATGCCCTCCAGGCGCCGAAACAGGCCAGGGCAAACGTGACCAAACCCACTATCACGTACACCGGTTTTCCGCTGGCCAGGTACAACATCGTCAGGAAGACGGCAAAGAAAAGGAGGGCTGCGCCAAGATCGTTGAGCACCACCAGGGTAAGCAGGGATGCCGCCCACATCAATCCCATGGGAATCAGGTACGGAATAGGCGGCAGCGAAACGCGTCCTATGCGCCAGCTGGAACCAAGAAGCTCTCGTTTGTCTTCGAGATACCCGGCAAGAAAGATCACGAGCGTGATTTTGACGATCTCGCTGGGCTGGACCTGGATCGGACCAACGGTGATCCACAGCTTCGCGCCGCTGCCAGGCGGTCCAGTGCCGATCACGAACGTCGCTGCCTGCAATGCGAGGCTAACCAATAGCCACGTGTATTTGTAGCGCTTCAGCCAGTTCATTACTCCAAGCGGACCAGCCAGCATCACTGTGAGCCAGAGAACGGCCAACCCGACCATCAGGAAGAGCAATTGCCGCTGCGCCAGAGTGGAGTATCTCGCGTTGAGGGCAGTCAGGTCCGGGTGGAGCCGCTGGATCATCAGGAGGCCAATGATCGCCAAGGTCGCCGTAAGAGGGAGAATTACCTGATCGCCACGGAAACCGCGAATGCCGAACGTGAGGCCCATGCCGAGGACCGCCCCGGCAAAAGCCAGACTCACCCAGATATCGCTCCATGCCCATGCTACCTGTCCCGTCGGGACGAGGAAGATCATGAGCATGCCAACGATCGCCAACAAGGCTGGCGGCAACAGGAGATAGAATTCGGTAAGTCTCAGCGTTGGTCGGTAAAACGTGCGCATGGGTTCCTGTATTCCGAAGCGGTGTGCTTCACGGAAGAAAGAGCGCCACCCGGGCGGCGGCTTCATCGGAGATCAGGTCAGGCGCCGTGATGATCGATCCATCCAGCGCCTTGGAGCAGGATGCCTCACACGCCGGAAGCCCGGACTCCGCAAGGCGCCTGATCACGTCTCGTCCTGTGCGAGCATTCTCTGCCAGAACGCGTTGAACCACCTCAACCGTTACATCGCTCTCCGATTCGTGCCACACGTCGTAGTCGGTGACCATCGCCAGGGTGGCGTAGCAGAGACCCGCTTCGCGAGCGAGCCGAGCCTCGGGCATCGCGGTCATCCCGATGATCGAAGCGCCCCACGATCGGTAGAGCTCAGACTCGGCTCGCGTCGAAAACTGTGGTCCCTCGATGCACAGGTACGTCGCACGTATCGCCACCTGGTTAGTAACGGCGGTTGCGTGCCGGTGGACTTCCTTGCGCAGCGAATCACAGAACGGATCGGCGATCCCGACGTGAGCGACGATTCCCCGATCGAAGAATGTCCGTTCCCGGCTGAGAGAGCGGTCGATGATCTGGTCAGGAATCACTGCTGTGAGCGGTGGCAACTCTTCCCTGAGGCTTCCGACTGAACTCACGCTCAACACATGGGTCGCGCCGAGCGACCGCATTGCCCAGATATTAGCCCGGTAGGAGACCTCGGACGGGGTGTGGATGTGGCCTCGACCGTGTCGTGCTACAAACGCGAGCCTGGTGTCGCCAATCGTGCCCGTCACGATCGGGGAACTCGGCGCGCCGAACGGAGTGTCGACCTCGATCTCTTCGATCTTCGTCAGACAGGGGAGATCGTAGAGACCGCTGCCTCCGATCACGCCAAACACCGACATCGCCACAGCATCTCCAGACTGAAATCGAGAATGAACTCGCATCCTGAGCATGGTACTCCTGACAAACGAGATCTCACAATCTGGCGGCATGATCGGGCGAATGGCGAATTGTGACCAGTTCGATGCGCATGCTATACTCACAAACCAGCTGCGCCGCGATCTACGGCACATGCTTTCTCCCGGTTACGATCACAGAACGGCCTGAAACGGGCCCGAGGAGGCTCCGTCTCAATGGCGTTGCAACGAGCGCAAAAAGTTGATATCGTCGCCTCAACCCGGGTCCATGATACGGACACTGGATCGCCAGAAGTCCAAATTGCGCTCCTCACCGAGCGCATTACCGGTCTTACGGCGCACCTTCGTTTGCATCGACAGGATCACCACTCTCGACGTGGCCTGCTAAAACTTGTCGGTCGGCGCCGCCGGTTGCTGGCCTACCTCAGTGAAAACGATATCGAGCGGTACCGAGCCACCATCGCGCGTCACGGGCTCCGCAGATAAACTGCGATGTGCTGGAGTACGCGTCGGTCGCGAGTTCATTCTCTGGAATTCAAAGTGCAAAGCGCGCCCAGGACCCCTCGGTTCTGGGCGTTGTTGTGGTGAGCAAAGAGTCCAACAGGCAAGAAAGGAGCGATTCGACCGACCGGGTTCCGATGGAATGATCGAGGAATTGGAGAAGTTCGAGGTTGCCGCGTCGACCTTCTCCAGTACCTTGATCTCCCACGAACCCACACCAGAGGCGAGGACGCTCGAAATGCTCAAGTTTCGGGCGCCGACGATATCCGTGGAGGATCACATGACTATTCCGCAGACTGTTTTGGACAACATCAAGTCAGTATCGACCGAGATCAATGGCCGCACGCTCACGCTGGAAATCGGGCGCATCGCCGGTCTGGCGATGGGCGCCGTGACCGTTCAGTACGGTGATTCGATCGTACTCACAACGGTCGTCGGCGAGAGAGAGCAGAAAGAAGACCTGCCATTCTTCCCGCTCACCGTGGATTATGAAGAACGAATGTTCGCGGCCGGAAAGATTCCGGGCGGTTTTCCGAAACGCGAGGGCCGGCCAACCGAGAACGCGACCCTGGCCGCCCGCCTGACCGATCGCCCGATTCGGCCACTGTTCCCCAAGGGGTACCGGGCCGAAGTCCAGGTCATGACAACTGTCCTTTCCGCGGATCAGGAAAACGATCCGGACATCCTGTCCGTAATCGGCGCCTCGGCCGCGCTCACCTTGTCGCCGATCCCGTTCGATGGCCCGGTCGGCGCCGTCCGGATCGGTCTCGTCGATGGTGAGCTGATCGTCAACCCAACCTTCGCCAACCTGGCCGATGGCACACTCGACATGGTCGTCGCCGGCACCGACGATGCGATCATGATGGTCGAGGGCCAGGCGAAGCAGGTGTCCGAGGAGCACATGCTCAAGGGCATCGAACTTGCTCACGAGAATATCCGAACGATCGTTGAAATCCAGCGCGAACTCGCCGCCCTCGTCAACGTCGAGAAGTGGCCATTCACCCCACCCGCCACGAATCCCTCCCTCAAGGGCGACCTCGAAGGGTTCGTCGGCGATCAGCTCAGTACGGCCGTCCGCAACGCCGACAAGGTTATCCGCCTTGAAACAACCGATGAGCTTCAGGCGTCCGCTATTGCCCATCTCGTCGATACAAGTGACGGTGAAGGTCCGAAGTACAGTGCTGTGGACGTCAAGGACGCGTACGAAAGCCTGCTCAAGGCAGAAGTTCGGAGGGGAATCCTCGACGACGGTGTCCGACCCGACGGTCGCGCCAACACCGAGATTCGCCCGATCTGGATCCAGCTCGGATACCTGCCGCGCGCCCACGGTTCGGCGATCTTCACTCGTGGCCAGACTCAGGTTGTGACCGTGCTCACACTGGGTTCGACCGCCGAAGAACAGCGGCTCGACTCGATCAGCCCGGAAACCAGCAAGCGGTACATCCACCACTACAATTTTCCGCCATACAGTGTTGGCGAAGTTCGTCGCCTGCGCGGCACCAGCCGGCGCGACATCGGTCATGGCGCGCTCGCCGAGGGCGCCTTGGTCAACGTCATTCCCGATGCTGAGAAATTTCCTTACACCCTGAGACTCGTCTCCGAGATCGTGAGCTCGAATGGCTCGACCTCGATGGCCAGTGTCTGCGGATCGAGCCTGGCCCTGATGGATGCTGGCGTGAACATCGCGGCGCCTGTCGCGGGCATCGCGATGGGCCTGATTACGGATGCCCAAACCGGCAAGTTCGCCGTCTTGAGCGACATCCAGGGCATGGAAGACGCCCTCGGCGATATGGATTTCAAGGTGGCGGGCACTGCCAATGGCGTGACCGCGATCCAGATGGATATCAAGGTCAAGGGCATCACGATCGAGGTCATGCGCCAGGCGCTGGCTCAGGCTCACGAGGGCCGGGCCCATATCCTCGGCAAGATGCTTGAAGCTATCTCAGCCCCGCGCGCTGAAATGTCGAAGTTCGCTCCGCAGGTTCACCGCATCAAGATCGACACGGCCAAGATCGGCGCCGTGATTGGACCAGGCGGCAAGATGATTCGCTCGATTCAGGAAGAAACCGGCGCCAAGATTGACATCCAGGACGACGGCACGGTCTCGATTGCCGGTTCCAATCCGGATGGCGTCGAGCGTGCCAAGGCGAAAATACTCGGTCTGACCGAAGAGATCAAGATCGAACGTGGCGAGGTCTACACCGGCAAGATCGTCAGCATCATGCCATATGGCGCTTTCGTCGAATTGGTCCCCGGCCGTGACGGTCTGGTCCACATTTCGGAGCTATCGGACGATCCCGCGATTCGTGTCGAACGGGTTGAGGATGTCGCCAACCTCGGCGACGAGATCACCGTGATGGTCACCGAAGTCGCCCCGAGCGGCAAGGTCAGCCTTTCCCGGCGGGCGGCAATTACCGGGGTGATGCCCGAACCGAAACCTGTCCGTCCGCGCGACGATCGTGGACCGCGACGGCCCCGCCCTGAGGGTGACCGTTTCCGCGACGACCGGGGACCACGCCGCCCCCGTGACTAGATCGTTGGTGGGTGCCGGCTGGAATCCAGAGCGGCCGATATTTTCCTAGCGGCGGATCCCGCGCTTCGCTCGGGACAGGCTCTGGATCGACCGACGTGGACGCGTTGCAAAACCGTGTCTCGTCGATCCGGCCTGCCCTGAGCTTGTCGAATGGGTCCGCCCGTTCCGAACCGCGAACACCGGTCGGACAACCCTGCAACGCGACCTTCCAGAAGGCCTATGCGATCAGGATCCGCCCTTCCGCATCGGTTGGCGAATCCCTCGTTAATCCGCCTGCTGCGTCGCCTGGTTGGCGGCCTCGGTTCTGATGTCGTCAAAGAAGCTTTGACCAGTATCGGTCAGTCCGAATCCAATCAGCCCGGCGCATCCAAGCAGGCACAGCCCGATCAGCGCGATCAGAATCCACAACCAGAGTGGACGCTTCTTGGAAGGCGGCGGCCCGAGACTAGACATCCGCCATTCGTCTTCAACAGAGGCGCCTGGCGGCAGGTCGACTTTCTCCGGTGGCGGAATACCTCCTGGAGAGGACGGTGTGATTGTAGAAGGTGCTGGCCCTGATGAGTCAGTGGCGAATCGTGCGCCACAATTGCTGCAGAATCGATCATTGTCGCCGTTTTCGTGTCCGCAATTGGGGCAAGTCCGCACGTGCGCTCATACTCCCTTGTGGTGTACGGGAAAAATGGCGGGGCGCTATCCCCCACTCATCCGAGTTGCTTGCCGGGAACCCGCCTCGTGGAATCATATGATGGCCTTCGAGCAAATGCGGGCTCAACGTCAACGCGCAGGGGCGGATCTGGATCGACTGTGAACGACTGCCTACCTATTGCGGAACTTGTCGATTCTGCGTCCGCCCATGACAATCCGACCGCTTCCTGGCTTTCCATCGTCAGTCCAAAGCTCGGCCTAATTGTTCAGCCTGGGATCGAGCGCGTCCCGCAGCCCAATCCCAACCAAGTTGAAGGCGAGCGCTGAAAGGAAGATGAACAAACCGGGCAGGAAAGCATACGTCCACGACAATCGTATGAAGGCATACGCTTCCTGAAGCATGTTGCCCCATGAAGGTGTCGGGATCCTCACGCCGAATCCGAGGTAGCTAAGCGTCGCTTCGGCAATAATCAGGCTCGGCAGGGCCAGTGAGGCCCAGACGATCACAAGGGACACCACATTGGGGAAAATATGACGAGTGATAATGGCGCGATTCGAGGCGCCGAGTACCCTGGCCGCGTCGACGTAATCCCGGCTGCGGAGCGAAAGCACCTCTCCACGAATCAGGCGCGCCAGGCCCGTCCAGCCAAGGAGCGCGATAATCACCGCCAGGCCCACGGGTCCTGGTCGCCACAAGACCGACATCAGGAGCAGCAGGGCGATCGTTGGAATCGAGAGAATCACATCCACGAAACGCATGATTACGGAGTCGATCAACCCCCCATAGAATCCGGAAATGGCGCCAAGCGTCAGTCCAATCAGCAGCGCGACAACCAGTGCCAGGATCGCAACCGTCATCGACACGCGTCCGCCGTAGGCGAGACGCACCAGAACATCGCGGCCGTTTGGATCGGTTCCCAGCGGATGTTCCCAGGTCTGCAACCACGGCACAAGATAGTTCGTAAGATCTCCCAACGCGTAACTATGCCCAGTAATCGCCGAAACAACTGGGGCGCCAAACGAAAAGATGAGCAGGATTGCGCTCAGGACCAGTGATGACATCGCGACCTTGTCATGACTGAGCGTCCGCCATGCACGACGATAGAAACCAGGGGTCGAGGTAAGTTTGGTGCGGTCAACCGGGATCGAGGCACCGGCGTTGCGCTTGGTGGAGGGCTCAGCTGCCGAGGCTAGGTTTCCCGCATCCGTTCCGAACGATTTGCTGGTGTCTTGCATGGTCTTGATGCGTCCCCAATCTTCATGCGTTCGTCAGTAAACGCCCCTAATCGTATCGCACTCGAGGGTCAAGAACGCCGTAAAGGACGTCCGCAATGAGGTTGCCGATGACGGTCAGGATGGCCAGCATCATGACGCAGGCCATCGCTACGGAATAGTCGCTGGATTGCAGCGACTGTACCGTAAGCTGTCCGACACCGGGATAACCGAAAACGTTTTCGATGATCAGTGCGCCGCCGAACAAACCGGGAATCGATAGCCCAACCAGGGTCACCAGCGGCAGTATCGCGTTACGGAACGCATGTCCCATCAGGACCGATCGGTTTCGCAGACCCTTCGCCTGGGCGGTTCGCACATAGTCCAGTCGGACCACTTCGAGCATTTGCGATCGGATATACCGGGTCAAGTCGGCCAGGCTGAGCAGGGCGATCGCCATCGCCGGAAGGATCAGATGCTCGATCCTGACCAACAATCCATCGGGTTCACGCAGGTTCCGTACTCCACTTGTAGGGAGCGAAGGAATGCCCCATTCCTGGAACTTGACCGCAAACACGATGATCATCATCAAGCCCAACCACACGGTGGGGATGGAACTGAAAGCCGTCGCGATCACGTTGACGACCCGGTCAAACAGCGAGTTCCGGTTTACCGCGCAAAACACGCCCAGGGGTACCGAAATGAGTACAGCTATGGTTAGCGAGGTGATCGCGAGTATAAGCGTATTGGGCAGCGCGGACCTAAGGAGAAACTCGACTGGCGCATAATTGATGTAGCTGTTTCCAAAGTCGCCTTGAAGCGCGTTGCCCAGCCACGTGAAATACCGGAAATACCAGGGTTCGTTAAGACCCAGGTTCGCCTGAATCCGGTCGAAATCCTCCGGTCGCATTGTCGGACTTCGCTCGATGTTGTCAGCCGGACTGCCAGGGACGACGTTCAGGAGCGCGTACACGATGAATGAAATGCCCAGGGTCAAGGGGATCAAGCCAAGGAGTCGCCTAATGATGTATTTCGTCATGTTCGAGACCCTTTTAGCTGCCCTTGCGAACCAACCGTTCCATCGTCTGGCAAGCGCAATAATGACTGGTACGCACAGCATACATGATCAAGGAACGTGTGACACACCCAATATGGACCATTCCGGTGTTGGCGACGAGTGATGGCGCCGTGCCATGCACGCGACGACGCTGGCGGCTAACAGCGCGCACGCTTGCTTCCCTCTCACGGCCGCCTTGGGCGCTGCCCGGCGTTGCCGGTATCCAGCTGGGCCGATTCTTCCTCTCTGCGACCACGCTCAGCACCAGAATGACGGTTCGAGCGTAGTGACAAGCGACTCTGGACAGCGGGCTGAGCGCGCTGGTCCGAAAAGAGACCCGTTCCGCTTTGGCGGAACGGGTCTTTGCGTTTCTTTGCCTGGAAGTGACCAGCGGTAAGAGTGAGTTGACTAGGCGGGGTCGACCCAGATCTTGCTGATTGACCCCAGGATCACACCTGTGTATCCACTCGGCACGTAATTGTGCAATCTCTGGACTGAAGCGACGATGTTCTGGCGGAAGACGATGATCCCGGACGCGACCTCGTCATTAATGATGTTCGAGGCTTCGATCAGGAGGTCGATCCGCGCTTCGGGATCGAGTTCGGTGATCGCGGCCGTCTCGAGGCGATCGAACTCTTCGTTGCAGTAGCGCATCGAGTTGAACCCGCCGGGTGGCGTGGATTCACACCCGTACATGGCGAGTTGCGAGCCATCGAAGCTCCACTGGAATCCCTGCACCGTCATCTGGTAGGTGCCATTGTCGGTCTCGTCAAGCAACGTCTGGAACGGGATCGCCGCTGGAACCATCTCGATCCCGACTTCGCGCCACGCCTGTTGCATGTATGGAATCTGCTGGGCGTAGGTGGCGAGACCCTCCGAGTAAATGCACTCGAAACTGAATCGCTGGCCATCGAGCACCCGGATTCCGTCATCGCCGGGTACCCAGCCGGCCTCATCGAGCAGCGAACGGGCCATGTCCGGGTCGTAGTTGTAGATCGTATTCACGCGGTCAGGAGCGAAGGCCTGCGAAAGAACGGGCTGCGTGCCGTCCGCTTGAATCGCGAAGCCCTGATACACAGTGTTTGCAATCAACTCGCGATCGAGCGCGTATTGCAGCGCCTTGCGTACACGTACATCAAGGAACAGCGTCTCTCGCGACTCGTCCTGGTTCACGTGGTACCAGTTCATCGCTGTCGTGTCGTAGTTGACAATGTTGAGTTCCGGGTTCGACTCCCGGAGTGAGTTACCCTGGGTGAACGGCACTTCAACAATGTCCGATTCGCCGGTGATCACCGACTGCAGCGCGGTATTGGAATCGGCAACCACCCGATAGATGAAGCGGTCAATGTATGGAACGTTGGCGGTGTCCCAGTAATCAGCGTTCCGTTCCACCGTGACGTGATCGTTCGGAACCCACTCGACGAACCTGAACGGGCCGGAACCGATCACACGGGACGGATCCTGACCAGTGGTGCCAGGATCGGCGCCGAACTCGGCGAATGG
>Ga0183260_10000038_pt1 | contig 81128 bp, 88 predicted proteins | sample AntDrymUQ4972206_2_FD_129768 | JGI IMG/M metagenome (GOLD analysis project Ga0183260, IMG submission 129768) | Polar desert sand microbial communities from Dry Valleys, Antarctica - metaG UQ497 (22.06) (version 2) (version 2) | ecosystem: Environmental > Terrestrial > Soil > Desert | place...
GTCGTCGCAGGGGGCTTCCGGCTGCGCGAGGCGCATCCCGCAGCCGAGGACCGCGTCCTGATCGCGACCTGCGGGGCGATGGTGCCCGAGGCCCTCGCGGCCGCCGACTCGCTCGCCGCCGACGACGGCGTCGACGCGACGGTGATCGTGCTCTCGAGCCCCGACCGGCTGTACCACGAGTGGCAGCACGCCCGAACCGCCCCGCTTCGGGGCGAGCCGACGCACCGCAGCCATCTGGAGGCGCTCGTCCCCGACGCGGAGCGCGGTCTGCCGATCGTCACCGTGATCGACGGGTCGAGCCACGCGCTCGCCTGGCTCGGCAGCGCTCTCGGCACCCGAACGGTGGCCCTCGGCGTCGACCGCTTCGGTCAGACCGGCTCACAACCCGAGGTCTACGCCGAGTACGAGGTCGACGCGGCGTCGATCGTCACGGCTGCGCTCGTGGCGCTTGAACCCGTGGCGTAGTCGCGACGGGGATTGGCACCGCAGGTGCCTTTCTCCCATGTTCACCACGCTTCCTCGCCCTCGGCGAGGCGTCGCAATGGAAACTCCTTGCCCTTCTGGACGAGCACGGCTTGGTCTCCGTCTGCCGGAAACCGCATCACAACGTCCATCGCCAACGACGCCAGCGTTGCCGCATCGAGGGCAAAGAAGGAGATCGGGGTTTGCGCGCCGACCGTCACTGGCAGTTCGTCGCCGCTGCGCTCGATCGTCATCTGCATGCCCGGCCAAAGCTCGAAGCGGCCGGTGAAGCGATCTAGCGCAGCGCCGGTCTCTGTCGGCTCGTAATCGGGCCAGTCGAGCTCGTGCGCGAGCCCGTCGAACACCTCGCGAACAAGCGCGTGGCCTCCGTCGCCGTTCGTCATCACCGCAGCCCCGCAACCCCCCTCGACGTGTGCCATGAAGTGGCAGGCGAATCCCTCATTGCCGCCGCTGTGGCCGAACCACCGCGTCTCGGCCCCGCCGCCGAGGAACGGGCCGAGGCCCGGGGAGTGCAGTCCAGCGCTCGGCTCCGTCGGGGGCAGCTGCGGCGTCAGCATCTCGCGGGCAGTGGCTGGCCGGAGGATCGAATCATCGCCCGCAACCGCCTCCTGAACCGCGATTGCGTAGCGGCAGAGATCCGCGGAGGTCGTCCAGAGTCCGGCCGCCGCCTGCTCCGGGTACACATGCCAGCCACCTGGCACAGGCGACCCGTCTTCCGAGTGCGCGATCGCGGCGCGACCCCAGAGAGTTTCGGGAAGCGGCTGGGCGAAGGTACTTGAGCGCATGCCGAGTGGTGCGAGCACCAGCTTCTCCAGCAGGTCGGAGAACGTTGCGCCAGTCGCCTCCTCGAGGAGCAGCTGCATCACGACGGTGCCGCCGCCCGAATAGCGGACTTGCGTCCCAGGGACGAGGTCGACCCGCACGGCGCCTGTGTTCGCGGGAGCCGTCCCCGTCAACACCTGGACGAGCGTCGGGAGCGGAACGCCGCGCCGATAGCCCGGAAAACCCCATGTCGTCAGGCCGGCACTGTGGCTCGCGAGCATCCGCAACGTCACACGCGGCTGCCACGACGCGTTCGGGGGCACTCTCCACGCGGTCAGCCGTTCGTTGACGTCGGCGTTGAGGTCAAGCTCACCCCGGTCGACGAGCCGGAGCATCGCGAGCGCCGTCACCGGTTTACTGATCGAACAGGCCTGGAATAGTGTCGTCGTCGCGTCGACATGTTCCGAGCGTCCCGCCTCACGGACGCCGTAGCCGCGCTCGACGGCAATCTGGCCGTGGGCGATCACGGCGAGGCTCAGACCGGGAACGCGGTGGGCTAGCATCCGGTCGCGCAGGCCGTCGGCGCCCAGACTGACGCTCGCCTCGAGCCGGTCGATCGCCGTGTGCGCGCTCGTCAGGTCGGTACCTCCCTACGGCTCGTCGACCAGCGCGTCCTCGTCCTCGGCCAGCCGCCGCTTGAGCACCGCCCGGGAGACGACGCCGACGAGCCGGCCGCCGTCGACGACCGGGACGCGCTCCGCATCGTGCTCCTCGAGGAAGCGGAACGCCTCGTCGAGTGGTGTGTCGGCGTCGATCGTGTAGTGGGGCGGCTCGGCGATCTGCCCGACCGTCGTCTGCTCCGGGCTCGCTCCTCGCGCCACGACGCGCGCGACGAGCGTCTTCCGCGTGACGACCCCGACGAGCTCGCCCTCGGGGCCGACGACATAGACGGCTCGGACTTCGGCCGGCGTCAGCACCTCACCCGCCTCCCGCGCGCTCGCGGCGGCGGGGAGCGACCGCGGCTCGGCAATCATCGCGTCGCGAACGCGTGGCGTCCCGTCGGCGTCCGTCACGGGTAGAGGCCGCGAGCCTCGAGCGCCGACGAGACGTCCCGGATACCCGCGACGAGCGCTGCCGTTCGCATCGAGATCGACCGCTCGCTCGAGATCTCCCAGACCCGGTCGAACGCGTCGTTCAGCTTCTCGGCGAGCTTCGCCCGGATCTCGTCGCGACCCCAGAAGAGCCGACCGAGGTCCTGCACCCACTCGAAGTACGAGACCGTGACCCCACCGGCGTTCGTGAGGATGTCGGGGAGGATCGGGATCCCGCGCTCGCGCAGGATCGCGTCCGCCTCGAGCGAGGTCGGGCCGTTCGCGCCCTCCGCGATCATCCGACAGCGAAGACGAGGCGCGTTGTCCGCGTGCAGCTGATCCTCGCGTGCGGCGAGCACGAGCATGTCGCACTCGAGCTCGAGCAGCTCCTCGTTCGTGATTCGCTGGCCGCGCTCCCAGCCCTCGAGCGAGCCGTGCTCGATCGCGTACGCGCTCATCGTCGGGATGTCCAGGCCCTCCGGGTCGTGGACGCCGCCGGAGACGTCGGAGACGGCGATCACCGTCGCCCCCCGGTCGACGAGCTCCTGCGCCGCGATCCCGCCGACGTTGCCGAAGCCCTGCACGACGCAGCGCTGCTCGGCGAGCCTCCAACCGAGCCGCTCGCAGGCGCGCGCGACGACCATCACGACGCCGGCGCCGGTCGCCTCGTGCCGGAACACGGAGCCGCCGATCGAGATCGGCTTGCCCGTCACGATCTCGGGCACGGCGTGGCCGCGCTGCATCGAGTACGTGTCCATCATCCAGGCCATCGTCTGCTCGTTCGTCGCCATGTCGGGGGCGGGAATGTCCTCCTGGGGCCCGATGAACGGCAGGAGCTCGGATGTGAACCGCCGGGTGAGGCGCTCGAGCTCCTTCTGCGAGAGCGCTCTCGGGTTGCAGCGGACGCCGCCCTTCGCGCCGCCGTACGGAAGACGAAGGAGCGCGCACTTCCACGTCATCCAGACCGCGAGCGCGGCGCACTCACCGAGCGAGACCTCGGGGTCGTAGCGGATGCCGCCCTTCGTCGGGCCGAGCACGCTCGAGTGCTGGACGCGGTACCCCGGGAAGACGACGCGCGTGCCGTCGTCGAGGCGGATCGGGCACGCGACGATGATCGAGCGCTCCGGGTGACGCAGGCGCTCGGCGGTGCCCGGGTCGACGTCGGCGTACGGGACCGCCTGGTCGAACTGCGCGATCGCGGTGCGGTAGAGCGGGGTGTCGTACTCGAGCTCCGCGAACGACGGAACGTGCTCGGTGCTCGCCATGGCGGCCTGAGTCTACCCCTGCCGCTGGCGCGGCCCGGCCAGCGGAAGATCCGCGATGATCGTGGCGCATGTTCTACGAGCCCCGTGCCGGGCACGGCCTGCCGCGCGACCCGTTCAACGCGATCGTCCTGCCGCGTCCGATCGGCTGGATCTCGACGCTCGACGAGATGGGCGCGGTCAACCTCGCGCCGTTCTCCTTCTTCAACGCCGTTGCGTACACGCCCCCGCAGGTCATGTTCGCAACGACCGCTGCGCACCACGAGGGCGGCCACAAGGACTCGATGCGAAACGCGCTCGCGACCGGCGAGTTCGTCGTCAACCTCGCGACCTGGGCGCTCCGCGAGGCGGTCAATCTGACGAGCACGCCCGCGCCACGCACGGTCGACGAGCTCGAGCTCGCAGGCCTCACCACGGCCCCGTCGCAGCTCGTCGCGCCGCCACGGGTGGCGGAGAGCCCCGTCCAGCTCGAGTGCCGCGTCACGACCTCGGTCGAGCTCCTCACACCCGACCCGGACGACCCGAACACGGTCGTCTTCGGCGAGGTCGTCGGCGTCCACATCGCGGACGCGGTCCTCGTGAACGGACTCGTCGACGTGCACCTCCTCCGCCCGATCGGGCGGCTCGGCTACCGCGAGTACGTCGACGTCACCGAGAGCTTCGAGATGACGCGGCCCGACTGGCCGCTGAGGTAGCGCTTCGTCGTTCCACCGAGGAGTGCGACCGGCTGGGATCGAGCCGCAGGATTCGGCTTCCGCCGAATCCTGCTTGGCAAGTAGGAAACTGTGCCGGGAGAGGGACTCGAACCCCCACGTCCCAGAGGGGACAGCCGGTTTTAAGCCGGCCGCGTCTGACCAGTTCCGCCATCCCGGCGTGCCGTGCTGCGAGGTATACCGCGCGCTACGTGCGGCCCGGCAGGAGCGTGTCGGGTGGGAAGCGCTCCGGGCCCTGGAACTGGTACGCGTCGAAGAACGCGTCGAACGCCGTCTGGTCGAACCCAGGGCACTTCGCGAGGTACGCCGTCCCGAGCTGGGTAGGGTCTTCGGGGTCCGGAACAACCCAAGCGCCCAGCGAGATCTGGCTCCTGAGCGAGGCATACGGGGCGAGCACGGTACCGCGGGGATGCTCCTGGACGAATCCCTTCAGCTGGGAGACCATTTCGGCCGAGACGTCGCTTCCGTGCAGCACGGCGATCCCGCCGTGCTCGAGGTTGTGAACGAGCTGGGCCTGGTTCACCGGGTCGTCGTACGATCCCCACACTGCGGGCACCTCGAAGTGCGGGCCACTCGTCGGAGGGTCGGTCTTCCACTGGTCGGAGCTGCCGGCGGGCGTCGAGATCGAGTGGACGCCCCTGAGGGCCGGCGACGCGTTGAGCGTGCAGCCGGCGGTCTCGAGCGCAGTCCTGGCATCCGCTCCGTCGTCTCCGCCTCCGACCACGAGCGCGATGACGATCGCTACCGCCGCGAGCGCGGCGAGACCGCCGATCGCGAGCATCACGACGAGCCTCGTGTCGCGGCCGGAGGCGGTGGCAGCCGTCGCACGCGGCGCGCCGGGTGTCCGGGGCTTCTTCGAGCTCGGGCGGGGCTTCGGTGGCATCGGAGCGGGAACGATAGCCCCTCGGAGAGGAGATACCGTCCGACCGCGGCGCTACGGTCATTGGCCCTCATGACTCTCCTCGCGCTCATCGGCATGCTCGTCCTCGGCACAGTCCTTGGCGCGGCGATCGTTTACCGGCTCGTCAGGCCCGCTCTCGCCGACCGGTCGCAGCGTGTCGCCGAGGCAGCGACGCTCCGGCTGGAGCTCACGCTTGCGGAAAGTCGGCGCGAGGCGGCGGAGAACACGGTCGACGACCGGTTGCGCGACGCGATCAAGGCCGTCTCGGCCGAGGCGTACCACCAGACGAACGCCCAGCTCGTCGAGCTCGCGAAGGGTCGGTTCGAGACCACGGTCGCCCCGCTCACCGAGTCGCTGAAGCAGGTGAACGAGCGGGTGGTCGAGCTCGACCGCGCACGAGCTCAGTCGTACGGGGCCTTGACGCGGCAGCTGAGCGACCTGAACGAACGGACAGCGACGCTCGCGACCGCACTCCGCTCGCCCCACGTCCGGGGGCGGTGGGGAGAGATCCAGCTCAAGCGAGTCGTGGAACTGGCCGGGATGCTGCCGCACTGCGACTTCGTAGAGCAGGTCTCAACGACGACCGAGGACGGCCGGCTGCGCCCCGATCTCGTCGTCCGGCTGCCCGGGGACAAGCAGATCATCGTCGACGCGAAGGTGCCGCTCGCGGCCTATCTCGACTCGATCGAGGCGACCGACGACGACACGCGCGCCCGGAAACTGCAGGATCATGCCCGGCAGGTCCGCGATCACCTCGGGAAGCTCAGCCAGAAGGCGTACTGGCAGCAGTTCGCCGACAGCCCCGACTACGTCGTCATGTTCCTGCCCGACGAGGGGTTCTTCCGCGCAGCGTGGGAGCAGGACGCGGAGCTCGTCGAGCGCGGCGTTCGCGCGCGCGTGCACATCGCCTCGCCAACGACGCTGATCGCCCTCCTCCAGGCGATCGCCTTCGGCTGGCAGCAAGAGAAGGTCGCGGCCGACGCGCGCACGGTGCACGACTTGGGCCGCAAGGTCTACGAGTCGTTGAGCGTGATGGGCGGGCATTTCGCCAAGGTCGGTACGAACCTCGACCGAGCGGTGACGGCCTACAACCAGGCGATTGCCTCGACCGAGCGCCGCGTCTTCCCGCCAGCGCGCAAGCTCTCCGAGCACGTCATCTCCGACAAGCGGATCGACGAGCTCGAGCCGGTCACAACCCAGACCGCTCCGCTGCAGGCGCCCGAGCTCGCGCAACCGACGCTCGAGGTGCTGCCGCGCGATGCCAACGCGGCGTGAGGGGGAACACGCGCGGCTCGCCGGTCGTTTCTACAGTGATGGGGTCGATTCGACCGAGGAGCGGCTGAGCAGTGTGAGCGAGGTCAGGAACGTGATCGTCATCGGTGGAGGACCGGCGGGGTACACCGCGGCGCTTTACGCGGCGCGCGCGAACCTCGAGCCGCTCGTGATCGAGGGCTTCAACTGGGGTGGTCAGCTGATGATCACCTCCGACGTGGAGAACTACCCCGGCTACGCGGACGGGATCATGGGCCCGGCAATGATGCAGGACTTTCGTCGGCAGGCGGAGCGCTTCGGCACAACGTTCGTGACCGACGACGTCACGCGCGTCGATTTCTCCGAGCGGCCTTTTCGCGTCTGGGTCGAGGACGACGAGTACCGGGCGGAGTCGGTGATCGTGGCGACGGGGGCGAGCGCGCGCCAGCTCGGGCTCGAGTCCGAGCAGCTGCTGCAAGGCCGCGGCGTGTCCTACTGCGCGACCTGCGACGCCGCGTTCTACCGCGACAAGGTCGTCGTCGTCGTCGGCGGCGGGGACTCCGCGATGGAGGAGGCGCTCTTCATCTCGCGGTTCGCGAGCAAGGTCTATCTCGTCCACCGCCGGGAGGAGTTCCGCGCCTCGCCGATCATGGTCGACCGCGCGAGGTCGAACGAGAAGGTGGAGCTCGTCCTCAACAAGGTCGTGACCGAGGTACTCGGTGAGACGAAGGTGACCGGCGTCCGGCTCGAGGACACGATGACCGGAGTGGAAAGCACGCTCGAGACCGATGGGTTCTTCGTCGCGATCGGACACGATCCCAACACGGCACTTTTCCTCGACCAGCTCGATCACGAGCCCGAGACCGGCTATCTCGTCACGCGCGGCCGGTCGACCGAGACCAACGTGCCCGGCGTGTTCGCGGCGGGTGACGTTCAGGACCACGTGTATCGCCAGGCGGTGACGGCGGCCGGATCCGGTTGTGCTGCGGCGCTCGACGCCGAGCGCTGGCTCAGCGAGCAGCGGCATGCATCCGCCTCTGCTGCTGTCGCCGCGGCCCGCTGATCCGCCAGGGGCCCACCTCCGACACCCGCGCTACCCTCGATCCGGGTGAGTGCCCCGGCCCACACATCCCACTCGGACGGTCCGTTCGCGTTCGTCGGCCGCCTGACGGCGTCGCTCGACCGGGCGTTGCCGTTGGTCGGGCCGGGCATCGCGGCACTTCTCGGGCTGGTGGCACTCGGACGGCCGCCGGTCGATGTCGACGAGGCCACCACGATCGACACGGTGCGTGGCAGCTTCTCGTTTGTCCTCGAGCGCGCGTTCGAGGAGGATCCCGCACGGATCGGGTATCTCGCCCTGCTTCGGCCCGTCGTTGCCTGGAACGACGGCGAGCTCTGGGTGCGCTTACCCTCGGTCGCCGCCCTCGTCGTCGCGACGATCGCGATCTACCGGCTCGGCCGCCGCCTCTTCGACCGACGAGTCGGCGCGGTCGCCTCGCTCATGCTCGCGTCGTCGGTCGGCGCCCTGACCGTCGCGCGATCGGTCGGCGCGCTCTCGCTGGCGCTCGCGGCGATGCTCGTCTCGACCGCGGTGTTCGCCCGTGCGGTCGAACGCGGCGGGGTCGTCTGGTGGGCTGCGTACGCGCTGACCGCGGCGACGCTGCCGCTGACGCACCCGGTCGCTTCGGCTGCGCTCGGCGCACAGATCGTCGCGCTCGCCTTCGTGTGGCGTCAGGTCGACCTGCGCGTTGCGCTCCCGTTGATCGCTATTGCGGCGCTCCCGTGCCTGATCTTCGGACTTGCGGCCGCGATCGACAGGGCCGACGCTCCCGACGCCGCCGCCCCGCTCGTGCTGGACAATCTCGGCACCGGCCTCGGACGATCTCTCGGGTGGAGCCCCGTCGTCCTGGCGCTGGTCGCCTGGGGTTTCGCGTCGATGGGTCGTCGCGTCAGGCTCGATCTCGCAGCCTGGAAAATCGCGCTCGTCGCCGGTCTTGCCGGGATGCCGCTTGTCACGGTGCTCGCGGCGGGGATCGCTCTTCCCGTCCATCCCCGCGATGCCCTTGCTGTCAGTGCGGGAGGCATGGCGCTCGCAGCTGCGGCCGGGCTCTTCGCGCTTCCCGACCGCTCGCTTCGCCTTGCCAGCGTTCTGGCGGTTCTGGCCGTCGCCGTAGCTGCTCTCGTCACCGTGGCTCTTGCCGACACCCGGCAGGACTGGCGTCGTGCCGCGGCTCTCGCGCGCGCGGAGGCGAGCCCCGGCACGACCGTCGTCGTCGTCCCTGCCCGCGCCCGCTCTGCCTTCACCTACTACGCACCCGGGCTGCGGCCGGTGGCAGAGGGCCGGGGAGATGCCGTCACGGTCGTCATCGCGGGAGATCCCGATCTCGCCGTCGAAGCGGCGCGCACCGTCGTCTCCCCACCACGGTACGCGCTCCTCGAGCAGCAGACCGCGGGCACCGAGCTCGTGCTTCAGCGCTGGGTTCGACCGGGTTCCTGACCGCGTCTGGTTCGACGCACCTTCCGGGTCGTCGACGAGCTGGCACGAGATCGGCACACAGCTGACACACTTTTGTTGCTTTTTTTGACAACAAACTCGATAGGATTGCAAGTGGGTGGTGGGTTGGGGTGCCCCGGACGCCGGCCGCAAATTGCGGAAACCGCGCCGACAGAAGCGCTCAGGGCACGGCGCGAGCGGACGGGCAGAGATCCGCGAGGACACAGGCGCCGCAGAGTGGCCGGCGTGCGTCGCACACGCGGCGGCCATGCCAGATCATGAGGTGCGGAAAGCGCGCCCAGTCGGCAGGGGGGACGATCCGCACGAGGTCGCGCTCGATCCGCACCGGATCCTCGTTGCGGGTGAGACCGAGCCGCTGCGAGAGACGGCGAACGTGTGTGTCGACGACGATCCCCTGAGCGTTTCCGAGCTCCGCGGCCACGACGTTCGCGGTCTTGCGCGCGACGCCCGGCAGGCGCGTGAGCTCCGCGAGCGTCCCCGGAACCTGCCCGTCGAACTCGTCGAGCAACATCTGCATCGTCCCTCGGATCGACTTCGCCTTCTGCCGGAAGAACCCGGTCGCATAGATCTCTCGCTCGAGCTCCTCGACGGGGACCGCGAGGTAGTCCTCCGGCCGCCGGTAGGTCTGAAAGAGACGTTCGGTGACGCGGTTCACGTTGACGTCCGTCGTCTGCGCCGAGAGCATCACGGAGACGAGCAGATCGAGGTCGGTCTCGAACCGCAGGGCGATCGTGGCATCGGCGTGCTCCTCGGCAAGCCGCTCGACGATCGGACCGATCCGGTCGCGCCTCCGCCCGAGGCCACGCCTGCGGGCCTCGGCGACGTAGCTACGCGCCACCGCGCTTCTGCTCGAAGTACGCCGTCGCGCTCTCGGCCGCGACGAGACCGCAAACGGACTCCTCAAACGTCTCCGAGAACGACGGGAACCCTGCCTCGGCGAGAACCGACACCGCGCGATCGACGTCGTAGTCGGTGCGGCGGAGCTCGACGGTCTCGCCGAGGAGCGCCCAGCAGGCACCAGAGACGCCCTCGTACGGCAATCCGACGCTGCCGGCATTGACGAGCCGCGGCGCGCCGGCCGTGCGTCGATCGTTCTGCACGTGGACGTGCCCTGCCACCACGATGCTCGCGGAGACGTCGGCGAGCGCCTCACGGACGTCGTCGTCGGGCGTCGAGCTGGTCAGGATCTCCTCGTCGTCGCGCGGCGTCGCATGGCAGAAGAGCACCTCGCCGAGCGAACCGACCGCCTGCGTGAGGGTGAGCGGCCAGCTCGCGACCAGCTCGAAGTCGCTGTCGGTGAGCTGGGCGGCGCACCAGCGCTCCGACTCGCTCGTCGGCGCGAGCACCCCGCGCTCGCAGTTGCCGCGCACGCAGAGCGCGTTCACTTCTCGCAGGAGGTCGAGGCACTCGTGCTGGAGGGGCCCCCATAGCACGTCGCCGCCGGAGACGATCGCGTCGACGCCCAGCCGGTCGACCTCGGCGAGGACGGCCTCGAGCGCCGGCAGGTTGCCGTGCACGTCGTACAGGGCCGCGACGCGCACGCTCAGAACTCGACCTCGTGACCGAGCTCGAGGAGCCCCGGACCGGCGCAGACGCGGTCGAGTGCGGGGCAACCGGCGCAGGCGAACGGGCTCGGCGTCGGTCGGAAGACACCCGACCTGATCCTGGCGATCGCCTGCTCCAGCTCCGCCTCGAGCAGCGATCCCTCGGCTCGCCGAAACGTCCGCACGACGACGTCGTCCGGCGCCTCGAGGAACTGGTAGGCAACCTCCACCTCCTCGACTCCAGCGCGGAAGCACGCGAGCGCGTACACGACGCGTTGCGTCTCGTACTCACGCTCGACGACCTCCGCGGGTGACCGCTCGCCGAGGGCGTTCGTCTTGTAGTCGACGACGAGAGCGCGGCCGCCGTCCCGCCGGAGCAGATCGAGTCGCCCGGTCAGCAGGACGCCGTCCAGCAGGAACGAGAACGGCCGTTCGACCTCGGCGCCGCCGACGTCGGCGATGCGCCGGGCGAGCGCCGACCCGCAGTACGCCCGCACGAGCGCGTCGATCTGGTCGAGCTCGTGGTCGGTCACGGGCGGGTACCACGCGCGGACCGTTTCCCTGAGCTCGTTGGGTGGCTTCGGCCGTCCGAGGTCGACCTGCTCGAGCAGCCGGTGCACCGCGTCGCCGAGCTCGGTCGCATGGAGCGCCCGCGGTGCTTCGCCGGGCGCCGCGGCCGGTTTCGTCCACGGAGCGGGCTTCATGCCCACGACGCGCTCGGCGTAGTAGCGATACGCACACCGGTCGAAGAGCGAGATCGCGCTGTAGGAGAGTCGCGACGGATCGTGCACGACCGGCTCTGGCACCTCCGCCAGCTCGCGTAGCCGGGGAGCCGGAGGGGCGAGTGCCTCCCCGCTTCCCTCGAAGAGCGCGAGCTGGCCGCTCTTCCCCTCGATCGGCGCCTCGGCGCCCGCACGGTCCGCGGGCGGCGGATCAGGCTGCCCTCGGTCGACGCGGAGCACGACGGTCGCGCCGCCTCGCTCGACCTCGACCGGGCCGTCGGCGGCGTCGCGTGCCTGCTCCTCAAGGCCGAGCCGGGCAAGCGCCCAGCCGATCGGGGTGTCGTCGGGCGCGTCGCCGCCCGCTCCGACCGAGCCCGAGACGATCAAGCGCTCCATCGCGCGCGTCATCGCGACGTAGTAGAGACGCAGTCGCTCCGCTCGCTCGGCGGCCTCGCGCTCCTCTTTGATGTCGTGGTACGAGGTCGTACCCAGCCGCCTGCCGGTTGCGGGATGGGCGACCTTGAAGCCAAACCGGCCGTCCGACAGGGCAAGGATGTCCGAGGTCGGCGGGCGTGCACGACCCGCGTCCGCGACGACGACGACCCTGAACTCGAGTCCCTTCGCCGCGTGAATCGTCAGCAGCCGGACGGCACCTGCCCCCTCCTCCTCGGAGACGGCGTCCGACTCGCGGGCCCCGACCGCCTCTTGGCCCGCGACGAACCGGACGAAGCCCTCGAGATCGGCGCCGCGGAGCTCCTCGTACGACCGCGCGAGCCGCGCAAGCTTTCGCAGGTTCGCGTAGCGACGGCGCCCGTCCTCCCGCGCAAGGATTGCAAGGTCGTAGTCGTGCTCGGAGACGATCCGCTCGCACAGGAGCTCGAGCGGGGCGTGCGCCGCGAGCGCGAGCAGCCGGTCGTATCGCTGCTTGAACGCGAGGACGAGACGCCGATCCTGGTCGGTCAGGTCGGACGGCAAGGAGCGCTCGAGCCCGCGGAAGATCGGCTGGCGCTGCGCGTCGGCACGGATCAGGACGAGTGTGTCGTTCGAGACACCGACGAACGGCGAGGCAAGCACGGTCAGGAGCGCCTCGTCGTCGTAGCGGTTGAGCAGCAGCCGGAGGTACGCGAGGAGGTCGCTCACCTGCTGCTGTCCGAAGTAGTTTCGGCCCGCCGCGCGATACGTGGGCAATCCGACGGCGCGCAGCTCTTCCTCGAACCACTCGGCGTCCGTCCCGGCGGCGAAGAGGAGGACGATCTCGCCGGGCGTCGCGTCGCCGGCGTCGACGAGCTCTCGGACGCGCCGAGCGACGTGCCGGGCCTCGGAGCGGCGCCAGTGGACGCCGGCCTCCCCGGCCGCCCCCTTGTCCGTCACGAGGAGCTCGAACGCCGTGCGGAGCGCAGACGAGCCGCGCTCGTCGGCCGACTCGAGGGGACGGAAGTCACTGCCGAACTCCGCGCCGAAGAGCTCGTTCACCGCGGCGAGCACCTCGGGGCGAGAGCGGTAGTTCCGTGTCAGGGGAAGCACTGCGCCTGCCGCCTCGCGGCGCTCGCGAAAGACGGAGACGTCGGCGTGACGGAAGCCATAGATCGACTGGAACTCGTCGCCAACCACGAAGAGCTCCCCGTCAGACGCGTCGAAGAGAAGGTCGAGCAGCTCGGTTTGCAATCGGTTCGTGTCCTGGAACTCGTCGACCATGATCGACCGAAAGCGCTGCCGCTCGCGCTCGCGGATCGTCTCGTCGCTGCGAAGCAGATCCCTGGCTCGAAGCTGGAGGTCTTCGAAGTCGAGGGCCGACTCCCGATCCTTCGCCGCCTGATAGGCGACGCCGAAGGCGCGCAGGAGATCCTCGAGCAGCTCGCGGTCGCGCGCGGCGAGGCTCTCGAGCGCGGCGGCGACGACAGCATCCCGTGCCTCGCCGAACGACGCGGCACGCGGTCCCTTCGGACGCAGCTCGTCGAGCACGAGCAGGCGCTCCGGAAGCGCCGTCGTCTGGACGAGATCGAGCGCCGCTGCCGCAGCCGCGCCCTGCGCCTCGGTCGCACGCGTATCGTCGATCAGGCACTGCGCCGCCTCCCGGAGCGTGTCGAGCGGCTCGTCGAGCGAGGCCGGTGCGGCGGCTTCGAGCGCGAGCTCGCGCCCGGCCGACCGCAAGGTCGCGAAAACCTGGACGAGCATCTGCCGCAACCCCGTGGCGCCGTACGTGGCGAGCAGCTGCCAGCGATCCGGGTCGTCCACTGCGCAGAATCCTTCGAGCGCCTCGGCGAACGCCTCCGCCTGGAGGACGAGCGCCTGGGGCTCGTCCAGCACCCGGAAGCCCGGGTCGATGCCGGCCTGGAGCGGGTACGCGCCGAGGAGGCGGCGGCAGAACCCGTGGATCGTCGAGACCCAGGCGCCGTCGAGCTCGAGCGCGAGGTCGGGGCGCTCGCATTCGAGCAGACGCGACCGGATGCGCGCCCGAAGCTCGCCGGCTGCGCGCTCGGTGTACGTGATCACGAGGAGTGACTGGACGTCAAGCCCGCCGTCGACCACCGCCTCGACGAAGCGTTCCACCAGCACGGCCGTCTTCCCCGTGCCCGCGCCCGCGGCGACGAACACGGCGCCACGTGCGTCGATCGCCGCACGCTGCTGCTCGTTTGTCGCCTCAGGCGCGCCAACCGTCGTCACGGGCGTTCCTTGCGACACATCCGCCAGAGGTCGCACCAGGCCGGGCACTCGCCGCCGTGCGGGTCGTGACGGACGTCGCCCATCCGGATCCGCCCGACGAGGGCGACGGCGGTGTCGCGGGCACCGTCCACCACCGCGTCGAAGTCGTCGGGCTCGAGGTAGTCGCGGGCGAAGAATCCCGGCACCCGGTCGGGGGAGGCGCGGAGCATCCCGCGCGGCTTCCGACCGCCACCGACCGGAACGTAGACGCCACCCATCGGCTCCATTCCGAGCTGGTCGCGCAGGACGCGCATGTAGAGCGGGAGCTGCAGAAGGTCCCGGTCACGGATCTGCGCCGCCGACGCCGCAGCGCCCGACTTGTAGTCGACGACGATCCCGCGGGCGCCCATGGGGTCTCCGTCGACGCGGTCGATCTTGCCGCTCACGACGACGCCTGGCTCGAGCTCGAAGGCGCGGAACGACACCTCCAGGTGCCGGGGCACGAGCGACGACCCGGAGAGCGCCTCCTCTCGGACGAGCTGCTCGAGATCCCGTCGCAGGCCCTGCTCGAGCTCGCGACGCTCGAGGTCGCCGGCGTCGATGCGCAGCCCGCTCTCGACCGCCTGCGCGACGCAGTCGTGGACAAGGGCGACCGCCGCCTCGACGTTTTGCTCGGTGACCGTGTCCGCGCCGGGAATCGCGCTCGGCAGCTGCTGGTAGAAGCGCTGCAATGCGGCGTGGAGGATCGACCCCCGGAGCATTCGGTCGATCTCCTTGTCGATCGTCGCGGGCCGGAGATAGCGCTCCACGAACCACGCCGAGGAGCACGAGACCATCCGCTCGAGGTCGGAGACCGAGAAGGCATCGCGGGCGCCGAGGAGGCGGAGCGCGCGCTCGCTCCTCACCCGCGTCGGGCGCTCGAACGCCTGGGCGGCACGCTCGAGACGTCTCGTCCAGCCGTTCGCCGCCGCGAGCGACGCGGCCTCGCCACGGTCGCGTGCGACGAGCTCGGCAACCGCTCGCAGGCGCTCTCGCTCGGTCGGTGCCGCCTCGAGCTCCCGCGTCAGGGCGGAGAGCGGCCGCCGGATCGTCTGATGCCTCACGTCGTCCGGATCGAAGCGCTCGCGGACGCTCTCCCAGAACGGGCTCGGCTCGCGCGGCGACCCCTCGTCGCCGACCGCCTGCCGGACGAGCACCAGGCGCCTGCGCGGGCGGGAGCAGACGGTCGCGAAGAGGTAGCGGTCGCGGCTCGCCGAGTCGGGTCGCGTGAGGCGGCCGCGGTGACGCTCGTCCAGCTCGCGGCGCATCTCGTCGTCGAGGAACGGCTCGGTGCGCGGCCGCCGGGGAAGCGTCCCCTGCTCGAGGCCGAGAACGACAACCGTGTCGAAGCGACGCGTCCGGGCCCGGCGGAGATCGAGGACGGCGACGCGGCCCGGAGCGCCGGGCCGCTCGCCGCGGACAGTCGTCCGCTCGAGGGCGAGAAGGACTTCGTGTCGTCCGATGGACGTTCCGGTCTCCGCGAGCGACTCGAGCTCGTCGAGGACGCGCGTGACGGCATCGTGTGCCCGAAGGTCGGCGCGGGCAGACCCGTCGACGGGGGGCGCAAGGGTGCCGTGTGCGTGCCGCAGCATCGAGGCCGCGAGCACACGCACGGCGGCAACCGGTGACTCTTCTGCAAGCAGGAGGTCGAGTGGTGGAAGCGTTCGGCCGTCGCGCAGCTCGACGGTGACGGCGACGGCGCGGTCACCGCGGATGATCCCGCGACCGCGGAGCCGACCCTCGACCCAGTCCACGTCTCGGCGCGTCAACCCCGAGTACGGCGTTCGCAGGTGCGCGTAGAGCTCCGGGCGCTCGCCCTCGAGCCACGCAAAGCGGAAGAGCGCGAGGAGCGCATGACCGAACGCCGTCGTCCGCAGCACGCGGCGTCCTTCGACGGACACCGGCACGCCGAGCGCGCCGAACACCGTCTCGAGCGCCAGCCGAACCGATTCGATCGACGGGCATACGATCGCGATCTCGTGCGGCGGGACGCCGGCACGGATCGCAGCGAGCACTTCTTCGGCGGCGAGCTCGAGCGCCCCGCGCACGCCGGCGCCCTCGAGGAACCGGATCGAGCCGTCGAGCGCGGCGACGTGCGGCTCGTCGGCGAACAACGTGCGCTCGAGGTGCGCGAGACCGGCAGGGAGAAATTCCCCCGAGCGCGGGGCCAACTCGACGACGTCGCCGGCCGCGAGGCCCGCGAGATCCTCGACGAGCGGCCGGAGCGACGCATAGACGGCGCGCCCCGGCTCGTAGGGGATCGACACGAGCACGTCCGTGCGGGCCGCGAGCGCCTCCAGGACGCGCCACTCGACGCCCGTCAGGTTCTCGAACCCGTGGACGAACACCGGAGCGCTCGCCCACGCCCCAAGATCGCCGGTCAGACGCTCGAGCGCGCGCCGCCGCAGCGCCGCACGATCCCACGCGTCGAGCCGCTCGAGCTCGTCGTGGAACGAGCGGAGCAGCGACGCGAGCGGCTCGTCGACGTCGGTCGGCTCGACGAAGGCGCCGTCGAGCTCTGCAAGCGTGCCGGCAAGCGCGTCCGCGTACCCCGGGAAGCGGGCGACGCCCGTCGGAGCACGCTCGACCAGCCTTCGGACGAGGAGCAGCCGCTCGACGTCGCCGACGACCCGGCGACCGCGCCCGTCGCCATGGGCGAGGTGCTCGAAGAGCATGTCGAAAGACCCGACGGTCCCCGCAAGCAGACCCCCACAGCGTTCGACGAGCTCCCGCTCGACCCGCTCGACGTCGACGCGGTTCGGGACGACGAACCACGGGTCGCGGTCGAGGGACGCGACGAACCGGTCGAGCAGACGCTCGACCTTGCCGGCATGAGCCGGGCCGACGACGAGGGAGAGACCCACCGGTGCATGGTAATCGGGCCCCTCCGACGTCTCGGCTTACCGCCACGCGGATTGACGCTCTCAGCGTCTATTGCCGCCAACGCTCCGCGTTGGCGGCTAAGGCTTGAGAAACGGGCGGAGCCCGTTCCTCAAGCCAGTGACTTCGGCTTGCGGCCTCTTCGCGCCACGGCAGCACCCGGCATCCCGCCGGCGCAGGAATCGCAGAGGTCCGCCGCCTTCGCCCCCCGGCGGGCGTCGTTGAACGTGACGCGCAATCCCGCGCCCTTACCCTCACCGACTTCCGAGCCGCACTTGTCGCAAACCAGAACGGTCTTTCGTGCCACGTTGACCTCCTTGCGGAACTCGCTTCGCGATTTCCGCTAGACCGATTGCGGATTGAGTTCACGCAGAGAATACACTTCGACGCCCGAAACTCTCTCGCCGAGCAGATCCATATCGTCGCTCGCCTATTGCTGACGGTCTAGTCGAGATGCGACGCAGATCGGCCGATAGACTCGCGTCGACAATGGGCAATCACCGGACGCTAGTCGTGCTCGAGGGTGATCAGACCGGCCAGGAGCTCCTCGAGGCATCGCTTCGCGTTCTCCAGGCCGACGTCATCGGCCTCGAGCTCGACCTTCCACGCTTCGATCTCTCGCTCGAGCACCGCCGCGCGACCGGGAACGAGGTCGTGCACGAGGCTGCGCGGGCGATTGCGGCACACGGGCTCGGTCTCAAGGCCGCGACGGTGACGCCCGAAGGGCAGGACGACGTGGGATCGCCGAACCGGATTCTCCGAGAGGAGATCGGTGGAAAGGTGATCGTGCGAACCGGACGGCGGATTCCCGGTGTCCTGCCCGTCGGTGGCGTCCATTCGCCCATCTCGGTGGTGCGCATGGCTGTCGGCGACGCGTACGGCGCCAAGGAGTGGCGCGAGGGCGAGGGCTCGGAGGAGGTCGCGTTCCGCACCGAGCGAATCGAGCGGCGTGTCTGCCGGGCGGTGGCTGAGTTCGCATTCCGTCAGGCCGAGCGCACGGGCGCCAAGGTGTTCGGTGGGCCGAAATACACTGTCAGCCCCGTCTACGAGGGAATGCTGAAGGAGGAAATGGACGCCGCGGCGGAGCGCCATCCGGACGTGCCGTACGAGCCGCAACTCATCGACGCGACCTTCGCTCTGCTGATCTCCTCGAGCGGCGCGCCGATGGTGATTCCGGCGCTCAATCGCGACGGCGACATTCTCTCCGACCTCGTCCTGCCCCTGTTCGGCTCGATCGCCGGTTCCGAGTCGCTCCTCGTCGCGTTCGGAGACGACGACGTCGATCGTCCCACGGCCATCGTGGCGGAGGCGGCGCACGGGACGGCGCCTGCCCTCGAGGGCAAGGACGTCGCGAACCCGATGGCGATGATCCTGGCGGCCGCGGCGCTCCTCGCGCACACGGACGACGAGGAATGCCAGACGGCGGGCCGTGCGATCCGCGAGGCGACGCTCGAGGCAGTCGCCGACGGTGTACGAACAGCCGACCTCGCCGGGCACCACGGGACGACCGCGTTCACCGACGAGGTGATCCGGCGGACGACGACGAAGCTCGAGGTCTGGTCGTCGCTCTGACCCGCGATGTCAGGCGGCCACGGCCGGCGCGCCCCAGGTGATCTCGCCCGCGTCGAGCGCCTCGAGAAACGTCTCGGCGATCTCAGGGTCGAACTGTGTTCCGACGCATCGCTGGATCTCGTCGGCTGCGTCCGGAGCAGCGAGCGCGCGGCGGTAGGGCCGGCTCGAGGTCATCGCGTCGAAGGCATCGGCGACGGCGAGGATTCGCCCCCCGAGCGGGATCGACGCGCCCGACCGGCCGGTGGGGTAGCCGTGTCCGTCCCAGCGCTCGTGGTGGAAGAGGACGTAGGGCAACGCCGGCTCGAACGCCCGCACGCCGCGCAGGAGCCAGAGACCCTCGACGGGATGCGCTCTGATCTCGGCGAGCTCGACCTCGTCGAGCTCCCCGGGTTTCGCGAGCACCTCCGGCCGGACGCTGACCTTGCCGATGTCGTGCAGGACGGCGCCGAGCCGAAGACCGTCGAGGCGCTCATCATCCCAGCCGAGCCGGAGCGCGACGGCTTCGGCATTCGCAGACACGCGAGCGGCGTGCGCCCCCAGGGCCGGGTCGCAGACACCCATCGCACTCTCGAGAGCGGCGGTTCCGAACACGGACTGCATCGTTCTTTCCCCGCTCCGGGAACCCTTCCCGTAGATTTCCGGCCCCGATGCGAATCTGCGTGCCCCGGGAGTCGGCGCCCGGCGAGAATCGGGTCGCCCTCACCCCCGAGGCGGTCTCGAAGCTCGTCGCGGCCGGCTTCGACGTGACGGTCGAGCGCGGTGCCGGGGTCGGCGCCGGTTTCGTCGACGACGCCTTCGCGGACGCCGGGGCAACGCTCGCCGACGCTCCGCTGCTCGCCGCCGAGGGCGAGGCGCTCGCGCTCGTGGGGCGACCCGCACCGGACATTGTCTCCCGACTCGAAGCCGGGAGCCTCGTGGTCGGCTTCCTCCAGCCGCTCACCGACGCCGGGGGCCTCGCGACGCTCGAAGCACGCGGCGTGATCGCGTTCGCGATGGAGTCGATTCCGCGAACGAGTCGCGCGCAATCGATGGATGCGTTGTCTTCTCAGGCAACAATTGCCGGCTACAAGGCCGTGCTGATCGCCGGCGACCGCAGCCCGAAGCTCTTCCCGCTCCTGATGACCGCCGCCGGGACGATTCGGCCCGCGCAGGTTCTCGTCCTCGGCGCAGGCGTCGCGGGTCTCCAGGCAATCGCGACCGCCCGCCGACTCGGAGCGGTCGTGTCGGCGTTTGACGTGCGGCCGGCCGTTGCCGAGCAGGTTCGCTCGCTCGGCGCGAGCTTCCTCGACCTCGGTATCCAGGGAGAAGAGACCGAGGGCGGCTACGCGCGCGAGCTGACGACCGAGCAACAGGCCGCGCAGCAGGCGGCGCTCGACGAGCGGATCCCCGAGTTCGACATCGTGATCACGACAGCCGCCGTCCCGGGTCGGCCCGCCCCCAAGCTCATCCCCGCCTCCGCGGCAGCGTCCATGCGACGGGGCTCGGTGATCGTCGACCTTGCGGCCGAGACCGGCGGGAACTGCGAGCTCACGGAGCCCGGCCAGGAGGTCGTCCGCGACGGCGTGACGATCGTCGGGCTCACGAACGTCCCGTCGCTGATGCCGGGCGACGCGAGCAGGCTTTACGCGAGAAACGTCTCGGCGCTGCTCGAGCACCTTGCCCCGGGCGGTGAGCTCGGCCTCGACTTCGACGACGAGATCACGAGCGGTGCGTGCGTGGCCGGACGGCCGGCCGTCGCCGCGGTTGGAGAGGAGGCTCGATGACCGATCTCGGGCTCGTGATCGAGCTGACGATCCTCGCGCTTGCGATCTTCCTCGGCTTCGAGGTCATCTCGAAGGTGCCGACGATGCTCCACACGCCGCTGATGTCGGGAACGAACTTCATCCACGGGATCGTGGTCGTCGGCGCGATCATCGTGCTCGGGTACGCCGAGGACGGGTTCACCAAGGCCGTCGGCCTCGTCGCAATGGTGCTCGGGACGGCGAATGTCGTCGGCGGCTTCGTCGTGACCGACCGGATGCTCGAGATGTTCAAGCGGCGGCCCGACGAGAAGAGGGACGAGTCGTCGTGATCTCCGATCCCGACGTCATCGGGCTTCTCTATCTCACCGCAATAGTCTGCTTCGTCCTCGCGCTCCGCTTCCTCTCCTCACCGAAGACGGCGCGCCGCGGGAACTGGGTCGGCGGTCTCGGGATGGCAATCGCGATCGGGACGACCCTCTTGTTGGAGGGCATCTCGAACTGGGGTCTGATCGCCGCCGGGGGCATCGTCGGCACGATCGTCGGCGTCGTCGGCGCGCGCACGGTGAAGATGACCGCGATGCCGCAAATGGTGGCCCTGTTCAACGGGGTCGGAGGCGGCGCCGCGGCGCTCGTCGCGCTCGCGGAGTTTCACGTGGCCGACGGGAGCCTCGCGTCGGAGGAGGTCGTCTCGGTCGTCCTCTCCGCGCTGATCGGCTCGATCTCGTTCGCCGGGTCGCTCGTCGCCTTCGCAAAGCTGCAAGAGCTTCTCTCGGGCCGCCCGATCGTGTTCTCCGGGCAGAACATCGTGAACGGGGGTGTCGTCCTCGGCGCGACCGTGCTGGGGATCGCGCTCGTCGCGGGCGTCGAGGCCCAGTGGGTGCTCGTCCTGCTGCTCTGCCTCGCGCTTCTCTTCGGGGTGCTCTTCGTGCTCCCGATCGGGGGGGCGGACATGCCGGTCGTGATCGCGCTCCTGAACGCTTTCACGGGGCTCGCGGCCTCGGCGACCGGGTTCGTGCTCGACTCGACCGTCCTGATCGTCTCGGGGATGCTCGTCGGCGCCTCGGGCACCCTGCTGACGCTGCTGATGGCGAAGGCGATGAATCGCTCGGTCACAAACGTCCTCTTCGGCGCTTTCGGTCAGGTGCAGACGGGCGTTGGCGCGCCCCGTGTCGACGACGGCCGCACGGTGCGAGCGACGACCCCGGACGACGTCGCCGTGCAGCTCTCCTTCGCGCGCCGCGTCGTCGTCGTCCCCGGCTACGGGCTCGCGGTCGCGCAGGCCCAGCACGACGTGCGTCAGCTCGCGGAGCTGCTCGAGCAGAAGGGCGTCGACGTCGCGTACGCGATCCACCCCGTCGCGGGTCGCATGCCTGGGCACATGAACGTCCTCCTCGCCGAGGCCAACGTGCCCTACGACCAGCTCAAGGAGATGGACGAGATCAATCCGGACTTCGCGCAGACGGACGTCGCGCTCGTGATCGGCGCGAACGACGTCGTGAACCCGGCCGCGCGAAGCGACCCGTCGAGCCCGATCCACGGCATGCCGATCCTCGACGTCGACAAGGCGACGAGCGTGATCGTGATGAAGCGGTCGATGGCGCCGGGATTCGCGGGGATCGACAACGAGCTCTTCCTCGACCCGCGGACGACCATGCTCTTCGGGAACGCGAAGGACTCCGTCGTGAAGCTGATCGGCGCCGTCAAGGCGCTGTGACCCTGCTGCGCGGCGAAGACGAGCTGCGGGCGCTCCTGGGCGACCCCGCGCCGCTCTCCGCGCGAAGGTCAGCGACCGCCTCAACGACCTCACGCGGCAGTTCGTCGACCGCTCGCCGTTCGTCCTGCTCGCGACCGCTGCGCCTGACGGCAGCTGCGACGTCAGTCCGCGCGGCGATCCACCCGGGTTCGTCCGCGTCCTTGACGCGCGAACGCTCCTGCTGCCCGATCGCCCCGGCAACCGCCTCGCCGACTCGTTGAGGAACATCCTCGCGAACCCGAAGATCGGGCTGCTCTTCGTGATCCCCGGGATCGGCGACACGCTCCGCGTCAACGGCCGTGCGGAGATCGTCACGGACGAGGAGCTGCTCGCGCCGAGCGCCGTGGAGGGCAAGGTCCCACGTCTCGCCCTCCGGATCGAGGTCGACGAGGTCTTCACCCACTGCTCGAAGGCGTTCCTCCGCTCCCGGCTCTGGGACCCTGAGACGTTCGCCGAGCGGTCGGAGCTGCCCTCCTCGGGTGAGATCCACCGGAGCCTGAACCCTTCGTTCGACGCCGAGGGGTACGACGCCGAGCGGGCGTCGCGGTACGGACGACGCGAGGGGTTCTATTGATCCCGGTCTACGGGCGGGACGACGTCTTCGCGGCCGTCTCCCCCGGTGAGGCGTACGACGCGGTGCGCGACGCGTTCGTCGCATACCACCACGGCGAGTGGACGATGCCTCCAAAGGTCTACGTGACGAACTACCCGGCTGGGGACTTCCGGGCGATGCCCGCGCTCGGCGGCGGCCACGCGCTGCTCAAGTGGGTCACATCGTTCCCGGGGAACCCGGCTCGTGGGCTCCCGACCGTGAGCGGCCTCGTGCTCCTCTCGAACGCCGAGACGGGTGAGCTCGAGGCGGTGCTCGACGCCGCCGCCGTGACCGCGCTCCGCACCGCAGCCGCCGCGGTCGTGGCGCTCGACGCGCTCCAGAGCTCGGCCACCTCGGTCGCGGTCGTGGGGTGCGGCGCGAACGGCACCGAGGCGGCGCGGATGCTCGCAGCGCGCGGGGTGCGCCCACTCGTCTGGGATCTCGACGCGGGTCGCTGCGCGGCGGTGGCTTCCGAGCTCGGTGCCCAGCTCGCCGACTCGCTCGAGCACGCGCTCGCGTGCGACGCAGTGATCACCGTTACCCCGGGGCGAGAGATCCTGTTCGGGCCGGGCTCGCTTCGGGCGGGGCAGCATGTCTCCCTGATGGGTGCCGACGGGCCGGGGAAGGCGGAGATCGCGGTCGAAGAGCTCGAGCGTGGGCATGTGTTCTGCGACGACTGGCGACAAGCGAGCCACGGGGGCGAGCTGACCGCGGCCGTCGCGGCGGGTCGTCTCGGCGAAGACGACGTCACGCCGCTCGGGGCGGTCCTCGCGGGCGATGCCGAGGGCCGCGCGACGGACGACGAGATCACCCTCTTCGACTCGACCGGCCTCGCGATCCAGGATCTGGCGATAGCGCGGCTCGCCTTCCTGAAGTCCGTCGAGCTCGACCTGCCGCGAGTCGCGCTCTAACCGAGAAGCCTGGCGGGCTCGAAGAGATCGAGCAGCGGATCGCGGTCACCGCAGATCGCACGCGCGACGAGCCGGCCGGAGGCGAACCCGAGCACGTTGCCGTGCCCGGAATAGCCTGCCGCGACCCAGGTTCCCGGGCTGCCGGGCACCTCGCCGACCACAGGCAGGAAGTCGAGCACGAGCCCGAAGATCCCCGCCCAGCGGTGATCGACCCGGAGCTCGCGGCCGACGAGGTCAGCGACGAACCGCTCGAGCGCGGTCTGCACCTCGTCTGTGACGGCCTCTTCGTCGGTGAACTCCCGGTCGAGCGACACGTCGCGGAAGCCGCCGGCGACAAGCCTGCCGTCCTCGGTCTGGTGCCAGTAGTCGAAACCGTGCCGGCCGTAGTGCGGCTCCACGAAGAGCCGCTCCGCAAGAGGCTCGGTCGCGATCACCTGCCCGCGTGTCGGCACGATCAGCCCCTCGAGCTCGCCGAGGAGACCACTCGGGTACCCGTCGGTCGCGACGACGACCGTCTCTGCAGGAAGCGCCTCGAGCGCCTGCACGCGATGATCCTCGACGAAGCCGGCCCCCGCGGCGGCCGCCCGAGCCGCCAGGCCGCGAACGAGTCGCGCGGGTTGGAGCGCCGCGTCGGTCGGGTGCCGGATCGCGGCCGTGAAGCGGCCCTCGAGCACTCCTCCGGGCGCGTCGACCCACTCGGCCTCGAGGCCGTCGGCCCGGAGCGCCTCCATCTCGTCCCGCAGCTCCTCGCGCTCCTCGGCGTCCGCGGCGAGCCGGAGGCTCCCGAGCTGGCGGGCTGCGTCGCCGCCGAGCGCGACGAGTGCCCGGAGCTCCGCCTCCGTCCATTCCCAGAGCGCGAGAGCCTGCTCGCGGCCGAGCGCGGCGACGACCTCGTGGTAGGCGCCCGCTGTTCCGCGGAGCGCGAAGCCGCCGTTTCGCCCGCTCGCGCCTTCCGCGACGCGTCGCTCGTCGACGACGGTCACGCGGCGGCCGGCCTCGGCGAGGGCGAGTGCGCACGCACAGCCCGTGATCCCGGCGCCGACGATCGCGACGTCGACCTCGTCGTGGAGCGACGCCGTGGGAAGAGGTGCGGCCTGCTCCTGGAGCCAGAAGGGGACCATCAGGCGATCGTAGTGCGCCCTCACTCGCTACGCCGTCCGGTGCACGGCACCGTCCTCCACCGAGACCGCGCCAGCCAGCTCGAGGAGCGTGAGAGCCGCCCCGAGCGGGCCGGGAGCGAGCCTCGTCGCCCGCCCGAGCTCGTCGAGTGTCCGACGGCCCTCGTCGACCGCGACGAGGATGGCGCTGGCGTCGGGATCGTCGAGCACGACGGTCTCCGGCTCTGGAGCGGTGAGGCCGAGCGTCTCGAGCACGTCCCCGGCGCCGGTCACGGGGGTCGCACCAAGCCGCAGGAGCGCGTTCGTGCCGCGGCTCAGCGCCGAGGTGATCTCGCCCGGCACCACGAGCACCTCGCGCCCGTCCTCGAGGGCGAAGTCGGCCGTGATCAACGCACCCGAGCGCTCGCGTGCCTCGACGACGACCGTCGCGAGCGAGAGACCCGCGATGATCCGGTTGCGCGCAGGGAACCTCCACGGGGCCGGCTCGACGCCTGGCTCGTACTCGGAGACGACGAGCCCGCCCTTGTCGACGATCTCGCGCGCGAGTCGCGCGTGGACGGCCGGATAGTCGCGGTCGACACCGCAGCCGAGCACGGCGACGGTCGTTCCGGTCTCGAGCGCTCCGCGATGGGCTTCACCGTCGATCCCGCGCGCGAGGCCGCTGACCACGACGGCGCCCGCCGCCGCCGTGTCACGCCCGAGCGAGCGGGCGACGGCACGACCGTAGCCCGAGCAGGCGCGCGCCCCGACGATCGCGAGCGCCGCGCGGTCGAGAATCCCGGGGTCTGCCTCTCCGCGCAGCCAGAGCGTCGCCGGCGGGTCGGGGATCTGGGAGAGAAGCCGTGGATAGCCCGGATCGCGGCGTCGAAGCGAGCGGATCGTCACGTGCTCACACGGGCGCTCGGAGTCCGGTACGAGAGAGCCTCGGCGAGGTGCTCCGGCAGCACTTCCTCGCTGCCCGCGAGCGCAGCGATCGTGCGCGACACGCGCGCGACGCGCGCACGACCGCGACCGCTGAGCGGCAACCGGTCGACCGCCCGGTCGAGCAACTCGGACGCTGCCGTACTCCGCCGCGGCACGGCCCCTGCAAGTCGCTCGGCCGCGACCGCGACGCGCGCCGCCACCGCGGCCGACCCCTCGGACGGCGGCGCGGCAAGTTCCTCCGCTCGCGGCCGCGGCATCGTGACGACGAGATCGAAGCGGTCGATAAGCGCCCGCGACACCTTGTCGCCGTACGCGGCGATGCGCGCAGGCGGGCACAGGCACTCGAGGCGATCGTCGCCACGCGCACCGCAGGGACACAGGTTCATGGTCCCGACCAGCCGGAAGCGCGCGGGGAATAGCCCTCGCCCGCCGACCCGGGTCACCGACACGACGCCGTCCTCCAAGGGCTGCCGGAGTGCCTCGAGCACCGGTCGGGGAAACTCGGGCATCTCGTCGAGGAGCAGCACACCCCGATGAGCGAGGCTCACCTCACCGGGCCTGGGTACGGCGCCACCGCCGATCACCGCTGCCGTCGACGCCCCGTGATGCGGTGCCCGGAACGGCGGCGCCGCGACGAGACCGCCGGTCGTGAGGGTTCCCGCGACGGAGTGGATGCGCGTGACCTCGAGTGCTTCCTCGTGCGTCAGCGGCGGTAGGATCGACGGCAGGCGTCGCGCCAGCATCGTCTTGCCCGTCCCCGGGGGCCCGGCAAGGAGGAGGTTGTGCTCTCCCGCCGCGGCAAGCTCGAGCGCGCGACGACCGCGCTCCTGGCCGCGGACGTCTTCGAGATCCGGAAGCGCCGGAGCCGCCCCGTTCCACTCGCGCGGCGTCGCCGGCGCGATCGTCTCCTCGCCGAGGAGGTAGCCGACCGCCTCGGCGAGGTGGCGCACGCCGACCGCCTCCACGCCGGCAAGCGCAGCCTCCGGGGCCGACTCGGCGGCGCAGAGGATACGCCCGAGCCCGGCACGGGCCGCTCCCTCGGCTGCCGCGATCGTGCCCGTGACGGGCCGGATCCGCCCGTCGAGACCGAGCTCCCCGATGCACGCGTGCTCGGCGAGCCGCTCGGGAGGAACCTGCATCGACGCCGCGAGGATGGTGAGCGCGATGCCGAGGTCGAAGCCGGAACCTTCCTTGCGGAGGGCCGCCGGTGCGAGGTTCACGGTGATCGCCAGGTTGGGCCAGCGGAGAAGCGCCGACTGCACGCCGCTCCGCACCCGATGCTTCGCCTCCTGGCAGGCGCGGTCGGCGAGCCCGACGATCGCGAACGACGGCTGGTCGCTCCCACGCAGGTGCGCCTCAACCTCGACGCGGCGCGGCTCGAGACCGACGAGCGCGAACGAGACCGCGCGGCCGAGCATCAGCATCCCTCGACCGTAGGGCCGAGTGTGTGACGAGAGAGCGCCGTCTCTGTGTCAGAAGTGTGTCGGAGGAGACCGAAGCCTCCTCCGACGGTCGCTCCCTAGTCGTCGCGCGAAGCACGACCCCGACAGGCTGCCGCGCGCCCCGCCTCAGCCGACATAGCAGAGGACGAACAGCGTGAACGTGCTCGTATTGCCGCTGTCGTTCCCGCCCGTCGCCCGGAAGCCGGTGACGTTCGTCCCGGTGAGGAGCGGTGTCAGGCGCTGCGTCCAGAGCTCGCGATCGACCGCATCGTCGCTCCACCCGGTGCCGGCCGAGATCGCCTTCTCGTTCGGGTTGCAGTTGACGGTGACGGTCTCGGTGTCGTACGCCGCGTTCTGTGCGGTGCCGCCGGGGACGGTGACGCCCGCCTGCCGGACGGTGATCGGGCCGATCGTGCCCGCGGGACCGGCGGCGCCAGCAGGGCCGGCCGGACCGGCGACGCCCTGAGGCCCGCGCGGCAACGAGCTCGCGCGGAAGTCGATCGCGGTCAGCGTGCGGTTCGCAACCTTCGCGCCGGTGACGGCGTTCGCCTTGAGCTTCGCGTTCGTCACGGCACCGGTGCGGAGTTGGGCGGTGCCGATCGAGTTCGGCGCGACCGCCTGGACGGCAGCGACGCTCGTGCCGGTCAGCGCGACGAGCAGTGCGACGCACGCCACCACCATCGCCGGCGACGGACGGCGTTTGATCAGCCTGTGCATGGGAACCTCCTGTCGGGGGACGGGATCGAGCATGAATGGCCGTTGTGTGGATCCTGAAAAGCCGGCACGTCAGGTGGCGCGGCAGACGAGGATCGATTCGAAGTACTCGCCGTTGCGTCGCCCCGTCCGTCGGTTGACGTGGCGCTCGAGCCGCTCTTCGAGCCGGAGACCTGCCCGCGCGAGGATCTCGTCGTAGAGCCCCCGCCGGTCGTTGACGACGATGCAGACCGGCCCGCCCAGCCGCAGCTGTTGCCGTGCGTTCGCCAGAACCGCCGCGACTCCGTCGACGTACTCGCGGATCGCCTCGCGACCAACTCCGCGTGCTGGGCGACCGAGCTCGGTCGTCCGGTGCTCCCGAAGCCCGAGCAGCTCGTAGGCGTATCGATGCTGCTCGTGGTAGTCGATCAGGCCGGGATACGGCGGCGAGGTCACGACCCCGTCGAAGAGGGTTCCCAGGTCGAGGCCGCGCGCGTCGCCGTGGAGCACCGTGGCGTGAACGTCTGGAGCGCGCACTCCGGCGAACGTCTCGACCCGGGCCAACGTGTCCCTGGTGTACCGGAGGAGGAATCGGCGCGCCTCCCCCACCGGGGTGCACGTGCGCCGGTGCTTGTGACACCAGTAGGGGTCGCGCTGAGGCTCTCGTGGAAAATCGAGGTCGAAGTGCGGCGCTCGCCGAGCCGAGCGCGCCGCTCGCGCGAGCACGACGCGGAGCACGTCCGCCGACGCGACCTGCTCGACCAGACCCCGGAAGTGGAGGAGCTCCGCCACCGCACGCGGCGCGAACCAGTCGCGGAGGTAGCGCGTCGCGCCACGCGCCGGGCGCGAGCCCGCCTCGAACGCCGCTGCCTGCTCGTGCGCCCAGGTCAGGTCGCGACGGAGCGCCTCGAGGTTATGCGGCTTCGTCTTCACCCGCATGAGCAGGCAGTTGAAGCCCGCGACGTCGACGCCCGTCGCGCTCCTGCCCGACTCGAGCGCCTGCACGAGCGTCGTTCCCGATCCCGCGAACGGGTCGAGCACGTGCCCGCCCGCCGGCACGTAGCGCTCGAGCAACTCCTCGACGAGCTGCGGGACGAACTTGCCGAGGTACGGGTGCAGCCGGTGGACGTGCTTTGTCCGTTCACGCTCCGGGAGCTCCGCCTCCGACCAAGAGAGGGCGAGGTCGAGCCGGCCGTAGAGGGCCTCTTGCGTGGCCGCCATGACCACACGTTCGGCCGCGACGGCCGAGGTCCTGTCGGGGTGGGCCTCGGGCACCAGGCCCGAGGCCCACCATCATCGATCAGTAATGCACTCCGCGCTTCGCGTCGTAGGCGCGAAGCTTCTGGATCCGCGTCGGGATGGGCGGGTGCGTCGAGAAGAGCGCCGCCATCCCATGACGACCACGCCCACCGAGCGGGTTCGCGATGTAGAGGGAGGCGGTCGCCGGGTTGACGGCCATTGGCAGCGCCTCCACCCCGCGCTCGAGCGTGCCGAGGGCGTCGACGAGCGGGCGGCCCTCGCCCATGATCTCCGCTGCGGTCTGGTCGGCGAGGAACTCGCGCTGTCGGGAGACCGCGAGCTGGAGGAGCATCGCGGCGATCGGCGCGACCATGATCGCGGCGATCGTGCCGACGAGCCCGAGCGGGCTCTCGTCGTCGTCGCCGCCGAAGAGCCACTGGAACTGGAGGAAGTTGGCGACCGCCGAGATCGCGGCGCCGATCATCGCGGCGATCGTCGTCACGAGCACGTCCCGGTTCCGAATGTGCGCGAGCTCGTGCGCGATCACGCCGCGCACCTGCTCGCGCGGCATCAGCGAGAGCAGCCCCTGGGTCACGGCGACCGCAGAGGTCTTCGGGTTGCGGCCGGTGGCGAACGCGTTCGGCTGCTCGTTCGGGATCAGGTAGAGGCGCGGAACGGGGATCCGTGCCCGCGTCGCGAGCTCCTGTACGTCCGCGACGAGCTCGGGTGCCTCGCCCGGCTCCAGCGGGCGCGCTCGACTCACCTTGAGCGCGATCCGGTCGGAGAACCAGAACATCGCGAGATTGAAGAGGATGGCGATCAGGAGGAACGCGACGATCCCGCCCGTGCCGCCGACGAGCCCGCCGACGGCGATGAAGAGCGCCGAGAGCCCGGCGAGCAGGATCCAGGTGCGCATGCGCGTGGTCATGTGGTGGTTCGAGTCCTTTCCGGCTGACGTGTGGTTGTGTCAGCCGGAGGTTTCTCCCGCCACCCCTCTTGCGGTGGCCGACACGCCCCGGGAACGCCTTTCGACGTCCGTCCTGACGAGGGTGTCCGTTCGGGGATAGTGCCCCCCGGCTTTCGTAACGACTCTAACGTCGCAGGGCGCCTGTTCATTCCTCCAGCTGGTCGAACGTGCGGCGCTCCAGGCGCCCGTCCGTGATCGCGGCGACCTCGAACGAGACCTCGAGCTCGGTGCTCTCGGGGTTGGCCTGAAGCCACGAGGCGGCGGCCCGGCGCACGCGCCGTCGCTTCTCGCGATTCACCGCGCCGACCGCCCCGCCGAAGCCGTGTCCCGCCCGCTCCTTCACCTCGACGAACACGAGCCGTCGGCCCCGGCGGACGACGAGGTCGAGCTCGTGACCACCGGCGCGGACGTTCGCGCCGAGGATCCGATAGCCACGCAGGCGGTAGTGGCGGGCGGCCGCCCGCTCGCCGCGGTTCATGCCGCGAGGTACGCCCGAGCCGCGAACGAGCGACGGTGCTGCGGGCACGGGCCGTGCGCGAGCACAGCGCGCGTATGCGTTGGGGTGATGTACCCGACATGGGAGGAGAAGCCATACCGCGGGTAGAGCGCGTCGAGCCGCCGCATGAGGCGGTCGCGGGTGACCTTCGCGATGATCGAGGCGGCCGCGATCGCGGCGCTCTTCGTGTCGCCGTCGACGACGGCCCGATGCGGCGGAGCGAGCGGCCCGAGCCGGAAGCCGTCGACGAGACAGACCTCGGCCGGAGGGTGCAGGTCGGCGAGCACCGTCCGCAGCCCCCAGAGGTTCGAGCGGTGCAAGCCGCTCCGGTCGATCTCGGCGGAGGAGATCACGCGCACGGCGATGCGTGAAGCGCAGTCGAGCACGGCGCCGTAGAGCCGCTCCCGCTCGGCTGGCTCGACCTGCTTCGAGTCGTTCAGGAGACCGAGGCAGCGGACGCGGTGACCGCGGAGCGCGTCGTAGTCGAGCAGCACCCCGGCGACGACGAGCGGGCCGGCGAGCGAGCCACGACCGGCCTCGTCCGCGCCGGCGACGAACCTCGCCTCCAGTCGCCGGTCGAAGCGGAGGAGTCGCTGACCCGACGAGAGCGGCACCGGTCGAGGATAGCCCGCTCTCCCGACGGGATCGTCACGACTTCGTGACAATGTTCTCCGCCGCGCCGAATCCGCCGAGCGGATTCGGCGCGCGGACTGATCCCCCGCCTTCGGCGGCGGCAGATCCCGAAGGCGGCTGGCTCCGCCGCCGCAACGGCGCCGCGCTCGATCCTTACGTCGTGAGTCAGGGCGGCAGGACGCAGCCGGCGCCCTTCGCCTCGAGGCGGATGCGGGTCGCGACCCGCGATGCCTGCGGGACAAGCTCGACCCGGTACCAGTCGCAGCCGCCCGCCTCGAGGCGCGCCGCGCAGATCACGATCGTCGCCTGCTCCTCCACGAACCAGGGCTTCGGGTTCCCGGTACACCGGACGCCCTCGAGGTCGTACTCACCTCGGCTGGCCAGGTACGACTCGGTCGCCTCGCGTGCGAACCGCTGTGTGTCGTCCTCCGCACCTCCGCAGCCGGCGGCGAGAACTCCGAGGACTACGAGCGTCGAAGCAAGACGCAAGACAGCACGCCTAGCCGGGGTCGCGCGCAGCGCGGGCCCGGCGCCTACTGCTGACGCAGCTCGCGGACGCGAGACCGCTTGCCGACCCGGCCGCGGAGGTAGTAGAGCTTCGCGCGATTCACGTCGCCGATCATCGCGACGTCGAGCTTCTCGATCTTCGGCGAATGGAGCGGGAACGTCCGCTCGACTCCGACCCCGAATGAGTTCTTGCGCACCGTGAACGTCTCCCGCACGCCGGAGCCTTGACGCTTGATGCAGATGCCCTCGAAGACCTGGATCCGCTGCCGCGAGCCCTCGATCACCTTGAAGTGAACCCGCAGCGTGTCGCCCGCCTTGAAGGCGGGGACGTCACGCAGCTGACGCCGCTCGATGCTCTCGACGATCGTGCTCATACGAAAGGGGGGCCGATGGGCCGACGCGCGATGATAGCACCGCGGGTGCGTCGCTTCGCGCCGCACCATAAAAAGGATCCAGCTGCAGCCGCGAAGCGCATGCGGCGACGGGGTGCCTATCGCAACGAGATTCTGTTGGGTGGCCAGTACGTGGCGAAGACCTTGCCGATCAGGCGATCGCGGGGCACCGACCCCCACTCGCGTGAGTCGCACGACTGCGACCGGTTGTCGCCCATCATGAAGTAGCTCGACGCCGGCACCTTGACCGGGCCGAACTCCTCGCCCGAGCGCCGGGTCGGATCGACGTACGGCTCCTCGAGCCTTCGTCCGTTGATGAAGGCATAGCCCTCGCCCCGCTCGAGTCGGATCTCGACGGTCTCGCCCGGCAACCCGATCAGCCGCTTGACGAACGTCCCACCCGCTCCGCACTTGACGCGCGCCGCGTCGGGCGTGTCGAACACGACGATCTCGCCGCGGCGGGGATCGCGCAGGTGGTAGATGAAACGGTTCGCGAGCACGCGGTCGGAGAATCCCGACTCGCACCCCGCGGCTGGGCGGGCGCAGTGGAGCGTCGGCTCCATGGACGAGGACGGGATGCGGTACGGGTTGACGACGTACGCCTTGACGAGGAGAACGATCGCGACCGCGCCGACGATCGTGACGACCCAGTCCACGACCACCCGGACGGGATCGGGGAGCCCGCGTGTGAGACGATCGACGGGGTTCCGGGAGACTCGCCGGTGGCTCTCTGGCCACGGTCGCTGGGTGGCGTCGTCCGCGCCGTGAGCCGGCCGCGACGGCCAGCCGTCCGCATCGCGCTCCCGGTCGGGCACGACCGGTGGCTCGCCGTCCCCGGTCGCGCCGGAGCCTCCGGTCGCGCCGGTCTCCCGTTCGTCGACCCCGCTCATCTGAGGCTGCGACTCCGCGACTGCTCGCGCCGCCAGGCCTCGACGCGTCCGTGGTCGCCCGACAGGAGCACCGCCGGCACGTCCCACCCGCGGTAGGCCGCAGGCCGGGTGTAGTGCGGGTACTCGAGACCGCCGTCGAGCGCCACCGAGAAGCTCTCGTGCTCGCCCGAGCCCTCCGCAAGGGCGCCCGGGAGCCGGCGCGCGATCGCGTCGAGCAGCACCATCGCGGGAAGCTCGCCGCCGGAGAGCACGTACGGCCCGACCGACACGGCATCGGTCGCGAGGTGGCTCACGATTCGCTCGTCGAAGCCCTCGAAGCGCGATGAGAGGATCGCCACGTGCGGCTCCTCGGCGAGCTCTTCGACGAGCGCCTGGTCGAGCTGACGCCCCTGCGGCGTGAGCGCGACGACTCGCGGAGGACGAGCCTCCCCGTACGCGGTCGCGAGCGCGGCGTCGACGACGTCCACGCGGAGCACCATGCCTCGGCCGCCGCCGTACGGGTCGTCGTCGACCTGACCGGAGCGCAGCGGCGTCGTGTCGCGGTAGTTGAGGAGCCGCAGCTCGAGCTCCCCGCCCAGCACGGTGGCGAGCGGTTTCTGCTCGGTCAGCCAGCCGAAGGCATGCGGAACCTGCGTGAAGACGTCGACGCGCACGGCGACCCAGCGTACCCCGCACCGGGTCGGTCGCTTACGACGTCGGGACGAAACCGGTGTTGATCACGATTCGCCCTGCGTCTAGCTCGATCGCCCGGATGGCGTCCTCGATAAAGGGCACGAGCGTGCCGTCGTCGAGCTCGAGGTTGTCGTTCGCGAGCCCCGAACGCACCTCCACGACCCTCCCGAGGTCGCGCCCGCCGTCCTCCGCGACCGCGAGCCCTACGAGCTGGTACGCGTAGAAGCTGTCGGGGTCGGGCGGGGGCAAGTCCGCGACGGGAATCTCGAGCGACGCGCCCCGGGCGACCGCCCGGTCGAGCCGGATCGCCCGACGCCCACCGCCGACGCGGCGGCAGAGCTCGACGGTCGCGGGCAGCCCGTCGACGAGAACCGTCGCCCCGACCGTCCACCGTCGCTCGTCGTCGCTCGCCTCCTCGACGACGAACGCGCCGTCGAGTCCGTGCGGCCGACCCACCCGGCCGATCGAGACGTTCGGGACGTCCGGAACGTCCTGCACGCGCTCAGTCGGCGATCTCGAGCACGAGCCGCCGGTCGCCGCGGGCGCTGCCCGACCGTACCACCGTCCGGAGGGCGCGCGCGACCCGGCCCTGGCGGCCGATCACCTTGCCGACGTCGTCGGGCGCAACGTGCAAGCGCAGGACGACGACGTCACCCTCGTCGTGGCGCTCGACGCGAACCGCGTCGGGCTCGTCGACGAGCCCGCGCGCAATCCAGGCGAGGAGCTCGTCCACGCTCGCTACTCGATGCCGGCGGCCTTGATCAGGCGGGCGACGGGCTGCGACGGCTGCACGCCCTTCGCCAGCCAGCTCTTGACCTTCTCGGCGTCGAGGTCGATCGTCGACGGGTCGGTCTGCGGGTTGTATCGCCCCACGATCTCGATGAAGCGACCGTCCCGCGGCGAGCGCGAGTCGGCCACCACGACGCGGTAGATCGGGTTCTTCTTCGACCCGACGCGCGTCAGTCTCATTCTCGCTGCCATTCCTGTGTCATACCTCGCTGGTCGGGGTGTCTCGCTGCGCGAGCCACCTGGGAAGTGCACACAAGGCTACCCGCCGTTTGCAGTCCTAGCGGCGGCCGCGCGGAGCGCGGCTGCCGCCACCGGCGAGCTCCCCCGGCAAGACCGGCATCTTGCCTTTACCCATTTGCCTCATGACCTTCTCCATCTGCTTGCGGGCCTGGAGCAGTCGGTTCACGTCCTCGATCGTCGTCCCGCTGCCCGCGGCGATCCGACGGCGTCGCGGCCCGTTGATGAGATGCGGCACGCGCCGCTCGTGCGGGGTCATCGAGAGGACGATCGCCTCCACACGCGCCATCTGCCGATCGTCGACGTCCACTCCTTCGAGCTGCTTTCCCATCCCCGGCACAAGCTTCATCACGCTCTTGAGCGGGCCCATCTTCTTCAGCATCCGGCTTGAGGCGAGGAAGTCGTCGAATGTGAACTGGCCCTGGAGGAGGCGCTGCTCCATCGCCGCCTGCTCGTCCTCCTCGACTGCCTCCTCCGCCTTCTCGATGAGCGTCAGCACGTCACCCATGCCGAGGATCCGCGACGCCATCCGGTCGGGATGAAACACCTCGAGTTGGTCGAGCTTCTCGCCGAGCGAGGCGAACTTGACCGGGCGTCCCGTCACCGCCCGCACCGAGAGGGCCGCGCCGCCCCGGGCATCGCCGTCGAGCTTCGTCAGCACGATCCCGTCGAACGCGATCCGCTCCTGGAAGGCCTTCGCGACGTTCACCGCTTCCTGGCCGGTCATCGAGTCGAGGACGAGCAGGACGTTCAGCGGCTTCACAGCGTCGCGAACGCGCTCGAGCTCGTCCATCAGCGGCTCGTCGATCTGGAGGCGTCCGGCAGTGTCGACGATGACCACGTCGCATCCCTCGGCGGTCGCGCGCTCGAGGCCCTCGGTGGCGGCGCGCACGGCGTCGGTCGTCTCGGTGCGGTAGACGGGAACCTGGAGCTGACGGCCCAGCTGCTCGAGCTGGTCGATCGCCGCGGGACGCTGGAGATCGGCTGCGACGAGCCCCGGGGACTTGCCCTCGTGCTTTCGAAGTCGGAGAGCCAGCTTTGCCGCGCTCGTCGTCTTCCCGGAGCCCTGGAGACCGCAGAGGAGGATCACCGTCGGCGGTCGCCCGAAGACGAGCTTCGAGTCGGCCGACCCCATGAGGGCGGTCAACTCCTCGTGAACGATCTTCACGACCTGCTGACCGGGCTCGAGCCCTTTCAGGATCTGATGGTCGACGGCTCGGGCGCGAACTGCCCCGACAAGCTCCTTGACAACCTCGAAATCGACGTCAGCCTCGAGCAGCGCGAGCCGGATCTCGCGCGTGACGCGGGTGACGGTCTCCTCGTCGAGCCGCGTCCGGCGACCGAGGTCCCCGATCGCGTCCTGGAGCCGGCTGGCGAGCGCGTCGAACACCGTCTCTAGGGTAGCCGTGCCCCTTTTCGGACTCGTCCGCGCGTGCCGACCGCCCTAGACTCTCCCCGTGGGCGTTTGTGCCCGTTGCGGCGAGCGGAACCGCGTCGGCGATCGGTTCTGCTCTGCCTGCGGTGTCGGCCTGCCCGGCAAGGATCGGGCCAACGTCGGGGTACGGAAGGTGGTGACGATTCTCTTCTGCGATGCGGTCGGGTCGACTGCGCTCGGCGAGGCGACCGATCCAGAGACTACGCGGAGCGTGATGACGCGGTACGCGGAGACGATGTCCCAGATCATCCGACAGCACGGCGGCACGGTCGAGCGTTTCCGTGGCGACGAGGTGATGGCCGTCTTCGGCGTTCCCGTTGTCCACGAAGACGACGCGCTCCGCGCAATCCGAGCGGGCCGAGAGATGCAGCGGAGCCTTGCTCGTCTCAACGAGGAGCTCCGCGAGGGGTGGGGCGTCGAGCTCGCCTGTCGGATCGGCATCAACACCGGGGAGGTGATCGCCGGCGACCCGGCCACCGGCGAATCGTTCGTGACCGGCGACGCCGTGAACCTCGCGAAGCGACTCGAGCAGGCAGCGGAGCCGGGCGGCGTCCTCATCGGCACGGCGACGTATCCACTCGTCAGGGACGCGGTGAAGGTCGGCCCACGTGAGCGATTCACCGCGAAGGGCAAGAGCGAGCAGGTGGAACGCATGCGCCTCGACGAAGTCGACGACCGTGCCGCGGGCTACGCGCGGCATCTCGACGCGCCGCTCGTCGGCCGAGCGGCGGAAGTCTCGGAGCTCACCAGCCACATCGAACGACTCTTCCACGAGGGCCGGTGCGGCGTCTTCACCCTGGTCGGGCCGGCCGGCGTGGGGAAGTCGCGTTTGGCCCGTGAGGTGGCTTCGCGTTGCGCGCGAAGCGCGCGAATCGCATCGGGGCGCTGCCTCGCCTATGGGTCTGGCGTCACGTACTGGCCTCTCGTCGAGCTCGCGCGCGACCTCGGCGGTCTCGACGCCGTCGAAGCCGCCATCCGCGGCGCGGACGATGCTACCGCCGCACTCGAGCGTCTTCGGTCGGTGCTCGGCGAATTGGAGCTCAACGCGCCCAGCGACGAGCTCTTCTGGGGGATCCGGAGGGTGCTCGAGCTCCTCGCGCAGAAGCGACCATTGCTCGTGTGCCTGGAGGACATTCACTGGGCGGAGCCGACCATGCTCGACCTCATCGAGTACATCGCGGCATTCGGCGCTGGGCCGATTGCCGTGCTCTGCAACGCGCGCCCAGATCTGTTCGACTCGCGGCCCGCCTGGCGAAAGTTTCCGATGCTCGAGCTCGACCAGCTGTCGTTCGACGAGACGCGTGAACTCGTCGGCTCGCTCGGGATCGGCGACCCTGATCACCGCCGCGCGATCGCGGCGACGGCAGAAGGCAACCCGCTGTTCGCAGAGCAGCTCGCGGCGATGGTTCTCGAATCCGACGAGCCGGACTTCGAGCGACTGTCACTTCCCGCCTCTATTCAGGCGCTCATTGCCGCGCGCTTGGATGCCCTCGACGAGGGCGAACGACGCACGCTCGAGCGGGCCTCGGTCGTGGGCAAGGAGTTCTGGCAGCGTGCGGTTGCCGACCTCTCGCCAACCGAGGACAGACCGAGCCTCACGACGTGGCTGCTCGCGCTCGCACGCAAGGGCCTCATTCGACCTGTGCGCGTCGGTGGTCCGTCGGCGGACGCCTTTCGGTTCCACCACGCCCTCATCCGCGACGTCGCGTACGCGGCGATCCCGAAGATCGTTCGAGCGGATCTCCACGAGAGCTTCGCACGCTGGCTGCGAGCACAGCCAGCCGGAATCGGCGAGTACGACGAGATCGTCGGCTACCACGCCGAGCAGGCACACGCCTACCTTTCGGCTGTCTCGCCGGGCGATGCGCGGACGCGGGCTCTCGCTCAGGAGGCCGCACGGACGCTCGGCGCCGCGGGCGAGCGCGCTTTCGCGCGAGACGACATGGGCGCGGCGGCGAACCTCCTCGGTCGCGCGGTCGAGCTGACCGAAGACGACGATCCGCGGCGGGCCGAGCTCCTGTTTCAGCTCAGCGGGGCGCTCTGGTCGACAGGGATGCGCGGGAGGGCGAACGAGCTGCTCGAGGCGATCCTGACCGCAGCCTCCGAGAGCGGTGACGGACAGCAAGTCTGGCACGCGCTCCTGGAGCGCGCAGCGCGCCGCGATTTCGTGCACGGCGCCGACGCGGACGAGCTCCTGGCGGTCGCAGAGGAGGCGCGTCAGGCCTTCGAGGAGGCCGGCGACGACCTCGGCCTCGCGCGAGCCTGGCGGCGGATCGCGTTCGTGCAGGGTCTCCGTGGACGCTCAGCTGCCGCGGTGGAAGCATGCGAGGTCGCCCTCGTGCACGCGCGGCGAGCCAATGACGGACGCTGGGAGGGACGGATCGTCGACACGCTCTGCAGCGCGCTCCTCTACGGCCCCGCGCCGGTACACGATGCCGTCGCACGGTGCGAGGAGCTCCTTGCCGGGGCGCGAGGCAGACCGTCTGTCGAGGCAGCCGTCCTCAGCTCTCTCGCGGGGCTCGTCGCGATGCAGGGCGATTTCGACGAGGCGCGCGAGGTCTACGAACGTGCCAAGCGCCTCTGGGAGGAGCTCGGACTCCGCTATGCGATCGCCGGGCTCACACAGGTCGGCGGTGAGCTCGAGTTGCTCGCCGGCGATCCCGCGGCCGCCGCGCGAGAGCTACGAAGCGGCGCGGAGATTCTCGCCGACATCGGAGGAAACGCCCTCCAGTCGGCGCTCCTCTCGAAGGCGCTCGCCGCCGAGGGTGCCGACGACCTCGCCGAAGGGGCTGCCGCCGGGGCCGAGGCGGCCGCAGGCGGTCGCGAGGTCGAAGCGGAGGTGATCGCAGGGACGACGCGGTCTACGCTCGCGACACGCCGCGGCGATCATGCCTTCGCGCTTTCGAAGGCCAGGGCGGCCGTGGCACGCGCCGAGGAGACCGACGCCCTCAATCTCCGCGCGGGGGCGCTCGTGGGGCTCGCCGACGCGCTCGTCGCGGCCGGGTCGCCCGACGAGGCGACACCACGGCTGGCGGACGCGCGAACGCTCTTCGCGGCCAAGGGGAATCTCGCCGCGCTCGCCCGGCTCGACAAGGGCGCGGCTCCGAGCCTTCCATCTGGCGTTCGGCGGGAGTAAGGTCCCGCGCCGGGGTTCGAGCGAGGAAAGGTAGAGGGAATGAACGCTTTCGATAGCAGGCTCGAGATCACGGGCACATACGCCGCGAAGGGTCTCACCGGGGACGAGGCCGAGCAGCATCACATCGGCTTCGCGCGCGCGCTCCAGAACGCCCTGGACAACATGGACGACGAGTGGCATGGCCGCGGAATCGCGATCCAGCTCGAGGCCTGGATCACGCGGAATCCCGGCACGATCGGCGAGTACCGCGCGCATTGCACGAGCCCCTAGCCCTCGCACCACTTGTGGCTCACCGGTGACGACTGCCTCGGAGGATGTGCCCGGGTAGGGCGGAGTCCAGCCGCGGGATTCGGCTCCTGCCGAATCCCGTCTGTCGGACTTAGTAGAGCGCCGTACCGGCGTAGGTCGCGGGCAGCGAGACCGCGCCCATTCGCTCGACCGTCGCCATCTCCGTCGCATAGAGGTTGTGGAGGGCTGCGACCTCGATCCGCGGATTGCCACTGACGCCGTAGCTCCGGAGAGCGGGAACGAACCGGTAGTCGTGGAATGCCCGGAACGTCTGCTCGGTCCGCCAGATCTCGGTAATCGTGAGCCCGCCGTCGGTCTCGGCCGCGACATGGAGCACGGCGCCCGCCGGCGGGTTCGCGTCGAGCTCGAGCGAGGCAATGATCTCGTCGTAGGCGCGGGGCGTGAGACCCTCGTACCGGGAGTTCACGACTACGGCCATCGTGTGAGTCGTTTCCTCAGCTCTGCAGGTACCTCTTCCGAGGGTACCCAAAAGGGTGAGAAATGGTATCCCGCCGGGTTGTCAGGACGTTACGAGGGCGCGCGCGTAGTCGCGGGCGTCGAATGGACGGAGATCATCGATCCCCTCGCCGATCCCGACGAGCTTGACCGGGATCCCGAGCTCGTGGGCGATCGCGATCGCGATGCCACCCTTGGCCGAACCGTCGAGCTTCGTCAGCGCGACGCCCGTCACACCGGCCGCCTCGGCGAAGAGCCGGGCCTGCTGCACGCCGTTCTGCCCGGTCGTCGCATCGACGACCAGCAACGTCTCGTGGGGGGCGCCGTCGATGCGACCCGCGATCACGCGGCGGATCTTCGCAAGCTCGTCCATCAGGTTGCCCTGCGTGTGCAGGCGGCCGGCCGTGTCGACGACGACCACGTCCCGGCCACGTGCGCGCCCCGCCTCGATCGCGTCGAAGGCGACCGCGGCGGGGTCGGCGCCCCGAGAGCCGCCGACGAACTCCGCGCCGGAGCGCGTCGCCCAGATCTCGAGCTGCTCCTCGGCCGCTGCCCGAAACGTGTCAGCGGCGCCGACGAGCACCGAGCGGTCATGCTCGCGCAGGTGTCGTGCGAGCTTCCCGATCGTCGTCGTCTTCCCGGTGCCGTTCACGCCGACGACGAGCACGACCGTGGGCGGCTTGGCGGCGGCGGCGAGCACGGGCGGGTCGCCGAAGAGCCGCTCGACCTCCTCGGCGAGCGCCTCACCGAGGTCGGCCAGCTCCCCGCGCTCCTCGAGCCTCCGGACGAGCTCGGCCGTCGACGGCACGCCGACGTCGGCGCGGAGGAGCGCCACCTCGAGCTGCTCCCACGCCTCCTCCTGCGTGGGGTCGAACGACCCAGCGAGCTCGGCCGTCAAGGCGCGGCGGCTCTTCCCGAGCGAGTCGCGCAGCCGCGAGAAGAAGCCGCCCTGGTCGCCCTCGGCTGCCGCGTTTTCCTCGTCACCGAGGAACTGGGCCCAGGTGCGTGGCATGCCGAGCAGCCTACGCTCGGAGCTCGACGAACCCCGCGGCGGTGAAGTCGCCGTCGAATGCGAGCGCATCGCGGATCCGGAGCGATCGCATCAGCATGAAGCTCGTCGCGTCGACGAACGAGTACTCGCGTTCGTCGTGCTGGCGCAACCAACGAAGCGCCTGTTCCTCGAGCGGCTGCGAGATGCTCACGATGTCGAGGTGCTCGGTCGTCTCGACCATCTTGAGAAAGGCGACGGCGACTCGATGGCCGTAGCGCCGGTTGAGGAACGTCCACGTCTCGCCACGCACATGGTTCGAGGTGACGAGGCCGGAAACCGCGTGGGCCGCGACGAGCGCCCGTGCTTCGTCGTGGTGTCGGTCACGCGACGCCACCACTGCCACGAACAGCGAGGTGTCGACGAAGCTCACCGCGAATAGACGACGTCGTCCACGGAAGCGGAGTCGTCAGAGCCACCTTCGACGATCCCCACCAGCTTCCACAGCGGATCCTCTTCGAGAGGCGGCAGCGGGCGCAGACGCTCACCGACGTACTGCCGGATCAGCGCGGCCTTCGAGGTGCCCTCCTCGCGTGCCTTGCGTTCGAGGGCGTAGTCGAGCTCCTCCTCGATCATGATCTGGAGCCGTTTCATGGGTGGAGCATACATTGGGTTAGATGTGTTGGTGTAGCCTTGGCGTCACAGGGTGACGACGGCCGGGCGTTGCAGTGCCTACGCGGTCGCGGCGCGCTCCTCGCGCGGCAGGCGGCGCGAGACGACCTGCGAGACGCCGTCGCCGCCCATCGTCACGCCGTAGAGCACGTCTGCAGCCTCCATCGTCCGCTTCTGGTGGGTGATCACGACGAACTGAGCGCGGTCGGCGTACCGGCGCAGAAGCTCGACGAAGCGCGTGATGTTCGCGTCGTCGAGCGCGGCCTCGACCTCGTCGAGGAGGTAGAACGGGCACGGCTTCGCGAGAAAGAGCGCGAAGAGGAAGGAGATCGCGCCGAGCGCCTTCTCCCCGCCCGAGAGAAGCGTGAGCCGCGTGATCTTCTTGCCCGCGGGTCGGAGCTCGACCTCGACGCCCGGCTCGGTCGGGCCCTCGTCGTCCTCGGGCTCGACGAGCCGGAGCCGGCCGTCGCCTCCGGGGAAGAGCGTCGCGGCGACCTCCTCGAAGTTCGCAGCGACGGCTGCGAACGTCTCGTCGAAACGGCGATTCACCGTCTCGGTCAGCTCGTCGCGGAGCGCGGCGAGCTCGGCGAGCGACGCCTCGAGGTCGGCCCGTTGCGCCGACAGCTCGTCGAGACGCTCCTTCTCTGCCTCGTACTCCTCCTTCGCCAGAGGGTTCACTCTTCCGAGCGCCTCGCGGCGGGCCTCGAGGCGTGCGATCCGGGCGACGAGCTCCTCCCGGGCGACATCGTCGGTCGCCCCCTCGGTCTCGTCCTCCGGCTCGGCACCCGCGGCGCATGCGTCGGCGAGGCGACGCTGCGCCTCGACCGCCTCGCCCTCGAGCCGGGCGAGCTCCACCTCGACGGCCGTCACACGCTGGGCGACCTCCTCGGAGGCCTGCCGGACCTCGACCTCGGCCGCGCCGAGGCGACGCAGCTCGCCGCCGAGCTCGCTCGCCCGAGTCGCGCCCGCGTCGACGCGTGCGCGAACGGGCGCCTGGAAGCGACCGGCAAGGCTCACTGCCCGCTCGAGCGATTCGCGCAGAGTCGCCGTCGTCCCGACGAGCCGCGCGAGCAGGTCGAGGTCGAGGTGCGCGTGGCGCGGCAGCCGCTCGATCAGGGCAGCCTCCGCGGCGCGGGATCGATCGGCCGTCTCGTTCGCGTGCACGGTCGCCCGCCCGAGCACCTCGAGCGAGGCCGCGGCGCCGGTGACGAGCTCGTCGCGAGCGAGACCCGCGAGAGCTCCTGGTCCGACCTGAGCGCCTCCGAGCCGGGCGAGGACTACTTCAGCCGAGGACGCACGGGTCGAGCTCTCTCCCGCCTCGCGTCGCACGTCGGTCTCGAGGGCGACGAGCCGGCGCAGCTCGTCACCGAGCTCGGCGGAACGCCGCTCGCTGCCGGTCATCCGAGCCTGAGCAGGTGCCTCGAGCCGCGTGACCGACGCCGTCGAACGTTCGAGCGCGTCGTGGAGACCGGCGGCGAGACGGGCGAGCCGCTCGAGCACGGCCAGGTCGAGACGCGGGGCGCGAAGGTGCGCGACCTCGGCGAACGCCGCTTCGGTCGCAGCCTGCCGTTCCCGCGCCTCGTCGGCATCCCGCGCGGCGGCACCGGCGCGCGCCTCGAGCTCCTCGGCCTCGTCGGCGAGCGCCCGCCGACTCGTCTCGAGCTGGAGGAGCAGCGACTCGCCCGCGTCGCCGACGAACCACAGGTCGCCACGGTCTGCGTCGTACGCCTCTCCCGCCTCGGTTACCGCGATACCCGCCCGCAGGTCACCGAGCGTCTGCCGGTCGACGAGCCAGACGCCGTCGAGCAGCCGACGTGCCTCCTCCGACCCTCCGACGAGCGCGGCCAGGGGGCGGGCACCGGACGAGGGCGGGTGCCCGGCCGGGTCGCGACCGGCCGTCGGCAGCGCTACGGCGACACTGCCGAGCGACTCTTCCCGGGCGCGGTCCAGCAGTGAAAGCGCGTGCTTCGTGTCCGTCGCGAGGACGGCCGAGGCGCGCCAGGCAAGCGCCGCAGCGACGGCGCGCTCGAGACCCGGCGGGACGTCGAGCGCCGACAGGGCGAGCCGCTCGCCGGCGGCGGCGAGCGCGCGAGCGCCGGGGGCGACACCTTCCCGCTCGGCGAGCGAGCGTTCGAGCGCGACGAGACGCTCGCGGGCCGTCCGCGCCCGCTCGACGAGGTCGTCCCGCTCGGCGGCCGCGAAACGCGCCGTCGAGCGCGCCTCGTCCGCTGCCGTCTCGAGCTCGGCGGGGCTTGGCCGCCCGCTCCGGGCGAGGCTCCGAGCGGCCTCTTGCTCGTCTGCCGTCTTCCGCGCAAGATCGGCCGCTCGCTCCGCCCGTCCACGAAGACGCTCGCGCGTCGCTCCCAGCGCGACGAGCGCGCGATGCGCCGAACCGGAGCCGCCCGCAAGCTCCGCGATGCTCGAGTCGAGCGCCTGCCGCTCGACCGCGACCGCGTCGAGGCGCCGCGCGGAGTCGTCCGCCGCAACCCGCTCTGCGGCGGCGAGGAGGGCCTGCGCCTCCCGGGCCGCTTCCATGGCCTGAGCGCGCTCGGACGCCGCATCGCGGGCGATCGCACCGGCCTCCGCGGCTGCGACCTCGAGCCGACTCACGGTCTCGTCGCTTCGGGTCGCTCGCGCTCGCTCCTCGTGGACGAGATCGGCTTCGAGCCGCGATGCGAAGAGCCCGGAAGACTCGTGCCGGACGCCGAGCCGCTCGGCAGCCCCCTGGAGCCGGTAAAGGGCGCCCAACGCCGCCTCGCGCGCGCCTGCGGCGTCCGACAGCTCGACCTCGGCACGCTCGCGCTCCGCGAGTACTGCCGTGAGCCGCTCCTGCGCGGACCGGCGCGCGAGCGCGGCGGCCGTCCGCCTGCCGTCGGCCTCGATCCGCCGTGCCTCGATCGCTGCCAGGTCGACCTGCGCGACGCGAGCGCGGAGCCCGGTCAGCTCGACGGCGAGCTTCTCGGCCCGCTCGGCGGCCGTCGCCTGGAGCGCCAGCGGTCGCAGGCGCTTCCCCACCTCCTCCTCGACATCTCTGGCACGCTCGGCCTGCGTCGCGACGCGGGCGAGCTTGAGCTCCGCCCGGTGGCGCCGGCGCTTGAACTTGCCGAGGCCCGCCGCTTCCTCGATGAGCGCCCGTCGATCCTCGGGCTTCGAGGCGAGAACGGCGTCGACCTTCCCCTGGCCGACGATGGAGTGCATCGAGCCTCCGAGCCCGACGTCGGCGAGCAGCTCGACGAGATCCGTGCGCCGAACGGGTGCCCGGTTCACGAGGTACTGACCCTCGCCACCCCGAACGAGTCGGCGAGCGATCGAGATCTCCGTGTAGTCGAGCTCGGCCCCGAAGGCGCCGTCCTCGTTGTCGAAGGTGAGCTCGACCTCGCAGTGGTCGGCGGCGGGGCGCCCTTCCGAGCCGCCGAACAGCACGTCGTCCGGCTTCTCCGCGCGGAGCTCCGACGGGGTCAGCGACCCCGCGGCCCAGACGATCGCGTCCGCAACGTTGGACTTTCCCGAGCCGTTCGGCCCGACCACGACGGCGACACCCGGCTCGAGCCTGATCTCGATTGGATCCGGGAACGACTTGAAACCGCGCAGCTTGACGGAGCGGAGATGCACGGCATCGAAGTATCGCGTCGGGCGCGGACGACTCGCCCTACGGGGCGGGGAGCGAGACCGTGGCCGGATCGAGGCTCGCCAGCACTTCCGCAGCCGCTTCCTGCTCGGCGGCCTTCTTCGTCGTTCCGCTGCCCTCGCCGAGGCGGACGCCGTCGATCAGTGCGGCGCAGACGAACCGCCGCTCGTGCGCCGGCCCCGTGACCTCGAGCACCTCGTAGTGGACGATCCGCCCCGAACGGGCGAGCGCCTCCTGAAGCTCGGTCTTCGCGTCGATGTGGCCCGTGCTCGCGAACGCGATGCGATCGTCGAACGCCTCGACGATCGCGACGCAGGTCGCGTCGAAGCCGACCTCGAGGTAGACGGCCGCGATCGCGGCCTCGAGCAGCGCCGCGAGCACGTTGCGGCTGAGTGAGATGCGCTGGAGCTCCGGCACGGGCACGTCGCGCGCCCGCGCGGTGAGGAGATCGCCGAGACCGAGCTCCCGACTGACAGCTGCGCAGCTCGCGCGGGAGACGACGTGCGCCCGGATCTTCGCGAGCCGGCCCTCGGACGCGTCGGGATAGCGGTCGTAGAGCGTCCGGGCAATTGCGAGCTCGAGCACCGAGTCGCCGAGGAACTCGAGCCGCTCGTACGAGGACGCCCGGTCGGGCGCCCACGACGTGTGCGTGAAGACGTGCTCGCGACAGTCGGCAGGAAGGGTGTCGATCAGGCGCGCGAGCGCCCCGGTCTCCCCGGTCGCGCTACTGATGCTCGACGACGTAGTCGACGGACTGGCCGACCGTCTGGAGCTTCTGCGCGTCCTCGTCCGGGATCTTCAGCCCGAACTGATCCTCGAGCTCCATGATCAGCTCGACGAGATCGAGCGAGTCGGCCGAGAGGTCGTCCTGGAACGACGCCTCGTCCGAGATCGCGCCCTCGTCGGCGCCGAGCTTCTCGACGAGCGCGACCTTGACGCGCTCGTAGACCTCATCGCGGGAAAGTGCCACTGTCGAAACCTCGCTCTCGAGCGTTCATGGGCGGATGGAGCGCAGGACTCTAACAGGCGTCACGCCGACGGTGAAGCGTCGCCGGAGACCGGCGCGAGCCGTGCGGCCACGTGCTCGACGAGGCCGTGCTCGACACCGCGCGCCGCCATGCGCGTCGCGTTCGCGATCGCCACCCGGGAGCTCGACCCGTGGGCGATCACGACGAGCCCGCGAAGCCCGAGGAGGTACCCGCCGCCGTATGTCTCGGGGTCGAGCCGGGCTCGCAACGCGCGGGCGGCCGGCCGGATGAGCAGCCCGCCGAGACGGCCGCGAGTCGACTGCCTGATCTCCGACCGGAGCGCCTCGAGCACGCCGCGGATCGTCCCCTCGAGCGTCTTCAGCGCGACGTTGCCGGTGAAGCCGTCGCAGACGACGACGTCCGCGTCGCCGTCGAGGAGCCCTCTCCCCTCCGCGTTCCCCTCGAACCGGAGGTCTGCCTGGGCGAGCAGTGCGTGCGCCTCCAGGGTCAGCTGGTTGCCCTTCTCGGGCTCCTCGCCGATCGAGAGTAGTCGTACCACGGGTTCGCGCACGTCGAGGATCTCCTCGGCAAAGACGGCGCCCATGTGGGCGAACTGCACGAGCTGGTCGGGCCGTGCGTCCGCGTTCGCGCCGGCGTCGACGAGGACGGTTGGCCCCAGACGTCCCGGAATGACGATCGCGATGCCCGGCCGGGAGACTCCGGGAAGCCGACGCACGTGGATCAGCGAGGCTGCCAACATTGCCCCGGTGTTTCCTGCTGAGACAACGGCGCTTGCGTCGCCGTCGCCGACGGCCCGGACGGCGCGGACGAGCGTCGAGTCGGGTTTCGCGCGGACGACCTCCGCCGGCTTCGCGTCCATCGGCACCACCTCGGTGCAGGGCACGAGCTCGAGCCCTTGCGGATCGAGCCCGGGCGTGCCGAAGAGCACCGGCTCGATGCCGTTGCCCGCGGCGTCGACTGCGCCCGCGACGACCTCGGTCGGTGCGTGGTCACCCCCGAGCGCGTCGATCGCGACGCGTGTCGTCACGCGGCAGCTCGCGGGCGAGGCAAGCCTCGCCCCTACGGGGCGGGTGCGCGCAGCGGCCTGACGTCGCGCCCGCGGTACGTCTTGCACGTCGGGCAGACCCTGTGCGCCTGCTTCGGCGCGCCGCAGTTCTCGCAGGTCGAGACGCGCGGCGCGTCGATCCCGTGCTGGGCGCGGCGCTTGTCGCGGCGAGCCTTCGATGTCTTTCGCTTCGGGACGGCCATGAGCGGTCGGGAATGGTACCGGACGGGTCTTGCGAGATTCCGGGACGGTCGGGACAATCCGCACGTGACGGGAGCCAAGGTTGCCGTGGTGATCGCCGTCGCGGCTCTGGGTACGCTCTTCGCCCTCGGCAGCGTCATGGCGGCGCAGTTCGAGCTGCAGGGTTTTGGTGATCGGGACGGCACGCCGAGCGGCAGCTATCTCACGTTGCAGGCAGCTGCGCTCGCGCTTTCCGTCTCGGTGCCGCTTCTCGTCTGGCGTTGGCTGCTCCCTCGGTCGTTCTCCTGGCCGGCCGCAGCGGTCGCGGCAGTCGTCGGCCTAGCGGGCGTCGCCTGGATGCTCGGCGTCGGCGTCTGAGCCGGCTCCCGCGTCGAGACGCATCACGCGCGTCAGGCGGAGCCCCTCGAGAAACCGGCGGTCGTGCGACGAGACGACGAGCGCTCCTTCCCATCGTGCGAGGGCCTGCTCGAGCTGCTCGATCGCCTCGAGATCGAGGTGGTTGGTTGGCTCGTCCAGCACGAGGAAGTTCACCCCGCGCGCCTGGAGCTCGGCGAGATGGGCGCGCGTCCGCTCGCCGGGCGAGAGCGTGTCGCACGGGCGATCGACGTGGTTCGCCTCGAGACCGAACTTGGCGAGCAGCGTGCGAGCATCGACAGAGATCGCTCCCGTCCGCTCTACGAATGTCTCGAGCAGCCTCGTCTGTGTGTCGTATGCCGCGCGTCCCTGGCCGATCGCGCCCGCTACCACGCCGCGACCGACCCGTCGCTCACCGCGCGAGAGCGGAAGCTCGCCGAGGAGCGCCCGGAGGAGCGTCGTCTTTCCCGCGCCGTTCGGCCCCGTGACCGCGAGCCGTTCGCCCGGCTGGAGCACGAGGTCGAGAGATCCCAACCGGAACGCGTCGCGCTCGACGACGGCTCCCACGAGCGCGACGACGGGAGACGGCAGCCGACCCGTCGAGCGGAGCTCGAGACGGAGCTCCCACGGCTCGAACGGCTTCGGCGGCAGCGGCGTGCGTTCGAGCAGCTTCTCGGTCTGTCGCACCTTCGTCGAGAGCGCGTTCGTCCCGCGCCGGTCGGCGCCGCCGGAGCGCTCGCCGAGTCCTGCTCCCTGCGAGCGTGCCTCTGTGCGGCGCTGCGAGAGGAGCGACGTGAGGTGGCGCCGTCGGGCCCGCGCCTCGGAGAGCTCGGCGTACGCAGCGGCGCGTGCCTCGTCCCGGCGACGGGCGTATTCCGTCCAGCCACCCGCCCACTCGCGGATCGATTGCGTCCACGGGTCGATCTCCGCGATCCGCGTCACCGTCCGGTCGAGGAATGCCCGGTCGTGCGAGACGAGCACCACGGGCCCGCGGAAGCCCGTCACGAACCGCTCGAGCCGATCGAGCCCGTCCGCGTCGAGGTCGTTCGTCGGCTCGTCGAGGAGAAGCAGGTCCGCCTGCACGAGCAGGATCGCGGCGAGCGACGCCCGAGCCAGCTCGCCCCCGGAGACCTCGTCGAGCGGCCGGTCGAGCTCCACGCCAAGACCGACCTCGGCGCAGACCGTCGCCGCGCGAGCATCGAGGTCCCCTGCGCCGACCGCGAGAAATAGCGCAAGGGCCGCGTCGTAGCGCTCGGACAACGCTTGTGTTACTTCGCCACAAGCGTCGTCCGTCCCGCCGCCGACAGCCGCCGCAGCGTCCTCGAGCTCCCTCTCTGCCGCCTCGACGCCAGTCAGCCGCGCGAGGCGTGCGCGCAGCGTCTCGCCGGGTCGTCGCTCCGGCACCTGCGGGAGGTAGGCGGCGACGAGGCTCGACGGGTCGAACGAGACGCTCCCCTCGTCGGGCACTTCGAGACTTGCGAGCAGGCGAAGGACGGTTGACTTCCCGACGCCGTTCGGCCCGACGAGGCCGAGGCGAGCGCCCGAAGGGATGTCGAGCGACGCGCCGTCGAGAACGACTTGGGCGCCGTGGGACTTCGAGACGCGAACGAGACCGGCACGCACGACGGAAACCTCCGTGGACGACAGGCAGCCGCGAGGCGGGCTACCGGGGGCGATGGCTCGTCGTCAGTCCGTCATGGGCGTGCGCCGGAGCGCACGATCACGGTACCACCGAGGCTCAGTCCTCGCGGAGCGCCTCCAGCGCCGCCCAGCGCGGGTCGACGGGGGACTCTTCGTGCTCGTGCGGCTCGACGTTCAGATCCTTGCCGCAGACAGGGCAGAGCCCCGCGCAGTCCGGCCGACAGAGAATCTGATCGGGCACCTCGAGCGAGAGCTGATCGCGCGCCCACGCGTCGAGGGCGAGCTCGCCGTCGACCAGATACTCGCTTCGGAGCTCATCGTCGCCCCCCGGGTCGCGCGCCTCGTATTCGCGGCCGTCGAGTTCGAGCTCGACCACGGCCGGCACGAGGCAGCGCATGCAGGGACCTTCGAGCCGCGCGATAAAGCGCAGACGAAAGAGGTCGCCCGTCGTCGCCCGCTGGACCTCGAGCTCGGCCGGCGTCGGCGACGGCGCGACGACGTACTCCTCGCCGCCGAACCGGAGCGGCGCGAGGACGAGCGAGAGCGCTTCACGGTGATCCTCGCCCGGTCGCAGCCGGAGCGTACGGATGGGGAAGCGCGCCATGACGACGAGGGTAGCGACGCCCGAATCGGGCTACGGGCCCTCAGGGACGTGCCCCGCCGACGGCGGGATCGAGCGACGGAATTCTGCTCCTGCAGAATCCGGCATCGCGGAGCAAGAGATGTGCCGGCCGTCAAGAAGCCGTACGGGTTCCGTTAGGCGGGTGAATCTTCCGTTAGGGAGCCGTCTGCGTCCTGAGATCCGGGTTAGACCGTCGGTGCACCCCTCGACCGAAAGGATTTACGCGATGTGCACTGCCCCGATGTCCTCGAAACCACGGATTTCGATCGTCTGGACGCTCGTCGCCGCGGCACTCGCGTCGCTCGCGACCGTCCTCGCCCTGCCGGGCGGCGGCGGCGCTGTCACGCAGGTGCGGCCCGAGTCGACAGCGGAGCCGCGAATCAGCGGCTCGCCGACCGTTGGCTCGACCCTCACGGCGAGCCAGGGCTCGTGGAGCGGCAACCCGACGAGCTACGCCTACCAGTGGGTGCGGTGCCCCCGCGACGGCGGCAATCCGTCCGGGTCGAACTGTGCCGTGATCGGAGGCGCCTCGACCACGAGCTACGTCGTCGCGGAGGCCGACGCCGACCGGAGGCTGCGCGTCCGTGTCACCGCCGCGAACGCGGACGGTCAGCGCACGGTCGCCTCGAATGCGACCGCGCTCATCCGACGCGCGGACACCGGTCGCCCTTCGGTCGCGCAGGAGCCGACGCTCAGCGGCACGGCGGCGCAGGGCCAGACGCTTCGCGTCGCCCCGGGCACGTGGAACGGCGTCCAGCCGATCACGTTCACCTTCCAGTGGCTCCGCTGCGACACGAGCGGGAACAACTGCCTCCTGCAGCCGGGGTTCCGTGACGATGCGTACGTCCTCCGCGACGGGGACATCGGCAAGACCGTCCGCACCCGGGTGATCGCCCGGAACGCCAGGGGCGAATCGAGCCGGCTCACCGCTCCAAGCCCCGCGGTGCAGGGACCCCAAGGCCCCGCCGGGGTAATCACCCTGCCGAACGGCGAGAAGTCGATCCCGGCCTCGAGCGTCCCGGCGAACCACAAACTCGTCGTCGACCAGGTTACGTTCTCGCCGAACCCGATCCAGTCTCGGACGGCGCCGTTCACGGTGCGAATCAAGGTGAAGGACACTCAGGGCTTCGTCGTCCGCGACGCGCTCGTGTTCTTCCGCTCCACTCCGCTCGTGACGCGGAACGCGCAGGATCAGCGTACGGCCCAGGACGGGACGCTGACGCTGACGGTGACCCCGGAGCGCGACTTCCCGGTGTTGCGGAGCGGGTACAGCCTGCAGTTCTTTGTCAAGGCCTCTCGGCAGGGCGACCCCGAGCTCGGTGGCATCGCCGGCTACCGGCTCGTTCAGGTTCCGTTGTCGCAGTGAGGTTGTCGGTGCGGCGCGGCCTGAGGGCCGCGCCGCACCTATGAAGTTCAGTCAGCTGCAGTTCCTGGGCGCGACGCGAAGCGTCGCGCCTCGCCTTACTGGTAGCTCTCCTCGAGCTGCGACCCATCGCGGTCGATCGGGCCGATGCCCGCGACGACGGTCTCCTGCGAGCGCTCGTGGAGCCGCTCGCGGCCGCGGCGAACCGCGCCGAGGAACTTGTCGAGGTTGACCTCGAGCGTCGAGAGGATGCCGTCGGCCCAGTCCTCCATCTCGAGCCGGGTCTCGCGCGCGTCGCGGCGGGCCTCCTCGACGATGTCCTGCGACTGCCGCTCGGCGAGCTTTACGATCTCCGTCTGCGAGGCCTCGCGAAGCGCCTGCTCGCGCGCCTCGCCGATCAGCCGGTCGCATTCGCGCTTCGCCTCGGCGAGCATCTCCTGTCGTTCCTTCACGATCCAGCGCGCCTGCTTGATCTCTTCCGGGATCGTGGCGCGCATCTGGTCGAGGATGTCGTAGATCTCCTCGCGATCGATGCGCACCTGGTCGGTGAGCGGCACCGCCTTGGCGTTGTGCACCAGATCGTCGAGCTTGTCGATCAGTACGAGGACGTCCATGGGACGGATGGTACTGGCCCGTTCGGTCGTCGTGTGCGGCCCCTCGAGAGTCACCGAAGCGCGCAGCCGCGCGGCGATCGCCGTCGCGATCGCGTTCTCGTCCTCGACCACGACGATCCGGCGCGTCTTGCTCCGCACCGTACGACGGCCTCGTCGAGATCTCGTGCGGGTGATGCGGAGATTCGGTGCAGGTCGGCGCGTCAGTCCTGCGACCCGGCGGCCCTATTCCTGCGGGCTGAGCGGTGCTCCCGGGCGGCCGTTCGGGTAGAGCTCGCGAAACCGCTCCGCCACCTCGTCGGTGACGAGCCCCCGCACGTCGCCGCCGAACGAGGCGATCTCCTTCACGCCGCTCGACGAGATGAAGGCGTACTCGGGACTCGACATGACGTACATCGTCTCGATCTCGGGAGCGAGGAAGTGGTTCAGGCGGTTCATCTGGAACTCCCACTCGAAGTCGGCGATCACCCGGAGGCCCTTGACCATCGTCCGGGCACGGTGCTTGCGGGCGAAGTCGACCACGAGCTGGCTGAAGACGTCGACGACGACGTTCGGGATCTCCGCGACCGCATGCTCGAGGTAGAGGACGCGCTCCTCGACGGTGAAGGTCGTTTCCTTGTGCTGCGGCTCGCGCACCACGCCGACGACGACCGTGTCGAAGACCGCGGCCGCGCGGCGGATCACGTCGACGTGACCGAGGGTCACCGGGTCGAACGTGCCCGGGTTGATGGCGACAAGGGGTTCGCTGGCTGTCATGGGCGAAAGAGCGTGAGCCGCGCGGAACCGTAGCGCCGCGTCGTCGCGAGTTCCAGTGGGAGCTCCGGCTCGAGACGCGCGTCGGTCTCGACGACGACGAGCCCCGAGCCGGCGACGACGCCCGGCAGGAGCTCGGCGAGCTTCTGCTGAGCGGCCACCCACCGCTCGTACGGCGGGTCGAGCAGGACGAGGTCGTAGCGGCGACCGGCGAGCGTCTCTTCCCGGAGAACGGTGATCGCGTCGCGCTGGTGGACGAGGGCACCGGTGAGCTCGAGCGTCTCGAGGTTCCTCTTGATCACCCTGCATGCCGCACCGTCCGCCTCGACGAAGACGCACCGGCGGGCGCCGCGGGAGAGGGCCTCGAGCCCGAGCGCGCCCGAGCCTGCGTAGAGGTCGAGCACCGTCGCGTCGTCGACGGGGCCGACGAGGTTGTAGAGCGCCTCCCGGACGCGGTCGCTCGTCGGCCGGGTGTGCTCGCCCTTCGGCGCCGCGAGCCGGCGGCCCCGGTGGGTGCCCGCGATGATTCTCACGCCGTCGAGGCTAGATCGTCAGGCGGCCCCGGGCGCCTCGACGCGCAGTCCGGCGGCCGCTGCGGCACGCGCAAGCTGACGGTCGTACACCAGCATGGTGTCCGGCGCGACATCGATCGCCGTTGCCAGATGGATCGCGTCGAGTGTCTTCAGAGACCGGGACGCGAGTGAGGCGGCCGAGGCGAGAACGCCGCGATCGGCATCGACGAACGTGCAGCCGTCGAGCAGGGCCTCGGGGTCGGGTTCCGTCTCGTCCTCCAACTCCGCCAGTCGCACGGCTCGTGTGACCTCCACGATCGAGATCGAGCTCGTGACGACAACAACGTCACCTCCGAGCGTACGTGCGAGAGCGGCTGTCTCGGACTCGGCGATCACGAGCTTGACGAGCGCCGACGCGTCGGCGTAAAGGCGTCTAGAAACGGTCCTCTCGACCTTCGAGCAGGATCTCGGTGGCGGTACGCAGACCGCGCGCGCGCGGAAGCGTCTCGGGGTCGGGGGGCCGGAAGGGCTTGAGGGCCGCGCGCGCCCGCCCCTCAGCAATGAGCCGCGCCAGCCGATCCTCCGGCACCGGCACGATGAGAGCGACCGGCTCGCCGTCTCGGGTCACCTCGACCCGCTCTCCGGCCTCCACGCGTCGCAGCGTTCGGGTGAGCGTGTCTCGAAGCTCGCGGATTCCCATGGTGGCCATCGGTGGACACACGATACAGGTCGGGTCAGAACGTTCCGTGCCGCTCGTAGGCCTCGAGCGGTGTGACGCCCGAGCGGACTGCGTCCCGGATCACGTTCTCCGTTGCTGCCTTCTCCTCCGCCGCCTCGAGCACCTGGCCCGCGACAGCCTGTGGGACGACGACAACGCCGTCCTCGTCGCCGACGACCCAGTCGCCCGGCTCGATCCGCACCGAGCCGATCTCGATCGCCTCCTGGATGGCGGTGACCGACCACCGCCAGGTCGAGTCCTCGGGCGTCACGAACCGCGCGAACACCGGGAAGCCCTCGTCAGCGATGAACCGGGTGTCGCGGCAGCCGCCATCGATCACGCAGCCGGCGACCCCGCGTGCGGAAAGCGAGACGGCCGAGAGCTCGCCGAAGTGCGCAGAGCGGTCGTGACCCGTGGCGTAGACCGCGACATGGCCGGCGGGCACGCTGCCGAGCATCGTGAGCGTCTTCCGGATCGTGGCGTCCCAGTCGGCCTGCGCGCCGGGCTCTCCGGCCACGGTGAACGCCTGCCCGGCGAGGCGCATGTCCGGAGCGACGGGCCGTAGCTCGGGCGGCAGCGTCTGCTCGCGATGGCCGAGATCGTCGAGCACGTCGGCGAACGCAGCCGTATAGAGGGCAGAGAAACGCTCGCGCACAGAGGCGAATCTACGCCGTGGGCCTCCGTCGCGCGCAAGCGTTCCGCTCTACCATTCCTCGTCCGGCCGAAGTGGCGGAACCGGTAGACGCGACGGACTCAAAATCCGTTGTCCGCAAGGGCGTGTGGGTTCGAGTCCCACCTTCGGCATCGAAGTTGGTAAGAACGACTACGTGCGAATCGGCATCCTCACCGGCGGCGGCGACTGCCCCGGGCTGAACGCCGTGATCCGCGCGGTCGCGCGTCGCTCGTTCAACGCGGGGCATGAGGTGATCGGCGTCCGCGACGGGTGGCGTGGGCTCGTCGAAGGGCTGACGGAGCCGCTCGGCGCGCGCGAGATCTCGGGGCTCCTGCCTCGAGGAGGCACGATCCTCGGTACGACGCGCACGAATCCGTACAAGCTCGAGGGTGGCGTCGACCGCGTGCGCGAGCACTTTGCGGCGGCCGAGCTCGACGCGCTCGTCGCGGTCGGTGGCGAGGACACGCTCGGCGTCGCAGCCCGCCTCCACGCGGAGCACGAGTTTCCGGTCGTGGGTGTCCCGAAGACGATCGACAACGACCTCTCGGCGACGGACTACACGTTCGGCTTCGATACTGCGGTCTCGATCGCCACCGAGGCGATCGACCGGCTTCACACGACCGCCGAGTCGCACAACCGCGTGATGGTCGTCGAGGTGATGGGCCGCCACACGGGGTGGATCGCCGTGATGAGCGGCATCGCGGGTGGCGCGGACGTGATCCTGATCCCCGAGCAGCCGCTCACGGTCGAGCAGGCATGTGCGGAGATCGAGCGGCGTCACGCGCGTGGCAAGGACTTCTCGATCGTGGTCGTCAGCGAGGGGTACGAGCTGACGTACTCGAGCGGCGAGTCGCGGCTCGTCGCGGGCGCGGCGCGCGCCACCGATCAGTTCGGCCACGTCGTGCTCGGGGGCGTCGGGGACGCGATCGCGAAGGAGATCGAGTCGCGCACCGGCTTCGAGACGCGGGTGACCGTGCTCGGTCACGTGCAGCGCGGCGGGACGCCGACCGCTCGGGACCGGGTGCTCGCGACGCGGTTCGGCCTGAAGGCCGCGGAGCTCGTCCACGAGGGGCGCTTCGGCCGGATGGCCGCGCTCCAGGGCGACCGGATCGTCGACGTCTCGCTCGCGGATGCGACGGCCGAGCTGAAGACCGTGCCGCCGGACTGGTACGAGGTCGCGCGGGCCTTCTTTGGCTGACAGCTTCCGGCTCGCGGCGATCGACCTCGACGGCACGCTCCTGCGCAGCGACGCGACGCTCTCGGAACGATCGCGACGTGCGCTCGCGCAGGCGCAGGACGCGGGTTTGCAGATCCTTCTCGTCACAGCCCGCTCGCCGCGCTCGGTGCGCGAGATCGCGCGCGAGGCGAGGCTCGGTGGCCACGCGATCTGCGCGAACGGCGCCACGCTCTACGACCTCGACAGTGACCGCATCCTCCGCCACGCTCCGCTCGAGTCGGTCGTCGTCCACCGGGTCGCACGGGAGCTGCGCGAGCGAATCCCGGGGATCGCGTTCGGTTGGGAGCTCGAGCTGCGGTTCGGAAGCGAGGAGGGCTACGAGGCGCAGCGCGACCTCGAGCGGTGGCCGCGGCCGGACGACGCGTATCCCGTCTGCGACGTGCTCTCCTGGGGCGAACCGATGACGAAGCTGCTCGCACGGCTCCCAGGGGCGGATCTCGACGAGGTGCTCGAGATCGCACGCGAGATCTGCGCGAACGATGCGGCGGTGACGCTCACGGGCGACGCGTTCGTCGAGGTGATGGCCGCGGGAGTTGCGAAGGAGGCGGCGCTGGCCGAGGTCGCCGAGGAGCTCGGCATCGGGCGAGAGGAGGTGATCGCGTTCGGCGACCAGCTGACCGACGCGGGGATGCTCCGCTGGGCGGGTCACGGCGTGGCCGTCGCGAACGCCCACAGGACCGCGCTCGAGGCGGCCGACGAGGTGACGGCGGCGAACGACGAAGACGGCGTCGCGCTCGTTCTCGAACGCCTGACGTCGGACTGAAGTCACCCGCGACAGGTGCGACCGAACAGTGTGACGGCGAAGCCGACTCCTTGAGGGAGCTGCCCCGCCGAACGCGGGGATCGAGCGCAGGAATCCGCTTCTGCGGATTCCTGCCTGGCGAACTAGCCGAGGAGCAACGCGTCGGTCGGCGCGTAGCCGTCGGTGAGGAACGGCACGTCCGCGATCGGAATCTCACGCTCCCAGCGGTTCGCGATCGGCCCGCGCAGGTCGGGCGCGCCGGGCGCGCGGTCGCGCCGGATCTCCTCCCAGATCTCGGTTAGCCGGCCGATTTCCGGCGCTGCGCGCTCGGTCGCGACGAGGATGATGTTGCGGATGTCGTCCGGTCGTCGGTCGGCGTTCGTCTCGTACACCGGGTGCAGCTCGACGGTCGGGAAGACCGCCGCGTAGGTCTTCCAGAGGGCGCGGGTGATCCTCGAGCTCTCGCGGGTGAGCGCACCGATCACGTTCGTCGCGATCACGCCGCCTGGTGTGAGACGATCGCGCATCAGCTCGACGAACTCGAGCGTCGTCAGGTGGAACGGGACGCCGTCCGCGTAGAACGCGTCCATCATGATGACGTCGTAGCGGTCGTCGGAGCGTTGCAGGAAGCGTCGCCCGTCGTCGACCTCGACGACGACCCGCGGGTCGCGGGGAAGCTCGAACCACCGATAGGCCGTCTCGACGACCTCCGGATCGAGCTCGACCGTCGTGATCTCGACGTCGCCGAAGTCGCGAAACAGTCGTTTCTGCGTCGAGCCGCCACCCAGACCGATGACGAGGATCCGCTTCGCGTTCGGGTTGTAGGCCAGCCCGAGGTGCAGGTAGTCGCTGTAGAGGAAACGCGTCCGTACGGGCTCGTCGATGTACATCCCGCTCTGGAACGAGCTGTCGAAGCGGAGGTAACGCGAGTTCTCGTCGTCGACCACGAGCAGCCGGTGATACCGGGTGTTGCGCGCCTCGCGTACCGTGAAGCCAACGCCCGCGAGCGATACCTCGGCGGGGTCGAGCTTGCGCGGCGTCCGCACGTCGCGCTCGCGGTAGAGCGGCGACCAGTTCCGCGCGGCGGATGCCTCGAGGACGCGCCCCGTCGTCTCCGGCGCGAAGGAGCCGACCGCGAAGACGGCAGCGCCGGCCGCCGCGACAAGCGCGACCCCCGGCACCCACAGCCGCTGCAGGAGAGCGACGACGGCGGCGGCGACAAGCAGGACGAGCGCGCCGACCGCGAGAACCTGATCGGTGCCGTACTCGGGTACGAGCCAGAAGGCCGTCACGAAGGTGCCCGCGATGCTTCCCGCCGTCGAGATCGAGAAGAGGCGTCCAGCCGTTCGACCGAGCCGCTCGAGGGAGCGCGCTGCGAGTCGGACGGCAATCGGCGAGACGGAGGCGAGGACGACGCTCATCGGGCCGAACAGCAGGATCGCGGCGACGAGCGGGTTGAGTCTGGCCCCCGGGTCCCAGTTGGTCACCTGCTCGAGGATCCACTCGTCGACGACCGGGATCGCGATGACGAAGCCGGCGCCGAGCGCGATCGCGCCGACGAAGAGATAGGGCGACGGCCAGCGGTCGGCAAGCGCACCACCCGCCCAGTACCCGATCGAGAGACCGGTGAGCACGACGCCGATCAACGCACCCCAGACGTACAGAGAGCTGCCGAAGGTCGGCGCGAGCACCCGGCTCGCAGCTATCTCCACCCCGAGCAGAGCCGCGCCCGAGAGAAAGACGGCCGAGCTGAGCGCGATCTGGTCGATCCCGCGACCCCGAAGCCTCATCGGGCTAAGGGTAGATGCGGTAGATCCGCAACCAGGGCCTGGGCTCGCGTCCTTGCCGTCCCTTAACGGCGAACGCAGGCGTCAGAGAGCCGAGCGAGCGGTAGAAGCGCGCCTCGCGGGGGTAGTCGCGGGTCGCGGCGAGGACGCGGTCCGTGACGCTCCCGCCGACGACGAGCCAGCGGACACGGCTGGCGCGGAGGCGCTCGAGATCGCGGTCGATGTCGAAATGCCGCCCGGGGCCCGGGAGCTCGAGACGCGTGACCGGACGCGTCGTGAGCGGGAGTGTCGACGGGTCGGCGGCGAGCCGGTCTGTCAGAGGCACGTTCGCGTCGATCCAGGCGGCGGCATCGAGCCGGGCGTCATGAGTGGTCAGCGTGCGCGCGTCGTCGGTCGCCCACCAGAGGGGGACGAGCGCAGCCGCGACCGTCACGACGGCCAGCGGCGGGACGCGGGTCGCGAGGACGGCGACGACGGGCACGAGCGGGAGCACGTAGCGGTCGAAGTGGGCGCTCGAGCCGAGGAGTGAGAGTGCGTAGACGGCTGCGAAGGAGAGCAGGATGAGATCCGTTCGCCGGCGCCGCCGGAGCGCAACAGCGAGCCCGGCGACGGCGACGAGCGCGACCGGGCCGACCGTCTCCCAGAGCCGCAGCCCGAAGGCGAGCGGGGTCGGTGGGTCGTCCTCGAAGCCGAGCCAGCCGTCGCGGGCAAGCAGTTGCACGCGTCGGAAGTCGTCCCAGGCGTCGTCGGCGTGGATGACGACGAACGGGCTCGTCGCGAGAAAGGCCGCTGCAGCGAGCGCGGCGGAGACGGCGAGGCGGCGCCAGGCCCCGTACCCGGCGACGGCGAGCGGGACGACGAGCAGGACACCCGGGTACTTCGCGGACGCGGCGAGCCCGGCTGCGACCCCCGCCCATTCGAGCCGTCCAGAGACGAGGAGGACGAGGCAGACAGTGACCCCGGCCGTGAGCGCGATGTCGGTGACGGCCATGCGCGAGTAGGCGACGTGGGTCGTCGCGACCGCGACGACGAGCGCGCAGATTGCCGCCGAGAGCCGTCCCACAGCGATACGGCCAAGCCACCACGCGGCGATCACCCCGATCAGCCCGAGAGCGATGGCCGCCACGCGCGCCGTCCCGTACGACGGCTGCTCCAGCCCGATTTGGGTCGGCGCGAGAAGGACGAAGAGCAGACTGGGATAGTCGTACCACCCCGGGTCGAGACCGCCACCGTGCACGAGCTGCCACGCGCGAGGGACGATGTTCGCCTCGTCGGGGTTGAGGAGCGGGAGCGGGAGACCAGAACCTGCGCCGACGGCGCGGAGGGTTCCGGCGAGCACGACGATCGCACCAAGCAGCCCGACGTCGACGGGGCTCGCCCAACGCCGCAGGGATGTCACTGTCGATCAGACGTCCGGCACGCCGTCGCCGACGAGCGCGGCGACGTCACCGGTCACGAGCACGGCGTCGACACCGGCTCGCTCGAGCTCCTCCACGTCGCTTCGCGACGCGTTCGCGAGCTCGGCGATCGCGAGCTTTCCCGCCGGGACGTCGGGCAACAGCTCGAGAAGGCGCTCCCGCGGCGGCTGCCCGTCTTCGGCCCGCTCCGCCGTCAGCAGCACGATCTCGGGATCCACCAGCTCGAAGACTCGTTCGAGCTCCTCGTCGTCGCGCACGCGAACGACGACCTCGACACCGAGGGCATAGCACCGCTCGACGAGTCGCGTCAGGGTCTCGTCGTCGTCGGCGGCGATCACGACCGCATCCGCCTCGTCGGCTGCGGCGTCGCCGGGCTCCGGACCGTACGCGAGCACCGGCAGCCCGGTCTCTGCCCGAAGCTCGTTCGGTGCGCGCACCACAAGCCCCTCCGCGCCCGCTCCCTCGGCGAGACGTGCGGCCGGCGCGTCGCGAACCTCGACCAACACGGAGATGCCGTCGCCCTCCGCGATCGCCTGGCTGAGCCGTCGAGCGGACACGGCGTCGGATGGTAATGGTTCGACTCGGCGGGAGAGCCTTGCGTAGGCTCGCGCGTCGTGACCGCAGTCAAGCGCGTGTGCCTCCTGGGGGCGGAGTCGACCGGCAAGACGACGCTCGCCGCCGCGCTCGCCGCACGCTACGAGACGGTGTGGAACCCGGAGTACGGGCGCCCGTACACGCTGATCGGTCGCGCGCGCGAGGCGCCCTGGACGAGCGCCGAGTTCGCTCACATCGCTCGGATGCACTGCTGGTACGAGGACTTCCTCGCGGAGCTCGCGCACGACGTTCTCTTCTCCGACACCGACGCGTTCACCACGGCCGTCTTCCACGAGGTCTACCTCGGGCACCGCGCCACCGGCTTCGACGAGCTCGTCGCGCGGAGCTACGACCTCTTTCTCGTCTGCGGACTCGACGTTCCGTGGCGTCACGACGGGATCCGGGAGTTCGACGAGCAGCGGCGTTGGATGCACGAGCGCTACCTCGAACGAGCGCGGGCGAGCGGCGCACCGTGGATTCTCGTCGAGGGTGACCGGGGCATTCGTCTCACTAGAGCCGGCGCCGCGGTCGACGAGCTCCTTGGACGGTAGACCACGCGACACACATCTGATACAGAGTTGACACGCTTTCGTCGCCAAAAGAGGCGACAAAGTCGTTAGGATTCGCAGCGGGTGGTGGGTTGGGGTGCCCCGACAGGGGGTGGGTTCGCGAAATGTTCAGCGGCCGATCGGGTGCCAGACCGTCTTGAGCTCCATGAAGGCTCCGATCTCCCAGGGACTCCGATCCTCTTTGGCGCGGACGACGCGCTTCACGTTCTCGGCGGCGAGTGCCTCGAGCTCGGCCGAAGCGCCGTCGGCGCCGGTCACGTCGATCGCGTTCACGTCCATGTGCGCGGCGAGGACGGGGGCGAGCTCCGCCCGCGAGCCGGTGAGGACGTTGACGACCCCGGCCGGCACGTCCGAGGTCGCGACCGCCTCCGCGAGCTCGATGGCGGCGAGCGGGTGGCCGTCAGCGGCGATCGCCACCACGGCGTTGCCGCCGACGAGCGCCGGGGCGAGGCGAGCGACGAGCCCGTCGAGCGGAGGCTCGTCCGGTGCGACGATCACGACGACGCCCGTCGGCTCGGGAATCGTGAAGTTGAAGTACGGCCCGGCGACCGGGTTCGACGAGCCGAGCACCTGCGCGAGCTTGTCGGCCCAGCCCGCGTACCAGACGACGCGATCGATCGCCCGCGCGACCTCTCGCCTGCCGCTGCAGACGCTCGCGAGCGACGCCGCCCGTGTCTCCATCGTCTCGGCCAGCCGGTAGAGCACCTGGCCGCGGTTGTAGGCGGTCGCCCCGCTCCAGGCCGCGAACCCCTTGCGCGCCGCGACGACCGCGTCGCGAGCGTCCTTCCGAGATGCGCGCGCGACATTGTGCCCGTCCAGCCCGAGCGTCCGCCCGGATTCCGAGCGCGGGAAGGCGCCGCCGATGAACAGCTTGTACGTCTTGCGGACGGGCGCCCTGCTCATCGTCGCACCAAGCGGACAGTGAAGGTCAGGCTGGTCTTCGCGTTCTGGGCCGTTATCCGCCAGCAGCCAACCGTCGGAAAGTGGAGGGAGCTCGGATAGAACTCTCCGCTGCCGAGCGCGAAGCTCTTCACACCCATGCGCACCCGCAGCGGGGCGGCCGGCCGATCGAGGCGCCGGCCGGTGACGAGCGGCCCACCGTTCGGAAAGCCGCGCGGCCCGCCGCTCGGGCTCAGCCAGCCGACCTTGATGCGGATCGACCCGTCGCGCTCCACCCATCCCTTCGGCGCGAAGTGCGTTGCGTTCTTCGGCAACGAAACCGCAAGTCGGGTCGTGCCGAGCTCGAACTCCGGCCGCTGCTTCACCGGATTGAGCCTCGAGACGGAGCAGGTAGACGACGCCGCCTGTCCGACGGGCAAGAACGCCACCGCCAGCAACGCACAACCTACGAGCGGGGGGAGCATGATCCTCACTCGAACCTCAGGTACGGCTCGAGTCCGTGGCGGCCGCCCTCCCGGCCGAAGCCGGACTGCTTGTAGCCGCCAAACGGCGACGAGGGGTCAAAGCGGTTGAAGGTGTTCCCCCAGACGACACCGGCGCGAAGCCGCTCGGCCATCCAGAGGAGCCGCGACCCCTTCTCCGTCCAGACGCCGGCGGAGAGCCCGTACATCGTGTTGTTCGCCTTCTCGACCGCCTCGGCAGGCGTGCGGAACGTGAGCACGCTCAGCACGGGCCCGAAGATCTCCTCGCGCGCGATCCGGTGGCTCTGTGCGACGTTGGTGAACACCGTCGGCGCGAACCACCAGCCCTTCTCCGGCAGCCGGCACGGCGCCTGGTAGAGCTCGGCGCCCTCCTCCTGGCCGACCGCAACGAGCTCCGCGATCCGGTCGAGCTGCGCGCGCGAGTTGATCGCGCCGACGTCGGTGTTCTTGTCGAGCGGGTCGCCGACGCGAAGCGTCCCCATGCGCCGCTTCAGTTTGCGCACGAGCTGGTCGTGGATCGACTCCTGCACGAGGAGTCTCGAGCCCGCGCAGCACACGTGCCCCTGGTTGAAGTAGATCCCGTTCACGATCCCCTCGACGGCCTGGTCGAGCGCGCAGTCCTCGAAGACGACGTTTGCCGCCTTGCCACCGAGCTCCAGGGTCAGCGAGACGCCACGTCCCGCGAGCTCCCTCTGGATCGCCTTGCCGACCTCGGTCGAGCCGGTGAAGGCCACCTTGTCGATCCCAGGGTGGCGAACGAGGTGCGCCCCGGTCGAGCCGTCACCGGTCACGATGTTGACGACGCCGGGCGGCACCTCGGCCTGACGGCAGATATCGGCAAAGAGGAGCGCGGTGAGCGGCGTCGTCTCGGCCGGCTTGAGGACGACGGTGTTCCCGCACGCGAGCGCGGGCGCGATCTTCCACGCGAGCATCAGCAGCGGGAAGTTCCAGGGCACAATCTGCGCTGCGACGCCGAGCGGCTTCGGCCGCCTCCCGGGGAACGCGTACTCGAGCTTGTCGGCCCACCCGGCGTAGTAGAAGAAGTGGGCCGCGGCGAGCGGGAGGTCGACGTCGCGCGACTCCTTGATCGGCTTGCCGCCGTCGAGCGACTCCGCGACCGCGAGCTCCCGTGCGCGCTCCTGCAGGATGCGCGCAATCCGGAAAAGCGTCTTCGCGCGCTCGGAGGGCCGGGTCCGGCTCCACGAGGCGAAGGCCTTTCGCGCCGCGTCAACCGCGAGACCGACGTCCGTCGGCCCGGCCTGCGCAACCTCGGCGAGCACCTCTTCGCTCGACGGGGAGACGGTCGGGAACCACGAGCGCGACCGCGGGGACACGTCACGACCGCCGATGAAGAGCCCGTAGCGCTCGTCGAGCGCGACGATCTCGCGCGACTCGGGGGCGGGCGCGTACTCCCAGGTCGACCCGGCGACGAGCTCGGTGGTCTGCTGCTCGACCGCGGTCATCAGTCGAGCGTGAACTCGTCGGGTGACCGGTAGATGCCAGTCCGTTGCTTGCGGAGCTGGAGCAGCACGTCGTTCAAGAGCGACGAGGCCCCGAAGCGGAAGAGGTCGGGCGTGAGCCACGCGGTGCCGAGCGTCTCGTGGAGGAGGCACAGATACTGGATCGCCTGCTTCGCCGTGCGAATCCCGCCGGCAGGCTTCATGCCGACGACGACGCCCGTCTCCTCGTGCACGTCGCGGATCACCTCGAGCATGCAGAGCGTCACGGGGAGCGTCGCGGCGGGCGCCACCTTCCCGGTCGAGGTCTTGATGAAGTCCGCCCCACCCGCGATCGCGACGAGCGAAGCGCGCCGCACCGCGTCGTAGGTGCCGAGCTCGCCGGTCTCGAGGATTACCTTCAAGTGCGCCCTCCCGCAGGCCTCTTTCACGGCCACGACCTCGTCGTAGACGTGGCCGATCCTGCCCGAGAGGAAGGCCCCGCGATCGATCACCATGTCGATCTCGTCGGCCCCGGCCTCGACCGCCGCGCGGACGTCTGCGAGCTTCACCTCGAGCGGCGCCTGACCCGAGGGGAACGCCGTCGCGACCGACGCGACCTTCACCGCGCTGCCGGCGAGCGCCTTCCGGGCTGTCCGCACGAGGCTCGGGTAGACGCACACGGCGGCGACCGGCGGGACACCGGGCTCGAGCGGGTCGGGCTGTCGAGCCTTGGTGCAGAGGGCGCGCACCTTGCCTGGCGTGTCCGATCCCTCGAGCGTCGTGAGATCCATCATCCGGATCGCGAGCTCGAGCGCGAAGAGCTTCGACTCGCGCTTGATTGAGCGCTTCGAAAGCTCGGTGGCGCGAGCCTCGAGGGCGACCTCGTCCACGGCGCCGACGCGCGGGAGGCGCCCGCCACCCGGTAGCTCGAGCGCCCGCGGGAGAGCGAGCGTCTGGCTCATGGGCGCAGTGTAGTTTCCCGGCGATGCTGCTTCGAGCCGACGCCAGAGTCGACGCGCTTCGCGCCCTGCCGCTCTTCGAGCTCTGCTCGAAACGCGATCTACGGCGAATCGCGGCGCTCGCCGACGAGCGGACGCTCGACGAGGGCACCGCGCTGATCACCGAGGACGAACCGGGACGCGAGTTCTTCGTCGTGCTCGAGGGCGAGGTCGAGGTACGCCGTCGCGGTCGGCGCGTCGCACGACTCTCAGCTGGGAGCTACGTCGGCGAGATCGCGCTTCTCTCCCGCTCGCCGCGAACCGCGACGGTGACAGCTGTGACGCCACTCCGCGTGCTGACGATCACCGCCGAGGCATTCGTCGAGCTGCTCGACGAGCTGCCCGAGCTCTGGTTGAAGGTGGCGCGCACGCTCGCAGACCGAGTGGACGCCGACGAGGCGATGGACGCGGTCCGAAACTGATGGGCGCCGTCGAGCCTGCCGTCCGAGAGCTCGCGACCGGGCCAAACTTTGCAACGATCACGGTTCTGCTTGCCTCCGGCCAGCCGATGACGCACGTGATGTGGGTCGACGCGGACGACGACCACGTGTTGATCAACACCGAGGTGCATCGCGCAAAGTTCCGCGCCGTCGAGCACGACGCGCGGGTCACCGTCACGATCTGGGAGCGCGACGACCCGTACTCCTACGCCGAGGTACGCGGCCGCGTCGTCGAGATCGTTCGGGGCCTAGCGGCACGGGATCACATCGACGCGCTCTCTCGGAAGTACCGCGGTCGCGACTACGACCCGGCGGCGATCACGTCGGAGCGCGTGATCCTGCGGATCGCGCCAGACGTCCAGCGCGTCCACTGAGCTCCCTCAGAGACCGAGCCGCTCGAGCGAGCTGCGATCGCGCCGCCAGCGCGGCCGTACCTTGACGACGAGCTCGAGGTAGACAGCGCCGCCGACGAGCGCCTCGATCTCAGGACGAGCACGCGTGCCGATCTCCCGGATCGTCGCCCCGCGCTTGCCGACCAGGATCCCCTTCTGCGACTCGGTCTCCACGAGCACGGCCGCGCGGATCGCACGCGCGTCACGTTCGAGGATCTCGACGGTCAGCGCGTGCGGTACCTCGTCGCGCGTCAGGTGCAGCGCTTTCTCGCGCACGAGCTCGGCGATCCGCTCGTCGACGGTCTGATCCGTGCGCTCGTCGCGCGGGAAGAGAAGCGGGCCTTCGGGCAGCAGGTGGACGAGGTCGTCGCGGAGCTCGTCGATCCCGTCCCGCACCTTCGCGCTCACGGGATGGAGCGCGTGAAAGTCGCCGAGAGCTCCCGCGACCTTCATCTGGGAGGCGACGTGCCCGTGCGTGAGCCGATCGATCTTGTTGAGGGCGATCACAACCGGTACGCCGAGCGCGAAGACGCGCCGCGCCACGAACCGGTCACCGGCGCCGATCCGGTCGCGCGCCGAAAGGACGAAGAGCACCGCGTCGACGTCCGCGAACGAGCTGTCCACCGTCTCCTGCATGCGCTCGGTGAGCGCATCCATCGGTCGCTGGAAGCCGGGGAGGTCGACGAGCACGAGCTGCCAGTCGTCGCCCGTCGCGACGCCGAAGATCCGCTTGCGCGTCGTGTTCGGCACGGTGGACGTGATCGCCACCTTCTCGCCCGTCAGGGCGTTCACAAGAGTCGACTTGCCGACGTTCGGCCGACCCGCGACCGCGACGAGCCCGCTTCTCACGCCGTGGTCGCGCCGCTGCGCGACGCCTCAGCCAGCCGATCCAAGGTGTCCCGATTGGGCCTGCCCGGACGGGCCATGTCCTTTACGGCCATCACCCAATTTCCGGGCCACCGACCTCCTCCCCACGCTGTCAGCCTATTGCGCAAACCGTCACGAGTGGGTGACGAGACGGTGCCGAATCCGTGCCGATCACCCCACAGCCGACGAGCCATGGTCACAACTCGAACTGCTCGGGCAGCAGCTCGCCGGTGGTCATCTCGACGACCCGGCCGCCGTTCCGGAAGAGCACCCGTTCGACCCGCATCTCCGCGAGCCACTGGCGGCATCCCCCACACGGCGACGCGGTGATCGCAGCAGCGACGAAGTCGCCCGGCGCATACCCCTCGACGATCGCCCGCGAGAACGCCGTCCGCTCGGCGCAGACACCGAGCGGGTACGCCGCGTTCTCGACGTTCACGCCCTCGATCACGCGCCCGTCGCGGCAGAGCACGGCGCAGCCGACGTGGAACTCGGAGTACGGCGCGTACGCGCGCGCGGCGATGGCGTCGGCGGCGGCGAGAAGCTCGGCGTCCGTCACGCAGAGAAACCCTGGAAGACGCCGAGCGTCACGAGCGCGCCGAGCGCGCCGCCGGCCGCGACCTCGAGCGTCGTGTGGACACCCGCCTCGATCCGGGTCTGGGCAACGAGCAGCGCCATCACGAGCGCGAGCGAGGAGACGAGAAACCGGTGGTCGGTGTCGTCGAGGACGAGCGTCACCGCCATCCAACCGGCGAACGCGATCGCAGCATGACCGGACGGCCAACCCCCGCGAAGCGGCGTCCCGCGACCCGACAGCGCCTTCAGCGCGATCACGACCGCGATCGTCATCACGAGCGCGACGAGCGTCAGCTCGGCCGGTGCCTCGGACAGCTTGTCGAGCAGCCGCGAGCTCTCGTCGGCCACCTGCGCCGAGAAGACGAGGTAGCCGACCGCGACCGCGTTGATCGCCGCGATGAGCACCGCCCCGGCGCCGATGTCCTTCGCGAGCTTGGCCATCGGGTCGAAGGAGGTCGAGGCGACGTCGACTGCCGCCTCGACTGCGGTGTTGATCATCTCCGCGATCAGCACGAAGACGATCGCGATCAGGAGGGCGATCAGCTCGAGCCGCGAGATGTCGAAGATCAGCGCCGCGACGAGCACGACGAACGCGGCCGCGAAGTGGATCCGCATGTTCCGCTGCGTGCGGAGGACGTGGATGATCCCCTCGATCGCGAAGTTGAAGCTCTCGATGATCGAGGGAGGGCGGCGAGGCGTGATCATCCGAGCAGCGCCCGCTCTCGCAGCTCCATCTCCGGCCCGTGGTCGTGGCCGAGCAGGTGGAGCAACCCGTGCACGAGGGGCCAGCGCCAGTCGTCGCCGGTCACCTCCGGGCAGAGGACGACGTCGCCGAGCGCCCGCGGCATCCCATCCACCAGCGGCTCGCGCCCGTCGATCGGGAACGAGAGGACGTCGGTCGGCTCGGCGATCCCGAGATGCGCCTCCTTGAGCTCGCGCATCTCGTCGGCACCGACGAAAGCCAGCCCGAGCTCGCCCGACGAGACCCCCTCCGCCGACAGCACGTCCCGAGCAAGCGTCTCGGCGCCGTGCGCGTCCACCTGCCGTCCGCTGCGATTCGAGACCTCGACCTCGATCATCACTGCTGCCGCGCGGAGCCGGTCTCCTCGGTGTGGAGCTTGTACGCCTCCACGATCCGCTGAACCAGCTTGTGGCGCACGACATCCTGGTGCCCGAACTCGACGAAGCCGATCCCCTCGAGCTCGCGGAGGATGTTGCGAACGTGGATCAACCCGGAGGGCTGCTCGCGCGGCAGGTCGACCTGCGTGACGTCGCCCGTCACGACCATCTTCGAGCCGAAGCCGAGACGGGTGAGGAACATCTGCATCTGCTCCGGGGTCGTGTTCTGCGCCTCGTCGAGGATCACGAACGAGTCGTTAAGCGTTCTTCCCCGCATGAAAGCCAGCGGCGCCACCTCGATCGTGCCGCGGTCGATGTAGGCGTTCAGCCGGTCGGCGTCCATCGTGTCGTAGAGCGCGTCGAAGAGGGGGCGCATATAGGGGTCGACCTTCGCGAGCACGTCGCCGGGGAGGAACCCCAGGCGCTCTCCCGCCTCGACCGCAGGCCGCGTGAGGATGATCCGTCCGACCTCCTTCTCGGCGAGCGCTTTCACCGCGAGTGCGATCGCGAGGTACGTCTTGCCGGTCCCGGCCGGGCCGATCCCGAACGTGACGGTCGACGTGCGGATCGCGTCGACGTACCGCTTCTGCGTGACCGTCTTGGGAGCGATCTTCTTCCCTCGATGGCGCCAGACGACGTCGTCGAAGACGTCGCGGATGTCCTCCGCCTGGTCGAGTGCCGCGACGACCGCCCCGACTGTGTCCGGCCCGATCGCATGACCGCCCTCGACGAGCTCGACGAGCTCGTCGACGACCGCCCGGGCCTCGGCGACCCGCTCGTCGTCGCCCGCAAGCGTGAGGCGGTTACCGCGCAGCGAGATCGAGCAGCCAAGCCGCTCGCGCAGCGAGTCGAGCACGCCGTCGCCGACCCCCGCGAGCTCCGCGGCGACCTCGTTGGGAACGGTGAGCACGTCCTCCACGAGACGAAGTGTAGGCCTGGCTACGGTAGGCGCTGGTGACCGCGAGCCCCCAAACGGTGCTCTATGACGAGGCCTGCGGCATGTGCACGGCGCTCGCGGAGTGGCTCGCCGAGCGCGCCGACGGCCGGCTCTCCGTCGCTGCGATCGGCTCGCCGACCGGGGAGGTGCTCCTCCGCGACCTCGAGCGGGACGAGCGCTACGCCAGCGTGCATGTGGTCGACGGAGCCGGACGACGCCGCTCTGGCGGCGCGGCGGTCCCCGTCGTCCTCGCGGCGCTCCCACACGGTCGTGCAGCCGCCTGGCTCACGCGGCGGGTGCCCTGGGCAACGGAGCTGGGTTACCGGCTCGTTGCGCGGCATCGCGGGACGATCTCGAGGCTGCTCGGGGTCAGTCGAGGGGAGCGCCGAGCGCCGGGTCGGCCGCCAGCCTGAGCACGTTCTCGAGGTGGTCGGCGGGAGTCTTGAACGAGAGCTCCGGCAAGCTCGTCAGGTCGAACCACCGCGCGTCCTCTGTCTCGAGGCCGTCACCGGTCGGCGTGCCCTCGACGAGGTCGCAGAGGACGTACAGCCGGTAGGCGTGCGCCGGCCATCGCGCCCGGCCGCGAAAGTCCCGGTCGTAGACGGCGAGCAGGCGTGTCGCGCAGGCGACGACGCCGGCCTCCTCCTTGACCTCCTTCTCGACTGCTCGGCGCGGGCTCTCGCCGACGTCCGCCCAGCCGCCCGGGAGCGTCCAGCCCGTCTCCCCGACCTCACGGACGAGGAGTACGCCACCCTCGGAGAGGACGACGCCGCGCATGTCGACCTTCGGGGTCGCGTACCCGTACTCGTCCGTGAACCGCGCGAGCAGCTCTCCGGGCGGCTCGGACGTGACGCTCGCGGCGAGCTCGGCGGCGATCTCGCGGATCGCCTCGAACCGCCCGCGGTCGAACGGGTTCTCGGTGTACGCGATCCCGCTTCGCGCGATCGCCTCGAGCGAGCGCGCCCAGCGGAGGAGGTCGCTCACGCGCGGGCTACGCGAGCTTCTCGCGGACGAGCTGGCTCACGACGGAGCCGTCGGCGCGGCCCGAGACACGGGGCATCGCGTCGGCCATCACGCGACCAAGGTCGCGGATCGAAGTCGCCCCCACCTCCGCGATCACGTCGTCGACGATCTCCTCGAGCTCCTCCTCGCTGAGCGGCTCGGGCATGAACTCCTCGAGAACGTCGAGCTCGAGCTCCTCCTTGTCCGCCTGCTCCTCGCGGCCGGCGGCCTCGAAGGCGTCGATCGCCTCGACCCGCTTCTTGCGCTCGCGCTGCAGCACCTGGAGCGACTCGTCTTCCGAGAGCGGCCGCTGCAGCTCCTTCTCCGCGGAGCGCAGCGAGCTCAGGAGCAGGGCGAGCGCGTCACGCCGCGCGTCGTCGCGGGCCTTCCGTGCCGCGGTCAGCTCGGCCTCGATCTCCTTGATCAGCGTCACGACGACCCTCCCGTCACGTGCCAGTGGAGATGAAAGACAGTCTGACCGGCGGTCGGCCCGACGTTGACCTCGACCCGGTAGTCCTCGAGCCCGGCCTCCGCGGCGGTCTCCGCGACGAACTCGAGCATCCGCTTCGCCTCGTCCGCCGGGAACCGCGCGATCTCACGGAAGGTGTCGACGTGCCGCTCTGGGAGAACGAGCAGGTGCGTCGGTGCCTTTGGGGCGATGTCCTTGATCGCGACGAAGCCGCCCCGTGCGTGGACGTGGTCGCCCTCCCGAACGAGCCGGCAGAAGAGGCAGTCGGTCTCAGGCGGCAACGGCGACCACCCCCTCGTCGTCGAGGCCGATCGCGCGGGCCGCGACGAGCTCACCGATCTCGCCGGGAACACGCCAGGGCGTGTAGTCATCGGCGTACCCGCGTCCCGGACGGTCAATGAGCACCTGGTCGAGGGTGCCGAGACGCTCGCTCCAGCGCCGGCGCGCGAGCTCGTCGGACAGCGCCCGGAGACGGGCCGAGCGCGCCCGCTTGACGTCAGGTGAAACGGTGTCAGCCGCAGCAGTGCGTGTCGCCGGCCGTGGCGAGTACGGGAACACGTGCACCTTGGTCATCCGCATCCGCTCGACGAGCGCGAGCGTCTGCTCGAACGCGGCGTCGTCCTCGCCGGGAAAGCCGACGATCACGTCCGTCGTGAGCGCGACGCCACCGAGCCGCTCGAGCCGACGTTCGTACTGCGCCACGGTGTAGCGGCGACCCATCGCGCGAAGCACCCCGTCGTCACCCGACTGGAGAGGGACGTGGAGATGCCGCGAGACCGCTGGGGTTTCGAGCACGGCGGCGGCGAGCGCGTCGTCCACGTGGTTCACCTCGATCGAGGAAAGGCGCAGGCGCTCGACACCGGCTAGCGACCCCGCCTCGCGGACGAGTCGCGCGAGCGTGAAGCCTGCCACCCGGTCGCGAAAGCACCCGAGGTTGACGCCGGTCAGCACGATCTCACGATGACCCTGCGCAACGCGGCGCTCGATCTCGCCGAGCACCGCGGCGGCCGACCGGCTGCGGGTACCGCCGCGGACGTGGGGGATCACGCAGAACGCACAAGAGAACGAGCAGCCGTCCTGGATCTTGACGAACGCCCGCACTCGCTCGAGACGATGCTCCGCGCTGACACACCCGATCGCGCCGACGTCGCCCGCCACGAAGGCGGCCGCCTCGTCGCCGGTGCGGCCGGTGACGACGACGTTCCGCGAACTCGATCCGAAGGCGCCCTCGAGACGCGACGCACAGCCGGTCACGTAGACAGTTCGTGCCGAGCGGGCCGAGCGCGAGACGGCCTGACGGGATTTCGAGACCGCCTCGTGCGTGACGCAGCAGGTGTTCACGACCTGGATCTCGCCCCCCGACGCGACCTCGACGTGCCCGTCCCCGAGCAGCCGTTCACGGATCGCCTGCGCGTCGCTGAACGAGACCTTGCAGCCGAGGAATCGTGCGGAGAAGGTCGCCATGGAAGCTCAAGAGCTTAGACGGTGGCGGGCGGCAGTCGGTTCGGGGCGCTTCCGCGGGAGAAGGTGTCCGCGGCCCACCCGTCGGCCTCGATGTGGCTCTCGTGCACCCACCCCGGGTGTGCCGGCCGCTCCCGATCGAGATACCCGGAGGTGACCGCGACGCTCGCGTCGAGACGCTGGAGGATCTTCTCGACGGGCCGGAGGAGCACGTTGACCGTCGCGACGGAGGCTTCGGGCAGCAGATCCCTCGCCGCGTCGGCGACGAACGCCTCCAGCTCAACGCCGTTCAGGGCCGCGTTCGCGATCGTCGTCTCGACGGCGACCGGATCGATGTCGACGGCGCGCACCGGCGCGAAGCCGAGCCGCGCACCGGCGATCGCGAGTACGCCCGAGCCACAGCCGACATCGAGGAGTGAGCCGCGCTCCGGCCGGGCGGCGAGCAGCTCGAGGGCGAGTCGGGTGGTGGGGTGGCCACCCGTGCCGAAGGCGCGCCCGGGGTCGATCACGACAGCTCGCGCGCTTTCCGGCGCTTCTTCCCACGGAGGCCCGACCCAGAGCCCACCGACCTCGACCGGGCGGTGAAATGCACGCCATGCATCCTCCCAGCCCTCGCCGAGCGGCTGGGCGACGGCGCTCGGGAACGCGCGGAGCAGCTCCTCGACGACGTTGTCCGGAACGTAGGCGGCGAGCTCGACCGACTCCTCGAAGTCGAGCTCCTCGATCCCCTCGGGCGAGAGCGCCAGCAAGCGTGCCCGCACCAGCTCGGCGTCGTCGCCTCGGGCGCGGAGCGAGACACGCCAGAGGGTCGTCAGCGGAGGCCGGCCCCCGACAGGACGGCCGTCGTGCCCGGGTCTCGGGAGGTCACCGGAACGCGCTCCTCAACCGGCCCAGGAAGCCGTCGTCCGCGTCCGGGTACGCACCTTCGCCAAGCTCCGTCTCGAGCCGCAGCAGCTCGGCCCGCTGCTGGCCCGAGAGCTTCGTCGGCACGCGAACCTCGACGCCGACGAGCAGGTCGCCGCGCCGGCCGGTCTCGAGCGATGGCATCCCGCGCCCGCGTACCGCGTGCACCGACCCAGGCTGGGTGCCCGGCTGGAGCTCGAGCTCGAACGGCCCCTCGGGCGTCGGCACGGTGACGGTCGTGCCGAGCGCAGCCTCGGTCATCGTCACGACGGCACGGACGCGGAGATGGTCGCCATCCCGCTCGACGCCCTCGAGCGGCTCGACGTCGACGGAGACGTAGACGTCGCCCGGCGGCCCACCGAGCATGCCGGCATGACCCGCGCCACGCACGCGGATCCGCTGCCCGTCGTGGATGCCCGGCGGAATCTCCAGCTCGAGCGGGACCTCCTCGAGCGTCCGGCCGTCGCCCTCGCACGTCTCGCACGGCCGTTCCACGACGACGCCCGCCCCGTCGCAGCGCGGGCAGGCGCCGGTTCGCACCATTTGACCGAGAACCGTGCGCGAGACCTGCCGGACGCGACCCGCGCCGTTGCACCCCGGGCAGGTGCTCGGCGTCGTTCCCGGTGCGGCCCCGTTCCCGCCGCACGTCTCGCACGTGCGCGCAACGCGCACGCCGACGTCGAGCGTCGTGCCGGCTGAAGCGTCCGCGAGGCCGATCGAGACGTGGGCGGCGAGGTCAGGCCCACGGGCGGGCTGTCGGCCCCCCGACGCGGCCTGCCCGAAGAGCGCCTCGCCGAAGAACGCCGCGAACACGTCTGAAAGGCTTCCGAAATCGGCGTCCATCGGGGAGAAGCCGCCCCGCCGCAGCCCCGCGTGACCGAACCGGTCGTACGTCTGCCGCCGCTCGGGGTCTGAGAGCACCTCGTACGCCTCGGCCACGGCGCGGAACCGCGGCCCTGTGTCCGCCTGCTCGCTGACGTCCGGATGGAGCTCGCGTGCGAGGCGCCGAAAGGCGCGCTTGATCTCCTCATGGCTCGCCGAGCGGTCGACGCCGAGCAGCGCGTAGTAGTCGTCCTGCGTCGTCGCCATCAGCGCGAGCCGTAGACCTCTTCCACGAGCCGCGAGAGCTCGAACGCAGCGGCGCGCACCGAGCGGATCGCCTTCTCGTAGTCCATGCGGAGCGGCCCGAGGAGCCCGACGACTCCGAGCGAGCGGTTCGCGAGGCCGTACGTCGTCCCGACGTACGAGGCGCCGTGGAGCTCCTGGCCTTCGAGCTCCGGGCCAACCCGGACGACAGTCCGATCGGGATCGAGCGCGTCCTGGAGCAGCCCCAGCACGAGCGCCCGCCGCTCGAGCACCTCGAGCAGCCGCTGACACGCCTCGAGCTCGGGCCCTCGGACGTCGCCGAGCAGACCGGCCGCGCCGCCGACGTAGACGTCCGTCGAGCTCGCCACGACGTCGGCGAAGGCGGGGCGCACCGCCTCGAGGAACACACGCTCGCGAATCGTGAGACCCGGATCCTCGATCGCGCGACGAATCACGCTCTGGATCGCGCGCTTGCCGACGATCGTCTCGTCGAGGTAGGCGCGAGCCCACTCGACAAGCCCTGGATCCACCCCATGGTCGAACTCGAAGACGCGTTTCGAGACGCTTCCCGACGCGGTGATCACGACGACGATCACGACGTGCGGCTGGAGCTGGAGCACCTCGACGTGCCGCACCGCCGCGGCCTCGAGCGCCGGCGCGGAGACGAGCGCGAGGAGGTGCGTTGCGTCGGACAGCTCCTCGGTCGTCTGCCGGAGCGCCTCTTCGAGCTCGTTGCGCATCGCGATGAGGTCGAGCGCAAAGGGCGCTGGCCGACCGTCGATGGCGCCGACGAGCTCGTCCGCGTACACCCGGTAGCCACTCTCGGTCGGGACGCGTCCCGCCGAGGTATGAGGGTGTGTGAGCAGGCCGATCGCCTCCAGCTCGGAGAGCTCGCTGCGCACGGTGGACGAGGAGACCTCGAGCCCCGATCGCTCGACGAGCACCTTCGAGCCGACCGGCAGCCCCGTCGCGACGTACTCCTCCACCACCTTGCGCAGGATCGCGCGCTTCCGGGACGTCAGCTCCATCCACGCATCGTACGGTCGACGGACGCGGTTGCCGCGGCGCGCTCAGCGCTCTTCGAGACGCCGGAGTTGCGGTTGGAAGACCGCGTAGAACACCGCATACCCTCCGAAGCAGGCAACCGCAAATAACATCGAGACGGCGAGCGGTCGCGCGTGAGCGAGCGGGTCGAGCAGACCCTCGCCGAGGCCGCCGAAGATCTTCGAGGGCTCGGTGAGCACCTCCCACGAGTTCCACCGCTGGTATCGCCCGAGGTACACGCCGAGCCCGCTCAGGCCAAGCGCTCCGGTGGCGAGGAGCCAGCCGGCGCCGCGCCCGAGCCGCGCAGACACCACCGCCTGGACGAGGTAGAGCGAGATGAACCCGAGCACGAGGCCGAGCGTCGCCGACCCGATGGCGAGCACGACGTCGTACCACTCGATCCGCCCGACGAGGTGGTCGAGGATCTTCACGTCCGTGACGAGGTACGGCGCGTTCGGCAGGAACACGAGCCAGACGCCGCCCAGGGCGACGAGCGAGCGGCTCCTCGTCCCGTTGCGGGCTCCGTCGTAGAACGCAAGCGCGAAGACGAACGGCACCCAGGCCAGGAAGAGATTCCAGACGAGGTTCGTCAGCTCGAGGTTCCGATGCGTGAGCACGCGGAGGGCGATCCCGCCGACGACGAGCGACGATGCGAGCAGCAGCCCGAGCACGAGGACGAGCCGTCTTCGGCTGGCGGCGCGACCGGTTACCGGCGAGATCTGCACGCGGCTGACTCTAGCCCGCTCGTGTCACGGAACTGTGTACGCCTCGCGTGGGCGTCCGACTGATCGGGTGCGGGTCACGCGAGCAGCTCGGCTGTCACGGCGCCTCCGAGGAACCGCCCACGTGGCGTCAGCCGCACGCCGCCCTCGACCCGCTCGACGAGTCCGCCCACGATCAGCCTCTCGAGTGCCTCCCGGTCGACCGCTCCGTCGGTGCCGGCGAGGTCGTACGGCTCGTCGAGCCGCAGCCCGAGCATCAGGCGCTCGATCGCGCGCGTCGCCTCGTCGAGCATTTCGAGCTCGCGCGGCGGCGGCTGCCCGTCGACGAGCGCCTCGACGTAACGCCCGACGGACGGGAGGTTGCGCCGGCGTTCCCCACCGAGCGTCGAGACCGCGCCAACGCCGATGCCGAGGTAGTCGGCTCCCCGCCAGATCCCTAGGTTGTGCTGCGCCCGGAGCTCACGGTCGCTGTCGCGGCGGCAGAAGTTCGCCGTCTCGTACCAGCGGTAGCCCGCCCGGGTCAGCGTCTCGACGACGCGCTCGAAGTATCCCTCCATCGCCTCGGCCTGGCGGCGGAGCTCCTCTCCGTGCGTGTGCGTGAATCGCGTCCCCGGCTTCGCCTCGAGCTCGTAGCAGGAGAAATGCTCCGGCTCGAGCGCGAGGGCGTCCGCGAGATCCGCGTCGAGGTCGGAGGCGCTCTGGCCGGGGATCCCGTAGAGCACGTCGAGCGAGATGTTGTCAAAATTGGCACTCCGGAGAGTGTGAACTGCGCGCCGGACGTCGTCGGGCGTCGCGCGGCGCTCGAGCGTCTCGAGCAGGTGGGGGCGAAACGACTGGGCTCCGAGCGAGATGCGTGAGACGCCGTGCTCTCGCAGCAGGCGTGCCAGCGTCGGCGTGACGGTCTCCGGATTGGCTTCGACCGTCACCTCGGACGCGCTCGGCAGCGCGTCCAGGATCCGGGCGAGCGCGTCGGGCGCCGTGAACGTCGGCGTCCCGCCACCGACGAAGACCGTCTCGACCTCGTCCGCCAGCCGGTGGCGCTCGAGCCGGAGCTCCGCGAGCAGCGCGTCGGCGTATGCATCGTGCTCGGCGAGTCGGCCGACCGCCGTGACGAAGTCGCAGTATCCGCAGCGGTGGACGCAGAACGGGAGGTGGACGTAGAGGTGGCGGGCGGTCACTTCCGCTTGTCGCCGTCGAGGTTGAGGACGGCGAGGAACGCCTCCTGCGGCACCTCGACGCCGCCGACCTGCTTCATCCGCTTCTTGCCCTTCTTCTGCTTCTCGAGCAGCTTGCGCTTGCGCGAGATGTCGCCGCCGTAGCACTTGGCGATCACGTCCTTGCGCTTCGCTTTGACCGTCTCGCGCGCGATCACGCGGGAGCCGATGGCCGCCTGGATTGGCACGTCGAACATCTGCCGCGGGATCTCCTTGCGCAGGCGCTCGACGAGCAGTTTTCCCCGCTCGTACGCGGCGTCGCGATGCGCGATGAGCGAGAGCGCGTCCACCTGCTCCCCAGCGACGAGCACGTCCACGCGCGAGAGCGTCCCGTCGCGAAAGCCGGAGAGGTCGTAGTCGAAGCTCGCGTACCCGCGCGTGCGCGACTTCAGCTGGTCGTAGAAGTCGATCACGATCTCCCCGAGCGGCAGGTCGTAGGCGAGGAGCACGCGCGTCTCGGAGAGGTACTCCATGTGGTCGAAGCGGCCACGCCGATCGGTGCAGAGCTCCATCACCGGCCCGACGAAGTCCTTCGGCACGATCACCTGCGCGCGGACGTACGGCTCCTGCACCGCGAGCGGGTCGGGCGGCATCTCGGCCGGGTTGTGCACCTCGAGCCACGACTCGTCCTTCCGCTGGACGTTGTACGCGACGTTCGGCGCGGTGACGAGCAGGTCGAGGTCGAACTCGCGCTCGAGCCGCTCGCGGACGATCTCCATGTGCAGGAGGCCCAGGAAGCCGCAACGGAAGCCGAAGCCGAGCGCCTGGGAGGTCTCGGGCTCATAGAAGAGAGCCCCGTCGTTGAGCTTCAGCCGCTCGAGGGCGTCCCGCAGCTCGGGGTACTCGTCGGAGTCGGTCGGGAAGAGCCCGGCGAAGACCATCGGCTTCACGTCCTTGTAGCCCGGGAGCGCATCTGCCGCCCCTCCCTTGCGGGTTGTCAACGTGTCGCCGACCCGGAGGCTCGAGACGTCCTTCAGCCCGGTCACCACGTAGCCGACCTCGCCCGCCTCGAGCGCGTCGACGGGCATCCGCTGGGGTGCCATGTAGCCGAGCTCCTCCGCGTCGAAGCTCGTCCCCATCGCCATCGCGTGAAGGGCCGTGCCCGTGGGCAGGCGGCCGTCGACGACGCGGACGAAGGCGATCACGCCTCGGTACTGGTCGTAGCTCGAGTCGAAGACGAGCGCCCGCGCCGGCGCCTCCGCTACCCCCTGCGGAGCCGAGATCCGCTCGACGATCGCGTCGAGCACCTGCTCCACGTTGACACCGGTCTTCGCGGAGATGCGAATCACGCTCTCGGGTGAGCCGCCGAGGAGCTCACATACCTCCGCCGCAGCAGCGTCGGGGTCGGCCGAGGGCAGGTCGATCTTGTTCACGACCGGGACGATCTCGAGGTCGTTCTCGATCGCGAGGTACGCGTTCGCGAGCGTCTGCGCCTCGATCCCCTGCGCCGCGTCGACGACGAGTACCGCGCCCTCACATGCCTGGAGGCTCCGGGAGACCTCGTAGGTGAAGTCCACGTGCCCCGGCGTGTCGATCAGGTTGAGCTCGTGCCCCTTCCAGTGGACGCGAACCGCTTGCGCCTTGATCGTGATCCCCCGCTCCCGCTCGAGCTCCATCGAGTCGAGCAGCTGGTCGCGCATGTCACGGTCGGCGACGGTGTCGGTGAGCTGGAGAATCCGATCGGCAAGCGTCGACTTGCCATGGTCGATGTGCGCGATGATCGAGAAGTTGCGAATGCGATCCTGTTCCACGGCTCACCGACGCCCAGCGTAGCCGTGGCCCCGTCATTCCTGACCTGACGCGACCACCTGTCGGGCAGAACGGACGCCTAGGATCGTCCTTCGTGCCGGTCGCGACATGGGAACGAGGGGAGGCAGTCGCTCTGCGCTACTTCCCGGGCGGAAAGCTCCGATGGGTGAAGCCCGTCGTGGTCGTGGAGGACTCCGACGAGACGATCGCCCTCTATCTCGCCGGGGACACGGTCATCAAGAAGCCTGTACACACGAGCGACGGAACGGAGATCAACCGAGCGCTCTCGTACAGCGAACGGTTCGCTCTCGACTGGACCCTCGGCGAGGGACGTTGGCGCGATACCTCCGTCCTAATGCTGACCCGGCCAGGGCTCGCTCACTCGTACTGGGCATTCTGGCGTGCCTCGGACTGGATGTTCCTCGCCTGGTACGTGAACCTCCAAGCACCCCTTGCGCGAACGCCGATCGGGTTCGACACGGAGGATCACGTGCTGGATCTCGTGATCGAGCCGGACCTTTCGGCCTGGGAATGGAAGGACGAGGAGGAGCTCGAGGATGCGATCCAAGTCGGCCGGTTCACCGCGGCCGATGCACGCAGGATCCGTGCCGAGGGCGAGAAGGCGCTCGACGCCGTGAACTCGAGGGCATGGCCGTTCGATGGGCGATGGGATGAATGGCGACCGGATCCGAGCTGGAGAGCGGCATTACTCGACGACGCCTGGGAGGACTGCCCAAAGGGCTACTCGACCTCAAATACGGCTTGAACCTCGGCCTCGGTGACCAGGTGACCTGGACGCAGACCTCGGCAAGAGCATCGCGTACGCGCTCTGCCCACGGTGCCCGCTCGTCGACCGACACCAGGCGTGTCTCACCGTTGCGGGCGTACAGCCTGTCTCTCTCACGGCGGGGAAACACATGGACGTGGAATGCCAGACGTCCTGCCCGCCGCCGGGCTCGTTGTGTTGCCGCATCGACGTCCCGTCACACTCGTATGAGGCCTTGAGAGCACATGCGATGCGCCGGCTCGTTGCGTAGACCGACCCAAGGAGCGACTCGGGAATCACGTACACGTTCTCGAAGTGCTCGTTCGGGACGACGAGGACGTGCGCGGGCGCCGCAACCCACCACTTCGGTGCGATGAAGGCGGTGGTCGCGGCGTCGCGGAAGACGACATCCGACTGGGCGTTCCAGCTCGTGTCCCGGCCGGCCACAACGGCGCAGAACGGGCACGTGTAACCGGGCGGCTGATGGGAGGTCACGAGCACTGCCCGCCGCTCGACGATCACGTGTCCGACCGGGGGTCGAGCTGGACGAGCTCCAGCGGCGAGTGATGCGCAATCGCGTCGAAGTCCGCGTCGTGATGCAACAGATCTGCGTTGGCGCGAATCGCGATCGCGGCGATCAGGCAATCCGGCAGCCGCCTGATCGTCGCCCCGTCTCGACGGCAGGCTCGGTAGAGCACCGCCGCCGCCTCGAAGTCGGACGGCTCCTCGACGCGGAGATAGCGGCACCGATGTAACAGTCGACGTAGGTCACGGGCTTGGTGCTCGTCCCGCGCGCCCGCGAGCAACTCGAGGACCACGAGGCCCGTCGTTGCAAGCCGCTCCCGACCCTCGATGGCGGCGGTCAGCCGCCGGTCGACGGGGCTTCCGGTCGCGCGTTGGAACTCGATCCAGGCCGACGTGTCGACGAGGATCATGAGTTGCGCGGCAGGTACCCGCCCCGCAGCTCGTCGAGGTCCCCCTCCCACCCCGTGCCGCGCATCTCGAGCGCTTCGTCTCGACTCATCGGCTCGAGATCGAGGCGGCGCAGGGCGAGATCCACCGCGGCCCGCTTCGTCGTGAGGCCGTAGCGGCGCATCACACGATTAACGAGCTTCTCGTCGATGTCGATGTTTGTGCGTGCTATGTGTAGATCTTACACCGACCGGACTTAACCGGCGACCTCCTCGAGCACGTTCGGGCCGTGCTTGTCCTCGAAGCGGTCGAGCACGCCCGATTCCTCGATCCGTGTGCGGGCCTCCTCTGCGTCCTCGGCCGACTCGAACTCGATTAGGACGAAGACGTGGTTGCGGTCGTCGAGTCGCCGGAAGACACGCACGCCGGTCGCCTTCGCGCGCGCACTCGGTCGATCCTCGTCGAACATCGACCGCCAGGTGTCGTAGTCGCCGACCTGGATCCGCGTGATGATGAATGCCGACATCGCCTCACTCCTCTCGTGTGGAGCACAAGACTCTCAAACCGGCGACGTGAGCGAGTCTCGTCAGACCGCCCAGCCGCCGGACGCGCGTGAAGTGTTCGCGCCGCCCTGGAACGGAACGCCGTCGTCCGGCGCCACGTCGGACGCGTATGCCTCCGCGTCGTCGACCGGCTCGTAGCCGAGCTCCTCCGGAACGTCCCACCAACGCCGCGTGTTCGCCGAGGCGCCGTAGACGGCGAGAAAGCCCGCGACCGGACCGGTCAGTGCAGCACGCACGAGACGGCGTGCGTCGTCGTGGCTGAGCCATGTCGACAGATCAC
>Ga0183260_10000039_pt1 | contig 80455 bp, 76 predicted proteins | sample AntDrymUQ4972206_2_FD_129768 | JGI IMG/M metagenome (GOLD analysis project Ga0183260, IMG submission 129768) | Polar desert sand microbial communities from Dry Valleys, Antarctica - metaG UQ497 (22.06) (version 2) (version 2) | ecosystem: Environmental > Terrestrial > Soil > Desert | place...
CCCTACAAGCGGCGGTGGAACGGCTGGGGCGATGGCGGGGGATGGGCGTGCCGGTCGAGGAACATGCGGGCGGGGACAAGCCCCGCTGGCCTACAACCGGCGTTGGAACGGCTGGGTGGACGGTGCACGGCGGGCGTGCCGTTCGAGGAACATACGGGCGGGGACAAGCCCCGCAGCCCTACAAACGGCGCTGGAACGGCTGGGTCGATGGCGGGCGATGGGCGTGCCGTTCGAGAACATGCGGGCGGGGACAAGCCCCGCAGCCCTACAAACGGCGTTGGAACGGCTGGGTAGAAGGTGAGCGGTGGGTGTGCCGCTCGAGATGATAGGGCACGCTGATGACCACCGTTCCGGGCCGGAAGAGGAGCGCGGCCTTGATCCGCAATGCGGTCTGGTTGTGCAGAATTTGTTCCCACCAGTGACGTGGCACATACTCCGGCAGCACCACCGTCAACGTCGCCGAAGGCGCCTGATCCTGGAGTTCATCGAGGTAGGTAAGCAACGGTCCGACAAGGGAGCGGTACGGTGACTCGATGATCACCAGCGGCACATCCGTGTTTAGTTCGTGCCACAGCGCTCGCGTCTGTTCGATCTCCGACTCCTCGTCACTGATGTGAATCGCCGAGACGTTGTCAGAAATCGAGCGCGCATAGGCCAGCGTCTGGCGCGTCACCGCATTGATTGAGGCGACTGGCACGACGACGACGTTCTGGATATCGTCTGAATCGATTGGCGTGAGCGAGGCGAGTTCCTTGCTCGCATCCGCATAATGCGTGTGGATCGAGCGAAAGAGCATGATCAGCAACGGAATTAAGACCACCACGATCCAGGCCCCGGTTGTGAATTTGGTGACGCCAACAACGATCGCGACAATCGCCGTCGCCGTCGCCCCCGCCGCATTGATGATGCGTCCCTGGCGCCAACCCGGCTCCTTGCGCCGTTGCCAGCGCACGACCATGCCCAACTGCGACAGCGTGAACGAGGTGAAGACACCGAGCGCGTAAAGAGGAATCAGGCGTTCCGTTGCGCCGCCGAAAATCGAGAGCACGAGGATCGACGTCAAGCCGAGCGTGAGGATGCCAGTGGTGAAAGCCAGGCGATCGCCCCGAAAGGTGAACTGGCTCGGCATGTACCGGTCTCGCGCCATGAAGTAGGCGAGGCGCGGAAAGTCCGAGTAAGCGGTGTTGGCGGCCAAAACGAGGATCGCCATGGTGGCGAACTGGATGAAGTAATAGGCGGCGTTCGTGCCTCCAAACACCGTGCGAGCGATCTGCGAGACAACCGTTTCGTAACCGCTCTCATGCTGGGAAAGCGGCACGGCGCCGTACTGATGGGCCAGCCAGGTGATTCCGGCAAACATCACGGCAAGGAGTCCGATCATCCAGGTCAGGGTGGTCCTCGCATTCTTCCATTCAGGTGACTTGAATGCGGGCACTCCATCCGAAATCGCTTCGATTCCGGTCAACGCCGCACAACCGGACGAGAATGCCCGGAGGATAAGGAAGATGCCAACCGAGCCGGTCCCGATCATCGCCTCGCGGCTCGGCTCCTGGACCGGGAAACCATCGAGCGCGTTTCGCACGAACCCGATCGTCAGCATCACCGCCATGCCGGCGAGGAAGAGATAGGTTGGCACGGCAAAGATCGTGCCCGATTCCCGGATGCCACGCAGGTTGAGCATTGTGACGAGGACGATGAACCCGATTCCAGTCAACACCAGGTGTTCATGAATCTCCGGGACCGCCGAAACCATCGCCGCGACCGCCGCCGAGATGCTGACGGCGACGGTCAGGATATAGTCGAGGAGCAAGGCGCCGCCAGCGATCAGGGCCGGGGTTTCGCCGAGATTGTCTTTGGCGACGATGTAGGACCCGCCGCCGTTGGGATAGGCCTTGATCGTTTGCCGGTACGAAATCCCAACGATGAAGAGCAGGAGAATGATTGCGCCGCCAATCGGAAGGCTCAGCGACATCGCGCCGAGACCCGCCAGGAGAAGGACGCGCAGGATTTCTTCCGTGGCGTAGGCGACAGAGGAAAGGGCATCTGACGAGAAGACGGCGAGCGCCTTGACTTTGGTCAACCGCTCGTGGATGCCGGACGAGGTGGTTAATGGGTGTCCGATCAGCACCCGCTTAACTTTACTGAAAGAGCGCTGTACGGGACCACGGCCGCTGCTGGCCTCCTCGCCAGCGATCAGGTATCCCGGCGTCACCCTGCGAAATTCTTCGTCACGGGGTTGCCGCACGATCCTCACATAGCGATCGCCCACGTGCGAGCCACGAATGCTCGTCTTTCCTTCAAGATTGGGATTGACTTTTGGGCCCCTCGGTCTTGGCGCCCTGACCTTGGACTGCCTTGTGGGAGTCGCCGCGTTCGACTGGCGCGTTGCCGCTGATGGCGCTTCATCGGTCGGTAAGGACGAGCCGCCGCCGCCATGCTCCGGCGCATCGTCGGCCGGCTCGTTCGAAGCCATTGCTTTGTTGTCTCCTCGCGCTACGCGAACGAGGTGGGCGGCGGCGAGTTAGGGACGCGGTTTTCGTACCCCCGGTCGCGCCGTGTGCTCGCCTGTATTTTGATGTTCCTCGCCGGTACATCGCTGGCGTGGAGAGGTTCCTGCATGTTGTCCAACCAGACGAAGCGATGACGATTGCGACGGCGAATACTACGCGTTTTCGCGCTCGCTATCAACATGCGCACGTCTCGTACATCGGTTGGTTTCGCGGGTAATTGGAGGAGCGTTGACGACGCTCCGAGCGGGCGCGAATGCACGGCCCAGGGAACCCGATCGTGACAGGCCGCGTATACTGTTGTTGACAGCCCCCGCAAATCCTGTTGCAAGCATCCCGTTTCGCCAGTCTGCACGTGCGATACCTCTCCGTCGAGCAGGTCATGAAACCCCTCGACAGCTTCGCTCGTTCCAGCAAACGAGTACATCCCAACGCGGCGTGTGCCAGTTACATTTTCAATCCGATGACGACAGGGGTGTCGTCTATTGGCTGGGAGAAGGAAAGCGAGATGAGTACTTTGGGGAGCGCTTCAGCACATCGAAGGAACCCTGGACGCGTTCGGCCATGGCGGACGCCGTCGCATTTGGCGGTGATGTTTGCCCTCTTCCTGGCGCTTGGCGGCCTGATGTCTTCAACTGCCGCCGATGTGGCCGCGGCGCCGCAATCCGGAAACACGGATCTCGCTAACCAGTTCCAGGTCCTCGGGACATCGTCCCTTGAAGTCGATGTCGTGCGCTGTGCTGACGGATTCGATCCCAACGATCTGTTTGGTTCATGCCATGACAATGGCGAGGGGGACGTAACCGTCCGGATCGTATCCGCTGACTCCGAATTAGGGATCGACCAGACCCAAGCGACGGTTACTCCCGATGGCGGGGGGCCGGGCCGCACCAGCTTCACCGAGTTGCCAGCCGGCGACTACAACCTGAACGTCGACCTCACGGCCGAATCCGGAGTGCGCTACTTCGTGTACTGCGGCATTGCCGGAGGTGGTCAAGAGTTGCCGGCCAATCCGGACGATGCGCTGAACACGGTCGTCACCGTGCCCGACGCATCGGATGTAGCTTGCGACATCTACATCATTCCGACCGAACCAGCGCTCGTTGAAGAATCCAGCATCGAACTGTTTGCATTCACTTGCGAAGCAGACGTCCTCCCGGATAGTGGTGGACGCGAGTTCGATGACTTCCAGCCAGTCTGCACCGAAGACGCTGAGAATGTCGATTTCACATTGGTCGCCTCGGATGACACTGAAATCCTCGAAACCACCGATGAGGATGGAAAGGCAGATTTCACCTTTCCGGCGGGATCGCCAATCACGTTCTATTCGGGCGTCCCCCTCGGATCGATGGAGTGGCTCTTCTGCTCCGTCGATGGTGGCGAGGCGGAGGACATCGAAATCGACGGCCAGGGTGTGTCGACATTCGAGAATGCCGTCGCCGAAGACCGCATATGTGTCTGGTTCCTGGTTGAAGAAGAGGACGATGCAGCCACGGAAACCGCGACCGAGCAAGCAACCGAGGTGACGGTCGAGCAACTCGGCCAGGATTCCTCACTCGACCTGGTCGCCTATCTCTGCGCGAACGATGCGGTTTCCGACACTGCGTCCGCCGGATTCAGCGAGTTCCAACAAGCATGCGGCGATTTTGCCCCGGATGTCGAGTTCCAGCTCAACACTGGCGAATATCAGAGTGTGGAAACGACCGATGCCATCGGTCAGATCAGCTTCAGCTTCCCCGTTGGCGAGGAGGTCGACTTCTTCGCCGTCGTGCCACTAGGATCGGATGAGCACCTCTTCTGCGGCGTGGATGGCGGAGATGCCGCCGCCGTCGCGTTAGACGATCAGGGTGTCGCCCACTTCCCGAACACCGAAGCCAGCGCTCAGGCCTGCAGCTGGTACCTGATCGAGGACGCGCCCGCCACCGAGGTCCCGACCGAGCAGCCTACGGAAGAACAAACCGAGGACCTCTCCGGTGCGGCAGACACACGGGGCGAAATCTCATTCTTCCCGTCTGTCTGCCCTCAGGGGTACGATCCGGACACTCAGGGCGTTGAGTATGAGGCGCTCAGTGCGAACTGCGGCCAGGGCGTTCAGGATGTGTCATTCACCTTTGGTTTTCCGAGTGGTGACGCGGAGATTCGAGTCAGCGATGGCCAGAATCCGATCGCGTTCTCGGAACTCGAACCCGGCGCCTATACATTGTTTAGCGATGTGCCGCTCGAGGCAGCCCAGGAGTTCGTCTTCTGCTCCGCGGATGGTGGCGGCCGCTACCAGAAAGAAGTGGACGATCGCGGCGTGACGACGTTCGGAGAACTCGAATCCGAACAGATCGCCTGCGAGTGGTTTATTGTGCCAACCGACCTTCGCGGTGAAGAAACGGGCGGTTCCCTCGAAATTCACCTGGCCGTGTGCCCAGCCAACTACACCGGAGACGCCATCTTCGATGATTGTCATGGTAATGGCCTGGAGGATTTCGAGTTCACGCTTACCGGTCCTGATGGCGTCCAAACCGGGATTACCGAGATTCCGCAGGATCCTGGACCCGGTGTCGTCAATTTCACCAGCCTCGCCCCAGGCGAATACACATTCAATGGGGGACCTCCGGGAGACTTCGGAGAAATCCGGCTCTTCTGCAGCACGCAGCCCGGCAACGAGACTCCCGATTTTTCGATCGAAGGCGGAACGGGATTGCTGACGCTAGGCGAGAACGAGCATGTGCTCTGCGACTGGTACTTCGTCCCTGAGGACGCCTCAGGTCCGGGGCCAACGGAGACCACAACGCCGGAACCCGCTCGCGCCGAGATTCTGGTCACGCTCTACGCCTGCCCACCCGCAAGTTCGGGCACCTATGGCGGTTCGTCGCTCGCAACGTATCAGGAAGCGTGCACTGAAACAGTCAACGATGTCAGCTTCACGGTCGGCAATGCCACTTCGGCGCCATTGAGCGCGGAATCCGGCGCCTCTGGCGAAGGCGCGGTTCGTTTCTTCGAACTGCTGCCAGGCGATTTGACGATGAACCCATCGCTACCGCCGAACCTGACCAGCGCGGCGGTGTTCTGCACAATCGACGGTGGTTCTCCGTACCAGAAGGCGCTCTCCAACGGCGGAACGACGTTCGTCAATGTGGCAGGCGGTTCGATCGCATGCAGCTGGTTCGCCGTGGAAGACCGGGTCGAGCAGCCGGCCGCTCCATCTGGATCGATCACGATTCGCGAATACCTGTGCGAGGATGACGCCTCTGAAATCGTCGATTGGGATGCCGAGTGCGCCCCGGGATCGGCCGGGACCTCGTACACGATCGGCAGCACCTCCAGCGGCGCGACCGCCGACGGAACCCCTGACGACAACGGCGTATTCGTCTTCGGCGGCTTGTCGAATGGCTTCTATACACTGGAGCAAAACACCGGAAACTGGTGTCGTGCGGTCGCTGATCGGGTCGACAGCCAAAGCCGTGTGATCGTCGAAGGCGGCGGCAACACGGATGTGGTGCTCTACCAGTGCAATGCGGTTGAGGGATTGCCGGACACGGGTTCTGGACCTGGAGGCTCGATTCCCGGCGATGGACGTGGCCTGACCGGCGCGAGCATGTTCTCGATCGCGCTTGGACTCCTGATCGTGCCGTTGGCGTGGGTGGAATGGGTCAACCCACGCATCCGCTGAGTCGAGCACATCATCCGGTAGGAGTCGATGACGGGTCCGACGATCATCATCGACGGCCGCAACCCGGTGCGAGGCCGATCGCGAAAAGTGATCCTTCTGGGCGGTGGGTGACGTAGTATCTTTAACGATGTCATCCATTGACCCGCAACGGCTCCAGGAGCGACGGCCCGCATGACGTACGCGGTGTACGGAGCGCGGGTCCAAATAGGTTCTCATTTCCAGGATGCGTTCCCTGCCAGATATCGAGGCCGCGGCACGAAGAAAAGGCATAAGGAAGACAATGGCACGACGAACAAGAAGGTGGCTGATTTCCTCGATGGCCGGATTCGGCGCCGGCCTGGCCGTGACCGGGAGAGCCGGTTCGAACAGCGGCGCCCAACTTCCCCAATGGGGAGAAACCCCTGGCACGACTGATCTCCAGGCGGGACCGCTGGGACTTAACCCGGCGATGGACCCCGGCCAGATACCGGTGGCGGTGCGGATACCGAACGCCAACGTCGACGCCGAGATCGAGCAGCAGCAGATCGTCGATGGCCAGATGCTCGATCCAAGCGGTCCATGGGTGGTCGCCTGGTATGAGCAGACGGCCCGGGCGGGCGAAATCGGCAATTGCGTCGGTTCCGGCCACGTTGACTACTGGCGCGTTGGTCCTTCCGTATTTCACGAGGTCGCAGGGCTCCAGGAGGGCGCCGAAATCGAGTTCATCGGCAAGGGCGGAGCCACGTATGTTTACGCTGTGGAGTACGTCCGGCGCATCGAAGTTTCGACAATTACCGCCGAAGAGCTGAATTCGCCGGAGATCGTGGGTCGAACCGACTATCCTGCCGTCACCCTCGTCACCTGCGGCGGTGACTTCAACGGCGAAGTATATCTTCAGCGCGACATTGTTCGGGGTCGGCTCGTTTCGGTGCGGGGCGCCGATGAAACCAGTTCGGTCGCTTCCACGGAAGGTGACGGCGAATCCGAGCCGGCGGCTGACGGCGCCCTCGCTGTTGGCGGTCAGGCAACCATCAGTACCGACGGTGTGAATCTCCGGTCGGAGCCGACCACCGGCGCCGAGGTGGTAACCGTGCTGAACAGCGGCGCGGTAGTGACGATCATTGGCGGATTGGAAGAGGCCGATGGCTTCGCCTGGTGGGAAATTGAGCTTGAAGACGGCGCGACAGGTTGGGTCGCCGAGGACTTCCTGGCGCCGTAACGAGTTCAGCCGCCACAGTCGTCATTCTGACGAAGGCAGTGGGACGATAGAATCTCTGCGCGAAGTGCTTGATTGTCATTCCGCAGCGAGCGCTCCTAGGGTTGCGGACCTTGTGTCCGCCCGCTGAAGGAACCTCGCCCCGCAGGGCCAAGTCAGGATGTTCGCTGCGGCGAAGAGATTCCTCCAGTCGGCTGCGCCTCCCGGCGGAATGACGTTCAATGCTTCCGATTTCCCACTTCCGTTACGGCGTCAGGCGCTGCATGTCGCGCGGGAACAGGGTCGTTTCCCGGACATTGGCGATCCCGGCAAGCTGGGCCACGAACCGCTCGAGGCCGAGCGCGAACCCGCCATGCGGCGGCATCCCGTGCCGGAACGCCATCAGATACCCGGCGAATCCCGCCGGATCGATGCCTCGCTCCGTCAATGCCGCCAGATACTCCTCGTACCGGTGTAGGCGCTGACCGCCAGTGACAATCTCCAACCCCCGGAACAAGAGATCGAAACTGTTCGACCAGGCGGGCCGCTCCGGGTCGGGATGGGTATAGAACGGCCGTTTCGCCATCGGATAGCCGGTGACGTAGAGCCACTCCGAACCGTACTCGTACTTCGCCCACGCCCCGAGCCAACGCTCGTGGGCCGGAGCCAAATCGGGTTCGGATCGCACATTGTCCCCGGTTGCCAGGCTGATCATCTCCAGCGCCTCGGAGAAGTGAACGTCCGGAATCACATCGGGAACCTGGGGGACCACGATATCGGAATACAAGCGGTCCAGGTCCAGTGACTTCGCCGCCTGAATCATCCCTGCGATCGCTTTCGTCGCCATCGCCATGACCGTTCGGTGATCCTCTATGAAGCCCATCTCGGCGTCGAGCGACGTGAACTGATTCAAATGGCGAGCGGTGTCGTGCGGTTCGGCCCGGAACGCCGGGGCCGTTTCGAAGACCCGCTCAAGAATGCCGACCAAGATCTGCTTGTAAAGTTGCGGACTTTGGGCCAGGAACGCGGGCTTGCCGAAATAGTCCAGCTCGAAGACGTTGGCGCCGCCCTCGGGAGTCGTGCCGGTGATTTTGGGCGTCGCGATCTCAACAAATCGTTCGGTGCGGAGCGTAGATCGAAACCCTTCGACGACGCCGGCCGAGAGGCGCTGGATCGCCGCCCGGCGAGGATGCCGCATGCTGACCGCGGCGGTGTCGAGCAACGTCGGCAAGTGGGCAGCGAGGTCCGGCCGGAATAGCTCGACCGGTGGTTCGTCCATCGCCCGGCTTATGACCTCTACGGTGGGACGATGAAGCTCGATCCCACCGGGAGCCTGCGACGAGGCGACCACGTCGCCGGTGATCGAGAGCACCGACTCATGCGGAAGCGATTCGACCTCGACCCGCGTGCCAGTGTCGTCAACGACAATCTGGGCAAACCCAGAGGCATCGCGCAGAATCAGGAAGCAGACCGATTTCAAGGACCGCCGGTGATGCAACCAGCCGCTGACCGTGACGCGCTCGCCGACTCGCCGCGCGAGATCCTCGTTCCAGACGCGACCACTGATCCGCGGCGATCCAGTGTGATGCGGGGCAGGGGAAGGAGAATCGGGAGACATGGTGGCTACCTCTGGAACGAACCAGACGCCCCACATCGCCTTGCGGACGAGGGGCGTCTTGTGCTGCGGCCGCAATTCGTCGGATCGGCCCATTACCGGAGATTGGGGCGGTCCGTCGCGACCTGGGAATGAGCCACCCACTGATCGTTCGTGGAGGCTGAAGGGATTCGGTTCAGTCGCGCGATCAGGAGAGTATTCGCCGCCAGGATTGTCGTCGCACTCCCACCGACTTGCGACTCGCTGGGGACGAGGAGGAGGTTACGACTCGTCTCCGTCAACGTGTTGGGTCTGACTATACGCGGTTGAAGGATCCATGTCATCTCGAGTGCGTGGGCCATCGTCTCCATGCAATGGTTGCCAAGCTGACCGCAATTGACGGGGATCGGATCATGAAATCAGGGTCAACACGGGGGTTGACCGATACGCCCCCTCATTGGTGGGCGTCGCTTTCGGCTCGATGGTTCGGCCGAGTTCATCTCCAATCTGCACTGCCGCGATGCGGAGTTCGTAGATCTGCTTGAGGTTGAGCCAGTACTGGGGAGACGAGCCCATCCAGCGGGCCCACCGTCACGGCGTGACAACGCCCAGGTGGGTCTTTCTCCGGGATGATGGCGGATGTCGAATAAGTGGAGCATGGACATTATTGCCGGTTCTGGATAGTGCAGAGGGCCCGTCGGATTTCGCCGAGGTGGTAGGCGGTGTGGACGGCGATGGCGACGGCGCCGAAGGCATCGTCTTCACTCCAGGACGTCTTGGCCCGAAGCACCGCCATTGTCCTGTCCGCGGATGTCCGTAAAGCGGCCACCAGGGTAGTCCAATTCTCCTCGTTGACTGGGCCGATCGTCCAGGCCGCCTTCCAGTCGAGGTTTGCGAGTTCGGCGCCGGTTTCCAACTCCTGGACCAGGACGTCGAGGTAATAGGTGGTGTGGTTGACCTGGGCCGCGATCGCGGCGCATGAGGGCGACACCGGCCGGGACGCCTCGTCAGCGGAAATCGTGGCCAGGGTTTCGAACATCGAGTCACCGCCGTCGAGATAGAGACCGTGATGGGTGTCGAATGTCTCCTCAAGGATCTCGAGGATGGCGTTTGCGAAATGCTGTGGTGTTGGAGACTGGGTCATCGTTGCTCTTTCGTTGAGGCCGATCCCTGGATTCCAACATGGTTGTTGGGTTACCAATTGTCACACCAGCGCGAAAGTTAACGCCTTCCTTCGACTCCTTGGAGGTTGCTGAGCTTGCTCTGCTCTCGGAGAGCACAACCGATTGCACAAGGGTTCATCCGTTCGCGCAGGCGAACACATGGGCCACAACGCTCCACCGTTCGACGAACGGGCCGACACAAGGACCGCAACCCGACGCCGATCAATGAAGCAACGATGCCGCAACCCGCATCAGAACGAGTTGACGAAGAGGATACTGACGGATTCGCCCTCGTGGATGCGGTGGATCGCTTCAGCCATCAGCGGCGCGATCGAGAGCACCGTCATGTTCGGCAGGCGCTTCCCCGGCGGAACCGGAACGGTGTTGGTGGTCACGATTTCAACCAGATCGCAGGATGCCAAACGTTCGATGGACTTGCCGGTGAACAGCCCGTGAGTGCAGGCCAGTGAGACGTTGCGGACGTTGAGTTCCCCCAACTTGCGCAGGAGTTCGAGGATGGAGCCTCCCGTTGCAATCTCGTCATCGAGGATGATTACGTTCTTGCCGTGGACATCGCCAACAATCGCATCGATCACGACTGTGTCATCCGTGTGCCGCTGCTTGTTGCCAGCGGCCACCGGCAGCCCAAGGGAGCGCGCGAACTGAGTTGCGCTCTTGGCGTTGCCGAGATCCGGCGAAACGACGATCATGTTCGACAAGTCCCGCGAACGGAAGTGCTCGGCCAGGACGTTGAGGGCATTGAGGTGATCGACCGGGACACTGAAGAAGCCGTGGACTTGTGGCGCATGCAAAGCCATTGTCAGCACCCGGTCTGCCCCCGCGGTGTTGAGCAGGTCGGCGACCAAACGTCCGCCGATCGAGATTCGCGGCGCGTCTTTCTTGTCTGAACGGGCGTAGGCGTAATGGGGGATCACCGCCGTAATCCGGGCCGCTGAGGCGCCACGGGCGGCATCCAGCATCAGCATCAGTTCCATCACATGCTCCTGCACGGGCGGACAAAGCGGCTGGATGATGAACACGTCCTGTTCACGACAGTTGGCTTGCAACTGCACATGGAGACAATCGTTGCTGAACCGGGTGATGTTGGTGGTATGGAGTGGAAGACCGAGAATTGCGCAAATCTCGGAAACCAGTTCGGGATGGGCGCCGCCACTGAAAATGCCAATTCCACGCATGGTGTGTTGCTTGACTCCCGGAGTTGGGCGAATGCCGGATCAACGACACGAACCCGGCGCCGTTGCCCTGATCCTAACCCGTGATCGGAGGCACAACAAACCGCCTGGTCAGAAAGGGACCCGGCGTGTTGACACCGGGTCGCCTTCACGTGTTGTTATGGCGGTGGCTCAGAGTCGTGTTCGAAGCGCCGTCAGCCGGTTCGAAGATGAGGCGAAAACTTGCGGTTGTGCAGGGGAGGCGCCGACGCCTTCGTCCGCGCAAGCGCCCCACAAGCCGCGTTCTTCGGCGTTTGCGACGGACTGCGACCCAAGCAGCCAGCCCTCATATCGCGTGTTCGGCTCGCTGATCTCGACCGTGGCGGCGCCTTCCGAAACAAGTTCTTCCGCTACCAGGAAGAACCGACCATCGTCGGCTGGCGCCCAGACGTCGCGAACCCAGTTGCCACGGGCATCGACATCGGTGACCTGGCGCTCCAGCCGAACCGTTTTGCCATCGACGAGGTCCGTGTTGACCTGGGTGGCGTCCTCGGCATAGCAGTCGTCATCGGTGGGCACGTCGAGCCCGAGGTAGCGAACAGTCTGTTCGATGCCATCCTGCTCGATCACAATCGTCTCAGCGTCAAGAACCTCGACGACTTCGACTTCGATGTACTCCGGCTGAACGGAATCGCTCGCTTCCTGGGCGAGGGGTTGCGGTTCAGCCAGGACAGAGGTCAGTTCGATTGCCTGGTCTCCGGCAACCAGTGTCAGTTGCTGGGCAGCCGCTGGGACCAGGAAGGTAAGGGCAAACTCATGGCCCTCGTCTGCCGCCCACAGGATGGCGTCGGTGTTTCCATACGCCGGAGTGTAGCCGAGGAGACCGCCGACCCATTCGTTGCCGACATCGAGGAGTACTTCTTCGCCGTCGGCGGAGAGCTGGAACTCGCCCATGTCGAAGACCTGCTCGGAGTCGCCCCGGTTCTCGCCGTACATCGAGAGCACGACCCATTCACCGGTATCGACGGCGTTGATTTCCGGCAAGTCCTGAATCGTGTCGCCGCGGGAGGCGCCGGTGATCGTAAAGCGGAACGTGCCGCTGGCGAGCGACTGCTCGGGTGTCGCTCCCGGATCGACACTTGGCGGTTGGGATTCCAGCGTCGCCACCGGTACTTCAGTCGCTGGGCCATCTGCCGGCTCCTCTGTGACCACAGATTCAGTGGGATCTTGCCGGCCGGGAACCTCTGTGGGGGCCTCGGTGGCCGGAGGTTCCGTTGGCGCCTCGGTCGCCGGCGGTTGGGTTGGCTCTGTGGTGGCCGGAAGTGCCGTTGGCGCCTCGGTCGCCGGCGGTTGGGTTGGCTCTGTGGTGGCCGGAGGTTCCGTTGGCGCCTCGGTCGCTAACGGTTGGGTTGGCACCGTTGTGGCCGGCGGTTGGGTTGGCTCCGTGGTGGCCGGAATCTCGGTTGGCTCCTCGGTAACCGGAACGGACGTTTGGACTTCGACAAATACAATCTGGGTTGGCTCTGCGGTGACGACCACCTCTGTCACAGGCGGCGCCGTCGGTTCGACGGGCGGCGCGGTTGGCTCGGTCGGCTCAACGGGCGGGGAAGTCGGCTCAACGGGCGGGGAGGTAGGTTCGAGGAAGGCGCCGATGCCGGGATTGACTGGAGTGATCTCACCGTTCTGCCCGCCGAGGCCATCGTCTTCGTCATTGCTCGATATGCCGATGCGGTCGCTGTTCGGCGGACCACTGGTGCCATCGGAGTCGGCATTGGTCGGTTCGGGAGTCGTGGTTTGGTCGCTGGCCGGCGCCTGGCTGACTTCCCGATCCTCCCGATCGTCAGCAAGGCCAAACCGTTGCTCGATGTTGGCCGGAACCGACAGATCAAAATGGTCCGGCAGTGACAGATCGAAGTGGGCTGGCAGACTGTCTCGACCGAAATAGGCCGCTGTGCCAATCAGCGTCGCGAGGATCAGCGAGCGGAGCCCCCAAACGAGACCACGATTGAACTGGTGGCGCTCTTCGATCACCAGTGGCGGGACGCTCGATTCCCGCGCGTGCCGACGAGGCGCCGGAACTATCTTGTTCCTGCCCCACGATCCGGCCGCCTCGTTTGTTGCAGATGTGTCGGGAAGGTTCAAGGCGGTCCACGCCGAAATCGAAGTGGCGGCGACTCCCCGCCGGGAGGTTGCCGCCGGATCGGATCGACTGGCTGGCGGCACCCCATGCTGCTCTATTGGGGGCCAGGTTCGCGCGGCACGTTGGCTCAAGGCGGCATCATCGAATTCTGGAAGGGGAGGCAGCGCCAGCGGCGCCGCGGCGCCGATCGATCCGCCCCAGCCAGGCGGCGACTCAGCGTGAGTTTCTCCACGTGCTTCGCGAGAGGACACCAGCCGACCGGAAATGGCGCCGACCAGTCTGGCGCTGGCGCCGCGGCCTTCGCGCACGTTCATCATGATCCGGTCAGTTGCGTCCCCTTGTGCCTTCCCGCCTTGGGGTGTGATCGAAATGCGGACACCGTTCCCAGTCAGCAACTTTGGCTCGGGTCGGAGCCACGCGCGAGGAACTTCAAGCGCAACCTCACCGCCGCTAATCAGGGCCAAGCGATTCGACGTCAGCACCAGCATTGCCGGAATGGCGGCTCCCGCCCCGGTGAGCAGGACTTGGCCGTCCCACTGGACACCGTCATCACGCAGCGACTTCCAGGTGGCTGTCGATGGGCGTGACGCTTCAGGCAGCGCGTCGGGCGACGGACTCGGCGGCGTTTGCCTGTTGGTTGAATTGTCGAACGCCATCGTATGGACCTCCGTGCTGGCCGGGATGAGCCGCATCGGGACATGCTTCGCCATGGTTGCCATGGTTGCCATGGTTGAGCGAATCGTTGTCGCAACACCAAGCTGCTTCCAGACGGGATGCATTTTTGATGTTGCGCTCAATCACGACGATTGATGTGCACGAAGTGGATACGTCCACCCGACGCCACCACTGGTGACCGATCATCATGTACGTACACTCTATCACATTTGGAAGTGGAATGGAAACAACGGGCGGTGGCGAACGCGGCTGGTAATGGCCACACACGTCGACCCGTTCGACTGCGCAATGAGCAGGACCCAATTCAGGGCACACGCTCGTGTCGGCCAACTGGTCCCGGCGGGAACGCCATCGCTCTCCACAGAACATCACGGCCGTTCGTGTTGCCGCGCGCTACATCATCAACGGCGGGGCCGGTGGCAATTCGGAGGCCAATAGGGCAAGGTGCAATCCAAGCCGCCCGTTAGAATGGTCGGGGTCGAGCTCAAGCAAAGACCGAATATGCCGCATTCGGTAGGTCAGCGTGTTTCGATGGATTCCCAATCGCTCGGCGGTGGGGCGCTGGGCTCCGCCATGCTCGAGGTACACGCGAAGGGTTTCCCGCAACAACCCACGCCGATCTTCTCGCAACAGCTCGCCGACGATGCTTTCGACGTAGCGATGCAGATCCGCGGCGCCCCACCGATCGTAGAGCAAACGGAACGCACCGAGTTGCACAGTGTCATCGAACCTGATTTCGCGAAGGTCGATGAGGCGCCGCTCTTGCAACCCCACGATGAACCGCACCTGCCGTACCGCTTCGGGCAACTGACGGGCGGACGGCGCCGGCGCGGAGATGGCAATTCTCACCGACGTCTCCTGGGCGGCCGGCGGCTTCAACGTTGCTGTCCTGGCCCTCGTCTCCTGGGCGGTGACGATATGCGCAGATAGACCATCTACGATGCCGGCGTCATGCAGGGCGCCGAGTGTCGCGATTCGCCGCCTGACTTCGGCATCCCGATCACCGGCTACGTGGAGGGTCACTCGAAGTTGAGCGCCGGCCGGCAGTCCGGCACGGATCGCGTGCGCCGCGAGGTGCTCAGGTGAGGTTCCCGCGGATGACCGAAGCAGTGCGTTGAGCGCTTCAATACGAGCCGTCCCGTGCGGCGCCGTTGCATCCGATTGATCGAGTGAGCGCTGAATCCCGTCCCGCAATCTCCTGATCACGAGGCGTCCGAGGGCACGCTGGTTCGGGGCCACGGGGCCGATCCAGAGCAGTCGTTGTCCAAGAAGTTGTTCCGTGATCCACTCGCCGTCGTTCCCACCAGGACGGTCGAGTATCGATGGCCGGGAATTTGCGCGCTCGGTGGTCGAAAACAGGATCGCGCCAATCGGGGTTGTCACCGTGACGCCGAGATTGAGCCGATCGGAAAGCGATTCGATCAATTCCCCGGGCCGCGCATTTCGAGCGGTCTGCTCCGCTATCGTCCGTTCGATTTCGGCTCCGGTGCGGAGCAGGTCGCCCCGACGCGAAGTCAACAAGCGGTTAAGATCGCTTTCGAGTTCGCTGGTTATTCTCGGCGCCCCAAGAATCGGGAGCGGGGCATCACCTGGCGGAATAGCGGGATGATCGATCACCACGCCAGCCACCGGTTGACCAGTGAGTTCGCTGATCAACATGGCGAGCGGCACACCCGATTCGGCGACGATTCGGTGTGGCATCAGGACCAACTCGCCGCCTCGCAGCGTCGGCAGCATCGGCGCCCCAGTGCGCGCGGTCACGACCCACTCGACATCGCGATCGAGCGGGTCTTCATTGGCGGCTGCCGGCCCGAGACTGTGCACTCGCAGGCGGGGCTCCCATGCAATCAGGTCGCGAAGTGTGATTTCGCCGTTGCGAGACGCCATACGGTCCCCATCCCTGTTCCCCGATCGAACTCGACATCTTCATGCTTGTCACCAGCATCAACCACTGCCGTTCCGAGTATTGAAACGGATATTGTGCATTTAGGCCACTCCCGATTCAGGTACGATTCATGGCGTCAAGGCCAATTGTGCAATGCGCCCGGAATTACTGGGCATCGATTGGCAGGGCTCCTGGCAAGGAATGGCCAGGCAACGCGAAATCGAGCTCTCTCAACACGCAGCCCGGTTATGCTGCATTGAACGTATCGCCCTGTTCGCCGTTCGAGACATTGATGCCAATCTCGCCTGCCAGTTCCAGTCGCATCGTCCAGTCGAGAACGCCGTGGCGGTCGGCCGCGGTGCTTGTGGTCGCCAGCCTGATCGGACTGGGATGCTTTCTCTATCCCTTCATCCTCCCGATCGGCGATCAAATAGCGGACGATAACCAGGCTCACGTCAACCTTGCGCCGTTGCTGTTCGCCGCCGTCACCGGTGTTTGCCTGATTGCGATCCTGGTCACGTTGACCGAAGATCCGCGTGTTTCCCGCTCGCGGTCGGTCGCTTTACTCGGCGTGCTGGTGGCGATTGACGCCACGTTGCGACTCGTGCCGAGCATCCTCGGGGCGTCCGCGATCTTTCTGTTGATCATCCTCGTCGGAGTGGTGTTTGGGTCGGCGATGGGGTTCCAAATGGGGGTGCTGACCCTGCTCTTTTCGGCATTGATCACCGGTGGTCTTGGCCCGTGGCTGCCATTCCAAATGCTCGGCGCCGGTTGGGTCGGGTTAACCGCGGGCTGGATACCGAGTCGCGGATCGATGCGGAGGCGGCTATTCGTGATTGCCTCGTTCGGAGCAATCTGGGGGTTCGCGTTCGGGGCGCTAATGAACCTCTGGTTTTGGCCGTTCGCGGCGCCAGGCGTCGGCGCCGAGGCCGGACTCTACTGGTCGCCGGAACTGGGCGTCGCGGAGACGATCGAGCGTTATGTTCGATTTTACGCGGTGACCTCGCTCAGTTTCGACGTGGCCCGCGCCGTCGGGAACGTCATCCTCGTGCTGGTGTTCGGGGGACCGATCCTGCGATTGCTGGAGCGATACAGGGCACGGTTCAGCTGGAAGCCGTGGACGGAACTGGATGCGGCTTAGCTGGCAAGAGGTCGCGTCGCAATGAGCGCCGTCTCGAGGTTGTCAATCCCGCGAAGGTGGGTTCTTGAGTTTTGGAGGTCGAGTCTGATCGACACTCCACCCGACCGGCATCAGCAACATCGATCTATGTTCGCGCGACACGAGTCATGATCCCCACGCCGATCACCGCCGCCAGCAGATGCATCAGCAGCAGGGCGACAATCATGTCGCCGGGAGCGTCGCTAATTGTGAACGGCAAGGCGAGCGAGAGCACGAGAACCACCATCGCAACATACCAAAAGAGCCGCACCGGGCGGTTGCTAAACCGGGAAATCACCGCGAACACGATCCCGGCGACCACCAGCTGAAAGATCGTGGCGAAGATGACGGTTCCAACGCCAATCGGGGCAGGATCGCCGCCGGGGCTTTCCACGAGCACGTCTTCAGGGAACGAACCCGCTGCATCGGCGATGAAAAAGACGACGGCATTGACCGCGGCTGCCGCAAGGGCGCCAACGATCGTGCCGACGGCGATTTTGCTGAGGGCAATGCGCGAAGTGGGTTCGTTCGAGACCGTTGTGTTCGGTGACGTGGCCATGATCGACGCTCCTTGTCGGAAGACCTGCTCGCCGTCAGGCATCCCGGGTCGTGGTTGTGGGGCGATTGGCGATTGCGGGGCATTGTAACGATATTTTCAGCAGAATTGCACTGTCTGATTGGAGAGGTGGAGGAGGTCAATTCGGTTAGGCAGTGACCCGTCTACCTGTCCGGAAACGTCAAGGCTCATCCGGTTACAGGTGGGGTGGTCCCTGGCGGATTCGATCCAGAAGAGATTCGGAAGATTCGTCGTCGTCCCATCGGCTTTCAATCCACCAGGTCGCTCCGGCGTTCGCCAGCGGTTGGAGTCTGGTTCGCGTCTCTTCCCGATCCGATCCCTTCGTGACGCCTTCGACAATGATGTCGAAAAGAGTCGTGGTGATGCGATGTTCGTCCATCCACGCCTTGACATTGGCGACCGCTTCTGGCGAAATGACCTCTTCCGCATTCTGTCCCCTCGACATGTCGACCGCGATGATCCCGTCCCAACGCGCCGAGCGGGCGAGCGACTTCGTGTATGGCCAGGCGCCCACGGTCCATATTGGGATGCGTGGCTGCTGGACCGGCTTCGGCAGGAACTGAAGGTCCGTGGCCTGGTAGTGCGTGCCCACGTAGCTGAAGAGTTCTCCTTGCCAGGCCAGGTCCAGGATGGCGAGGCATTCGTCGAGTTTCTCGGCGCGTACGCGCCGTGCCGGATCGTCAGTGTTAACCCGGGAATATCCTCCATCCCATGACCCACCTAGCCCAACGGGGAGCACAAATCGTCCTTTCGACAGATTGTCGATGGTGAGGGTTTCCCGAGCGACCTTCCAGGGCCTGCGTCGTGCCAGGGAGAACACCATGGAGCCCAGCGTGATTCGCTCCGTGACCATCGCCATCCCACCAAGCACTACCCATGGATCGAAGACATCGCGCTCGCCGACTGCAATGTCGTCCCAGGCGAAAACGCCATCCCATCCACAATGTTCCGCTTCCCTGGCCATATTCACGTAGTCATTTGCCGAACCGTAGGATGTAACGAATCCAAATTTCAATGGCTGATCCCTTCTTCAACCGCTAGACACTTTCAGTTGTTATACCCGCGGCGGTCCCAGGCGGATCCGTTGCAGCAACGTGTCATAGTCGTTCGGCGCTTCCCACCGCGACTCAATCCACCATGTCGCCCCAACATCGGCCAGCGGCTTCAAGGTGGTCACCGCCCACTCCGGATCGTCGCCCGGGGAAACCCCCTCGACGACGAGTTCGAACGGCCCGGCGCCGTCGCGATGGTCCGCGATCCAGGCGCGAATCTCCTCGATCTCGGAGGGCGATGGTTGCCGGAACGGATCCGCCGAAATCGACGGCATGATCCCGTCCCACCTGGCGGCGCGCGCCATCGACTTCGGGCGCAGCCACGAACCCACGACCCAGATCGGTATGCGAGGGCGCTGAACCGGTTTCGGCATGAACCGGATGTCGTCCAACTCATAATGCGTGCCCCGAAAGGTGAACGTCTCGCCCTTCCACGCCAAATCGAGGATTTGGAGCGTCTCGTCGAGGAGTCCGGCGCGTTCCTTGCGGTCAGTGACCTCAGGGTGAACTTTCGAGAAACCACCGTCGTCGACAGCGCCGAGACCGACCGGAACCACCAGCCTCCCGTGCGAGAGGTGATCGACCGTCAAAGCCTGCCTTGCGACTACCCACGGTCGGCGGCGGGAGAGAGGGAAGATCATCGCGCCGAGGATGATCCGCTCAGTCTTGACCGCGACCGCGGCGAGCAACGTCCAGGGGTCCCAAATCTCAACCGCCCCATCGCCGACCGCGATACCATCCCATGTGAAGTACCCGTCCCAGCCTGCCGACTCGATCTCCTGAGCCAGGTTCATGTTCTGGTCGACTGTGGCAAAGGGGACGATAAATCCGAACTTCATGGAGCATCCGTTCGTCAACCAAAGAGGCGTGGTCTCATTTCGTTCGGGACAATTCCTTCCGGAGACGCCATATCAAACGCGCGATCGATCGGTTTGTCAGATGCCACTGGCATTGGGTGGTTCACGCAGCTAGGTGGATGACAGGTCATGTCAAGACGCGTGCTACCGTTGTCTCACCTGCGGAAACCCTCTCGGCCACAGCAAACACCGTGCCGCGGCTGCTCGTGTGCCGACCAAGATCGGAACCTGTCCATTCGGATCTGTACAGAACGATGCGTAGTTGTACACTTATGAACATATATGTCGCAGCCGTTCAGCGCAGGAGCCCACTATGGCCCTTCCCAAGACACCAGTTATCGAGACAACGAACGTCTCCAAGGCGCGCAAGCAGTTCAGCGAGCTTCTCAATCGTGTCCATCGGGACGAAGAGCTGATTGTCATCGAGAAGAGCGAGATTCCGGTGGCGGGCATTGTCCCGATGTCCGTTGTTCAGGCGGCACGGGAGAAGGAGTCGCGTCGCCAGGAGTTTCTCAAGGCGCTCAGCAATATTCAGTCCGGGTCAATTGCCGTAACTGAGGAAGAGGCCGAGCGCGAGATCGAAAAGGCTTTGGCGGAAATCAAGCAGGAGAGGCTTCTGGCGCGTCGCATCGTGGACTTGTACGATCGCGTACATGCTTGTAGGCGAGCAAATTCCTGACGAAAGTTGGAGGACACCATGACGCTATCCAGAATACCAGTCATTGAGACGCTGAACGTCTCGGAGGCAAGGAAGCAGTTCAGCGAGCTTCTCAATCGTGTTCATCGAGACGAGGAACTGATCGTCATCGAAAAGAGCGGGATTCCCGTGGCGGGCATTGTCCCGATGTCCGTTGTTCGGTTTGCACGGGAGAAGGAGGCGCATCGCCAGAATTTTCTCCAGGCCCTCGACAATATTCAGTCAGGGTTTGCCGGCGTCTCCGAAGAAGAAGCCGAGCGCGAGGTCGAGAAGGCGTTGGCGGAAATCAGGCAGGAGCGGCTTCTGGCGCGCCGCATCGTGACGACGATCAATCGCGTCCAGCCTGACGCCTTCGAGGCGTCGGACGACGACCTGGAAGGCGTCGTCGCACGCATCCTGGGTGAGGAAACGCGGCGACGAGCGCTTGCCACGGCACAAACCGGAACATGACAAAGCGAGTCGTGTTCGATGTAAACATCCTCGTGTCCGCCATTCTCGCTCCTGACGGGACGCCGGCGAGAGCGCTGCGTTTGGCGGCGGAACAAAAGTGGGAGATTGCCCGGTCTCCGCACATCGTCACAAAACTGCTTGACGTGGTCTGGAGACCGCACATCGCCGGACGTTTCGAACCGAACGTACTCAACGCCTATCTTGGTGAGTTCCAGCGGATATCGACAAGCTTCGTGCCCGATCCCACGGTCACCGGCATTGCGGATGACGAGGAAGACGACCGCGTTCTCGGGACCGCCGTCGCCGCCAGGGCCGACCTCATCGTGACCGGCGACAAGCGATTGCTGGCGTTGCGCGCCTGACGGGGCATCCCGATCGTTTCGGCGCGGCAGTTCCTGGTTGTCGTCGAGGGCTGACCGCAAACCGCCCCCATCCACGGCGCCGTGGATGGGGGCGGAATCGCGTCGTTCGGCCGGTTACCCACCCTGCTCGGATGGGATGACTTCGTAGATGAACAGTTCAAGGCGGCGCTTGTCTCGGCCAAGCAGTATTTCGTCGTCACCCTCTACCGTAATGGCGAAGATCGTGACGAAGCCGTTGGTCGTCGTCCCGACCGGCATGTAGACATTGACCAACAGGTACCGTTGACCTTCCACGGTCAGATCCGGGTTCAATCCGGCCGGCTCGGCGGCAGCAATCATCTCGTCCGATGCCTGATCGTTCTCGCCGGCAACCCGATACTCGCCGATCGCGTCCCCAACCACGGTACTGGAGACATTGACCGCGTAGAACATTTCCGGCGATGCCTCGTCTGGGTTCCCGGTGAAGAGGATGACCGTGGTGCTGGAGTAGAGCGACCGTTGCCAGGTCTGGGACAGCCGGTAATCTCGCTCGCCGTCGCTGATGACCTCGGCCCGACCGGTGATCTCGAACTCAACACCGAACGTGACGGCCGCTTCAAAGCGGTAAACCGATTCACTCGCCGGTCCCGAGCCAGAGTAGCGCAAGATCAGCACTTCGGACTGATCCACGCCTTCGATGCTCAAGACTTCAAACGCGCTTACGCACCCGATCAGGGTGAGTTCGCCGGAGGCATCTGGCGCCTCGGTTCCAACGAATGCATAGGCGATGCCGCCGAGCTGGATCCGGTTCGGAAGGCGCGATGGGAGTCCCTGGGCGTTGATCTCCCCGGGGTCGCCAGTGCAGGTCGCCGCCGCTTCAGCGGTAACCGCGGGCGGCGGCGGCGCTTCCGGGGCTTGCGTTGGCACAAATGCCGGCGGCTGGAGTTGTGCGGTCGGTGGAGGCGCCTGCTGCGCGGATGATGCCACCAACGACGCTTCGACATACTGCCCTACAATCTGGCCGTCTGTAGTAGCAGCGTAGTAGCGAGACGGCAGCCCCTGCACATCCTGGTCGACGTAAATCGTCAGCTCGATATCCTGGACGACAATGACCTCAACCTCGACAAGGGTCTGGATGTCTATGTCGACGTTGACTTCGTTGAAGATGTAGGTCGTGTTCTGGACTTCTATGTTGGCGGGCAGTTCGGCAGGTGGCGTTGGGACCGTGGCGGCGAGCGGCACGTAGCGCCCGACCACCTCGCCGCCTTCGGCCACGCAATACAGCTCGAGGGCGACTCCGTCGACGTCCTGCCGGGCGTAAACGGTTAGGTCGACGTCGTTGACCGTCACTACTTCAACCTGCACCAGCGTTTGAATGTCGATATCCACGGCCACCTGGTTAAAGATGTAGGTGGTGTTCTGGACCTCGACCTGGGTGGGAAGTCCGGCCTCTTCAGCCGATTCAATGTCCACGGCCGCGTCAGCGGGAGCTTCTGTCGCCTCCGCCGGGGCTTCCGTGGCGTCTTCGGCTGGAACCTCGGTTGCTTCCTCGGTGGACGCTTCGGCCGGGGCCTCGGTTGCTTCCTCGGTGGACGCTTCGGCCGGAGCCTCGGTTGCTGCTACTTCAGTGGGAACTTCGGTCGGGGCCGCGGTGGGTTCTTCGGTGGGAACCTCGGTCGGGACCGCCGTGGGTTCTTCGGTGGGAACTTCGGTCGGGACCGCCGTGGGTTCTTCGGTGGGAACCTCGGTCGGGACCACCGTGGGTTCTTCGGTGGGAACCTCGGTCGGAACCACCGTTGGTTCTTCGGTGGGAACCTCGGTCGGAACCACCGTTGGTTCTTCGGTCGGGACTGCCGTGGGGGCGGCGATGGGGATTTCAGTAGGGTCTTCGGCAGTAATGTCAAACGGCGATTCGGGAGTGGAGTCCACCGGCTCGGCCGGGGCGTCGCCGCCGAACTCGAAAAGTGCCCCGCCAGCCAGGACATAGCGGCTCCCGGAGGCATCGTCCTGAAGCGCCAAGACCGGATACGGTCCAGTGCAGCCGACCTTGGTCAATCCGGAAAGATCGACCTCGGCGCTCACGTCCGCCACGAACTCGAAGCGAGTCCCATTGAAGGCCAGCGATTCCGCCAGCGACCCGGGACGGCCATCAGTGGCGGCGATCACGAATCGCAGCAACCCATTGGGATCGGCGACGAACAGTTCGGGGAATGGTGGGGCCGCGCCGGCGTCGGCATACAGTTGGTTCTCGCCGCTGACGCCGACCGATTGCAGCGAGTCTTCCGTGAGGTCGGTTTCGAGACCGGCGAAGATGTAAACCGCGTTGTCGGCGCTCAGTTGCCCGATTTCGGCCACTTCCGCGGGACACGAGACCTCTGGGCTGCCGAGTCGCTCTGGCAAGTAGCGAGCAAGTTCCCCTGTGCCCTGGCTGGTGGATGCGACGTAGAGACTGTCGAAGGGGCCCTCTCCGGACATCGCGTAAACGGCCAGGTCCTCGTTCTCGGCGATCAGGGCGAGACCGTCCGTCGCCAATGGCACAATCCGGTCAAAAAGATATCGCTCGTCGCCGACCGTGATTTCACGCGGGAGACCCTCCGGTTGGCCGCCGTCGCCCAAGTCATCGCTCGATGCGACATCGAGCGATCCATCAGGGACTTGCTCCGCTGGTTCTTCCGGGGTCGACAGGTCTTCAATCGGCTGGATGATCGGTGGCGTTGCCACCTCGGACTGCGCCATGGCGTTGCTGCTGTCGGAGTCAAGACGCGGCGCGGCGGACCCATGGTTGACCGGCGCAAAAACGCCGACAATGAGACTGGCAAGCACGACGAGCGCAACGACTGGGTTGAACGACCGTGAAAGCATGGTTGTGTCCCTTCTTCTGCCACACAACTACCGGCGCCCGGCGTGCCGCAACGTTGCCTGATTGTAAAGGACGAGGAGGGCGACGGTTCGTGTCATTGGTTGTCTACGGGCTATACGACAGCCCTTGGCGGTTTGACTGGTATCCTACATATCCTACACTGGGCAATAGACATCGTGGCAACAGAGCTAGCTCTATCCGCGAGATCAGCCAGTTCCACCACTTCGCTGCACCGAGGAGGAGATTGATGCGAACATCCACACCCGCTCAGGAATGGGTCACGCGAACAATCGTCATTGGACTCTTGCTTTCGCTTGTCGCGTCCGGCCTCGGATTCATGGTTCCGCGCCGCGCCGCGGCTCAGGAAGAATCTGGCGCCCAGGTCAACGTCGAACTGATCCTCGATTCATCTGGATCGATGGCCGACGTCACGAACACCGGTGAGCCGCGTATCGATGCCGCCAAACGGGTCCTGAACGATGTTGTCGACGCCATTCCTGAAGATCGGCCGGAGATCAATGTTGGATTCCGCGTCTTCGGGCACCTGGGCAACAACGAAGAATCCGGCAGGGCTGAGAGTTGCCAATCATCTGATTTGACCGTGCCGATCGATGGGGTGAACAAGGACGCGCTTCGAGCCCAGGTCGCCGATTACGCGCCCGTTGGCTGGACCCCGATCGGCCTTTCGCTTGAACGGGCCGGGGGCGATTTCCCGGCCGCCTCTGAGGAGGTTGTGAATGCGATCATTCTCGTCACCGATGGCCTCGAAACTTGCGACAGCGATCCTTGCGCCGTGGCCACGGCACTGAAGGGAAGCGAAGCCGCAGTCACCGTATACGTGGTCGGTCTCGGGCTCGACGAAGAAGAACTCAGGATCACCAGCTGCATCGCCGAGAACACCGGCGGCCAGATCGTCGGCGCCCAGAACGCGGAAGAGCTTTCCGCCGCGCTCTTCTCCTTCCTCGAAGAACTCCAGGTTGTGATCTCCACCGGAATCCTCGAAATCGAATCGATCGGCGGTCTGTATCCGCTCGCGAACGTTGCATGCGAGGGCGGAGGCGCGACCGACAGCAATCCCGAGGGCGGGGAGGAATTCACCTACACGTTCACTGCAGATACGAACCAAGTCGAACTACCGACAGGCGTCTGCGATGTTGAGTGGGCCAATCCGAGCGGTGAAGTAACCGCGATCCGGGTCAACATCGAATCTGACCGCACCACGTTCGTCCGTGGTTCGTTGGTGAAGTTCCCGAACGGGGCGGGCGAGATTTACGTGCTCAAAGCCCAGGATGGGACGGTGATCTGGCAGGACCAGATTGAACAGGGCGACTGGGTTTGGGTCTTGCCAGGCATATACACTTGCGACCTGCTCGAACTCGTCGGCGACCCGATCCTTATTTCGTTTACTGTGCAGACGTTGCCGGGCTCGGCGACCCAAGTGGAGATCTTCACCGCGCCGTAAAGCGGGTGAGCACCGTCGATTCGGACGGGCGGACCTGTGTGTCCGCCCGATCCGCCAATGTACGGCTGTCGAGATCGTGACGGCCCCACTCCCTTGAGACCGCTGTCGCCACGCAAGAACATGAGCGGGCACGGAAGTCCCCTGCCCTGCGGGGCGAGATTCGTCCACTCCCTGACGTTCGCCGCGAGATGATATCCAGACCGGCTCCGGCCGGCAATCGATCCTGGAGGTTGTCGACCGCGCCCTTTGCGGCCAACCACTCGATCGGCGTCGCGAACACAACCCGCTCCGGCCGGCCCAAGGGTGGCGACGGTCACTTCAGATGCGCTTGTGGCGCTCACACGCAGGAGTTCAGTGATCGATCGCGATCACGCCAACCAGGGCGGTCAGACCCACCCGGCTGCGCTGGGCGCAGGCTCCAGATCCGTAACCATACGCTCGTCAGCTGATGTGAGACGGGCGAGCGCCATGGGTCGAAAGCACTACATGCTGCGCGCTATTCCACAACCTCGTCGCCGGCGGGTTCAATGAACCAATGGTCCCAAAGGTCCTGGAGCTCCACGTCCGAACTCTGCTCGAACGCGGTGAGCAGGTCATCCGGCTCGGCAACATCGAACATGAAGTCCTCGACATATGCCCGCAACGCCCCGAAGAACGCCTCGTCGCCGATTTCCAATCGAATCGCCTCGAACCCCAGCGGCGCCTTGATGTAGGCCGCGAACACATAGTCGCGGCCAGTCTCGAATTCGTCGGTCGGCTGGTCGACGACGACGTCGCCGTCGTTGCCGACGATGCGTTCGAAAGGCGCCCGGAGGTAGGCCTCGACCACCTCCCCGGCAGGGCCTTCGCCATACGCCTGCTGGAAATAGACCTCCGCCGCCAGGTAATTGGTGATTCCCTCGTCGATGTAAGCGTGGGTGTACTGGTTGTTGCCAACCAGCGCGTAAAACCATTGGTGGATGACTTCATGGGCAACGGTCAAATCGAGGTCGTTGGGCGTCGAGAGGTCAGTACTACTGGTGTAATAGTTAAGCCCGATATACATGAGTTGCGGAAACTCGCTACCCGCGGCGCCATGCATGTCGACCGGCGCGAGGTCCATCTCCAGATAAGGGTAGGGAGAGAGCGTCTCGCCGAAAATCTCGACCGATTGGGCGCCATATTGGGCGACGGCCTCGCCTACTTCATCCTGACCGGGATTGAACCACGAGTTGATCGTGATGCCGTCGATCTCCGCGGTGATTACCTCAAAATCCTCATCGGCAACAATTGTGAAATCGCGGACCGGTCCAGAGACGAAGCGCCGTGCGATCATGCCTGCGCCGGTTTCGACCGTGTCACCAAATTGAACGCCTGTAGTGGCGAGTCGCCAATCCGGTCCAGACTCCACAGTTACGTCGTAAAGCGCCGTGTCGGTGAAAATTGGATCGCCGTTGCGGCTGGGATGATCGAGATGCCAGCCAGTGTCCGAGTCTCGCCCGGCCAGCACTGGGCGCCAATGGGCCAAGGCCCAGGTATCGGATTGCGAACTGTACCCAAAAATACCGTAGTGGGAGACTGAATCGATCGGCAGATATGACACGAAACCCATCGCGACCACGGCCTCATCGCCGACGCCAAGCGGTTCTTCGAACAGCACCTCCAGCACCGAATCGCTCTCCGAGAGCGCAACCTCGACTTCGGCGCCATCGACAGTCACGTCGTTGACGATCTGGGCATCATGATCCGCGTCCGGGCCATTCGCAAACAGTCGGAATGGCAGTGTTTCGAGTGCTTCGCCGGTGGTGTTGACATAGGTTAGCGTCATCTGCCCAGTCAGCGAGGGCGCGTCGCCACTTTCGGCTGGAGGCTCCAGCGTGACCGCAATCTCGTAAATCGGCAGGTCTGGAGGCATTGCGGCGCGCACCGACTCGCGCAATTCGGGCTGAACTGCCGCCATCACCCAATCCTCGGCGTAGCGACTAGCCTGAGCGGCGCTCGCCACCGGAGTGACGCCGTGCCCGGCTGGAGAGGAGCCGTCCTGGGCCACTACAGATGTGACGAGCAAGGCGAATGCCCCGATCAATGCCGCGACGATAATCAAGCGTAGCGAACGCGGCCGTGGGACGGGACGAGTGGCCAGTGTCGAAGACATCGAAACTCCCATACGTAAGGTTGATCCTTAAACTACGGTCTAGCCAGATGCCGGATAATCATCGAATCATGAGTCCGAATCCGGAAACACGGCAAGCGTTGTCTGGGCATTGTACGTGGGGAGAGGGCATGATCGGCGAATCAACATCGACGTCCGAGGTCACTTTGGTGCTCACCGAGGGCGATCGGGATCGTATTGTGAAACATCTCCGGTCAGCGCTCCCAAACGAGGGGGTCGGGTTGTTGGCTGTCGAGTGGATAATGCGCGAAGGCGAACACATTGCCGAATCCCGCCAATTTTATCCAGGCGCCAACTTCCGGGCCTCTCCTGACCGATTCGAACTGGACCCACGTGAACTGATCGCCGCATTGCGCGATGTCGACCTCAATGGCTGGTCGCTCGGGGCGATCGTCCATTCGCACCCGCTCGGCGCAGCGAGGCCATCACAGACCGATCTCGACGAGGCCTTCTACCCCGAATCGCTGATGCTGATCGCCTCATTCACGAACGACCCGCCCGACCTTCAGGCGTGGCGATTGGAACAAATTGGTGATGAGTTCGTTCCGGTGAGTGTGCGGATATTGGTTTAGGAATCTTGCGATTCAGCGCCGATGAATTGCAGACGACCGTCGATTTCGGGAATACTGCTCGCCAGCACGCCTGGCCCGATAATGTATTTGGCGAATGGATTGCCCGGCAAGTGCAGTCTGCGATAATGCAACCACTGACATGAATGGTCGATTAGACGGTTGGACCTCCAACAACTTCTCGACGCTGGAAGCTGACGAGGCGTTGCGACGTTGATCGATGACGTTATTCGGCACGACGAACTGGATGCATATGTTCACGCACGCCCAGACGGCGATGATCGCCCCCCGTCTCGCCCCGCACCACGAAGGCGGGGGTGCGGGAACCAGCGACCATTCTGTGGAAGCGATCACTCCCGATCCCGATCATGCTCCGGACGAACAACATGCGATCACCGTCGATGACTCCGGGCGGGCGGTCGATGCCGTGATTGCGGCCCTGGCGTCGGCCCCCATCGATATCGAGCGTTTTATCGAGGGCAAGAGCGGTGCGGAACTCACTCGTCCCGCCCAGGATGGGGGCTGGGGCATGGTTGAAATCCTGCCGCATCTCAGGGACTGGGAAGAAATTATCGGGAGTCGCGTGGCGCTGATCCTCGCCGAGGATTCGCCATCACTTGAGGAACACGACGATTCGCTTTGGACCATCGAACATGGATACCGGGACCAGGATCCGCGGGTGGCGTTCAAGGAATTTGCCGAGCTCCGCGCCGCACTTGTAGAACGTCTCGGCAGACTTGCGCCAGGTGACTGGAATCGCAACGGAATCCTTCCCAAGCGTGGCCGGGTCACCCTGCATTGGCTTATGAACAATGTGTGCAACCACGATGCCAAGCACGTCGTGCAGGCAAAGGACGTTCTCGCCTAGAATGACCGTACGAGGGCACCATTGCGAATTGAAACCTGTCACGCATCGCGTGGAGCAAGGAAAAGGGCAGTCAGAATGAGGAGCGCGACAAGGTTTGTCGACGTCAATGCGCCGGTAAGCGACGAGTTGCGCCGCCAAATACACATGTCGAACAACAATGCCCTGATCATTCGGCTGCATTTCACGATCAATCACCTATCGCGTTGGCTCACGCCGATTCACGATCCAAACCGGTTGGAGCGTGCCCTCCACCGGGGCGAACCAACCGCCAAGGAACTTGTGATCGAAATGCGAGATGAGGAAGCGCGAGTCTTTCCCAAGTTGCACCTGATTGCGACCCAAACCCATCCAAATCTCGACAACCTACCTATGTGGGAGCAGGATCCCGCAACTACCGCGAGTGATAATTCGATGGCGACGATCGTGCTGATGGCACAGTTCCGACGGTTGCGCCAGGGAACCTGTTCGCTCCTGCGCAGCCTCCCGGACGACGCCTGGTCACTCAAGGGTTCGAGCCGGCGGGGAATCAACATCTCCGTTCGTGAACTCGCCGAGCATCTTGCCCTGCACGACTATTGCTATCTCAGCGCGCTTGATGAAACCCTCGATCAGGTTGGGGCGCGGGAAGGGCTAGCAGAGATTCAGAAGACGCATCTTGACGAATTGCTGAAACTCGTGCCGGATACACTTCATCTCTAACGTGTACGAACGACGATGCCCGGGCTGCCCTAACCACGAGCCTACCCGTGGGGGCCACCACTGTTGAACGGATGTTGACTGCATGAGTTCCCTTTCGTCCACCGATCCCTCCGGCAAGGCACCGGAGCAGAAGCGAAGTGCCTCCGGGCTCAATCCCACGGAAGTTGTCGAGGCCCTTGGGCGCGAGTTCTTCCTCGCGATTGATGCCCGCGACCCACGTCGACTTCGCCACACGCTCGCCGCCAATGCGACGTTTCGCGCCCACCCGCATTCCGCGCCGATCCGGCCGGCCGATGAGATCGTCGCCTATTTCGGAACAGTGGTCTCCTCGTACCCAAACGCCCACTGGGACGTGACGGACGTGATAGCGGGACCGGATCGGGGGGCAGTGCAGTATGTGATTCGCGAGTATTCGGCTCGCCAGAATCGCGAGCTGATTAGCGAGCAGGTGGTGATGATTCGGGTCACGGGTGGCAAGATCGTGAGCATCGTCGGGTATTACGACACGGTCGAGTTTCAGCGCGTGTTTTGGGACGGCGCCAGCTGACCAAATTGTGGCATCTCGAAGGGACGTCTCCCAGACAGGGCGATCACCTCCAAACACGCCGTTCCACACTGGGAATTGTGAAATACTATGCAAATATAGGTACACTTGTGAAAATGCGCACGACCGTCGACCGTGCCGGCAACGGCCGTACGTCGAGAGATGCAGGGCCCTGAATGTGAATGGCAGACGGTCGACCGCACACAGCATGTCCCGTCACTCTCGTCCCACCTCCGTCGCCGAATCAATCGAATTTCAGGCAACGTTGCGCCACATCGCCACAGCTTTGCCGAATCACGGCGCCGCCGCGAGCCAATAAGGGTAGACATGACATCCCGCGAACCAGGCCAGACCAGGTCCCGAGGCGAAATATCGCGGGATCAGCAATCCACACCGGGCAACAACGGCGCCTCCCAAGCATTCTCACGGAACGGGGCACCTTCACGCATGGGAGGAGTTCTCCTCGAACCAACCCCGGCATCCGCGCTGTTCGACAGCAATGCCCAGCACCAGATTCCGGATATCGTGATTCGGCGGCTCCCAATTTACGTACGCACCTTGCGTGCATTGACCGATGCCGATATTCGATCAGTGTCGTCGGAGGAACTGGCGGAGGTGATCGGCGTCACCGCTGCCCAGATTCGCCGTGACCTCTCATATTTCGGCAAGTTCGGGAAACAGGGTAAGGGTTACGATACTCATTTCCTGGCGCAGACGATTTCTCACATCCTGCGTCTCGATCGACAGTGGCCGGTTGCGCTCGTCGGTCTCGGCAACCTCGGACGCGCGATCGCTAACTATCGCGGGTTCACGCCGTCGTCGTTCTCGATTGTCGCGATTTTCGATCGCAGTTCTCGAAACGTGGGCAACGTCGTGAACGGGTTGGAAATCCTCAACGATGACTACCTGACCAACACGATCATCCGCGAGCGAATCAAGATCGGGATCATTGCGACACCAAAAACCTACGCTCAGGACATTGCGGACCGGATGATTGCCGGTGGAGTCGAGGCGATCCTCAATTATGCGCCAACGATCCTGAGGGTGCCGGAGCGAGTCACCGTCCGCGAAATCGACCCGGTCGGCGCCCTCCAGAGCATGACGTACTACATCTCCGAACGCGGCGGCGCCCCCACCTAATCGCATGCCACGGAACCCAATGGCGTCTCAAGTGGGGGGGAAACCATGATCGCCGTGATCTTCGAGGTTTGGCCGGCAGAAGGTCAGCGCGACACCCATCTCGACATCGCCGCCGGGTTGCGGCCACTGCTCGACGAGATCGACCGGTTCGAGAGCCTAAACGAGCCGGGCAAGATGTTGTCGCTATCGTTCTGGCGGAACGAGAACGCTGTACAGAAATGGCGTGCTCTGGATGAACACCGGGGAGCGCAGCGTGTCGGCAGAGGCCACGTCTTTCGCGACTACCGTCTGCGGATCGCTGGCGTTGTGCGCGATTACGGCTTGAACGAACGGGATGAAGCGCCCGCTGACAGTCGGGTTGTGAACGACGCGATACGAACAATAGGCTCGCCTTGACGCCGCTCCTTCACTCGCCGATGATGATTTCCTTGACGGGCCACAGTCCCCAACTGAACGGAGAGATGTCATGTCAGAAACCATCACCGCACGTGGCGTGATTGCGCGATGCCCCGGCGAGCCTGGGGTGATCGAAGAATTCACGATTGACGCGCCAGAGGCCGGTGAGGCGCTGGTCCGAATTCTCGCCAGCGGTGTCTGCCACACTGACCTCTCGGCCAAGAATGGGGTATTCGGCACATCGGGATTTCCGTTCCTGCTCGGTCACGAGGGCAGCGGGATCGTCGAGCGCGTTGGCGACGGCGTCACCAATGTCAAGCCTGGAGACTATGTGATCCTTGCCTGGCGGGCGCCGTGCGGCGCCTGCCGGTTCTGCGAACGGGGCCAGCCACACCTCTGCGCCGCAAGCCTGAACGCCCATCAAGGGATGCGGACGAGCGACGGCGAGACCCTGACCCCCATCCTGGGAATTGGCACATTCTGCACTCACACCCTGGTTCATGCCCGGCAATGCATCCCGATCGACGAGGGCTTGCCGCCAGAGCAGATGAGCCTGATCGGCTGCGGCGTGATGACCGGCGTCGGGGCCGCGCTCTACACCGCGAAAGTGCAGCCGAGTCAATCTGTTGCCGTGATTGGCTGCGGCGGGGTTGGGGACTCGGTGATCATGGGTGCCCGGCTCGCCGGGGCGACGACAATCATCGCAGTCGATGTCGATCCACGAAAACTCGAATGGGCGGAGGAGTTTGGCGCCACGCACACGGTGAACGCCAGGGATGGCGACACCGTCGCGAAGATCAAGGAGATCACCGGTGGTTATGGTGTCAATGCCTCCTTCGAGGCAGTAGGCAGGGCGGAGACGATCGAGACCGCAATCATGTGCCGCGATCTCGCCGGAACGTGCGTCGTGATCGGGGTTGCCGATCAGCAGGCAACACTGGATTTGCCGATCGCGAAATTCTTCGACATAGGAGGCAGCCTGCGGGTTTCCTGGTACGGCGATTGTTTGCCGACGCGGGACTTTCCGTTGCTGGCCGATTGGTATGCTCAAGGCCAGCTCGACCTCGATCGAATCGTGACCCGCGTCATATCTTTGGAAGAGAGCGAAGAGGCATTCCACGCCATGGAGCGCGGCGAAACCCTTCGTAGCGTGATCCGGTTTGAGGGGTAATGCGGAATCTGGATGATTGGTGGTGGAATAGGCGTTTCGGTTGACGCAGGGATCAGGTGGATCTCGGATGAAACGTGTGCTGCTCACGGGCATGTCGGGAACCGGCAAGTCAACTGTGATCGAGTATTTGGCCGCTCGCGGCTACAAGGCCATCGATACGGACTATGGCGGGTTGTCGGAACTTGTCAGCGTCCCCGACGACGAACTCACCGGCCTCGATCCCGGCCAGGACTGGGTCTGGCGGGAAGACCGGATCCAGGATCTCCTGTCCACCGACGATGTGGAAGTGCTGTTCATCAGCGGCTGTTCCCCGAACCAGGGGAGGTTTTACCCGCAATTCGACCATGTCGTGCTTCTGACTGCGCCCGCCGGGGTGATTGTGGAGCGATTGGCCAGCAGGACGAACAATCCGTACGGGAAACGTCCCGAGGAAGTGGCGCGCACATTGCAACTTCAGCAAGACATCGAACCACTGTTACGGGCCGGCGCCGGGCTTGAAGTCGATACCAGCGTTCCGCTCGACCAGGTGGTGGCGAAAGTGCTGCGGCACATCGACAAAGCCGGCTAATCGGCTCCGGCGAGCGCACGATTCATGTCGCGCCGCACGTCGGATTGTTGCTGGCTGGGTGGGCGCGGGAAGGGCCATGAGCTCGACCAGGGCATCGAGGAAGGAAGGGGAGGAGTTGACCATCGGCTCACCGCACCAGCTTGAAGTGCTCGACTTTCGGCGGCGGGTCATAGAAGTGGTGAAGGAGGCGCGACCATTCCCCGTAGTGAATCGACTGCCGGAAGCCAACGGTGTGGTCCTCCAGCGTTTGCCACTCCACCAACAGGAGGTAACGCGACGGATTCTCGATGCATCGCTGCAATCGATGTGAAATATACCCATCGATTTGAGCGATGATCCCAGACGCGCGCGCAAACGCCGTCTCGAATTCGTGCTCCTGGCCTGGTCGCACATCGAGTGCCGCGACTTCGAGAATCATGGACGGGTCACTCCCATTCAATCGTGGCGGGCGGCTTGGACGTGATGTCGTAGACGATGCGAGTGATGCCGTGAACTTCGTTGACGATCCGATTGCTGATCCGCGCCAGAACATCGTAGGGGAGGCGCGCCCAGTCGGCCGTCATTGCATCCTGGCTGGTGATCGCGCGGATCGCGCAAACGCGGCCATAGGTGCGGTAATCGCCCATCACGCCAGTTGAGCGAACGGGCAGCAGCACCGCAAAGTATTGCCAGACATCTGCCGCCAGACCTGCCGCCTCGACTTCTTCGCGGACAATCGCGTCAGCCCCGCGCAGCAACTCCAGGTCGTCGTCGGTCATCGACCCGATCAGGCGCACCGCCAGGCCCGGACCCGGGAAGGGCTGACGCTCAACGATTTCGTCAGGGAGACCGAGCACCCGGCCGACCTTGCGAACTTCGTCCTTGAACAGGAACTTGAGAGGCTCGATCAGCGAAAATCGCATGTCGTCCGGGAGGCCGCCGACGTTGTGGTGCGTCTTGATCTTGACGGCGGCCCCGGTATCCTTGGTGGTGCTTTCAATCACGTCGGGATAAAGCGTGCCCTGGGCCAGAAAATCGAACGGCCCGGCCCGCTCGGCTTCGCGCTCGAAGACGCGGATGAATTGTTCGCCGATCACCTTGCGCTTCAGTTCCGGATCTTCGACGCCAGAGAGCATCTCCAGGAACCGGTCGCCGGCATCGACGTAGACGAGCGGCATCCCGAAGTGTCGGGCGAACACGTCCCGCACCAACTCGGCTTCGCCTTCACGAAGCAGCCCGTTGTTGACAAACACCGGTGTCAACTGATCGCCGATCGCTCTATGGATCAGCGCGGCCGCGACCGATGAATCCACGCCGCCACTGAGACCGAGAAGAACCCTGCCCCCGCCCACCTGGTCGCGAATCTGCCGAACCGCGGCATCGATAAACGATTCAGACGACCATGTTGGGGCGCAGCCGGCGATCCTGGTCAGGAAGTTGCGGAGGATGTCGCCGCCATACTCGGTGTGGTTAACCTCGGGATGGAATTGAATGCCGACGATGCGGCCCCGCTCCATCGCCGCCACCGGAGAGTTCGGGGAGGTCGCGATTACCTGGAAGCCTTCGGGCGGGGCGGAAACACGATCGCCGTGGGACATCCAGACGTTGATCTGGTCGGGGGTGTCTTCGAAGAGCGTGGCATCGCCTGGTGCACGCTCAATCGTGATCGAGGCTGGACCATACTCCTTGCGATCTCCCGGTTCGACCGTGCCGCCAAGCGCCTGGGCGAGTAGTTGCATTCCGTAGCAAATGCCAAGCACCGGCAGGTCTCGAATCAGCACCCAGTCCGGAAGTTGCGGCGCGCCCTCGGCATAGACGCTGTTCGGACCGCCCGAGAGGATCACGCCCTTTGGCCGCAGGCCGGAAACATCGTTCCAGGTCGCGTCGTGGTGCAGCATCTCGCAATAGACACCGCACTCCCGCACGCGACGTGTGATGAGTTGGCTGTACTGAGAGCCGAAATCCAGCACCACCACCGCATCGGTCGAAGCACTTCCATGCTCAACCTGGTCAACGTCAGCCGGGGGAGTCATCGTCTGATGGGCGGTCAAGCGGGTCGTCTCCGTCGGTGGCGCAAAACGGGAGCGAACGGGCCGGTAGCGCGCGGCCTCGATCGTCTGAGTTTACTCGACGATCTGGTCATCGGCAGTCCCGCTCGATTCCTCGTCAGCGTCGAGGATACTGGTCTCGCCGAGGTAAACGTAGGACTGGTCAAAACTCCAGTCGCCGATCGTTTCGATCTCAACCTCAAGGCGAGGATGCAGGGGGTCGATCTGCTTGACGAGGTGCAGGTCGACGACGTGGCGATCATCGAATCCGAGGCAATCGCCGAGGGCATCGAGGGTAATCTTGAGGCCGCCATCGAGGTCGCGGCGCATGGGAGAGGTGAAGTAGAAGGTGCAATAGACGCCGAGCAACGAACTTTGGAGCGATTTCTCGACGGTGGGTTCAATGTCGCCATGAGTGCGCAATCGTTCAATGACGACGGTGACATCCTTGCGAAAGGCGCGCGCGGATTTGCTCAAGACGCGGCGGTTGCCGACCGTGACGTACTGGTTGTTCACTCCAGGCGGTAACGGGAGCAGGAGCGAAAGTGTGGTTTCCTGTGACACCGGATCTTTTCCATTCCCGAAAGAGCGATCTTGCACGGGAAGGCGCCGCGCCATGCATTCCCGTCCCACGCCCGCATGCCGGGCGTCGCGCGAACCCATCCCTTCGACTGCGTGCGGGACGGGTTGCCCTACACCTTTCCTACCATGATCGGTTCGATCTCACGAAGCATCGTCCAGACGTTGCAATCCTGGTTCGCGAGGAGCACGGTGGTGATGTCTGTGGCGGAATAGTGTACAAGCATGCTTGCCACTCCGGCGTTGATGCCGTCCTTGCGGATATTCAGGATCCGTCCGTTGGCATCCAGCTCGAACTCGAAAGCGAACCCGATCATGCTGCATCCCTCTTCGTTTTCCTTCTCCATCACATGCGGGCTGAGCAATTGCCTGGTGGCTTCCTCGCCCATCAGCGAACCGCCCCGGGTTGCCCGGAAGAACCGGTCGAGATCGAGCGCGGTGACGGTTGCTCCGCCATCCGGAGAACCGATCGGCGGGTACGAGTAGATGTTCTTGCGCCACTCGACCCTTCCGTCAACGTGCTCGACACGCTTGTAGTGCTCGGCAAGGTCCGCACAGACGCCGTCCATCGCACAAAAATTGGCGCCGATCATGCCCGCTCGCTCGAAAATATGAGTCGTTACGTAGTCGCGATAAGCCACCCCTGTTGCCTTCTCGATCACCAGGCCGAGCAGCACGAAGGCGACGTTGTTGTACCGAACGCCCTGCCCAGGCGGGAACATCGGCTCCTTGTCGACGAACTGGGGCAGGAAGTCCCGCGTCTCGCGGATCGAGTAATTGGGCTTGTCCACGAACAACAGCTCGTAGTCCTCACCGGCTTCCTCGTCGGCATCATCGCCAATGCCGGAGGTGTGGGTCAGGCAGTGATACACCGTCACGGCGTCGCTGATCCGCGTCCCGTCGATCCCGAGGTACGGCATCACCGGCGTATCCAGGCCAATCGCCTCCCGCTCGACCAGTTGGATGATCGCGGCGGCCGTAAACACTTTGGTGATCGAGGCGATGTCAAACCGGGTGGCGATCGTGTTGTCGATTCCGAACCCGCGATGAGCGAGCCCGTAGGCCTCGTGCACAATAACGTGATCGCCCTGTTTGACGAGGCAAACTCCCGAGAAGTCAGTCCTGGCGTGGCGGTTCAGGATGGACAGAATTTCGTCTTGCATGTCGTTGGAAATCCTTGAGCCTATGGTGCGCGTGGCCTCTGTGGTGGCCCATTCCGGCGAAGCCGGTTATTTGCCATTCCGCCATGGGCGCCAGCGAGAGGAGGAATCTCCCATCGCAACGGTCATGATCCAGATTCGCTGCCGCGGCGGAAGATTCCTCTGGTCGCGCGGAGCGATCCCGACGGAATGACAATAGATCGCTCCGCGCATCCAACTGAACGGCATGCTGCGCAAATCGCTCGACGTCAGTCAAGAACGCAAGATTCTACCTTCGTCAGAGTGGCGCCATGCAGGCAGAGCGCTTGCACCTAGCCCTGACTCTCATCGATCCGCCGCAGGTGGGCGACGATTTCGACGTGGTGGGTTTGCGGGAACATGTCGAAGCCTTTAATGCTGACGATCTCGTAACCGGCGTCAATGAAGGCGCCGACGTCTCGCGAGAACGTGGCCGGATCGCAGGAGACCGCGATCGCGTGGGCGGGTTTCAACTTCAACAGATTTGCGATCGCCTGCTTGCCGGCGCCGGAGCGAGGAGGATCGAACAACACGAGCGCCACCCGGCCCAGCGGCGAGCGATCGCCCGCGAGCCAGAACTCGACCGGCGCGGTGACGATCCGGACGTTCTCGAGACCAGCGTTGGCGGCGTTTTCCCCGGCGAAGTCAGCGGCAGGCTTGAAGCTTTCGACCGCGACCACGCGCCGGAAGCGGCGGGCGAGCGGAAGGGTGAACAACCCAACTCCACTGTAAAGATCGAGCGCGATGCCTTCAGCTTCCTTTGCCTCGTCCGCGATCCGGATAACTTCAGCGAGCAGGGCTTCGGCAACCGGGATGTTGGATTGAAAGAAACACTCCGCGCTGTATCGAAATGTCTCACCGCCAACCTCCCGCGTGACCGGGCGAGATTTCAAGGCGCCCTTTGGTTCAAGCACACTTCCCGCGTCGCCGGTGACCGCCCGATACTCCCGGGCCGATTTCGGGACGAGACCGCCTTGCATATCGTCGCGCAAGGTCGTCAGCAGATCCTGTGCAGCCTCCGTCAGGACGGGGCTTTCCTCGACATCGACGACGCGGTGACTGTTTGCCGCGAAGTAGCCGACGGCGCCAGCGTTGTGGTCGATCTGGAACTCGGCGCGCGAGCGATAGCGCCACTCATTATCAGACGGCACGACCTCGACGTCCGGGGCTGGATCGAGCCTGGCGATGCGGCGCAGGCTGTCCTGAATGACGCCGGACTTGACCGCCAGCTGATCCCGATAGCCAAGATGCTGCATGTCGAGCCCACCGCTGGCGTCGTAATCGGCAACTTTCGGGTCAATCCTCATTGGCGAAGGCTCGAGGATTTCCTCGATTGCGGCATGAAGCACCTTGCCCTGGCGCCGGGTCACCCGAGCGCGGATGACATCGCCGGGAGCGGTGCGCGGCACGAATACGGCAAGGCCATCGTCATCAAACCCGATGCCGAGGCCGCCGCCAACGATGCGGTCGATCGTCAGGTTCTCCACGAAGCGCTCGGGGAGATTCTCCTGAGTGGCGCGTGGGCGGCGGTTTTGGCGCTGACCGCCGGGTCGTTGAGCCGGGCGCGCCTGCTTGCGAACCGGCCGGTTGGGCCGGCGGGGTTGGCGGTCGGTCATGAACCCAAGTTTCCGCTCGTCACGTTCTCGACGAACGCGGCACGAATGAACTCACGCACTTCACCATCGCCAGTAAGTTCGAGGTGGATGGAACGCGCTTCGGATGGGATTGTCACCTGAAAATCGAGAAACGGGCAGCACTGACGTTCGAGGCGCACGAAATCGAGGACAGCTTCGGCGTTTGGGCCGGTGTTTGGCAAGCGCAGACGATAGCCAGAGTCGATTGGTTCAACATTTTCGACGCTTGAGAGCAGCCCGGTGCGTATCTCTGCGAGTCGCGCCGCCAAATCGGGCGCGGACAAGCGGCAGTCGATCGGCGACTCGTTTTTCATCGGGGGTATCCTTTCGGCAGCATCGCGATCCAATGGGATCGCCGTCCTCAATTGTAGTCTCCCAGTCCAGATCGTCATTGAGGTGCTCGTTGCCGGAAACGCATTCCCCACTATGGAGACTCGGCATCCTGCTCTCCGGCTCCGGCCGCACTCTCGAAAACCTGCTCGACGCGATCGACCGTGGTGAACTCGATGCGACCGTCACGGCAGTTGTCAGCTCGGTTGCAGACGTTCGTGGCCTGGAAGTCGCGAAGACTGCCGGAATTCCGCATTGCGTGGTCGCGCGAGCGTCATACGGCTCGCTTGAGGATTTCAGCGCGGCGACGTATGCGGCACTCGAGGCGTATGGCATCGACCTGATCGTAATGGCGGGTTACCTGCGCAAGATTCTCGTCCGGCCCGGGTGGGAGGGGCGGATCCTGAATATCCATCCGTGCCTGCTGCCGGATGCCGGCGTCTATGCGGCCGGGAAGGGCATGTTCGGTGAGCGTGTCCACGCCGCGGTAATCGCAAACGGAGATTCGGTGAGTGGGGCGACGGTGCACGTCGTCACGAACGACTACGACGAAGGTCCGCCACTCGCTCGGGTCGAGGCGCCAGTTCTGCCAGGCGATACCCCGGCAACGCTGGGACACCGCGTCTTCCAGGTTGAGAAGGTGCTCTATCCGGCCACACTACAGGCATACACGGACCGCAATCCGCGGTTGCGGAGAGGGTGACCAGTCTTCTCCAGGAAGTCTCTCACCGGAACGGTTTGCTCCAGAATACGTCGAGTGTTTTTCTCGAGTGCATACATAATCCCTCTGTGCCAGACTGTGTGTGAGTCACGGCGGTCGAAACGATGCGTTACCGGCGATCGACTCCGACTGGCGTCACCGTTCAGCCAAGCCGCCGAAAGACGAGGTCTCCAAGGGCGACAATGGCCGGCGCCGTGCCGGACTCACCTTCCAGCGTCACGTAGAATCCGCGAGTCCCCTGAATCAGGAAGCGCAGGGTGTCGGCGATCGCGATGTCGGGTCGCTGGGTGCGGGCATAGCCGGCGCAGAACTTGCTGAACTCCACGCATGGAGTGGCTGCCTCGACCGCGGATAGTGCGGTGTGTCCACCGGCGCCGACGATCACGACGCCATGCATCACATCCGTCTCGGTGAATCTGCCGGCAGCGTCGACAAGGATGTTTTCTCCGGCGACACCATCGCTGAGATGTTCGCCAAAACGCGCCCGCATCCGCGCATAGTGGCCGGTGAATCCAATTGAAACGCCGTTTTCGCCGCGAAACTTCGTCTGGGGATGATCGCGGTGGTGGACATCGGCGATGTCGCATTCGTCGACACCAGTGACGCCGCCATCGTCGAGGCGGAGCGACGGTACAGATAGGATCGGTCCAGGATCGTACCAACTCTGCGGACGTTCACCGCGTTTGAGCGAGGACGTCTGGACCTGAAGCCGGACGACGGGACCGATGAGCTCGAGTTCCGCGGCGAGTTTGGGCGCGTTGGCGAATGAGGCGATATCAGTCACGAGCAACCCCAGCGGCGATGACGCGACGGCAGATTTGCCGCGAGTATAGGAGGTTAACCCACCGAGACCTGCCGCGCTCGAAAGCGACGGACACGGGTCGCAGTCCCGCAGGTCGCGGCGGAGCAGAACCGGCGGCTGCCATTCCTGCTGGTGTCGAGAAAGATCGATTGGCAGGTTGGCGCGGCGCACTGCCTGACCCTGGCGATATGGTCGCCGCTCAGGAGTTCCGCGGCTGAGCGGGTTAACTCCCATAACACGCGATCGAGATCGCGTCCCTCGCACCATTGCCAGGCGAGCCCGTCGCCAACCGGTATGTACCGGCCATGCATCATGGCAAGGCGCCATTCCTGATTGAACAGTTCCAGCGATCCGTCTGGGGGCTCAGTCGCGGCGATCAGTGATGTCACAACCTCGTACAGGGCGTGCCGAAGGGTGGTTGCCCGACTGCGAACAGCGGCAGCTTCTCGCGGCTCCCTGGCGGCGTGACGGAGCAGGCTGTTCGCTTCCGCCTCGTCCACCGCACCGGCGTGGATCGACCAGTCGATGATGTTGGCGTAGCCGGGGGTGAGGTCATCGTATCCACCGGCCTGGTCATGATTTTCGACGGTGTTGATGAAATCGAGGCAGAGGGATCCGCCGCGAAGGGGGCGGAGCAGCCCTTTGCTCAGTTCCCGCGGTTGGTGACTCTTGCCATAAAGCGTTGGTGTTGGCGCCACGGAGTCCTCGTGAATGTAACGCGTGAAATAGTGATGACAGGTTAGGCCACTGCCTGGATTGGCGCAACCCACGGGCGGCAGTTTGGTAACCAATGGCTGGTAAACTTTGACTGTTGTGCAGGGGATCATCATCAAGGCGATATTGGGACGTGTGGGCAAAGGGTGCGGAACGTGGCGCAAACGGCGGCATTCGATCGGGCGATCTATCTTTCGAAGTCCGACTTTACGAACTATCTGTGCTGCGCAGGTTTCGCGTGGTTGGCGAAGCATCAACCCCACCTTGTGCCCAGGGAAACCGATCCGGGGACGATGCGACGGATCGCATCCGGCATCGAGGTTGAACTGCTGGCGCGCGAGCTGTTCGCCGGCGGTGTGCACATTGACACCCGGGACATGGCCGAGGCCGTCGCGCTGACGAATGCGGCGATCACCGAAGGCGCCACCACACTCTATCAGGCAACGGTCAGGACTGCGCGCGGTCTCCTTGCCCGGGCCGATGTCCTGACCCGGCATGGCGATCGCTGGATGCTTGGCGAAGTGAAGTCCACGACCTCGATCAAGAAGGAACACATTGCGGACGCCGCGTTCCAAACGATTGCCTTTGCCGAGGCCGGATTCGATATTGCCGAAACCCGGCTTATCCACTTAAACAAAGACTACCGGCGAACGGGTGAGCTCTTGCCGTCACCGCTGCTCGTGGGGCACGATGTCGGCGTCAAGGTGCAGAACATCCTGCCTCAAGTCGAGGGGGAGATTGCCAATGCGCTTGAATCTCTCCTGAATCCGGGGCTAGAGCCCGTGTGTCTGTGCGATATGGGAACGCGCAATCAACGGTGCCCGACCTTCGCGCATTTCCATCCGGATATTCCTAACGGCAATACGGTTTACGACCTGGGCGGCGTCAGGGCCAAGGCTCTTGGCGAAGCGCTCGCTCGCGGCATTGTCAACCTCGTCGATTGGCCAGCCGACATCAGTGTCTCAGCAAGTCAGCAACGTCAGATCGAGGTGCTCAGGAGCGGCGAGGCCCATGTCGACCGGCGTCAGATCCAGCTCCTCCTGGACCGGTTGGAATACCCGCTCCATTTTCTCGATTACGAGACATTCCAAACGGCAATCCCGCTATTCGACGGGATGGGACCGTGGGCGCAGGCGCCGTTTCAATACTCGATTCATATCGTCGACGCCGACGGAGCGAGTCATGAACGTGAGTTTCTGTGGACCGAGCCGCGCGCCAATCCGATACCATCGTTGGTCGAGCGGTTGCGGACGGACATTGGACCAGGAGGCACAGTATTGGTCTGGAACCAGGGGTTCGAGGAGTCGCGGAATCGGGAGATGGCCGGGATGATTCCGGAGGCGGCGGAGTTCCTGCTCGGGATCAATGCCCGGATGGTCGACCTGATGGATGTCGTGCGGAAGGGCGCGTGGGTGGATCCGGCGTTCAACGGGAGCGCCTCGATCAAGAAGGTGTTGCCGGTAGTCGATCCGGCGCTCGCCTACGAGCTGCTGGACATCGGGGACGGATCGGTGGCGGCGGAACGGTGGTTCGAGGCGGTGATGGGCGACTCGGCGGCAATGACCGACACGGAGCGAGAGGCGATTTTCGATGCGCTGCGGGTGTATTGCCGCCACGACGCGCTGGCGATGGTGAGAATCTGGGAACATCTACATCAGCTGGTGAGAACGAGACCACCAGCGTCTTATGCTACTATCTGGCAACCGGGTCCCTGAATGAATTCCAACAATCGAATGGCAATGGCAGGAGAACCTCGATGCAAGGTAGTCTCGATCCTTCGTCGCACCAGGCGCCTTATACCGGAGCCCTCGAAGCGGCGCCGGGAGAGGTCATGTTCGATATTGACTATCCTGAGCGCTTGTCACGGGGACTGATTTTCATCAAGTGGCTTTTGGTCGTTCCCCACTTGGTGATTCTCTATTTCCTGTCACTGGCGACAAGCGTCGTGCTCTTCATTGCCTGGTTTGCGATCCTGTTCACGGGGAAGTATCCGCGAGGTCTGTGGGACTTCAGCTTGATGGTGCGTCACTGGACATCCAACGTCAGCGCCTATTATTTCCTGATGCGCGACGAATACCCGCCATTTGGGGCTGAGCCGTACCCGGTCAGGCTTGAGGTGGTGTACCCGGAACGCCTTTCGCGAGGGTTGATCTTCATCAAGTGGTTGCTGATTATTCCACATCTGATCGCGCTCGTCGTGCTCGCGATCGCCGCGGCGTTCGTGTACTTCATTTCGTGGTTCGCGATTCTTTTCACTGGCTCGTACCCGCGCGGATTGTTCGATTTCATGGTGGGATTCTTCCGTTGGGTCGAACGCGTCAACATGTACGTGCTGCTGCTGACTGACGTCTATCCGCCGTTCTCGATGGACCCGTAGCCAACTTCGGACCCCGGCCCAGCGGCAACGAGATGCCAAAGTTCGAACATGGATGTTCCCCACTCCACTGATCCTCACAAACCTGGTTTCCAGGCGTTGACCTCCTGACTGCGGCATGCAGCCGAATAAGCTCAGACCGCGGTGCAGGGTGGTTATCATCGAGCCTTGTAATGATCTTGAGAGGCGACCGGCGCCTTATGACGAAGGTCGTTTGGGGAGGGGAGTAGCGTGCAGTCGTCGGCATCGCTTTGGAAACTTGACGTATTCCTCAAGCTGTGGGCTGGACAGACGATTGCCCAGATCGCGGCTCAGGTGTCGTTTCTCGCGATCCCGCTGGTTGCTACGATTACCCTGAAAGCCACGCCAATCCAAATGGGCCTATTGACGGCAGCCGCGTCGCTGCCGTCTCTCATCTTTGGTCTCCAGGCGGGAGCGATCATCGATCGCCGTAAACGCCAGCCGATCATGATCGGAGCCGACCTGCTCCGGTTCGTGACGCTGGCCATGATTCCGCTCGCGTGGTGGCTCGACATCCTGTCGATTCCATTGTTGTGCCTGATCGTGCTCGTTTCCGGTGTGGGTTCCCTCACTTTCGATGTCGCTTACCAGGCGTTCTTGCCGAGTGTGATCGAACGTCACCGTCTCGTTGACGGCAACAACAAGCTGGAATTCAGTCGTACGGCATCGGAACTGGCTGGTCCAGGTATTGCGGGAAACTTGATCCAGTTCCTTGGGGCGCCGTTGACGCTCCTGTTCAATGCCGCGCTGTACGCAATTTCCGCGCTGGTGATCTGGCGCATGCGGTTTCAGGAACAGATCGACGTCCTGGACCACGAACGCGATGCTGGAATCTGGCCGCGGATCATGGCGGGTGTCCGGACAGTGTGGCACGTAGGTCCGCTTCGCGCCGTAGTGGGGGCGCGTTTCGTGCTCAACTTTTTCAATGCCGTGCTTGAAGCGGTATTTGTCCTCTACGTCGTTCGCATCCTCGATGTCGGACCGGCGATGCTCGGGATCATCTTTGGCGTGGGTGGTCTCGGTTTCCTGGTTGGCGCGTTCCTGCCGTCATTCGCCAACCGGCGGCTCGGGATCGGGGTGGCGACTGCAGTTGCGTTGGTGATCGTCGGCGTCAGCGACCTGCTCGTGCCTTTGGCGGAAGGGTCAGGACCTCTGATCGTGCCGCTCCTGATCGCCGCCCAGTTCTTTTTTGGGATCGGCCTGACACTGTTCAACGTCAACCAGGTGAGCGTTCGCCAACTGATGACGCCAGCACACCTTCAGGGACGTGCGAGCGCGACGGCACGATTTCTGGCGATGGGCGCAATACCGATAGGCGCACTGCTTGGGGGAGTGTTGGGGGAGACGATCGGCTTGCGGCAAACGCTCGTGCTCGCGGCGATTGGTGAAGTCGCCGCCGCCGCCTGGCTCTGGTGCTCGCCGCTTCGCGCCGTTCGGGACCTGAACGACTACATCACTCCGGATCGGGCGTCGTGATGCGCCTCAGGCGCCCGATTCGGCGTCCAGGATCGCCATAAATTCAGCGGGACTGACGATCCGGGTCTCGTCAATCTGCTCCAGCACCAGCAAATCCTTGTCGCCGGTGACAAGAAATTCCGCGCTTGAGGCTACGGCGTGGAGGAGCAGGTAGTCATCCTTGCGATCACGGGACAGTGTCGGAATCTCCTCCCGCAGTTCCGGGAGAATAGTCGAGGAATCTGTGAGGATACTAATGAACGCCTCGACGTCATCACTGGTGAGGCGCGATGCCAGGTAAGGCTTCGTAGCTACTTTGTTTCTGAATTCCTTGATCGTCGTTTCACTAACCAGCAGATCGACAACTCGTTCGAACGCATGGTCGATGATTGCAACAGGCGGTTTGGTCGATGAAGGCGACAAGAGAACGCTGATTAGAACATTGGCGTCAATCAGGGCGCGAATCACTATCGATCACGCTCGAACCGCAACTTCCCTTCCGCGGCGAGGTCATCGACGAACTCATGTGAAAAGCGATTCGAGAGGTCCTCAACATCCTGCTCGGACAAGTCCTGGTTCTTTGTCGCAAGGCGGTTCTTGAGCTCACGAAACCGTTGCAATGCCAACGCTCTTTTTGTGTCACGGCGGAGTTTGTGCAGTTCCACGAGCGATTCGTACGGAATGACGGCGACCTTGGGCGATCCGTGAGATTTGACGACAATTTCGTCGCCCTCTTCTCCCGCAGAACCCATGACCAGGCCCCAGCGTTGCTTCACTTCATTGGACGACATCGTCTTGAGGACCATCTGGATAGCCTTTCAGTCGAACTGGCTAGCTGACTAACTTGCTGGTGTCGACAAGTGGTCTCACGAACCAGACACGTCAGTTGTTCGTTTTCGCCGCCGTTCCGCTACGGCTCGATTGATTTCACGCCCCGCACGAACCGCCAACTCTTCAATCTGTTCTTCCGTAAGGTCATCGCTACGACCATCGTACCTGGCCTCGATTTCCCGCAATCGCCGCAGGACGCCTTCGCGATGTTCTACTTTCTCAAGCTCTCGCAGCTTTTGGAACCGCTTGAAGGAAATGACCGCCGGTTGCGGTTTGCCGTGCGATTCGACGTCGACTGCATCCTCCGGGACCTTGACCGTGCTCATCACGGAGCCCCAGCGCTGCTTGACTTCATTTGATGACATCGTTTTGAGGACCATGGGAATCACCTTCGCTCAATATGTTCCAATATATTGGATGAAGTATCGGATGTAAATATGTCCAATATTACGGATGAAGACAGCGGCGTTTCATGACCTTACGGTTCGATTCGCTCGACGCGGGGGTATCGGCCCATCTTCCTGTCGAAGGAGTAGATCGAGTCCAGTCCCAGGGAACTGGTGAGGACGAGGTGATAGCAGTCGGCGAACGACAGCGGGGATTCCTCGGTCCACAATCTCAGTGTCGCCGCGATGAGAGGCTTGTCCGGAATCACCAGGTTGTTCAGATGCAGCAAGTTTGTCAGTTCGTTGGCGATGTCACGTCTCGGAACCCGGTACGCTCTGGTCAACACGAACGTCGCCTCAAGGATGACGGTAACTGAAAGATGAAGTATGACGTCGCCGTGGCTCACCTTGCTTATGAGACGCACCGCACGCGCATGGTGATCGGCGTGCGCTGGCACAAGTGCATCTATCAGGATGTTTGTATCAAGGAACGCCTCCGACTTCATCGATCTCTCTCAGAATTGAGATAGTCGTCGACTATTGCTTGAGCCACGATCTCATCCATCTCATCGTCTGTCAGCGAGGGGGCGTTTTTTGCGTACTTCGCGAACACTCCGGCAAGATGATCTGCAATTCCCCGCTGGCTTTGCAGCACAACCTTGCCATCGACGTCGTTGACGACGAAGAGATCGCCTTCCTTGAGATGCAGTTTCTGCCGAATTTCGGCGGGAATCGTGACTTGTCCCTTGCGGGTCATTTTGGTTGCGGCCATAGTCGACTCCTTCGCGTGGGTATGCCATCGCCCCAAGTGTACTACGGTCGAAGGACCGTAGTACACTTGGGGCTCCATTCATGTTTGGGTATACGGCGGATGATGGTGACACCGGGGGACAGCGCAGCCGGGGTGGCGTTACGTCAGGAGCAACCATCCTGCAATTCGCTCTCATCGCCAGCCGTGCCATCCAGGCTGGCGCGGACTTCCCTGGCGGCGGCAACCATGTTGCGCAAGGCCGCGGTCGATTCCTCAGGTTTGCGCGTCTTGAGACCGCAATCGGGGTTGACCCAGACACGGTCAGCGTCGAGGACGGTGAGCGTTTGTCGCAAGTTAGCGGCAATCTCTTCGACCGGCGGCACCCTCGGGCTGTGAATGTCATAGACGCCTGGTCCCACTCCCTTGTCGTAGCCATGGGAGCGGAACGTTTCGAGGAGCTCGAGTCCGGAGCGGGCATTCTCGATCGAGATCACGTCGGCATCGAGGTCGCTGATCGCTCCGAAGATGTCGCCGAATTCCGAGTAGCACATGTGGGTATGAACCTGGGTTTCGGGGCGGGCGCCTCCCGCTGTGATTCGGAAACTCTCGACAGCCCACTCCAGGTATTCTTGCCAATCGTCGCGATGGAGGGGGAGTCCCTCGCGAAGGGCCGCCTCGTCGATCTGGATCATCGCGATTCCGGCGGCGTCGAGGTCGGCGACTTCGTCGCGCATCGCCAGGGCGATTTGCTTGCACGTTTCCGACCGCGATTGGTCGTCGCGCACAAACGACCAGTTGAGAATCGTCACGGGACCGGTGAGCATCCCCTTGACCGGTTTTGGGCTTTGGGACTGCGCATAAGCGGCCCAGCGCACCGTCATCGGAGCCAGCCGTGAAACGTCGCCGTAAATGATTGGTGGCCGGACATAGCGCGAACCGTAGCTCTGAACCCAACCGTTGCGGGTGAAGGCAAAGCCCTCCAGTTGTTCTCCAAAGTACTGCACCATGTCGTTGCGCTCAGACTCACCATGAACCAGAACATCGATGCCAAGCGCTTCCTGATGGGCAATGATGTCCCGGATTTGACCCTCGATGAAGGCCTCGTATGCGGCTTCGGTGATGTCGCCGCGCTCGAACTTGCGGCGAGTCGCGCGGACATCGCCGGTCTGCGGGAAGGAGCCGATCGTGGTCGTCGGCAACCTGGGCAGGTTGAGCCGCGCCCGTTGGAGGACCGCTCGTTCGGCGTAGGGTGCGCCCCGGCTGGTGGGGTCGTCCTGAAGTTTGGCGAGTCGATCCCGCACGGCCGGGTTGCGGCGTCGGGTCGAGTTGGCGGCCTGGTCGTGGAGTGTTTTGCTGGCAGAGAGTTCGGCGGCGATCGCGTCCTGACCCTCATTGAGGCCCCTGGTCAGGATCGAGACCTCGTGGAGCTTCTGTTCGGCGAACGCCAGCCAGGTCTTGAGTTCGGGATCGAGACCGGATTCTTCCTCGATGTCGTACGGGACATGCTGCAGCGAGCATGAGGTTGAGACGTGGATGCGATTGACATCGACGTGGCGAATGAGTTCGTGGAGTGTGGCGAACTTCTCGTTCAGATCGGCGGCCCAAATGTTGCGGCCATCGACGACCCCGGCGACCAGCGCCTTACCGGCCGGGAAGCCTTTGGTGGCGATGAAGTCAAGGTTCTCGGGGCCGCGCACGAAGTCGAGGCCGATGCCGTGGACCGGCAGATTGACCAGCGTGTCGTATGCCTCACCGACGTGGTCGAAATACGTTTGGACGATGATTTTCGCGTTTCCACTGGCGGCGCCTATGACATCGTACGCCCGGCACAGCGCGTCGAGCTCGCCGCCATCCAGATCAGTGACCAAGGCCGGCTCGTCGAACTGAATCCATTTGGCGCCTTCTTCGGCAAGCCGGGTGACGATCTCGGTGTAAACGGGGAGGACACGATCGAGCAGCGAGAGCTTGTCGAAGTCCTGATCGTGCGATTTGCCCTGCGAGAGGAAGGTGACCGGACCGATCAGGACCACCTTGCCATCGATGCCGGCTACTTTGGCCGCCTCCAGCATCGCGAACGGCTTGGACCCGTTCAGGCTGAACGTGGAATCGGGATGCGGCTCGGGGACGATGAAGTGGTAGTTGGTGTCGAACCACTTCGTCATCTCCATCGCGGGGACATCGCGTTCACCGGCGCCGCCGCGCGCCATCGCAAAATAGGTTTCGATGCCTCCGGGATCGTCACCCGACCGATAGCGTTCGGGGACGAGACCGAGCAGCGCGGCGGTATCGAGCATCTGGTCGTAAAACGAGAAGTCATTGATCGGGATTAGGTCGATGTCGGCAGCGTGTTGTGTAGCCCAACCGGACGTGTAGATTTCCCTGGCCGTTTGACGCAGATCGTCTTCGCCGATCTTGCCCGACCAGAACGCTTCCAGTGATTTCTTCAGTTCGCGATGTTTGCCGATACGAGGGTATCCCGGGATGGTGGCGAGGGCCATGGTTCACTCCATGCTCATTGGCCCGGGAGCCTGCCCCGGATCCCATGTCCGGCGACGCCCAGGGAAAAGGCGAACGTCGCCCGCGGGACGACGCTACGCTGACTTCAAGTATATCTATTCAGCGATTGACTAGAATGCAGGAGGGTTGAGGGGCGACTTACGCTCAGGCGCCTCGAGACGACAAGACGCCATCCCGCGGGTTTGCGGGATGGCGTCTCCCTGGTTTGGCTAGAACCAGTTCAGAAGCGCGTTGACGGCGATCGTCAACACGATCGAGATGAGGATTGAGATGAGAACGCAACCGGGTGAACACCCCTGTGCGCGCACCCGATCATTCGCGAATGACCTGGGCCGAAATAGTCGGCTTCGCCCGAGGCGTTCGATCATCTCACCGTATTGTCGAGATCACGATCCGCGGTACGGCCGACCGGAGTCGTCGTGACGCGTGTGTCGTCATTCTTCTTGAGCAGTCCACCCAGGCCGAGCAATCCCAGCAGTCCGAGGAGGCCCCAATCGAAACCGCCATCGTCCTCCTCAACGACCTCAGTGGCCGTATCCGCTACTTCGGTGGCGGCCTCCTCCTGGGCGTAGGTCGGCGCCGCGGCAAACAGGCCGACCATAATCGCGAGCGCCGCGATTCCCAGGCCATGCTTGACTTTCGTGTTCAATGTGTCGAACATCTTGTTTCTCCCCTGATATGGTTGCCCGCTTCACTCCCGAAATCGAGCACGAACTACGTTCGGCGTGATGCGTGGTGGAACACCCCCATTGAAAATGAAGGCCGGTTACATTCCGACGAGGAGCCGAGTCACCTCAGCGCTGACTGACGCTGTGCTGATTCTCGATCCGATCGAGGTCACCGTTATCGGTCGCCAGCGCCAGAACCGAATGTGACTGACTACCGTCCCGGGCCGAGTCACCAGCCGGTAGACGGGTGGTCGAAACGATTCTTCGTCGAACTCCTCCTTCTCATTGCCGGAGCCATCCCAAATCTACCGAATTGGAGTTGGTATGGTCACCGTACGGTGAAGGATAACGCATGGGAACGCGAAGATTTGGCCCAAAAGGGCCATGGCTAGCACAAAACAGCCGCTCGCCTTCCGCGGTCAGGACCTCGATGCATGGGTGAGCCGGCTCACTCGATACCGCCCCGCCAACTCAAGGTGGCTGGCGTCAGAAGCGGTCATGATCGGAAAGGCGGCCACATCGAGGGGGAGTGTGGCGCCAGCCACATTGATAAGCGTCCAGGCCTCGCCACGCCAAGCGGGTAGAATTGGGTAGGGGCATGCACAGGCTCGGTCAAGTTGACCTCGCAAATCGAAGCAGGTATTTCGAACACGATCTTATGGTACGAATGAGGGCAGCAGATGAGTGACGACCCACATGGAACAGCGGATATACCGGTCGGAACAGACGTGGTGGTTTTCGACAGCTCGTCGCTCGGGCAGGTCCGTGATATCCACCCGCACTTCCTTCTGGTCGGTCGGAACGGCCAGCACGAAGATCTTGAAGTCCCGGTCCGAACGATCATCGGCGTCGTGAATGGAAAACTGCAGGCGCCAGTCAACCAGGAATCGGTGACAAGCGTTGACAATGAAGCGGCCGCCCATCGACTCAACGAAGATCAGCGGTTGCCTTAACCTTGGCCGCGGCACAGAAGCACGCATCATCCCTCGCGATCCAGACCTTTGACCTGACCAAAACCTACGGCGCGAGGCGTGGAATCCACAATGTCAACCTGACGGTCGCACGCGGGGAGATTTTTGGCTTCCTCGGTCCGAACGGGGCAGGTAAATCGACCACCCTCCGAACCCTGCTCGGGTACCTGAAACCGACATCGGGCCGCGCTGAGGTGCTCGGACTCGATGTACGGTCCCATTCGGTTGCGATTCACCGGCGCCTCGGCAACTTGCCAAGCGAGTTCAGCCTGGAAGACAGGATGACCGGTTTCCAGTTGCTTCGTTTCTATGCAGATCTTCGCGGGTCCGGTACGGTAAGTCTGGGCCGCGCCCGAGAACTCGCCAAACGTCTCGACGCCAATCTGGATACGCCGATGCGACGCCTTTCGCGCGGCAACAAGCAGAAAATTGGAGTCATCCAGGCGCTGTTTCACGATCCCGAGTTGATTATTCTCGACGAACCGACGAATGGACTCGATCCACTGATGCAGGGCGAGTTCCTCTCCATCCTCCAGGAAGCGCGGGATCGCGGCCAAACCGTTTTTTTCTCATCTCACGTGCTGTCTGAAGTAGAGCGAGTGGCGGATCGAGTCGGAATCATTCGCGATGGCGAGCTGGTTGCCGTCGAGGACCCAAATGCACTCACCGGTCGGGCGTATCGACACGTACGCATCAAGTTCGAAGGTCCAATCGACAGTTCAAGCGTGCAGCGCATCGCGTCGCTACCGGGCGTCGATCGATTCGAGCACCACGATTCGACACTTACATTTACAATCGGCGGCTCAATGAACGAATTGATTCAGATCGCCAGCCAGCACCATGTGCGAAGCCTCGATGCCGTACGACCGCCGCTGGATGAACTGTTCCTCGCCTATTACGGAGACGATCCGGAATGATTCGTGACGTTCGGGAAATCTCTACACGCTCGACGCTGTTGCCGTACACGCGCTTCCAGTACGTTGCGCACCGCAAGACAGCGATGCTGTGGGCGATTGGGCTCACGATCTACTGCGGGTTAATCGTGGCGATTTATCCTTCGGTCAGCGACGCGATTGACATTTCGCTGATTCCTGACAATCTGCGGGCGGCGTTCAATATCAACGACTTCACACAATTGGCGTCGTTCCTCTCGAGTGAGTTGTTCGGGGTCATCCTGCCCTTGATCCTGCCATTTTTCGGGATCATCATCCTTTCGAATGTCGTGGCTGGAGCCGAAGAACGCGGTCGGCTCGACGTGCTGCTTGGAAACCCGATACCACGGTTTCACCTCATCGTCGGGTCGTTTGCGGTGGTGGCAACCTACCTGCTGGCGCTGACCGGGATCGTTGGCGGCGTCGTCTGGCTAATGGCCAATGGGCTCGATCTGGACCTCACGGCCCGCCAGGCGTTCCGGGCGGGCTTCGCGTTGTGGCCGCTGACGCTGGCGTTTGGGGCGCTGTCGCTGGCGATGTCGAGTGTGGTCCGGCAGCGGGCGGTGGCGCTCGGCGTGCCGGCGGCGGTGGTGTTCCTGATGTACCTCGTCAACGTGATCGGGAAACTGGCGCCGACAGTGTCCGGGGTTCGTTTCGCATCGGCCCACCATTACTACGGCAGCGCCATTACCGAAGGCATTTGGTGGATTGGCGCGGTGGTGCTGGTGGGCGCCGGCGGCGCCCACGTCATCTTCGCGGTGATTGCCTTCAACCGCCGCGACATCCATGCCTGACTATTCCCCGACCGAGATGACCGCGAAGGAGGCGCCCATCGGATCGGCCAGCACCGCGAACCGCCCGAACGGCGTATCTTCCGCCGGCGCCAACACCGACCCGCCAAGCTCCTGGGCCTTTGCCACCGCCGCATCGGTGTCATCAACCCCGAAGTAGGAGTTCCAATAGCTCGGGACGCCTTCGGGAAGGATGCCCTCGGCGGCATCCATGATGCCGGCGCGCTCCTTGCCATCGATATTGATCGTCTTGTAGGCCGGTCCGCCTTCCATCAGCATGTCGACGATCTCGACATCCAGAACTTTCCCGTAGAACGCAGTGGCGGCGGCAATGTCGCGCGTGAGCAGCTCATGCCATACTGGCGCGCCGGCCTCATCGACCAGGTCGAACCCGCGATGCTCCTTCGGCTGCCAGAGGCCAACGACGGCGCCTGAGGGGTCGGATACGATTGCCATCGCGCCCAACTCCCTGACGTCCATCACATCGAGCATGACCTGGCCGCCCGCGCCCTTGACCTTCTCGGCGGTGGCGGCCGCATCCTCCACCGCGAGGTAGACAGTCCAGGTGTCGGGCATGCCCTGCATGTCGTCGCCCTTCCGCATCATCCCGGCGACGCCGGCCTCGCTCTTGCTCAGGATGTTGTAGTTGCCGTATTCCTCGCCCATATCTTCCGCGTTCCAGCCGAACAGCCCACCGTAAAAGGTCGCCGCCCGCTCCGGATCGGAGGTCGCCAGGTCCAGCCAGCACGGCGCGCCATAGGTTACGTCTTCCATCTTTGGCATCACGATTCTCCTGTTTACTGAAGTGGCGCCCAAAACCGTCGTACAAGGCAATCGGCCGGGCATCACGCCCCGGGCGTAGAGACCAATGGTATGTGACATGAAGGTGAAAATGCTTCTCCTGACTTGCTATCCTCGGGGCTAACGTCTGATGGCCAGGCGCGGTTGCGCCGGGCGAATGGATGTAGGTCCGGGTTTCCTGCTCACGGTGGTGAGCGTCGGTGACGGTTTGGATTGTCCAGGCGCTGGCGTCATGCGCTCCTGTGCGCGGAAACGACGCCGTCTGAGCGGGAGGGCACACAAGCCCTCCCCTACGAGGAAGGCCGCCAAATAAGGCGGGAGGGTACACGAGCCTTAACCTATGAGGACGGCCGGCAAATGGGTCGGCAGTTGGAGGGGCCGACTTACCGGCGGGGCCGGTGACCCGTCATTCCAACAGTGGAGGAATCCCTGGCCGCGACAGGAGTTTGCGCCACGCCTGCAGCGGCAGGAGTTTCCTCTGGTCGCGCGAGGCGCTCCCGACGGAATGACGTTTTGGCGGGACGGCACACTGGCCCTCCCCTACAAGCGCAGGCTCGCCGGACCCTACGAAGGCACGACGTCGTTCAGCAGGGCTATGGCCTGGTCGAGGCGGGCGGTCACCCGATCCTGTCCGATGACGGCCAGGGTGTCAAAGAGGCCCGGCGACTGGGTGCGGCCAGTGACCGCGACGCGGATCGGCATGAAGAGCTGTCCGGGCTTGACGCCCAGCCCCTCGGCCAGGGCGCGGAGGCGCGTTTCGGTAACGTCGTGGCTCGAGAGGTCGATACCGGGCAGGGTCTCGCGAACAGCCCTGAGCATCGTCAGAGCCGCCTCGGGCTCGACCTTCTTCGGCACGAGCAGGGACGCCTCATATGGTTCCAGATCATCCCGCAGGAAGTAGGACATCAGGTCGGGGGCCTCGGTCAGATGCCGGATTCGATCTTTCAACAAGGCCGAGGCCACGCGCACCTCCCCAAAGCGAGGATGTGTGGCGTCGATGGGGCCATCGGCGATGACGCCGGCCTCGATCAGGAAGGGGAGGACGCGGGTCGCCAGATCCTCGACCGAGATGTGGTGGTTGATCCACTGTGCGTTGAGCCAATCGAGTTTGTCGCGATCGAAGGTGCTCGGGGCGGCGCTGACCCGCTCGATCGTGAAGTGCTCCAGCAGGTCGTCCATCGTGAAGAACTCGGTCTTGCCGTCGAGGCTCCAGCCGAGCAAGGCGAGGTAGTTGAGCAGGGCCTCAGGGAGGTACCCGCGTTCCTGGAAATCGGCGAGCGCGGCGCTGCCATGGCGTTTGGAGAGCTTGCCGCCGTCGGGGGAAAGGATGAGCGGCATGTGAGCGAAGATCGGCATTTCGAAGCCGAGCGCCTTGTAGAGCTGGACGTGGATCGGGGCGGTCGGAATCCACTCCGGTCCGCGGGTGACATGGGTGATCGCCATCTCGTGGTCGTCGACGACCACCGCCAGGTGATACGTGGGGTAGCCGTCCGATTTGAGGAGGACGAGGTCCTCGATTTTGTCGTTCTGGAAGACGATCTCGCCGCGGAGGAGATCGATGAAGCGGGTTTCGCCCTCGCGCGGGAACGTGACCCGGACGACGAATGGTTCACCGTCATCGAGCCTGGCGTGAACATCGTCCGCCGGAAGGTCGCGGCAATGACGGTCGTAGCCGGGCGGGAGGTTGCGTTTGACCTGCGCGTCGCGCACCCCCTGGAGGCGTTCCGGGGTGCAGAAGCAACGATAGGCATGACCGGTTGCAAGCAATTGTTCGGCCGCCTCGCGGTAGTGGTGCTGGCGCTCGCTCCGGACGTAGGGGGCGTACGGTCCTCCGAGATCGGGTCCCTCGTCCCACCCGAGTCCGAGCCATTTGAGGCCATCCATGAGACCCTTGGCAGAACCCTCGACGAAGCGCTTCTGGTCGGTGTCCTCGATCCGGAGGACGAACGTTCCCCCCTTGCCGGCACGTTTGGCCTGGCCGTGAGCGAAGAGGACGTTGTACATGACGAGGCGGGCGCCGCCGATGTGGAGCGAGCCGGTCGGACTTGGCGCGAAGCGGACGCGGACCTCGTCGAGGTCGGGCGGAAGGGCGATGGCGGCGCGGGCCTCGGGCGAGTGGAAGTCGGTCATGCAGGTGGATTTCCTCGGGCGGGTTGGGGGCGGGATACGGGTGTACAGTATTACGGAATAGCCGAATTTGTGACTGGATCAAGAGGAGACGCCTCGGATCGCGTGTGAGGCGATACGACGGGGAAGTATAGACCCAGCCCCAGAGGGTGTGCTGGGCGATACTCAGCTCGGCACCGCCTTCACCGCATGGCTAGCCGCGACGAGTGCCACCGCCTCGCGCTTGAAGTTCTCCGCATAGTGTCGATCCATCGGTAAACACCTCTTGGTATCGACCGTCTTGAGCCGCTCGGTGTCTCAACTACATGGTGCACACCACAACAGATATGATCAGCTACATGAGTCACTTTAGGACCCCGTGGCTGCGGAGCTAAGGTCCGGCCAAAACCCAATGGAAAGCGTGCCTGTTGTTACCCCAGTAGAAAGACCGCAAATGAACAGTACTAAAGTGGATAACAACCGATCAAGGAGGAAGTTGCTGGTCACCTTGCTGATCAACGAACCAGGGTGGTTGCGCCACTCCGCCATCTTCCCAAGATGGATACTCAATAATCAAGGGCTGCGTTCGTCTTAGAACGCCGAACGAAACCTCGTCCAGTTCGATGACCGCCGGCGCATCATGCACGCTTACGTTTTGACTTGCAGCCTCGGTTATGACCCGATGGACTTCAGTGATCGCTTTGGCTTGTTCTTGAGTTATCTCTGGAAGCGTCAGGTAAACCATACCGATCGTATAAGGGGGATTGATCTCTAGCGGCATGGTGACGCGTATTTCATTCGTGATCTCGTTGAATGCTCTCCAATCCGCTGATCGTGCCACTTCCAATTCTCTTAATGCAGCGTAGACAGGAACGTGGAACCGCTCATAGACGGAGTCACTGATGGTCGGTCGATCGTATCGACGCGTGAGCCATTCAACGAAACGGAGCTGACGCAAGTCATCCATCGGGCAACCGTTGTGGTTCAGCGATTTCAGCGTATCCTTGCTTATCTTTATTCGGTGCCTGGCATTCGCGACGTAAGCCGCCTCAGTGTCAACCATGAAATACTGAGGGCTATTCTGATCCCATCTGCCAAGGATTTCCTTTGTAGGATCGTGCCTTCGACAAATCAATGCCTCTACGTAATTCTCTTCATGATCCTTAATATCACACGCGTGAGATATCAAGACGAGCTGTTCATTTGAGCGAACAGCTCGTCCTTGAATCCGTTGAAATGAATCTCCCGTAGAACGGATATTGACGTCGTAGGAGGTTCCTTGGGCCTCAAACATCACTCCTTGACACCAACCAGCGGCAAGGAGCGGATGGGTCTGTTCGCTATCGCCCTGGCCTTCCGCCACCTCGTATCAACCCCTGTCTCTTAGTCTTCGTCTATCGCCTTGGCGATCGCGTCAGACTCGCGCATCACCAGGTTTTTGCGTTTGCGCTCCCGCTCGCTCCACTCGTTGATTGGTACTGTGAGTAGCCATCCTGGCAATGCTGTCTCGCGCTTAGGCAACGTGGAAATTGCAAGTAGTCTGGCCTCATCAACCTTCCCGGTCTTAAGCAGCGCGATAGGAGCAATTGCGCGGGAGCCCACGGGAGTCATCAGCCAGCCGCGAATGAGCTCCGGATTGCCGTGCTGTACGGAGGCTCGCTGCAACACTTCGAGCGTTCCCCGGATTCGACGCTCGTTGTCGAGCGAAACGCGTTTACCCATCGTCCAGTCATGGTAGGCTGTTCGGCTCACATCGAACAGTTCGGTAGCGATGCGTGCCTTGGGCAACTCCGTTAGAGTCTCGATCTCTTCCAGCACCTTGGAGAGTGGTAGGATCTCTGGATGCGACTGTTGGGTGACCGTCTCATTTCTTTCTTCATCTTCTATCGTGATTGGGAACAATCTTGACGGATCGGTTAGTAGTCCCGAATAGTCAAGAATTGTGTGGCCCGAGGCGGTGGAGTCAGGCTTCTCCCGGTGCATTACTGTTGAGCTTCCGACGCTCACTGTGACATGGCGAATTTGTTCATTCGTATTGGGAACTGTTGAATGAATCGAAGTCAGTGCCCCTTGAGATCGACTGAAAGCAGGGCTCAGAGGCATTGCCAAACTTCCCAATGTTCCAGTTGACGGGGCGAAGATCTGTAGGTCAGGGCACATACTCAAATTCTCCCAGCGAAGCGCGGTACTCGTCCGTCGTAGCCCACCGGAACAAATCGGATACGGTTGCGTGGTACTCCTTGACGCGCTCCAACAACATAGATGCATCCATCTTTATTGTCTTAGGAGGCGCAAACTCTTGGTACATATCAACGTCCAGCAAATAGAACGGGTCGCTTGTTGTTTGCACTCCCGGCTTTGGCACTACGGTCGTGCCAATGGGAAACAGCCCATGTTGGAGATTGATTCGGGCCTCTCCAGCTTGGAGTGATAGTGCTTGAAGTGCCTGATCGCAACTGTACCGCAACGGATCAATTGCTAGGACACCAAGCAACTCAGTTCTGATGATGTCCAACCAATCTCTCTCGGTTGACCGAATCTCATTTATGTAGCGGAGTCCAATTCGGCGTCCCACGCTTGGCTTGACAGTCTGGATCAGTGCTTTCAGCACCCGCTGGAGGCGAGTGAGAAAGTCCTTGAAGTCTGAGTAGGCCCGAGTTTCGAGAGTGACAAAGTCTTGGGTCAAGGTGACTGTCCAGTCCCCCGATTCGTCAGTGAATTTCCATAAGGTGCTGGGAGTTTGAGTCTGGAAACCTGCCTGACCCGGTGAACCACCCATCTGAATCGCCGCGAGAAGTTCCTGCCGTTCGGGATTCGGATACTGATCTTCAATTGCTTCTTGAAAGGGAGCGACGCCTAGGTCGCTAAGGCCGAACCTGGTGGCGAACCGCACCTGGCAGAGGGCCAATGTCAGCGGAGGACGTTCGTAAACACGCCGCAAGGGCGCTTCGGTACGGAGCCATTCGACCAACTCCTGACTCACCACAACACTCCTTTGGACGGGTTGACTATTACTCTTTACGCTTTACTTTACAATACTCGCGCGATAAGGTCGAGGTTCTTGTCGGAGTATAGAGGTCGTCACTCAGACTACGTCCATCGTCTCCCAGAAGCCGCAGCCCTCAGGTCCATGGAAGTGCCTAGCTTCGGAAGTTGGATCAAATGTTGCCGCTTCGGCAGTCAAAAGCCGTAATGGCCAACACCAACTAGTAGTCGGGCACGGAAGAGAGAAGGCACAACCGTTACGCGTCGAATACCTGAATCACTTCGTCGTCGTACTGGTTCATAACGTTGACTGCGATCTTGCTCGATTCGGTGGCCTGGAAGGGGCGGCTTTCAGTGGGGTAGGGGCTTGCCCAGGCGTCTTCGTCAATCTCCGCGCGGAGTGCCCGCTCGAGCTTGCCGTAGGTTTCCGCGCGCTCCAGAAGTGGGCGTGGCGGACGAAGAAGCGCTCGTCGTTGTAGTCGGTGTCGATGAACCAGTAGGCGATAAGGTCGATTGCGTTCGAGCGGATCGCGCCGGTCTTCGGGTCGTAGACATCGACGCCGTTGATCGTGACCACGACATCGCCGCCCAGACGGGCAGACACGGGGTCCGCAACTCCACTCCAAGTATGGAGTCGCACTGGTCGTCAAGTGAACGCATCGAGCGGCGGGAAGTGGTCCAGCAAGAACATGGCACAGGCGGACCAAGCAACGGGCGGACACGGGGTCCTCCCCTATGAGTCGCGATGACGCCGGCGAATCGTGGATTGGGACGACGATCGGAGCGGACACCACCGCGCGGCGGGAGGACACACAGGTCCTCCCCTACGAACGTTGGGATGACATCAGGTTTTGGGATGACGTGGGCGGGGGGTGTCCCACTGGCCGGCGTAGCCTTCGGCGCGGAGGGCGGCGAGCAGGTCGTCTTCGGGGTTGGCGCTCGGATCGACGCTGGGCGCGAGAAGGACGAACAGGTCGCCGTCGGGCGTCAACCGATCGAGCACCTGGTGACCGGTGGCGGTGATCAGGGTCCGCAACGCAGCGACCGATTCTTCGTTGTCCGGATTGAGGACGACGGCGCGGCGCATCCGGACGCGGCGATAGCCCGTGGTCCAGTCGCGAAGATTGGTGAGGAGGGTTTCCGGCAGCGAACCGACGGCTTGCACCTGGAGGAAGCCAGTGATCTGCTCGAGATCGAAGCCCGCCGCCAATGCCCGCCCCACGGAACCGGGCCGGATCTGAAATGTGGCCCGAGGACGCAGACCTTCGGCGTCGGCGAAGGCGGACAATGACCAGACGAGCAGGGGAGATGAGCGCAGAAGATCGATATCGCCATCGTCGCCGATCGTCAGTGATGGCCCGCAGGGGGGAGAGTGGTCATCGACCTCGGGCATGGGAACGGGCGTGACCGCGTCGCCCGACCCCACCACGTGACTGCGCTGCATGATCCCGAACCATGACATTGCGGTTTCGAGTTCCACCTCGATCACCTGGGCGATGGCGGCGGTGCGCTCATCGAGTTCGCCGCGCGGGGCTCGGGCCGATGCCGCGGTAAATGTGGCGCCGATGATGGCCGGATGTTGCTCGGCGAGCCGCCCGGCAAGGTCATCGGCCATTAGCCACTGGTGAGGATCGAGGCCGGCGATCGCATCCAATAGGCGGCGGCGGAACCCACGCCAATCGGCCCCCCAAATCTCGATGTCGTCGCGCTCGCGACCTTCGATCCAGGCGTCGCTTTCGAGCCAGGCCTCCTTCAGCCGTGCCGTTTGGACGTCGAAACCCAGCCGCGTCCACTCGCGAATCGCGGGGTTTGGCTCGGGCCGAATCGCGCTCTTGTCGGCGCCGGTTGGCAGCGGCCCGGCAGACGGTCCGATGACGTTCACCGCGACGCCGAGGTAGAGCAGGAAGCCGAGGTAGCCGCGGGGCGGGATCTCGTCGCCTGCTCCCCAGAGCCTGCTGTTGAGCCGTCGCTGCCAGGGGCGGGAGAGGGGTTCACCAGGAATCCAGACCGGGGCGCCGTGGTCGGATATCTCGCGGACGACGGTGAGCAGGTCCCAGGCCAGTGTCCAGGGTTCGGCTTCGCCAACGTCAGGGAGCTGCTCTTCCGGCAATGGCTGAAGCGGTTTGAGGGGGAGAATCGCGGTGGCTTCACCAGGGTTGACGATTTCCTGGGGCACGAAGAGCCAGCGCGTGCCGTCGCGCAGGTAGGTATGAAAGACGAGCAATGCGTCTTCGAGTTCGGCGAGCGCAGCCTCGGCTCGCGCGGCGTCACGGATGTGGTCGGGCGCGGCCGGTTCTGGGGGAGCGAGGTTGGCTTGCTGTAAGGCAGTCCGCAGCAGGACCGGAGACGGCGACTCCGATGCCACAGCTTTCCACAACGCGGAGGCCGGTCGGCTGCGTCCCGCGACCACCGCTGCGACTCGATCCGGCGCGCTAATCTGGCGCACGGTGTGGGAGATAAGGTCGGCGCGTGGTCGTTGTTTTGGAATCACCCTGATCCCCCAGATCGTGGCCGCTTCCTCAAGTGCGGGATCGTCGAGGGTTTCGAGCAAAACCCGGAGGGCGCTATCGCTCAGGTCACCGGCGTCGATTTCATCCTGGACGCGGCGGAAAATGTGACCAATTTCGCGAGGTAGGAAGAGTTTGGGCAGGGCTCCTACCGGCAACTCCTGGTGATCGCCTTCGCGCGCCAGCATCCCCACCTGGAAGAGGCGAATTGCGGCATCGCGCGTGACCGGTGTCGAGAGATTGGTGAGCGCGGCGAGTTCGTCGATGGTGAGGGCGGCGGATTCGGTGGAGGCGAGATCGCGGACGATCGTCTGGGCATGAGAATCCAGTCGCTCCCAAACCGAGCGGGCGTGGCGGATGTCGGTCATTGCGCGGTACAAGGCTCCAACGTGGCGTCCCCGGTCATTTTCGGGGAGCGGAACCAGCCAGAAGGCGGCGATGCGTTGAAGATCGTCCGGGGAGCGGGCGTTGAGCCGGCCCAACAGGTTTTTCGCGATCACGGCGTCCTCTAACGATGCTTGGTCCGTGAAAAACCACTGTCAGATACGACTCTATCTTATGACGAGAACCGGGCGTCGACAATCCGGCGAGAGGCATCGGTCTACCGGGATACGCGACACAGCCCGGGCGGGCGCCTCTTCCGGGTCGCAACCTGTGCGTCGGCGGTGAATGTGGGCTCGTTACGAGGCGCGGGCCATTCGGGGATCAACGTCCCAGCCGCGATGCAGCGCGTCGTTCTTGGTGACGTTGAGATACAGACCGTGGTCGTTGTTGCGATGGATCGCGGTTTTCGGAATGTAAAAATCCATCGGCATGAAGAATCCCTTCTCAACGACAATCACATCCTCCCGAACGGCAACGACTTCGCCAACCTTGTGTCCGCATTGGCCGATGACGTCGGACCCGACTTCGATGACCCATTCCGAATCGTCTGAATCGGCGATCGACCCGGCATCGCCGGCGCGAATTGTGCCGGCCACTGAGATTCCGGTCGACGTGCCTGGACCCAAATGCTCCGTGATATGCGCCGCCGACCCCTGGTCGGACGCTTCGGATTCCCCGGCAGTCTCGACGTTCTCGCGTCGATTGTGCTGTTGTGACACGGTTATCCTACTCTCGAACGACGTCGTCGCTCACATTAGAACGAAATGCACTCAGATTGGCTGCTGTGATCACGGGCGGACACAAGAGCCTGTCCAGAGCGGAGCGTGGGATCCACAACCCTACGCGGCAAAGAGGAACACTGGCGAACACGAAGACCGCGACCCTCTACCACCAGGATGAACTCAGGCCGACACGAGGACCGCGACTCTAAAGAGACGAGACACGGACACGAGGTCCGTTACCCTCCACCGCCATGAGCCAGCCGGGGCTAACCGGATGCGCCGCGGTCCCAAACTGGCAACGCCACAGGATACACCACTTTCATTTATCCTGGCGCTCTCCCCTGAAGCGCTGGTAGGGAGGGAAAGGCTCCGTTCCGAGAAGCGGCAGTGCGTAGCGCCGGAAATCGTCGGTGATGCCCAAGTCATTCGCGGCGATAAAGGCATCGGGAAGGGGGCGCACGCGATTCGCGATGCGCTCAATCGGGACTACTTCGACGACGCAGGCATACGGGTCGTCGCTGGTGCGGCGGAGGATCGTGGCGACTCCGGTGTCGCCGGCGACGACGCGTTCGACGGCCGCGGCGCCAAGGCTGTATGCCTCCTCAAGATCGATGTCCGAGGACATGCTCATCGACATTCTCGCCGCCGTCCCCGGTTTGTCGTACCGGGCGCGGACGCCGAGTGCCTGGGTAACGAGCCGGGTGAGGGCAGACCCGGCGCCTGGGAAGTAGGGATGTCCGAAACTGTCTACATACTCCGGCTCGTCGCCGCCGAGACGCTCGCCGGTCGCGGTGGACAATGTCTCGGGCACAACCACGACTGACCAGCCACGCGATGCCAGATCGCGCTCGACAGCGGCGAGCACAACATTGACGTCAGCAGGTGGACGTTCGGGAAGAAGCACGATTGGCATGAGGTCTCGCTCGGCTGTCGAGAACCCGAGGCAGCCGCTGGCCGCCACCCATCCCGCATCGCGTCCCATCACCTCCACGAACTTGACGGCATGGAGTTGGGGCGAGGCAATGGAATCGTAGGTGGCATCGCGTACGGCATTGCCGAGATAGCGGGCGATCGAACCATAGCCGGGGCAGTGATCGGTTTCACACAGATCGTTGTCGATTGTCTTGGGCACGAATGCGACGAACAACTCCTGACCGATTTCGGCGGCGCGGGTCGCCAGGCGGTGGGCGGTGTCGGCCGAATCGTTGCCACCGATGTAGATCAAGATGGAGATGTTGTGCCGGCGCATGAGCGCGAGGGCCAGGTCGAGATCACGATCCTGCAGCTTGTGCCGGCCGGCGCCAAGCGCGGCGGACGGAGTGTTGCGGATAGCGGCAAGGGTGGCCGGCGACTGATCGTGGAGGGTGATGAACCGTTCCTGAAGCAGGCCTTCGATTCCGTTGCGGGCGCCAAGCATCCGTTCGAACCGGCCTGAAGCGCGGGCCGCCTCGATCACGCCAACGAGACTGGCGTTGATCACGGCCGTGGCGCCGCCGGACTGACCGACGAGCAAAGCTGGCGTATTTATTGAGGGCGAGCGCATTGGTTGGATGTCGTCCCTTGTCGTGGCAAGCGAGTTGTCGTGGAGACGGTAGCCGATCGAGATGACGCCCGTTTCAATTCATTGTTGTAACCATCCAAGAACTTCCCGCCGCGCTGGCAACGCCCCAAGCGGACGTGAAGAACGCCACGCAGGAGCGTACGTCATAACCACGATCAAAATCACTCTGACGAATTCCGTTGTCCGACTGCGCCGGATTCGCTTCGCACGGGAGCGCTTCCTTCCTTCGACCGCACCAAGGACCAGAGTGACGGTGGGGTAGCGTGTGCGTTAGCCGTGAACGGAGGCATCAGAGGAACGTCGCCGTTGGCCAGTCGCCGGTGATCGGTTGGATCGGGCGGCCGGCAAGTCGCCCAAGCAGCGGATGCCCGGTCTCGCCGTAAGCGAACCAGTCGTCAGGCCGGAAGTAGGCGAGGTCGATTCCGTCTGGCTCGATTCCGAGCAACATGGACACCCGCCGCTGCGTTCGATCGAGTCCGGCGAGATCGACTTCACCGATCAGCACCAGCTCCAAACGGTTGTCGCCGGTATGCGGATGGGGGCCGGCGATGACCGCCAGGTCGATATCGCCGGCATCGGCCACCGCGTCGCGCAGGACGGTTTCGACTCCGAGCGTCGCGATCACGAGGTTGATGAGCGGGCGACTCAGGGCGTGGTCGAGCTGAACCTGGTATCGCCGGGAGACGCCTTCGCGGCGGCCCTTGAGCACCCCGATGCGCTCCAGCTTGTAACACTCATGCTGGAGGCTGCTGATTGGCGCCCCGACCTCGTGGGAAAGCTCGGTGAGCGAGAACCTGGCGTCTAGCCGGGGCACGATCCAGGCCAGGAGCGTGGCCCGTACTTTCGAGGAAAGGATCTCACCGAGCGAGGTCATTGCCCTGGCTCGAGGGAAGTCCTGGATTTCGCTTTGTGGACCAATTGACCGGCTTTCGACCATGCGTCCTCGCAACCCCAGGTTAACCGCAATATCGCCGCTGTATTGATTGAGGGACCGGCCTGGATCGTGGTTGAATCTGTCCGATGCCCGAGGGCACTGTGATTGAAGGAGCGACCGGGAGCCCGGCGAGCTCGGAATTGCCCGCGGCGGGGTGTGGAGATTGTGACATTTTTCCACTAAGATTGAGTGCATCGTTGCGGCGCGTTCGCGCCATCGACAGGCCGAAGTCTTCCATTTCGGTCATTGGTGGCGTGGGCTAAAGATCAAGCGTCGCATCTCGTTCGGTCTTGGAGGACCCCATTAGTACCGTCTTAGGTCTGATCGCTGTCGTCATCCTCGTCCTCGCCAACGGTTTTTTTGTCGCCACCGAATTCGCCCTGGTTTCGGTGCGCCGCACGCGCATTCAGCATCTGGTGTCCGAAGGAAACCAACGCGCCGCTTCGGTGATGGACCGGATCACCCACCTCGACACCTACATTGCGGCAACCCAGCTAGGGATCACAATCTCGAGTCTTGCACTCGGCTGGATTGGTGAGCCAGTCGTAGCGGTGATCATTGAGAACTTCGTCCGCTACCTGCCGATTGAGATCGGGTCGACGACGACTCATGTCATTTCGTTCGCGATTGCCTTCTCGATCGTCACCGCACTGCATATAGTGATCGGTGAGCTGGCGCCGAAGAGTCTTGCCCTTCAACGCCCGGAGGCGACATCGCTCTTCGTGTCACCATGGATTCATGGTTTCCTGATCATCTTCCGGCCGGTCATCTACGGCCTGAACTGGGTCGGTAACTGGGTCGTCAGGTTGTTCGGGATCGAACCAGCGGGCGGCCACGATGTTGTGCAATCAACCGAGGAATTGCTGCTGTCGATCGAGGCCAGCCGCGCGGCGGGCCTAGTCAACCAGACGTCGCACGACCTGGTCGGTCGCGCCTTTTCGTTCAACGATCTCCAGGCGCGGCACGTGATGGTGCCGCGAACAGAGGTAGTGGCGATTTCGATCGACGCCACACTCGACAACGTGATGCAAGTGGCATCCGACACATCGCACACGCGCCTTCCTATCTATAAGGACGACAACGATCACATGGTCGGGATCATCAAGGTCAAGCGCTTGATGCCCTTGTTCATGGCCCAGGTCGAGGCTGAAGCGATTGCCCGCACCGCGCGGGTGGTGATTGGCGACAACGGTCAGGACCCGATCATCAGTTCGGCCAGGGAGGCGCAGGAAATCGCGCACAAGCGTGTCGAAACCTTCAATATCCGGGATTACATGGCGGAGCCGATGTTGGTGCCGGAAACCTTGGCGGCGTCGAAGGTGCTGACCCGGATGCGCGAGGATCAGATCCAGATGGCCATCGTGATCGACGAGTACGGCGGGACCGCCGGGATCGTCACCCTGCAGGACATCGTGACGCACCTGGTCGGCCGCGTCGAGGACTACGAAGATGAGGCCGATCCGAACGGCCACACCGCGGACGGCATTCTTCACGTGGATGGACTCACGGGACTGGTTGAGCTTCGCGAGCACTACCACATCGACCTGATCAACGAGGACTACGATGTCGAGACCCTCGGCGGATACGTCTTCTTCGTGCTTGGGCGCCCGGCGATCGTCGGCGACGAAGTGGTGGCGCCAAGAGGGCAGCGACTCGTGGTTGAGGATTTGGACGGATTGCGAATATCGCGGATCCAGATCATTCCGGTGGATTATGTCAAATCAGACGAGGAAGCGCAAGAATTCGCGGTGACGGCGAACCGACCCGCGGCCTGACCCGGTCGCCAAGGGATCGACCTGAGAGGGAGAGTCCATTGACTGGCGACGGGACTCTGGCAATTGAATCGGTTCAGCGACGGCAGACCAGCGAACGGTCAGTTGCCGAATACGCGCTGCTCGGGTTGATCGCGAAGTCCGAATCCGGCGAGATTCACGGATACGACCTTTCGCGATCGTTTGCCGGTAGTGGATTGGGGCGAATTCTCCGCCTTGAGCCCGGAATGCTCTATCACTATCTCAAGAAAATGGTCCGGGATGACCTCATAACGTCGACGGTCGAGCGACAGACGGGACGACCCGATCGACAGGTCCACAGCCTCACCCGCGACGGCCGCGATGCCCTGCAATCGTGGATCTCGGCTCCGGTGCGGGCCACCCGCGAGGTCCGGCTCGACTTCCTGGTCAAGCTCTACCTGGCGCGGGGGCTCGATCCGGTGCGGGCAGCGACGCTGGTGGCGGACCAGCGGGCGGTGATGCGATCTCGCGCCGCCCGTCTCAGCGAACAGGTTGACGACGCCCAGGGGGACGACCTGGACAACGCCTTCGGCGATACCGTGCTCCGGCTGCGTCTCTCGCAAACCCGCGCCGCGCTCGACTGGCTGGACACGTTGCCGGAGTCGCGGTAAGGCGAATTCCACACATCGTGGCAATGATTCCGCCAGCACGAGCGGACCCATTCGCCTTCTCTCGGAGCGGTCCTTCGATCGCGCTCGGGATCAAGGCAGATTCCTGACCTGCATCCCGACCGAAGCGTGCTTGAACTTCGCCTCGACTTGGACGTGAACCCTTGCCAATGCGGGTCGCATTGGATATGCTTGTGCACCTATTCAACGGTTGACTAACAGAGGCGCCGGGGCGCGGCGTCGCACGGAGTCTGGAGTGAGGAAGTGGGTCGACACGTGATGCGCCTGTTGCTTGGAGTCGTGTTGGCGACCGGGTCGTGGATGGGACTGGCAATGTCAATGGCGTCGAGCGCGGCCCAAATCGAGTGCGGATCGGTTGTGACGAGCGGAGCCAGCGCCACACCCCAAGCGACACCGTCGACGATCGCCGGCGTGCCGTTCCCGGACGAAGGCGGGACGCTCACCGTGTTCGCGGCTGCCTCCCTGACCGACGCCTTTGCAGAATTCGCGGCGACCCTCGAAGACGCAAACCCTGGTCTCGAGATCATGATCCAGGCGGGCGGCTCGCAGACTCTGGTGACCCAACTCCAGGAAGGCGCGCAGTCCGACGTGCTGGCCACGGCGAACACATCGACCATGGAAACCGCGGTCGAATCCGGACTCGTTGGCGGCGAGGCGGTCACGTTCACCGGCAACCGTCTCGTGATCGTGACCCCTCTCGACAATCCGGCCGGGATCGCCTCGGTCGATGATCTCGCTGGTGACGGTCTGATCCTGGTTGTCGCCAACAGCGCCGTGCCCGCCGGCAACTATGCCCGCGAGGCGCTCTGCGCCCACGGAGAACTGGACGCGGCGCCGGATGGCTTTGTCGAAGCGGTTTCGGACAACGTCGCTTCCGAGGAAGAGGATGTCCGGAACGTCCTGGCCAAGGTCCAGCTTGGGGAGGCTGACGCGGGAATCGCCTACGCCAGCGATGCCGTTGCCTCGGAGCTGGGAGGCGCGCCGGTAACGGTGATCGAGTTCCCGGCCGACCTCCCGGTGACGGCCTCCTACCCGATCGCGGCTCTCGAAGGTGGCAACGTCGATCTCGCCAATGCCTTCATCGCGGCTATCCTTTCTCCGGAAGGTCAGGCGGTCTTGGCGAAGTACGGATTTTCCCCGACTTTGTAGTCGGCGACGCAGACGTCGAATCAATCGATGTCTGCCATGAGTGCGGCGGAATGGGTCGAGACGTCGCGAACGCGGACTGACTGAAGAAACGCTAGCCTCGGCACAGAGATTTCTCATGCCTCGGAATGACAGTTAACGAGTGGACTCGCTGGTGCAGCATCAGCATCGTAATCGATTCACGTGGGCGCTGGTTGCGATTAGCCTGGTTGGGTTGGTCTTGCTCAGCCTGCCGACGATCGCCCTTGTGATTCGGGCGTCGAAGGCGACGGACGTGCTGGACGACCCACGCGCGCGTGAAACACTCCGCGAGGCCCTCACGCTCAGCATCTCCACATCGCTGATTTCGCTCCTGGTAATCGTTTTGGTCGGGACACCGATCGCCTGGGTGCTTGCCCGCGGTCAATTTCCGGGTGGGCGCGTGCTCGACGCCCTGATCGATCTGCCGATTATCCTGCCGCCGGCAGTAGCCGGAATCGCCCTGCTCACGGCGTTCGGGCGTCGCGGTCTGCTCGGGGAAACGTTCGACCGCTTCGGGATCAGCATCGGGTTCACGATGACGGCGGTCGTGATCGCCCAGATATTCGTCTCGGCGCCGTTCTTCATCCGTACGGCGCGGGCGGGGTTCAGCCGGATCGACCAGTCTTTGGAAGAGGCCGCCGCCGATCTCGGGGCAAGCCCGGCACGCGTCTTCTGGAAGATCACCCTGCCGCTGAGCCGGGCAAGCCTGGTGGCGGGAGCGGTGTTGGCCTGGGCGCGCGCGCTCGGCGAGTTCGGGGCAACGATCATGTTCGCCGGGAATCGAGAGGGCGTGACGCAGACGATGCCATTGGCGATCTACGAGCGGTTCGGGGCGGGCGACCTGCCATCGGCACTGGTGCTTTCGGCGATCCTGTTGATGACGTCAATCGGCTTCCTGGTCGTGGTCCGTTGGATGGGCGAACCCGGGAGCGCGCGGTAATGAACTTTCCCTGGTCGCCGGCCGCGATGTCGTCATTCCGAGGAGTAAAAATTCTGGCCACTCTGGATCCGCCGGACCCGCGTCATCAATGTACGCTCGGATCCGCAGGTGAACTGACGCACTCGTGGCCGGCGTCACGCGGTGACCGCCGACTCCGTTGTCGAGTGCTTCGGAGAAGGAATCGTCACCGCGCTCATGGTGACGTCCCCCGGTTAGACCGCACGCCATGAGCGATGCGCTGCGGATCGACGCCATCGGCAAGCGATTCGGGATGCACGTTGCGCTTGAGGATGTGAGCCTTTCGGTCGAACCGGGCGAGTTCGTGACGATTCTCGGACCTTCCGGCAGCGGCAAGAGCACGACGTTGCGGGTGATTGCCGGTCTCGAACGACCTGATTCCGGCACGGTTCGGATTAGCGGCGCGGACGTTACAAATCTTCCGCCGCACCGACGCGATTGCGCGATGGTTTTCCAGAACTATGCGCTCTTTCCACACCGCTCGATCGCGGAAAACATCGCGTTCGGGCTTCGCATGCGAGGAGGCTCAGGTTCCGCCGCGGAACGCGCCGTGGGCCACCTGCTTGATCTCATTGGGCTCGATGGGCAAGGGGCGAAGCGGCCACACCAACTCTCCGGTGGGCAGCAACAGCGAGTCGCCGTGGCCCGGGCGCTGGCGGTAGAACCGGCCGTGCTGCTGTTGGACGAGCCACTCGGGGCGCTCGATCACTCGCTACGCCGTCAGATGCAATCGGAAATACGGTCGATCCAGCGCGCGACGGGCCGAGCATTCATCCATGTCACCCACGATCAGGGCGAAGCATTGGCGCTCTCCGATCGAATCGTGGTGTTGAACGAGGGGCGCGTCACCCAAATCGGATCCCCCGAAAAAGTCTACGAGCGTCCGGCGAGCCGATTCGTGGCAGAGTTCATGGGTTTCCGGAACTTCCTGCCAATCGAGATCACCGGCAGTGGCCAGGTGCGCGTTGCGGGTTTTGAGATGACGATTCCAGGGAACTCGATTGAACTCGACGGGCCGCTCGTGGCCGCGATCCGGCCCGAGCGCGTCGGAATTGGGGAGCCGGTCACGGGTTCGCCATCAACGCGGGGCGTCGTGACGTCGCAAACGTACGCCGGGAGTTCCTGGACGCACGAGATTGACCTCAGCGATGGGACCAGGATTGTCGCGAACGCCCATCGCGCCTTCCGGGTGGGCGGCGTGGTGGACTTGAACATAGACCCGGCGGACCTTGTGCTGCTTTCAGAGTGAGCCAGGATTTGGTCGGAGAGCGGGGATGCGGAAAAGGGACGGACCTCATCGACTGCCCTCAGGACGGACTAGAGGATCGACAAGGCGTCGGTATCGTGACATGGCGCAGATGGTCGATCCAGAGGCTGTCCAGAGCGAAGCGTGGGATCCGCCCGCACGGGTTGCGGCAACGCCAGCTCACTCCGGAACGGCAAAGGAGCGAAGGTTGGCGCACTCTGCCGACGGATCTGGTTCCTCCCGAGTTCGGGGTCCCCTTCCAGGTTCGAAGAGATTTGGGCGTCAGCGCTCGACAGGTTTGGCGGCGCCGCTGGCGCCGGCGACGTAGGAGACAGCTCGGGCGGCTGATCCTGATTCTTCACCAGCCGGTTCATGTCGAAAGCGATAATCGTGTTTGCGGATCGACTCGTCAAGCAGCGTCAGCAATGTCTCCTGGGCGCCGATCGCACGCTGCTTCAGGGAATCGAATGCTTTCTGGTGAGGGGAGTCGGCCAAACCGGTCCGCAAGTGGGGAACGCATAAGCCGTCAGACCCGTCGTAGGCGTCGCGGAACTCCACCTCACCAAGCCCGATGAGCAGCGTCCTCAGCAGGCGGGTCTCCGTCTCGACGAGAATAGCGCAGGCAGGGCAGGGCGCGGTCGGCTGGCCGAGCGATCCGTTCACGTCCGGTTCGGCTTTCTTCCGACCGAAGAGTGACCCGATCCGCTGGCCTGGCGACACCGCCTGAAATGAGCGACGGCGAAGATCCGCGTAGGTGACAAGCAGCACATCGCGGTAGATCTGGGCGGTGCCGAGGATGAATGCCTCCTTCAACCATTGATGGGCGTGGAAATTACAAAAGGCATGAGAGGTTTCGAACTGCTTCCGGATCTCCGGATCGCTGACCGAGTCGTAGTTCGTCGAGGTCATGTAGCGGCTGACGGCCTCCAAGGTCAGCGTGCAAATCGGGCAACCGCTGTCGTTGAAGGCCTCGAACAGATCATGGTTGCCCTGAGTTTCGGTGGCGCGGGACTGGTGCATGGAAACTCCATTGCGAGAGGAACGACAGTGGCTTGTTACAGGGTAAGATCAGTCCATCCAGATTTCGGACAATGGCGAGGGATCACCCCAACGAATGGTCACATCGTGGATAGTGGTCAACCTGAGCCGCCACGCTGGATGAACTGACTCATCGACTGCGCCCTGGGGAACGTGTGATGACCCGAGACGTGCACCGCCCGTTCGAGGAAAGTATGACCGAATCACTCCCCGAACTCGCCGCCAAACTCCAGGAGCTGGCGATCGGGCGCGGCGTCACCGTCGCCACCGCGGAATCTTGCACCGGCGGCGCGATCGCCCAACAGATTACGAGCATCTCCGGCAGCTCGGCATACTTCAAGGGCAGCGTGGCAGCGTACGCAAATGATGTCAAGCATCGGGTGCTCGGCGTGCCGACAGATGTGCTGGAGAGTCCGGGGGCGGTTAGCGAGGCGTGCGCGCGGGCGATGGCCGAGGGGATCAGGACACTGATGGCGGTCGATTTCGCCGTGTCAACAACCGGCATCGCCGGTCCGTTGGGCGGGACCGAGCGGAAACCGGTTGGGCTAGTCTATCTCGGAGTCGCTTCGGCTGAGCGGCGGGAGGTAGAGGAGCACATCTTTCCGGGAGATCGCGCCGCCGTGATCGAGGCCGCCACGGTCCGCGCGCTGGAGTTGCTGATCGACGCGGTGTCGGAGAATTGCTAACGGGCGCCCCATACGAGCCACAATATGCACCATAATTGGTACAGTGCGAGGGTCAGGAGTATCCTCGGCGGCGACGATGCAAAATCCCCATAGCGGTTCCGATTTCGATGACTTTCTCCGCGAAGAAAGCCTCTATGAGCGCGCCAACGGGACGGCCATACTGCGCGTTGTGGCCTGGCAACTCAAGCAGGAGATGGAAACCAAGGGAATCAGCAAGGTCGAGATGGCGTCTCGCATGAACACGAGTCGCTCGCGACTCGATCGAATTCCCACAGGTGACAACGAGAATATCGGAATCGAAACGATTGGCCGGGCCGCAAGGGCGGTCGGCAAGAAACTGGTTGTCGAGTTGGTTTAGCGGCGCATCCCCGACATCTCCACCGCCGTGATCGAGGCCGCCACGGTCCGCGCGCTGAAGTTGTTGATCGGAGCGGTGTCGGCGGAGAATGGTTAACTTGCGTGTCAGTCCATGCGCTCAGCTAGCCTCATGATCTGAATCGCGACGCGGCGTCCAAACCTCATCGTCCGATTGCATGGCCGCGAGTTTCCTAGCGTGGCGCGGCGAGAGTTTGTATCGTTCCCCTAACGTTGTGTTATGGGATTCAACTGCACTTTATCGCCTCTCTTGTGCCTAAATCCCGTATTTTTGACTGCGCATGTACATCTACTGTAGCCAAACGTGTAGCCCAGAGCCTCAACTTGACACATTATTGACCTCATACAGATCGCTCATCAGGTCGATCGATGTTCGCACACTGTCGGCGTCGAGGTGCGCGTAAATCTGCATGGTGACCGCGATCGTCGAATGACCGGCGATCCCCATCAGGGTTCGTGGCGCCACGCCGCGCGTCGCCAGGATCGTCAGGGCGCTGTGCCGCAGGTCGTGGAATCGGACGGGTGCCGGGATGCCGGCGGTGGCCTTCACGACTCTCCAGTGCTTGCGAATCTCATCAGGCCGATACGGTCTGCCGTTTGTGAAACTGAAAACCAGGTCATGGTCCTGCCATTCACCGCCAGCCTGGAGTCGTCGCTCGAGTTGGTGTGTGTGATGCTTTCGAAGGATCGCAAGCACCGGCGGCGGCATCGTAATCGCACGCCGACTTTGTTTCGTCTTGAGTTCCACGAATGACGGAGCGCGGTTGATGACCTTGAGTTGGTGTCGCACGTTGATCCTGCCCAAATCGCGGTCTACATCACGCCATCGCAAGCCGAGTAACTCTGCCTGCCGCATCCCTACTGAAGTCGCGATTGCATAGAGGGCCTCGAGGTCGTCGCCGATCACAGCGGCCATGACGCGGCGGACCTCATCAGGTGACAACGCATAGCCCTCAAACTGCTCGCCTTTAGGAGACTTCGTGAGAGCCGCGACGTTGCGACCGACGAGGTCCCACTGCATCGCCTGATGCAAGGCGGCACGCACTATTGAGCGCACGAGCTTAGCTGTGGACGGTGAGGCGTCGATTTTGTTGAGCATCGCCTGGACGTGTTGTTGATTGAGTTTGCTCAAGGGATGCTTGCCAATTGCTGGCTTGATGTGAGTCTCGATCATGGACCGATAGGTGCTATGGGTCGACTGGCTCTTCGTCGGTTCCACCATTTGCTCGAGCCAATCGTCCAGGAACGCCGTCAGCGTCGTGTCGGCCGTCTGGACTGGCAGCCCCTTCTGATGATCGTTCAGTATCTTCGCGATCTTTTGGGCCACCTCGGCTCGCGTCTTGCCATACACAACTTTGCGCTTGCGGCCGGTTGAATCCCAACCGAGGTGAACGGCGCCAACCCATTTACCATCACTAGCGCGCTGGTAGATCGATCCTTCGTTGTGTCCTCGCCGCCGTTTCTTGTCGGTCATTTCATACCTTCAAGGGGGAGGGAGTAGAGCATTTACCCCCCCCAAACAACACTGCAACACTGCAACCGTCTCACTACCCAAGAAAGCCCATGCGCTCAACCACATTCCAACTCCGATACAATGACCTTGCCCTCCCTGCTACCAACAGGTGAGCGGCTTGCCGCGCCGCCTAGGACTCTTCTAGGCGGCGCATTTTGCATTCTGGATCTCCGATTCCATGAACGCAGTGACCGCAGTTTGTCGGATACGGTATCCGGTCCGCCCAGAGAAGTTGTGGCCCTCTAGCCGGCCCTGGCGCAGCCAACGGCGCACCGTTTCCTCGTGCACCTGGAACTCCTCGGCAACCTGAGCCACCGTGAGCCATCGATCCTCTTCCATCAGCACTCCTTACTAACCTCCAACTCTCAACTCATCTTAGCACGACATGGCGCAATTTGATACCTATTTGTCGCTATTCGATGTATTGACATGTAGTACTAAGATGCCCTATACTGTATCTAGAGCAGTTGGTAAGCCGCTCGCTTGATTCATTCGGCCGGATGTTGGTAGCACCGGCCACCAGCCCAAGGAGGGCGCCATGAACACCACACGCGTTCAGGAAACCGAGCGGGAGGACATTGCCCGGCTGCTCGACAAAGCGAAAGCCGAGGGTGTCACGATCGTGCGCGATCACACTGACGGCAGGTTCTACGCATCGAGCGTCAGCAAGCCGGGCGCGATGCACTACGTCACCGCCTACTCCTGCACCTGTATCGGATTCTGCCGTCACCAGCGGTGCAAGCACCTTGTAGCGTTGTGGAGCCATCTGGGCTACTTCGATCCGGAACCAGACTCCGAGCCAACCCCACCGCCGGCGGTCGCCGTCACCCACGTGCCCGGCGCGTGGGGGCCCGGCGGCTGGCTGGTCTGCACTCGCGATCTCGAATGGCGCGAGCCTGTTACAGAGATCACAATCGACGGTGACAGCGCGGTTCGGATTGTGGGCGACCAATTCAATGTCACCGCCCACTGGATCGAGAACGGCCACGCGGTAGACAACATGACCGCCGCCACGCCAACCGGCATGGGCCACTACGGCGCGGTGCGCTACTGGCTCGAATCATTGGCCGCCAGCGCGCCTATCGATGCCTTGTTGTTCGACGCCGGGATTCCCGAGGACGCCGACGCTTGGGACAATTTGCCTGGAGCCGATGATGTCGCCAGTGGCGACGATGATGTCGACGAACTGGGAGAGGTGGCCTGATATGGCTGTAGACGTGAACTCCCTTGCCAATATCGGCGAGCGATCAGCGTCGGACATCCTCGAGTTGCTGGCGCGGCCATTCCTGCCCGAGGCGATCCAGACTCGAAAGATTGGAGGCCGAGAGGTCGCCTATGTTGCAATCAACTCCGTGGTTGCTCGATTGAACAAAGCGGCTGGAAGCTGGGACTGGCGTATCGTCTCGGTCGACACCGCGCCCATGGCGTTGGTCCGCAAAGGAGAGCTCGTGGACGTCATGGTCACAACTGTGGTTGGCGAGCTTTCGATTCCGAACTTGGGTGTCCGCCAAGGGATCGGCACGGCTGTGTGCGAAGGAAACGAGGACAGCGCGAAGAGTGCTGCATCGGACGCGTTGAAAAAAGCGGCGTCGTTGTTCGGGACACCGCTCGACGGCGGCTGAATCGCGCCACAATCGCCCAGGTCGAGCAGAATCGACGGGAAGGGTCTCCCAGCACCTTGGGGGGCCTTTTTCGCTGTCTACGGTCATCAAACGGCGAGCGGTCGAGATGCTGCTCAGTGATGACGAGTGGTCAGGGTGGACTGATACGGAGATCGACCGGGCGTGGCGAGCGGTTCGGGATGATCCGCCGAGCTTCTCGGGATTGCCCTAGTCGGGGAGGGGAGACCCTATTTCGGTTTCAACTGCGGCGCGTGTGACTTTATCCAGTTCGACCCGTCCGTTCTCGATGTCGCGGGAGAAGGCGCCGGAGGTGGGGTCCAGTTCGTCACGGAGGCGTTGGTTTTCGAGAACGATGCCGGAGTCGCTGTGGGTCGCGTCACCCATCCGTCTGCTGTCTGCTCCCATGCCGGTCAGCGAGCGCGCCAATAGTGGCGCGCTCGCTGCACTGTTGGACGCCGCCAGACGCTGAAGGCGGTCGTGGCGAACACTTCCTTCAATTCGGGAGTCCGCTGCCCGGTCTACGGTCCCTGGAGGATGCCGTTGACCTGTTCGACGATGGTCTGGACGGCTGTTTCAACATCCTGCTGACCGACCATCACCAGCTCGAACTGCTCGTTCCAGATGTTCTCCACTTTGGCGCCGTCCCCGAAGTTCGTCGGTGGCGGTACGGTGCGCGCCAGCTGGTCGAGAATCGTCTGATTGTCGTCCCGGTGCTCCTCGCCGCCATAGCCCAGCCAGGCATCGCTTTCCGCGAGCGCCTGAATCGGCGTGATCGAGCGGCTGCCGTAGATCTCGGACCAGATCGTCTGGCCCTCCTCGCCGCCGAGGAACTTGAGCAGTTCCCACGCCTCGTCGGGATTGTCGGTCGTCGATGCCATCGACCATTGGTCCGTGTAGAGCACGGTCACGGGCGGATCGCCCCCAGCTGGTCGCGGGAAAAGGCGGATCGTCCAGTTGAACGGCTCATTCTCGACGAGGCCGGGCCGGAACCACGGACCCGCCATGTGCATGGCCGTGATCTGGCTCAGGAACTGATCGCCCGACCCAGGAGTTTGCGGCAACGTGCCCGGAGGCACCGAGACCCCATCGGTCGTCAGGAAGCCGTAGTACACCTCGAGCGCTTCGATCGCTTCGGGGGAGTTGAGCAGGCATTCCGTGCGCTCGTCGTTGAGGATTTGCCCCCCGTTCGGGTGGACGAAGCCGCCCCACGACCAGGCGGCGTTGTTAATCGAGATGCCCCACTGGTCGGCGTCATCCCGGGTCAACTGCGTCGCGATCTCGCGGAACTCGTCCCACGTCCACTCATTGCTCGGAAGCTCGACGCCCGCGGCCTCGAAGAGATCGGTGTTGAGGTAGACGACATGGTCGCTGATGTCTTTCGGCAACCCGTAGACCGCGCCATCGATCTTGCAGCCCTCGACCGCCGCGGGCCAATAGATGCCCATGTCGTAGCTCTCGGCGGCGATCCGCTCGTCCAGATTGGCCAGGGCATCGCGCGAGCCGAACGCCTCGAACTGCCCCGTGTTCAGCATCATGAGAGCCGGCGGCGTGCCTCCGGCGATCATCTGCTGCAGCTTGTCACGACCCCACGGCCCGCCATCGACGATGTTGATGTACTCAACCGTCACGTTCGGATGGTTTTCCCGGTAGCGAGCAGCCAGTTCTTCCATCGCCTGGAACTCGGCATCGCCCAGCCAGACCGTGACCTGCAGCGTGATGTCATCCTGCGCGGCGCTACGACTTGTGGACGTAGAGTTGGAGGGACCGGCAACCGCCGGTGAAATCCCGGCGCCCACGGCCGAGAGACCGAGCGCCGCTCCCTTGACGACGTTCCGTCGCGAGTGTCGCGTCGAGAATCCGTTGGCGAACCGTTGCTTCGTCTGATCGGCAGACATCATCGTTCTCCTAGCTGATGCAAAAAAGTTCAATTGCTTCGAGTCAAGTTCCCCCTTCCACGGTGGAGCGGATATCGGTCGAGGTCCCAAAGGTGTGTGCAGTGGTGGAAACGGGTTGCGGTCACCGCCCTCCCATTCCGGAAATCGTGATGCCCCGGATGAAGTATTTCTGGAAGGCGAAGAACACGGTGAAGACCGGAACCGTCATCATCACCGCATAGGCCATCATCAGGTTGAAGTTCAACTGGTACTGGTCCCGGAACAGGCGAATGCCGAGCGCCAAGGTCCAGTTGTCCTGCGTGTTGAGGTAAACCAGGGGGGCGGTGAAGTCGTTCCAGTGGTTCAGAATGGAGAGAATCGCGACCGTCGCCAGGCCGGGCTTCGCCAGCGGCATCGCGACCGTCCACCAAATTCGGAAGAACCCGGCTCCGTCGAGCTTGGCGGCGTCCTCCAAATCGGTCGGCAGGCCCTTGAAGAACTGCCGGAGGAGGAAGATGTAGAAAGGATGTCCACCGAAGAACGCAGGCACGATCAGCGGCCAGAGCGTGTTGATCCACCCCAGCTCCCGGAACAGCACGAACTGCGGGATCAATGTCACCATGTAGGGAAGCATCAGGCCGCTCAGCATCAGCATGAACAGGAAGTCCCGCCCCGGAAACCGTGTCCGCGCGAACCCGTACGCCACCAACGAGGCAGAGAGCAAGCCGCCCACGAGCGTGAGCAAGGTCACGGTCATGGTGTTCGAGAAGAACGTCCACACTGGCACGCGATCGAACACGGTGCGGTAGTTGCCCCACACCGTTGGATCGGGTATCCACTCGATCGGATACGCGAACTCTTCCCCATAGGCCTTGAGCGAGGTCGAAACCATGTAGAGCAAGGGCACCAGCGAGATCAGGCAGATCGCGATCAGGGCAAGATGCACGACCGCCCCGAGCGCCTTTGTGCGCACAACGGTGGCACGATCGGTCTTACCGATCGGTTCTGGCGCCTGGACCTCCGAGAGGTCGCCGGACATGCGAATCGTCATGGCTTGTCTCCCTCGTAGTAGACCCACTTCCGGGCCAGCGTGAACTGGATGATGGTGAGGGTGATCACGATCAGGAACAACACCCAGGCCAGGAGCGAGGCATACCCCATGTTGAACTCCTCGAAGCCATGCCGGTATATCAGCATTCCAAGCACCATCGACGAGGTGCCAGGCCCGCCGCGCGTCATCAGGTAGATGGGAGTGAAGACCTGGAAGGCCCCGATCAGGCCAATCACCAGGTTGAAGAATATGGTGGGAGACAACAACGGGACCGTGATATTGAAGAATTTCGACACGGCGCTGGCACCGTCGATGTCGGCGGCTTCGTACAGTGACTGCGGGATATCCTGCAACCCGGCCAGGAAAATGATCATGGCGCCGCCGAACGCCCACGCAGCCATCGTGATCAGCGCCGGCTTGACCAGGTGCACATCCCATAGCCAGCGCTGTTCGGGGATGCCGAAAAATCTCACGAGCGCGTTGGCCAGCCCCGAGGTTGGGCTGAAAATAAAGAACCACAACATGGCGCTCGCCACGGCCGGCGTTTGCGACGGCAGGAACGCGAGCGCGCGATACCAGTTCGAACCCCGGATGTTGAGATTGAGCAGGAGCGCCACCCCCAGCGCGACCACCAGTTGCAGGGGTACCGAGAACCCGGTGTAAATTGTGGTGTTGCGCAGGGTATCAAGAAAGACCTGGTCTTGGAGCAGGAACTTGATGTTGGCCAAGCCCACCCACCGCGGCGGCGTGATCAGCTCCCACTCCGTGAACACGAGGTAGGCGGAGTACACCATTGGCCAGGCGGTGAACACCACGAACCCGATCAGCCAAGGCATGATCGCGATGTAGCCGTACATTGCCTCCTTGCGACCGAGCGGGGACATGCGTTGTCGCTTGCCCAGCAAGCGAGTGCGCTCTCGTGTGCCTTCGATCGTGGCAACCATTCGCCCTCTTCTCGTTCTTTTCTCCGACCCGATGCAGATAACGCCGAAAGCCCCCTCGACTATCTGGAGGCGGTGGACTCGACAGTTACGAAGCATTGTAGACCCGGGTCCGCCGACCGCACAGATTCAGTCAAGCTGAAATCGTTTTCAATGCTAGCAACGTGCCAACTCGATGTCAACAGGTTCCAGATCGCCGGAAACTTGCTATCATCCGTGGAAGAGTGAAATCGATTTCAGGACGAGGTCGCCGTGGCGCAGATTCAGATCAAGGATGTGGCATTGCAAGCGGGGGTCTCTTCGGCGACGGTGTCGCGCGTCCTCAACTCCGGAAATGGGGTGTCTGA
>Ga0183260_10000040_pt1 | contig 79727 bp, 83 predicted proteins | sample AntDrymUQ4972206_2_FD_129768 | JGI IMG/M metagenome (GOLD analysis project Ga0183260, IMG submission 129768) | Polar desert sand microbial communities from Dry Valleys, Antarctica - metaG UQ497 (22.06) (version 2) (version 2) | ecosystem: Environmental > Terrestrial > Soil > Desert | place...
AGCCTCATGCGGCCGGCGCCGTCAGCGTTCGAGTGTGGGACGATGCTGCGAAAGTCGAACACGCCGTGACGCCCCCTCTGGGCCACTATCTCGCGCTGGCACAACGAATCGCCTTGCGGCGATAAACTGTGCGTCTCGCTCGAGCAGCCGTACGAAGCGGGGCGAAAGGATCAACATGACAAGCTGGGTTGGCCAAGTCATTGCGACGCTTGCGTGCGTCACCTTGGGATCGGCATGCACAAAATCCGTAGACGTTTCGGAGAAAAAATCCGCAGTATCCGCGGTGAAAGTGAGCTCAACCGCCGGCGGGCTCTTGCCGATTGCATGGGTCAAGACGCACGCGATCGCCGATATCGACGCTGCATTTGCTACCGCTCGGGCCGACAAGAAGCCGGTATTTCTGTTCTGGACCGCCGCCTGGTGCCCGCCTTGCAATCACGTCAAGGCAACTATCTTTACGCGCGACGAGTTTGTAGCAAAGTCGCGTTCATTCGTGCCGGTCTACATCGACGGCGACACGCCCAGTGGTCAGGCGCTGGGCAAGCGCTTCAATGTCAGCGGGTATCCGACGATGGTATTGCTGACGTCGGACGGCAACGAAGTCACACGTCTCGAAGGTTCGGTCGAGCCTGCCAAGTACATGCAGCTGCTCGACCATGGCTTGGCCGGGGGAGCGTCTGCGCGTCAGTTGCTGGCTTCTGCGCTGGCCGGCAAGTCGCTTTCCGCAGCCGACTGGCGTCTGCTTGCTTATTACTCCTGGGGAACTGACGATGGTCAGCTCGTTGCCGAACAGGACGTCGCGCCCACGTTGCTGAAGTTGGCGCGAAGCTGCCCACCCGAGCAGCGCGAGGCATCATCGCGACTGTTGCTGCAGGCGCTCGGTGCGGCTGCCACAGCCAAGGGCGATGCAAAGCCGAATCTCGACAAAGCCGACGCACTAGCGAGTTTCAGCAGCGTGCTTACGCGGCCAGAGCTGGTGCGCGAGCACTACGATCAACTTGCGTTTGCAGCCGATGACATCGTCGGATTGGTTACGACGCCGAACTCCGCGCAACGTACCCAGTTGATCGAAACATTGAACAGCGCGTTCGACGGCCTCGCAAACGACACCACACTCGGTAACGCCGGTCGCATATGGGCTACCACCGGCAAGGTGGCAGTTGCGCGAGTCCAAAACAAGGAAGGCGACCTGCCCGCAGCGCTGCTCGATGAAGTGCGGGCGCAGGCGCTTCGCGTCGACGCCGAGATCGTTGATCCGATCGAGCGCCAATCGGTCATTTACAGCGCCGGCTCAATGCTGGCCCGCGCCGGCCTGCTGGACGAATCGGATGCACTGATGACGCGCGAACTTAAGCGTTCACATTCGCCTTACTACTACATGCTAGTTCTTGCCTCCAATGCCAAGAAGCGCAACACGCCGGCCGGCAACCTTGCTGCGATCGATTGGGCACGACAAGGCTACGAAGCGGCCGTTGGCCCGGCGACGCGCCTCGAGTGGGGCGGCGCGTATGTGAGATATCTGATCGATCTGGCACCCGACGATGCGGCGCGGATCGAGAAATCGGCAGCCCAGGTGATTGGCGAATTGCGAACCGAGCCAGGCGCGTTTTCTGGCCGCAGCAAACGTACGCTGGAACGCCTGAGTGGCCGGCTCATTGCCTGGAACAAGAACGGCCGCCATGACGATGCGCTCGCACGCCTGAATGCAAAGGCAACGCCTGTGTGTGCACCGGCAGCAGCTGATGCGAGCGATCGCGCCGACTGCGAAAACCTGTTCAAACCCGCGCGCGCGTGATTCAGCATTACAGCGCGCCGCTGTCGGCGGCGGAGCAGCGCGAATTCGTTCCGTTTGTGCATGAGCTGATCGCGGTTGCCTTTGCGACGATCCGCCCGTTTTTCATCAGCGGCCTCGCCGTGTCGACCAAGGCCGACGCGAGCCCCGTCACGTTGGCCGACCGCAACGCCGAAACCGCGATGCGCCAGCTGATCGAGCAGCGCTACCCACTGCACGCCATTGTCGGCGAGGAGCATGGCGTAAAGGACGGCCGCGACTATCGCTGGGTGCTGGATCCCATCGATGGCACGCGGGCGTTTATCACACACTGCTTTCTGTTCGGAACATTGATCGCGCTCGAGCGCTGCGACGCGACCGGGTACCGACCGATACTGGGAGCAATCGGCCATTGCGCCGCCGGCACTGCGCTTATCGGGCATCAGCGCGTCACTACGCTTTACGCGAGCGACGGCTCGCAGCGCCCAGTTTCCGTTCGGCGCTGTCAGCGCCTCGAGGATGCGACCGTGCTTGCGTCGTCACACTGGACGACCGGCGAACAGCGACACCCGCACAGCGCTCGCATCGAAGCGATCGTTCGACGTGCCAAGCTTTATCGAACCTGGGGTGATTGTTTTGGTTACTTTGCTTTGGCAACCGGCGGCGCCGACTTAATGTTGGACCCAAAGCTCGAGTACTACGACGTCGCCGCAATCGTGCCGGTGATCGAAGGCGCGGGTGGCGTAGTCAGCTCATGGAGCGGCGGAAATCCGCTCGACCGGCCTTCGCTGATTGCCAGCGCGGGTCCACTGCACCCGATCGCACTGGAACTGCTTTCCGCTTAACCCGCTAGCGTCGCATACGGTTCGGTGCTTGCTTGTGCAGGTGAACCGCGCCAGCGATCGGCTGATTCCAGCAACAGCTCGGCCATCGAGTGGCGCCGCTGAAATGTCTCGCGCTGCCAGCGCGCATCATTGCCATTCGTGCGCACCCAGCGCTCTAGTTCATCGAGCGCGTCGCCGCTTTCAAGCTCGCGCGCGAACGGTCGGCAGGCGTCGAGTGTGGCAATCACCTCTTCATGCAGCGCGCGACTCGCGCCGGTCTTGCCATCGATGACCTGTCCCTCGAGGCCAAAGCGGCACGCCTGAAAACGGTTGTAGTTGTACGTGAGATAAATGTCTTCGCTGTCGAGCGGTTCCGGATGTTCGAGCAGCATGCGGCAGATCGACTGGATATAGGCGGCAAGCACGGCGGCGCGCTCAACCGTCAACGGCGTATCGCACACACGCACTTCTATTGTTCCGAATTCGGGCTTGGGTCGAATGTCCCAGTAGAAATCCTTCATGCTTTCGACAACGCCAAGCGCCTTTAACTTTGCAAAGAAGCGTTCGAACGCAGGCCAGTCGGTAAGAAACGGCGCGCGCCCCGACAGCGGAAATGCATACACGCTGTTCAACCGCGAACAATCGTACGAAGTATCGACCCCCTGAAAGTACGGGCTCGCTGCGGCGAGTGCGATGAATTGAGGAATGTACGACGACAACTGATGCAGCAGCCGCAGCGCCTGCGTTCCGTTTTCGCAACCGACGTGCACGTGCTGGCCGAATACGGTGAACTGTTTGGCGAGATAGCCGTACAAACCCGCCACATGGCGAAAGCGCGGTCGATCGTAGATCTGGCGGTCGTACCATCGCTGAAACGGATGTGCACCGCCGCCCGCTACCTCGATATCGAGCCGGTCGGCGCCCGCCACCAGAATGTCGCGGAGCTGCTGCAACTCGGCTACCACCGGTCCGAATGAACGATGCACCGACGTGCAGATCTCGAGCATGCTCTCCGTGATCTCTGGCTTGATCTCTCCCGGATGCGACTTTTTTGAAACGAGCGCAATCAGATCGGACGCGCCGCGCGTCAGATCGCCGGTGCGGCGGTCAATCAGTTGCAGCTCGAGCTCGACGCCCAGCGTCAGCAGGGCCGAACGGTTGAAAACGAGCCCAGTGTCGGCGTTCATGCGCGATGCGCCCCGTCGGCGCGCGCTTCATCACTTGCCTTTAGCGCGACCATCAACGTCAGCGCGCCGACGATCTGCAGGATCACCACACTCAATACCAGCACCGCGAGGGTCTGCGCGCCTAGCTGCGGGTTCAACAACGATACTTCGTGCGTCAACATCAGCGCGAGTGCCGACATCGGCATCAATCCAAGCGCGGTTAGAAAACCCTTGCGCAACGTGATACCGGCCAACGGGGCCGTAGCACTCACCGCGGCGATCTTGCAAATCGCCCGGACGATCACCAGCGCGAGCGCCGGTAACCACGCGTCGAAAAGCACGGTACCGTCGACTATTGCGGCCGACAACGCGAAAAACAATGCAAGCGCGACGCCCGATGCGAGCCCGATGTCGGTTCTCGCCAGCAACCGCTGCTCGTCGAAAGTACGGACAAATGCACCACATGCCAGCAGTGCGAGCAGCGGCGACAGCTTCAATGCCGTTGCGCTCGCGAAAACAATCCAGACCACCGCGAGCATGACCATTACCTGCGCGGCGCGATCACGTCCAACAAACCCCACCACCAGCAGAAAGACTCGCGCACCGAGCGCCGCAAGCGCCAGCGAACCAACAATCAGATACGCTGGATGCAGCAGGAAATCATCCAGCACGCCACGCGTCTGAACGCGGGCCCACGCCAGCAGCAGCGTTGACAGCACGACTGCGTAAATCGAATTGAGCGCCGTCAACAGTAATGTGCGCTCGGTGACCTGGCCCTGAGAGCGAAGTTCGCGCGTGACGGAAAGCACAACCGCGGGTGAGGTCGACATGCTGATCGCCGCAATCAACGCAGCGGCCAGCGGCGCAATATCGAACGCCTGCATCACCATGTAGACAAAAGCGAAAGTCAGAGCGCTTTCGAGCACGCTCGACCCCAATAGCGCCGGATTGCGCCTCACCCAACCGAACGACACGCGCAGGCCGACATCGAACAGAATCACCGCGGCGGCAAAGCTCATTGAAAACTGCAAGGTGCGGATGGGCAACTGTTCGATCTTCAACCACTGCAGCAGGTAACCGCCTGCGCCAAAGAGTGTGCCCGCAGCGAGGTAACCCAACAAGCGCGGTACGCGCAGCCAACGCACTGCGAACTCACCGGCGGCAGCCGCAAGCAACGCAAGCACAGCAACCGCCATCGCGGTTGGCCAAGCCAGCGGCCACTCGGGTAGAAAACTTAAATCCAAGGGAAAGCGCTCCTCGTGTATCCGGCTTTGCGCCGCATCTGCACTCGTCACGAATAGTTAGTGCGTCGCCTTTCGGGCGCCATGGGCGGCGCAATTACAAAGGCATGCGGATCCGAACCTTCGATCGCCGCCTTGATCACGCAAGCCTAAAACGGAATATCGTCGTCCATCTCGGCAACGCTTGGGGCAGATTTGGCAGGCTGTCGCGCCGGGCTTGGCGCGGCACTCGAACGCGCCGGTGCGCGCGGTTCTTCTGCACCCTCAAAGTCACCACCGCCTCCCATGCCTTCGCGCGAGCCCAGCATCTGCATCACGTCTGCGATGACTTCGGTCGTATAGCGATCCTGCCCTTCTTTGTCCTGCCATTTGCGAGTGCGCAGCTTACCTTCCACGTAAACCGGGCGACCCTTCTTTAAGTACTCCCCGGCAATCTCGGCAAGCCGTCCGAAGAACGCGACCTTGTGCCATTCGGTGGATTCCTTCATCTCACCCGTGGCCTTATCTTTCCACTTGTCGGAAGTAGCAATGGTGATGTTAGTAATTGCGGCCCCGTCTGCCGTATAGCGCGTCTCCGGGTCACGTCCCAGGTTGCCAATCAAAATCACTTTGTTAACGGATGCCATCGCAACCTCCTGAAAAGAAAATTCCGCGCACTGTCGTAACCGCTAATGCGACTTAATCGAAGTCGGCTCGCCAACGCCCTTGATCGGCACTTCGCGCATGCCCACCGCAACCAGGCACCACGCCGCCGTCAACACGGCGGCAGACCCGAACACTGCTTCGGCACCCCAGCGCTGCGCGACCACGCCACCCAGTGCACCGCCGGCGAAGAGACCCAACGCCTGCGCCGTATTGTAGATGCCCAGCGCAAACCCTTTTGCAGAAGCGGGCGCGATACGCGATACCAGTGACGGCAGACATGCTTCGAGAATATTGAAGCCGGTAAAGAAAACCAGCAACCACACGCCGATCCAGAGCAGAGTTGCTCCATAGAGCACCAAGCCAACCTGAGCTGCCAGAACCAGCACGATCGAGCCGATGAACAATGGCCGTATCAACGCACGTCGCTCGGCAATCATCAGCGGCTTCATCATCAACGCAAATGACAACAGCACGACGGGTAGATAGACCTTCCAGTGCTCTGCAAGCGGCAACGCGCCGGTCGTAACCAGCAGCGAAGGCAGCACAACGAACACCGCCATCAACACGGTGTGCAGCACGAAAATTCCAACGTTGAGACGCAGAAGCTGCGGATCGAGCCATACGCGCCCAGTGCGAGGTCCGCGCGCTGACGCTACCTTCTGAGGGGTCGCCGGCACGACCCAGACCAGAACACCAATCGCTGCGATGACCAGAATTCCAGTGAGCGTGAACAAACCCTTGACGCCGATGACCGGATAAAGCGCGGGCGCAACCACCAGCGAGCCCGCAAAGGTTAGCCCGACCGATGCGCCGACCAGCGCCATAGCCTTGGTTCGGTGCTCGTCGCGCGTTGCGTCTGCAATCGACGCCGTGACCGCCGCAGAGATTGCGCCAGCGCCTTGTATGGAGCGGCCAACGATCGTCCAAAAAATGTCGTCTGCAGCTGCAGCAACAAAGCTGCCGATCGCGAACACCACCAAGCCGGCAGCAATCACCGGCTTACGCCCCCAGCGATCGCTGGCAGCGCCATAGGGAATCTGCAGGACGCCCTGGGTCAGTCCGTAAATGCCAAGCGCTAATCCGACCCATGTTGGATCATTGCCGCCGGGTATCGACTGCGCGTGAACCGCGAAGACAGGGAGGATCAGGAACAGGCCGAGTAGCCGAAGTGCAAAGATCGATGCCAGCGAAACACTGGCACGAATCTCGAGCGCGGTCATTCTTGAAACGTCCTGGTCGGGCATGCGGCGCGCGGGTCGAAGGCTACGCGCGGCACCAAACAAGCGGAAGGAGTCCTACACGCGGCCGCGGATGCGTTTGTAGTTATAGTAACAAGTTGCCCTTTTCATTCATGGATTCGCAGCAAGTTGTAGCGATGAACGCACCGTCTCCCCGCGCCGAACCTCTGAACGAAATCCGCATTCGCGGCGCACGTACACACAACCTGAAGAATATTGACCTCAACCTGCCGCGTCATCGACTGATCGTGATCACAGGGCTGTCGGGCTCTGGCAAATCGTCGCTTGCATTCGACACACTTTATGCCGAGGGTCAGCGGCGCTATGTCGAATCGCTATCGACTTACGCGCGCCAGTTTCTGCAGCTGATGGAAAAGCCGGACGTCGATCTGATCGAAGGGCTTTCTCCTGCGATCTCGATCGAGCAGCGGGCGGCTTCACACAATCCGCGCTCAACCGTGGGCACCGTCACGGAAATCCATGACTACCTACGCCTGCTGTACGCACGTGTTGGCACGCCCTACTGCCCGAACCACAAATTGCCGCTGCAATCGCAAAGCGTGTCGCAAATGGTCGACACGACGCTGCGCCTGCCTGCTGTTACGCGCGTGATGGTTCTTGCGCCGATCATCCGCGACCGCAAGGGAGAATTCGTTGAATTTTTCGACGACATGCAGACGCAGGGCTTCGTGAGGTTTCGCATCGATGGCGCAATCGTCGAGGCGGACGCGTTGCCGCCGCTGAAGAAAACTGAAAAGCACTCGCTTGATGTCGTGGTCGACCGATTGAAGGTGCGCGCGGACGCTCAGCAACGACTTGCCGAATCATTTGAAACCGCATTGCGCCTGGCCGACGGTCGAGCGCTGCTGCTCGATCTGGACGACGGACGCGAGACGCTTTTTTCAAGCCGTTTCTCTTGCCCCGAATGCGACTACTCGTTATCGGAACTCGAGCCCCGATTGTTTTCATTTAACAACCCTATGGGCGCCTGCGAAGCCTGTGATGGATTGGGCCAGGTCGAATACTTCGACGAGAGCCGCGTCGTCGCGCATCCTGAATTGTCGCTGACCAGTGGCGCGATCAAGGGCTGGGACTCGCGCAATCAATATTATTTTCAAATGCTCGCGACGTTGGCCGCGCATTACAGCTTCAATCTTGATCAACCCTTTGAACAACTGCCGAAAGCCGCACAGCAGGTAATTCTGCATGGCTCGGGCGAAATCGAAATTGGCTTTGTGTATACCAACGAACGAGGTCGCAAAATGATGCGCCGCCACCCGTTCGAAGGCGTGATTCCGAACCTGCAGCGCCGCTTTAACGAAACAGATTCGGCGGTCGTGCGCGAGGAGCTCGGCAAGCTGCGCGGCCGCCACGCATGTCCGGTCTGTGAGGGAACGCGGCTACGACGTGAGGCGCGCAACGTGTTGATCGGCGACGGCGCAGAGCAGCGCGCGATCTACCAGATCGCCGCTGCGCCGCTGCATGAAGCCTGCGAATATTTTGGGCGCCTAACGTTCACGGGGTCGAAAAGAGAGATTGCGGACAAAATCGTTAACGAAATCGGGTCGCGCTTGCGCTTTCTGGTCAACGTCGGGCTCGACTACCTATCCCTCGACCGCTCGGCCGAGACGCTATCGGGTGGGGAGTCGCAGCGGATCCGTCTTGCGTCACAAATCGGTTCTGGATTGACCGGCGTGATGTACGTGCTCGATGAGCCGTCGATTGGCCTGCACCAGCGCGACAACGGACGGCTGATCGACACGCTCAAGCACCTGCGTGACTTCGGCAACACCGTGATCGTGGTCGAGCATGACGAGGATGCGATTCGTGCCGCCGACTATCTTGTCGACATGGGACCCGGCGCAGGGGTTCACGGCGGCGAGGTGATTGCGCAAGGCCGCCTCGACGAGCTTCTGGACGACCCCGAATCGCTGACAGGACAATATCTTTCCGGGCGTCGGCAGATCGAGATTCCGCGTGCTCGCACGCCGCCGTTTACAACCTGGCTCAAGCTTGTCGGCGCCCGCGGCAACAACCTGAAAAATGTGACGCTCGAGATTCCTGTGGGGTTGCTGACGTGCATCAGCGGCGTATCGGGTTCGGGCAAGTCGACTTTGATCAACGACACGCTCTACGCTGCCACTGCACGCCATTTGTACGGATCGTCCGCCGAGCCTGCGCCGCACGAAACGATCGAAGGGCTCGACAACTTCGACAAGGTGATCAGCGTCGATCAGAGCGCGATTGGACGCACGCCCCGCTCGAACCCTGCGACCTACACCGGACTTTTTACTCCCATACGCGAGCTGTTTGCAGAAACGCTGACCGCGCGGGAACGCGGCTACGAAGCAGGACGGTTTTCTTTCAACGTGAAAGGTGGGCGCTGCGAGTCGTGCCAGGGCGACGGAGTGATCAAGGTCGAGATGCACTTTCTGCCCGACGTGTACGTCCCGTGCGATATCTGCCACGGCAAGCGCTATAACCGCGAAACGCTCGAGGTCAACTACAAGGGCAACAACATCGCCGAAGTGCTCGATCTGACGGTCGAGGATGGATTCGCTTTCTTCAGCGCGGTGCCAAACATCGCCCGCAAGCTTCAGACACTCCTGAACGTCGGACTCGGCTACATCAAGCTCGGCCAGAGTGCGACAACATTGTCTGGCGGCGAGGCGCAACGCGTAAAACTTTCGCTAGAGTTGTCAAAGCGCGATACCGGTCGCACGCTGTACATCCTCGACGAGCCCACCACGGGCCTGCACTTTCACGACATCGCATTGCTGCTCAAGGTCCTTCACCAGCTGCGAGATTCGGGTAACACCGTGATCGTGATCGAGCATAACCTCGACGTGATCAAGACTGCCGATTGGGTGGTTGACCTGGGCCCCGAAGGGGGTGGTGGTGGGGGCGAAATCATCGCCACCGGTGCTCCCGAAACCGTCGCTGGAAGCCCGAGGAGCTACACAGGAAAATATCTGGCCGCCGTACTGGCACGCCAGCGACCCCGACAAAAAACAGCCCTGTCTGTTTAAGCGGGCGCTACCCGGCGCTTCACTTGCGATCCCCACCGGCTTGCGATGCGACGTTGGCAGCAAACTCGCTTGGAACCTTGAACAGATCGGCAGTGGGCTGCTCGCGCGAAATGTTTTCGAGCCGGTAAATGCGCTCACCCGAGCGCGGATCGGCGTGACGCGATAACACCACGACATTGAGATCCGGCGCGTACCACCGCTCCAACACGATGTCGATCGGCAACTTGTTGCCGATGCTTCCGGCAGCGATCGTCCAAACGGTCTTGGTGCCCTGGGCGCGCACGCCGTCGAAGTCGCGGTTGCCTAGAGAGGTTGTACTGCCCGGCCCAGGCGGATGCGGCATCACCATCGGGGGCAGCGGGGGCACCGGCGGCCGCGGTGCGTTCGCATCGGCGTCAGCATGATGCAAGCGGATCACCTCGATGTGCTCCGTCGGCTTTGCTGCGTCGACCGGGCCGCGGCGCACAATCACGTGTTGCTCGCCACGGATCCGCTCGCTGAATTCGCGGCCCCACTTTTGCATCTCTTGTGCCCACGATCTTGCTTCTTCGCCGGTCATACTCGCCGGCGGCTGCGGCGGCTGCGGTCGGGCCATCGGCGCGATCGGCGCCACGCTCGCCCCTAGAGTTCCTCTAATTTCTCGAGATCGCTTGCGCTGCGTGTTCAATACATAGCGCCTGCCGTCGACAACATCATTGATGAACACGACGCCGCCGGGCTGCTCCTGACGGGTCCGGCCGTGAGTGTCGCGATAAAGCTTCGTCGTCGACATCCGATCGATGCGATTGCCGTCGCTCAACGATTGCCGGGTTTCATTGACTGCGGTCGCTGAATACGGCGCGCCCTTGACGACAGTGCGGCTTCCGAACTCAGGCGACACCAACATCATCACGTCATCGCCAGAGGCGAAGACGGGAACTGGCGGTACCGGTGGCGCCGGGGGCGCGGGAGATTGCGCACGCACGCCCAGCGAAGTCACGACAACAAATGCAGTAGCAAGGATTCTGAACATCAACTGTCCTTATTCAGTGAAACGCACGGCCAGCACCATTCCGGCCGGCGATACAAGAAACTCGGCTCCAATCAATCGATCAGCGCGCGCCGGATCGACTGGCAACCCATAATCGGCGAGCGTCGCCCCCGACACCTGCGACGTCACAACGACCGCCGACGGCGTATCTGCTATCTCATCGCTGGGTGCAAGCGCAACAAACGGCGTTTGCAAAGCAACTGCACCCACGGGCGAGCTGGGTGTAATCATCACGATGACGAGGACGATACCGAGCAGCGCCGAAACCAGAACAGGAGCGAGCCACCCAAAGTAGGTGTGCGATCTGAAAGTTGCGTGATCGATCCGGGGCGCAGGCCTAAGTCGTGTGACCTCAACCGAACGCAATGCCTGCGCTTCGCGCACGCGCGACAGCATTCGATGCTCCTGCAACGTATCCGGCAGGCGTGAAGAAAGGTCCGCGCGCGCTGCCGAGAGCCAATCGTCGAGCTTTTGACTGTTCTCGGCTTTCATCCCCGCACCATCCCGACGTTTTCATCCAACCCATTCATTCGAATACCTTCATTCGGTAGTGCCGTTCAACATCTGCGCCAACCTGTCTTTCGCGCGCGACAATCGCGAACGCACGGTGCCAAGCTCAATGCCCGTGATCGCGGCCGTTTCTGCATACGACAACTGTTGCAGCTCAACCAGAACCAACACATCGCGAAACAGCGGTGGCAACTTCCGTATCGCGCTGTAAAGCGTCTCCATTGAACGGCTGCGCTCAAGCTGATCGAGCGGCAGTGATGGCGCGTCATGCTGGGCGTGCGTCTCGACCACGACATCCCAGTCGTCGACGCTTTGCATTCGACGATCCACCGTCCGATAGCAACAATGCCGCGCGATCCCACACAGATACGCAGCAAGAGAGCCGCACGCCGGGCGGTAACTGCTGCGACCACACAGCAGTTCAACGAACACGTCCTGAGTCACATCATCTGCTTGCGTTTCCGAACCTGTGATCAGCCATGCGAAGCGGTAGATCGCGCCATGGTGACGGCGAAAAATTGCACTGGCTGCCGCCGCGTCGCCGCTGATAGCTCGTTGCAACTCTTGCGTCTCGTTGCAGGCGCCACCGGCGCTACGTCGAGCTGCCGCATCGGACGCCGGCATTTCGCAGGCGGGAGGATCAAATGCCACGCTGCTCCTCGCATCACTCATCTGCCAGCTATTGCAGCCGACAGGGGAAAAGGTTCCCGATTAGGTCTGCAGCAGGCGCTGCTCGGCTTGCTCGAGGGCATCGGTTGCTCCCCGCAGAACCACGATATCGCCGGCCTGCAGTTTCATCGCGGGGCTCGGATCCGTGCCGCGGATGCCGCGCCGCCGAATCGACGTCACTTCGACCCCGATAGTTGATAGGTCGAGATCTTTCAAGAGCATGCCGTCCGCGGGACTGCCTGCGTCAATCGAGACTGAATGAAGGCGCGCGTGCTGCTCATCTTCGATTTCGTCATCTTCACCAACGCTGTGAAAGTGGCCGCGCAGGAGCCGATAACGCTGCTCGCGCGCTTCGCGCACGCGTTTGACCACGCGCGCGACCGGCACGCCCAGCAGGACCAGAGCGTGCGAGCCCAGCATAAGGCTGCCTTCGAGCAGCTCGGGCACGACTTCGGTCGCTCCGGCACGCGTCAACCGCTCGAGATCATGCTCGTCCTGGGTGCGCACAATCACCGACAACTGCGGGTTGAGTTCGTGCGCGTGATGCAACACCCTCAACGCGGACTGGGTGTCTGCGTAGGTAATCACGAGCGCGGACGCGCGTGCCACGCCCGCCGCCACCAGCGCCTCGCGCCTGCCCGAATCGCCGTAGACCACTGATTCCCCGGCAGCGGCGGCTTCCCGCACCAGGTCGGCATCGACATCCAGAGCCACGAACGCAATGCCCTCCTGCTCGAGCATTTTGGCCAGATGCTGACCGCTGCGACCAAAGCCGCAGATCACAACATGTCGATCGATCGCAATGGCGCGCTTTGCAATGTTCGCAATCTCGATGGATTTGAGCAGCCACTCTGACGACGCGAGCCGCATCACAATCCGATCGGAATACTGCAGCAGCAGTGGTGCGGCCATCATCGACAAGAGCATCGCGGCCAGCACTACCTGTAATACCAGCTCGTCGAGCAGGCCCAAGCCGCCCGCCTGACCGAGCAGCACGAAGCCAAACTCTCCGGCGGTGGCCAGCGCGAGGCCGGTCCTGATCGAGGTTCCGGGTGTGGCGCCAAACCTGCGCGTCAGCGCCCAAATGAGCGTGAACTTGAAAGCGACCGGCACTATCAACGCCAGCATCACCCAGCCGAAGTTGTCAATCACGACGCGCACGTTGAGGAGCATGCCGATGGTGACGAAGAACAACCCCAGCAATACATCGCGAAACGGCTTGATATCTTCTTCCACGCGATGCCGGAACTCGGTTTCCGAGATCAGCATCCCGGCGATGAAGGCACCGAGCGCCAGCGACAGACCCGCCTCCTCGGTCAGCCATGCCAAGGAAAGGGTCACAAATAGCAGGTTGAGAGTAAAAAGCTCCTGCGACTTCCTGCGCGCGACAATGTGCAGCCACCATCGCATCGCTCGCTGCCCGCCGACCAGCAACAGCGTTAACAGAACGGCGGCTTTCAACGATGCAATGGCCAGCGTTTGCGCGAGCGTGCCCGCCTCTGCTCCTAGCGCCGGAACGATCACCAGCAGCGGAACCACCGCAAGATCCTGAAACAGCAGGATGCCGACGATGCGCCTGCCGTGCTCGGTATCGAGCTGCATGCGTTCGGTGAGTGTCTTCATCACGATTGCAGTCGACGACATTGCCAGCGCGCCTCCCAACGCAAACGCACCCGTCAGCGTCACGTTGAAGTACCGACCGATCAACAGACCGGTTACCAACGTCAACAGAACTGTCAGCACGACTTGGGCGCCGCCCAACCCGAGCACCACGCGCCGCATCGTCTTTAAGCGCGGCAGCGAGAATTCAAGGCCGATTGAGAACATCAGAAAGACGACGCCAAATTCGGCGAGGTATCGCGTGTCCTGACTGTCCGGCAATAGCGCCAGCGCATGCGGCCCGATCACGATTCCAACCGTCAGGTACGCAAGCAGCGGCGGCAAATGCAGCAACCGAAACACAACGACGCCGGCCACCACGGTGGCCAGAAAAAACAGCGCGAACTCAAGACCCGATGTCACCGTCGTCGAACCATCAGCGGAGCCGCTTTCGCGCAGGAGCGCGCCGAGAGCAAAACCCATGCCAGAAAAAACGCCCGGTGTATTATCGCTGCCCTTGGTGAACCCGACCGCCGTGACCCCATCCCGCCTTGTTGCCACCCCTGGTGCGCTAGCACTGGCGCGTGAGGTATTGCGCATCGAAGCGCAGGCAGTCGCTGCGTTGAGCGACCGCATTAACGCCGACTTTTCGAGCGCGGTCGATTTACTGCTTGCATGCTCCGGGCGCGTTGTGGTGAGCGGCGTGGGAAAAAGCGGACACATCGCGCGCAAGATTGCAGCCACTTTCGCGTCGACCGGAACACCATCGCTGTTCATGCATGCGGCCGAAGCCGCGCATGGTGATTTGGGGATGATCACGCGCGGCGACGTCGTACTCGCGCTGTCCTACTCGGGCGAAGGCGATGAGCTGCTGACGATGCTGCCGGTGGCGAAGCGGCTTGGCACGCCGCTGATAGCGATCACCGGCAACCCTGCTTCGGCTTTGGCCAGACTCGCGGACGCGCACATCGACGTGCACGTCGAGAAGGAAGCTTGCCCGCTGAACCTCGCGCCGACGTCGTCGACTACCGCGATGCTAGCGATGGGCGACGCGTTGGCCATTGCATGTCTGGACGCGCGCGGCTTCGGGCCTGACGATTTTGCACGCGCGCACCCCGGCGGTGCCCTGGGTCGGAAGCTTCTTACTTACGTGCGCGACATCATGCGAACCGGCGATCAAATTCCCTCAGTCGGAGTTGACGCGACCGTGATGGATGCGCTGCACGAGATCACGCGTAAACAGGTCGGAGTTACTGCGATCGTTGACGAGCGTGGCGAACTCGCGGGACTTTTTACCGACGGGGATCTGAGACGCCTGCTCGAGAAGGTTGGCGACATACGTGAGGTCAAAGTGGCCGAAGTGATGACGCGCAATCCACTGACAATTGCACCCGATGTGCTCGCCGCCGAGGCCGCACAGGTCATGGAGCGGCATCGAAAAAATGTGCTGCTGGCGATCAGCCCGGGCCACGAGTTGGTAGGCGTGCTAAGCATGCCGGACTTGCTGGCGGCTAAGGTGATCTGATGTCGACGCAGCTCTTAACGGCTGAGCAGCGCGCCGCAAGAATACGTTTGCTGGTGCTCGACGTCGATGGCGTACTGACTGACGGTCGACTTTTTTTCGGACCGCACGGTGAGGCGCTGAAAGTGTTCGACGTACGCGACGGGCACGGTATAAAGATGCTGATGGCGAATGGTGTGGAAGTGGCCTGGTTATCTGCGCGTAAATCAGACATCGTCGCAGCCCGCGCACACGAGCTTGGTGTCGCGCGCGTGCTGCAAGGCCGGTCGGACAAAGCCAGCGCGTTTGCCGGCCTGTTGAAGGATGTCGAAATGAGCGGGGACGACAGCGGATACATAGGCGATGACTTGCCGGATCTTCCAGCGATGCGCATGGCGGGTTTCGCTGCAACCGTCGCCGATGGTTGCGCGGCGGCAAAGGCAGCTGCCCACTGGATCGCCCCGCAACGCGGCGGACGTGGAGCGGTTCGAGCGCTTGCAGAGTTCATTGTGCAAGCGAAGGGGGCCGATACGACAGCCATGGTGCACGGATGAAGGATCGCATTACCGCGTTCATCGCCATCGTGCTCCTCGCCTCGTTAGCTGGCGTCAGCTACTGGTACTCGCAGACTACGCGGCTTGGCAAGCTCGCCGTTGCAGTATCGCGCGAGGGTCCCGATTTTGTAGTCAATGGCGTCACGCTGACGCAGTTCGACGACACCGGCCGCGCTGTCAACCGGCTGCACGCGAATCAACTCACGCACTTCGCTGCCGACGACCGCTCGGAACTGGTGCAGCCGCGCATGATCAGCCTTCGGCCCAACCAACCGCAGGTCGAGGCGCGTTCCCGAACGGCCTTAGTGGAAAGTGGCGGCGAACGCGTGGTGCTATCGGGTGACGTGGTGGTGACGCGTGCGCCCGGCGTCGATGATTCGCCGATGCAGTTGCGAAGCCAGAGCCTGGTCGCAATACCGGATCTGGATCGATACTCGACCGACGTTGCCGTGGAGGTCGAACGGGGAGACTCGGTCGTGCGTTCAGTTGGAATGGACTACGACAATATTGCGCGGACAATCAAGTTCCGCTCAAACGTTCGCGGCACGCTTGCGTCAACCGCACCTGCTCTTGAGGCATCTCGATGAAATATTGGCTCACGGCGTTCAGTCTGGCATTGGCGTTGACGCCGGCGGCCGCCGAAAAAGCGGACCGGACCAAGCCGCTCAATTACGAAGCCGACAGCGGAGAATGCGATGACCTGAAGCAGATTTGCGTGTTGGTCGGCAACGTGTTGTTGTCCAAGGGAACAATGCGCGCGGCCGGTGAGCGAGTTCAGGTCCGTAAGGACGCAGAAGGTTATCAGTACGGCGTCATTACGGCGGCTCCTGGAAAGCTTGCGACGTTTCGCCAGCGCCGAGACGCAAGCAAGCCCGGAATGGAGGAGTTCGTCGAAGGCCATGCCGAACGAATCGAATACAACGAGCGCGAAGACACCGTAAAACTCACCACCCGAGCGCGCGTACGTCTGCTCGAGAATGAAACGCAGCGCGACGAGCTGCGTGGGGACGCAATTACCTACGATCAGCGCAATTCCAAGTACTTCGTGATGGGCGGCAAGCCGTCGGCCGATCCCAACAACCGCGATGGTCGTGTCCACGGAACGATTGCCCCACGCGTGCAGACCGACGCCCCAACGCCGGCCTCGAAACCGGCGCCGGTGAGCCTGACGCCCGCCAAAGGCATTGCCAACCCCCGCCGCGAGTAACAAAGCTACATGGATGCTGATGTGGTCGAACAACTCGCGGTGCAAGCGCCGGTGGTCGAGCGCAATACCCTGGTAGTTGAGAATCTGCAGAAGCGCTACGGCAGTCGCACCGTTGTCAAGGATGTGTCGCTAACGGTCGAGAGTGGTGAAGTTGTCGGACTGCTGGGTCCCAACGGCGCCGGCAAGACGACGTGTTTTTACATGGTGGTCGGCCTGGTCCCGCACGACGGTGGGCATATCGCGCTCAATGGCTCGTCCATCGCGCATCTGCCGATTCATCGCCGTGCGCGTATGGGTTTGTCGTACCTTCCGCAGGAAGCTTCGGTGTTTCGCAAGCTCACCGTTGAAGAGAACATACGCGCAGTATTGGAGCTGCAATGGGACTCCGACCGCCGGCCGCTACGCAAGGCAGAAATCGCCCAGCGTTTGGATGCGTTGCTGGCCGACTTGCAGATCGCCCATCTGCGCACCAACACCGCTTTGTCGCTCTCTGGGGGTGAGCGCAGACGGGTCGAGATCGCTCGGGCGCTGGCGTCGCGTCCGCGCTTTATTCTGCTCGACGAGCCATTTGCCGGCGTCGATCCGATCGCGGTACTCGAAATTCAGCGGATCGTGCGCTTTCTGAAAGAACGCGGAATTGGCGTGCTGATGACCGACCATAACGTGCGCGAAACGCTCGGCATCTGTGACCACGCTTACATCATCAACGAAGGTGTGGTTCTAGCCGCTGGTCGGCCCGAAGAGATCGTCGGCAACGAAACCGTTCGACGCGTCTATTTGGGCGAACACTTCCGAATGTAGATGCCACCATGCCCTGCATGCTGCGCATTCCTCTTACCCTCGCCGGCGACCGCCTGCCCGAACCCATGCGTTTGACGGTCATCCGACCGACGCTCGCTGTTAGCCCGTGTCGCGCTTGCCGTTACCGCTCCCCATGAAGCCCAGTCTTCAGTTCCGCCTATCGCAGCATCTGGCGCTAACCCCTCAGTTGCAGCAGTCGATCCGACTGCTGCAACTTTCGACGCTCGAGCTGAATCAGGAACTCGAGCAGGCGATGGCGGAAAACCCGCTGCTCGAGCGCGACGACGATCCCCTCGCGCTCGCGATGCGTGTCAAACCCGATGGCTCAATAGCGACCGACGTGCCGCTGTCGACGCAGGAGTCGGCGACCGGCGATTCGCTGAACGGGCACGAGACTCCGGCGCAATCGGATGCGCCCGGCGCGGCCGACGATCCGCCGGGCATGCTGGACGGCAATTCGCTGATTGAATGGCGCGGCACCGGCGAAGCGGCCGAGGAAGACGAGACGAGTCCGCTGAATTGGGCAGGCACGCGCCTTTCGCTACGCGAACACTTGCGTGCGCAGATCGCATGCCAGGCGTCACCACGGGACCGCGCGCTGGTCGAGTTGCTTATCGAAGCGCTCGACGATGACGGATACCTGCATCCGACGCTGGAAGAAATGCTCGCGGTCTGCCCCGAAGAGGCCGCCGTCGAGCCTGAAGAGCTGCTCACTGCGCTGCGTCTGCTGCAAAGCCTTGAGCCGACCGGAATCGGCGCGCGTGACGCCGCCGAATGCCTGTTGCTGCAGTTGCAGGCGCTTCAACGCACCCCCGATAACGGAGCGGCGCAAGTACCGGCGGCGATCTTCACGCTGGGCGGCCGAATCGTCGCAGAACATTTGCCTCTGCTGGCAGCGCGCGAGTTTTCCAAATTGCGCAAGATCGTCGATTGCACCGACGAAGAATTGCGTGCGGCGCACCGGCTGATTCGCACGTTGAACCCGCGGCCGGGCACCGCTTTTGCCGACACACGTGCTGACTACATCGTTGCCGACGTGTTCGTGCGCAAAGTCAAAGGTCGCTGGACAGCGTTACTGAATCCCGACGTCATGCCCCGTTTGCGGGTAAACCAGTCGTTTGCCGACGTACTCAAAAGAGACCGGACCAAACAAAATGCAGACCCAGCCGAACGCGGTAAATGGACCACGAGGGTTCAGGAGGCACGCTGGCTGATACGCAACATTCAACAGCGGTTTGAGACCATATTGAGAGTGTCACAGGCCATCGTCGATCGGCAGCACAACTTCTTCACGCACGGTGCGATTGCAATGCGCCCGCTGGTGCTGCGTGAAATCGCCGACACCGTGGAACTGCACGAGTCGACGATCTCACGCGTGACCTCGCACAAGTACATGGCCACACCGTACGGCATTTTCGAGCTCAAGTATTTTTTCGGCAGTCACGTCGCGACCGAGACGGGTGGTGCTGCGTCGTCAACGGCAATTCGTGCATTGATCAAGCAATTGGTCGGAGCCGAAGATAACCGAAATCCATTGTCCGACAGCAAGTTGGCCGAGCTGCTTGGCGAGCAGGGCATCGTTGTGGCCCGCCGCACCGTCGCGAAGTATCGCGAGGCGATCAAGATCCCCGCTGTGGCACTGCGCAAATCTCTGTGATTCTGATGCACACCTGAAAGGGCCAAGCATGAACCTTACGATCCATGGAAACCACCTTGAAGTGTCCCCGGCGTTAAGGGCTCATATCTCCAGCAAGCTCGCTCGGATCGAGCGCCATTTTGACCAGGTCATCGACGCGAGCGTTCAGCTCACGGTTGAAAAAGTGCAGCAGCGCGCCGAGATAACGTTGCGCGTACGCGGCAACAATATTCATGTGGAAGCGGCTGCAGAAGACATGTACGCCGCGATCGACTCGTTGGTAGACAAGCTTGATCGGCAGGTGATCCGACACAAGAACCGCGTACAGGATCATCACGGCGACTCAGTCAAGCATCCGCCTGCCGATACCGTTTAGACAGAACATCCACGCTTTGCATTAACGCCTCAATCGCCGGCAGCGCGCGGAGGCAGGTGTAGTATCCGCGCCTTTCTTGAGGGCGGCAGCAGCGAAAAGCCCCTATGGCGAAGCATAAAAAAGCAGCCGAACTCCTTGCTTCCCACGCGATTGCCGCCATATGAAAACCCTACGCTAGGTTCCGCTGCATCGAACGCCCGCTTGTTCTGATGAACCTGATCTCCCGAATCCTTCCCGCCACCCACGTACTGGTCGATATGCCGGCTTCGAGCAAGAAGCGCGCGTTCGAGCAAGTGGGACTGCTGTTCGAAAATACGCGCGGCATCGCACATTCGAAGGTCTTCGAAAGCTTGTTTGCACGCGAGCGGCTCGGCTCGACCGGGCTTGGACTGGGCGTGGCAATTCCACACGGCCGTATCAAGGGATTGAAGGAAACGATTGCAGCATTTGTCCGGCTTGCCGAACCTATCCCCTTCGACGCCCCTGACGGGCAACCTGTCTCGCTGATGATATTCCTGCTGGTACCGGAGCAGGCATCCCAGCAACATCTGGACATGTTGTCCGAGCTGACGCAAATGTTGTCGGACAAGCCGTTTCGAGAAAGCCTTCTTTGCGCTTCAGACGCCGACACTGTTCATGCGGCGCTGACCACCTGGACTTCGATCCGGCCCGCGGCTTAATTTCATCCTTCGCTGGTGCGGTCGCAGTGTCCGGGGTAGCCTCTCCCCAATGCGGACTTTCCAAACGCTGTTTGAAGACAATCGCGAGACGCTAAGGCTCGAATGGTTGGCAGGCGTGGCGGGAGCCGCCAATCCGTTGATCACAGCGGCAAGCGCGGGCCTGGCAAGCCCCGATCTTGTCGGCTACTTGAATCCGATCCATCCTGATCGTGTGCACGTGCTCGGACACGCTGAAATCCGTTACTACAAAGAAATGGAGCCCGCGCGCTGGGAACACTACGCACGCGAACTGAAAGACGGCGGGCCCATTGGACTCATCATTGCCGAGGGCTTGGCTCCGCCCGAGCCGCTGAGAAGCACGGCCGAGAGCGCCAACCTGCCGATGCTGCGGTCGACACTTCCCGCCGCAACGATTATTGAAGTGCTGCGCATGTATTTCGCGAAGTTGCTCGCGCGGCACTGCACGATGCACGGCGTGTTTATGGACGTGCTCGGAATGGGCGTGTTGATTTCCGGCGAATCGAGCGTGGGCAAGAGTGAGCTGGGTCTCGAGCTCATCAGCCGCGGGCATGGCTTGGTCGCCGACGATGTCGTAGATTTTTCAAGAGCGTCGCCCGACACGGTTGAGGGGCGATGCCCGCATCTCCTTGCCAACCTTCTGGAAGTCCGCGGCCTTGGACTGCTGGACATCAAGGCGATCTTTGGCGAGACGGCGGTACGCAGAAAGATGAAGCTGCGTCTGATCGTCGAGCTGCGGCGTTATGGCGGCGCGGATACATTTGAGCGGTTGCCGCTCGAAGGGCAGTCGGAAGACGTGCTCGGCCTGCCCATTCGCAAAGTCCTGATTCCGGTCGCGTCGGGCCGCAACCTTGCAGTGTTGACCGAAGCGGCCGTGCGTAACACCATCCTGCAATTACGCGGCATCGACACGATGGGGGACTTTCTGCAGCGCCAGCAGCAGGAAATGGGAGAGTAGAAAGCACGCGCTTGTCATGGTTTAATGATCGGGTCGCATTAAAGCGGCGCCACTTCAAGAGGAGACAAACATGCTCAAACATTATCTGGTTGCTGCGCTGATAGCCGTCCCGCTGGCTGCAATTGCTCAGGAAAAGATGACTGCGCAGCAAGGGAAAATGGCTACGTGCAACAAGGATGCGGCAGCCAAGGACCTGAAGGGAGATGCCCGCAAAAAGTTCATGTCGGATTGCCTGTCTGCCGACAAGATCACCAAACAGCAAGGAAAGATGACAACGTGCAACAAGGAGGCCGGCGACAAAAAGCTCGCGGGCGATGCACGCAAGAAGTTCATGTCGGATTGCCTGTCGGCGAAGCCCGCCGCGTAACCACCGCTACCGCGCTCCTCCAGCGGAGTCCGAAGGGCGCTCAGCGCCCTTTTTGTTGCGCTTCAGCGTACCGAATCGCGTGCAACAATTGTCTGTCGAATAGTCCGTGAGTCATCGCATGCGCATCGTTCTCGTCACCGGTTTGTCGGGTTCCGGCAAGTCGGTTGCGATTCGGCTGCTAGAAGACGCTGGCTATTACTGCATCGACAATCTTCCGCCGCAGTTTCTGCTTGAAGTGTGTTCATACCTGAACACGACCGGACATCGTGACGTGGCCGTCTCCGTCGATGCACGCAGTGAAGCCTCGTTGGCCGATGTGCCATCGATGATTGCGACGCTGCGTAACGCGGGCAACGACGTTCGCGTGCTCTTTCTAACCGCGTCCGACGCCGCCCTGGTGCAGCGTTTTTCCGAAACTCGCCGGCGCCATCCGATGGCGTTGCGGCACGTCGAAAGGGGTGGCGCAAGCACGGTCAGCGAGGCCATTGCGCTAGAACGTGAATTACTCGAGCCGCTGGCTGAAATCGGGCACTCGGTCGACACGAGCGGGCTACATCCAAATTTGTTGCGCCACTGGGTGCGCCAGTTTGTTGACTCGCCACGCGCCAACCTGACGCTGTCGTTCGAGTCGTTCGCCTTCAAAGACGGCATTCCAGTGGCGGCGGACCTGGTTTTCGATGTACGAAATCTGCCGAACCCGCACTATGACCTGCGACTGCGGCCGCTGACGGGGCAAGATTCTGAAGTCGCGGCGTTTCTGCTCGCGTCACCTCTGGTGCTCGACATGGTCAACGACATTGCGTCGTTCATCGAAAAATGGCTGCCCAGCTATGTGTCGGAAAACCGGCATTACGTCACCGTTGCAATTGGCTGCACCGGTGGACGGCACCGATCGGTTTTTATCGTCGAACAATTGGCGAGCAGATTCAAGGCACACGAATCGGTTCTGGTGCGCCATCGGGGCATGGAACCGGCCGCACTCCTGGATGGCCAACGAATCGAGCATGCCGGCTGAAACGCTGACGCGCGTCGCCCTTTTCCCTTTGTCGACCGTTCTATTTCCGGAGGGTGTGTTGCCTTTGCGCGTATTCGAAGCGCGCTATATGGACATGGTGCGCGACTGCATGCGGGATGCAATACCGTTCGGGGTTTGCTTGATCACGAGCAGCAGGGGCAAGGACACTGATTTAGCACCGGCAACCGCTGACGTAGGGTGTCTCGCCCGTATCGTTGCGTGGGACATGCAGCAGCTTGGCGTGCTGCAGATACGCACACTGGGTGGCGAACGTTTTCGTCTGCTTGAAAGTGAATCGCAACCCAACGGACTGCTGGTTGCTGAGATCGAGCCGATCGAGCCCGACGATGATCAACCGGTAGCGACCGAGCACCGCCCGTGCGTTGATCTGTTGACGCGCATCATCGACGACGTTAGCGCTCAGGCAGCGGAGAAACGGCGCACCGATGAGGGTTCCGATTCAAGCCCGACACTTGTGCAAGTCCCGTTTGAGCCACCCTACTTGATGGAATCGTCCTCTTGGGTGTCGAACCGTTTATGTGAAGTCCTGCCCGTGCCGTCAAAAGCCAAACAGAAATTAATGGAACTGACCGATGCCGCGACACGCCTGGAAATTGTTCATACCTACCTGAAGCAACACTCGGTGCTCAAGTAGGCTAGACCAGAGCCGGAGACGAGATTCGGAGCATTAACCGGAGAATTGGCGCGGGAAGCGGTGCTCCATGCAGTTGATGATCCGAGACGGCGCGTAGCGAGGAATTTGCAATACCCGCGGTGCCCTTGATGCGCGCCATACGCGGCTGCAGAACGTAGGTGTAGTGCGTGAAGTCATGCCGGATGCTGCCAAGCCGTTCGTGTAACTCCACACACAGGCCGTAGCGCATTTCGACCGCGCTCACGATCGATGCGTCGCTGGCATCGGCTTCAAACTCCGGCAGGCTGATCAGCCCGCCCCAGATCCCTGCAGGCGGTCGCACTTCCAGCATCACGCTCTCCCCGTCCCTGATCACGAGCACCGTTGCCGATTTAACGGGCCGTTGCTTGACCGGGCGCGGCGTCGGCAGAACATCAATTTTTGCCTGCGCCAACGCAACGCATGTTTCGCGGACCGGGCAGCTGCCACAGTGGGGGTGACCGCGGGTGCAAACGGTCGCGCCGAGATCCATTAGACCCTGCGTGTAGGTTTGCATCTGGCTGGCCGGCAACAGTTCGGTCGCAAGTTCCCACAACACCCGCTCAACGCTCGGTGTCCCCGGGTAGCCGTCGACGCCGAATTGGCGCGCCAGCACTCGCTTTACATTGCCCTCAAGAATTGGCGCGCGTGCACCGAACGACAACGCGGCTATCGCGCCGGCGGTGGATCTTCCGATACCGGGCAACCGCGCGAGTGCGTCAACGTCGCGCGGAAAATTGCCTGCGTGCTCTTCAACGATCAGCCGCGCGCACCGATGCAGATTGCGCGCCCGCGAGTAGTAGCCAAGGCCAGCCCAGTGCGCCATCACCGAATCTATCGGCGCCACAGCAAGCGCGTGCACATCGGGAAAGGAATCGATAAAGCGCCGGTAATACGGAATGACCGTCGCAACCTGCGTTTGCTGAAGCATGACTTCCGACAACCAGATACGGTAAGCGTCGCCGTTCTGTTGCCATGGCAGATCGTGCCGGCCTTTTTCTTTTTGCCACGCGATAACGCGGTCTGCGAACTCCGTCACGTATGAAGACCGTAAACCAACTATGCCGCCAGCGCCTCTTCAGCCATCGTTTCCTCGACGTCCGCACGCTCGGCAATGTCGCGAATGCGACCGCTGAGCCGCTTGAGCACCGAAAGTTTGCTCTGTGCATCTTCGAGTGCTTCTTCGAGCTCGGCGATGCGTTCATCGAGCGAGCCCGTTGCATCGCGAATCTTCGACACGGATTCAGCACGCTTTTTCAACTGGCTGCGTTGCTCTCGGACCTGGGTCTCGATAGGAGGCAGCAGGGACTTGATCCACGCTTCTGTATCGCGTTCGGCGGCGGAAAAAATTTCGCGCGATTTTGAAACCACAGTGTCGAAAAACCGCTCCATTAACCGCCACTTCTCAGTCGTGAGCACTGCGAGTGGCCCAAACTGCGACTTGAACGCCGTTTCGGCGTGCTCGAGATCGGCAATGTAGGTGTCGAGCGAAAATGCCATCGGCGGCGACAGGCTCCAGCCCAAATCTTCGGCGAACCGACGCTGCACCCCAATAACCATTTGTTCGATTTCGAGCATGCGCACGTTGGCGCCACGAAACAAGTCGCGCAGGCTCGCAAAATAATCCTTGACCGCGGTCGAGAGCTGCGGCGAAAGCTTGCTCTTCTTCATGCGGTCGCGCGTAGCTACCACCTGGTCCCGCAACGCCGCAACCCTGAGGCCCGTAAACAGCTGCTCCGACAGTCGAGACAGAACGAGGCGCGCGGCCACAATCCTGCGCACAATTTCTTCGAACTCGCGCTGCTCGGTCAGAGCGCGCTGCATCATGCGCTCGATTGAACTGTGATTCTTTCCTTGCAAGCCACGCAACTCGTACAACTGTTCGATCACGTTGCGCTCGCGAGCGGTCAACGTTTGCCGAAGTTCCGCAGCAACGCGGTCAACGCCGGAAACGGTCTGCTCACGAACAATTTTCTGCTTCGCGGGCACCAGAATTTCGATCAGTGCTTCCTCTAGCAGCGGCAGACGGCTCGCCTGCAACAGCGTTGCATCGCCCTGCACTTTCGCCACCAGCCCCTTTTGGGCCGACACTGGAAACACGCGCATCGGTGCCAAGTCAAGGGTTGCAGCGACTCCTGCAACCTGGCGGCGCACTTCAAGCTCGATCTCGCCCGGCGTCTTGAGTGCGTCCCACAGGCCGTCGATCTTGTTCAATACCGCGATGTGGTTGCGATGTCCGGCATCCCCGACCACGTGCCGCCAGACGTCGAGATCACTTTTGGTGACGCCGGTGTCCGCCGCCAGCACGAATAACACCGCGTGAGCATTCGGGACGAGAGACAGCGTCAATTCGGGCTCGGTTCCAATTGCATTGAGTCCCGGGGTATCGAGAATCACCAACCCGTGTTTGAGCAGCGGATGCGGAAAATTGATCACCGCATGGCGCCACTTCGAAATCTGAATATGCCCTTGCTTGTCGACTGCGATCGCCTGATCGGGATCGTCGGCGTCATATAAGCCATACGACTTGGCTTCCTCTGCCGAAACACGCACGGTCTCAGCCACGATCTTGAACGCTTCGAGCATGCCATCGGCCGACGTCGTATCGAGCGGAAATATCTGCCACTCGGCTCCGAGGCGCTTGAAATCCGAGGTCGATCCATGGCGTCCGCGCGTCTCGATCGGAAGCGCCCGAATGCACGGAGGCAAGGTCTCGTCGTACAGCAGCTCGGTCGGACACATCGTGGTCCGGCCCGCCGATGACGGCAAAATCCGCTTTCCGTACTCGGCAAAGAAAATTGCGTTGATGAGCTCGGATTTGCCGCGTGAAAACTCGGCAACAAACGCGATCACCAGCTTGTCTTGTGCCAATCTTTCAAGACACAGATCGAAGCGCTTGGCCGAATCCTCTTCGAGGGTTTGCGTCTGCTCCATCCACTGGCGCAGCTGCATGATCGATGCCGCCAGCGAATCGCGCCAGGTTCCGTATTGCTCAAAGCTGGAGGCTAATGGGGCCATCGGTCAAGTACGCCTGCAATGCGTCGGAGCCGCGCCCAGGTGCTGCCTCGGTGCGGGTCATCGGAGAGGCGAATCTATAGCACGCGCCCCCGCGCTCGCACAGTCACCCGAACGTACAAGCAACGCCGGGTTCGACTGTGAGTTCGCGCGATACAACTTTAGCTAACGGCGTTGGCACTGGCGGCAGTAGTAGGTCGCACGCTGCCCCTGCAACACTCGGACGATCGGCGTCGCGCACACGCGGCACGGTTGCCCTGCGCGCCCATATACCCGAGCGTCGAGCATGAAGTACCCGTCGGCGCCATCGGCGCTGACGAAGTCTCGCAGGGTGCTTCCGCCTACCGCGATGGCTTCGGCGAGCACCTCTCGCACCGCGACGGCCAACGCCTCACATCGAACCTGACCAAGCCGCTGGGCAGCGCGTTTCGGATTGATTCGTGCGCGAAACAAGCTTTCTGATGCGTAAATGTTTCCAACTCCAACCACGACGTCGCCTGCAAGCAGAACCTGCTTGATCGAGGCTGCGCGCTTGCGGGTGGAGCGATAAAGCCACTCGCCCGTGAAGCGCGCATCAAACGGCTCGATGCCGAGGTTGACCAGCAGCGGGTGAGCGTTAACGTCCCCGGCACCTGCGTCGTGCCATAACAAAGCGCCGAAGCGACGCGGATCGGTCAAGCGGATGCAGGCACTTTCAACGATCAGGTCAACATGGTCATGCGTGCCCGGCAGAGGTACCCGATGCCGCTGAGGCCATACGCGCCAGGCGCCCGACATCCCGAGGTGCGAGATCAGCGTGCCATTGCGGAAAGTCCACAGCAGGTATTTTCCGCGACGGTGAAGGCCCGCGACGGTCTGGCCTGTAATCAACATCGGCAGCTGTGGCGGCACCGGCCAGCGCAAGCGCGGCTCGCGCACGACGACCGATTCGACACGACGACGCTCGACATAGGGCGCGAGCGCGCGGCGAGTGACCTCTACCTCGGGCAGTTCCGGCACTTTTATTGAACGAATTGCGTCGAATTCATTCTGTTACTGTGCCACGCATCACGTTTACGTGTGTCTGACCTGCATCAGAACCACGGCAGGGATTCTCGCCATGACTCGCATACTTGTGTTGACCTGGACGCTGTGCACATTGGTTGGATGCGCCAGTGGCCCTCGCTCATCACCTGCAGGCGCAAACGTCGCCACGCCATCTGCGAGCGTCGCCTTGGTCACCGATGCGACCAGGCTCAATTCCGTCGCACCGGCAACGACCGTTGACAATGGCGACCCGCTCCCCAACGTGGATTTTTCGGGCGCGCTGATGTACCAGCTGATGGCGGCGGAAGTCGCGGCACAGCGCGGCGAACTCGGCTCGGCGTTTGCCGTTTACATGAAACTCGCACGCGAAACCCGTGATCCACGGTTGGCACGCCGTGCTGCCGAACTCGCGATTCAGGGACGTGCGCCGGCAGAAGGCCTCGAGGCCGCGCAAGTGTGGTTCGAGCTGGCACCCAACTCCCCCGACGCCGCCAGCAGCCTTGCGCTGCTGTACGCAGGCGCCGGACGTTTCGACGATGCGTTTCCGCTGTTTAAAGCTCAGCTGCAGACCGCGACCAATCCTGCCGACGAGCTGCTACGGACGCAGCGCGCAATGGCGCGCATGCAGAATCGCGCCGGAGCATTCCAGTTGCTCGAGCGTCTGGCCGAGCCGTATTCACAATCATCCGATGTAAGACTGGTGCTTGCCAACGCGGCGCAGGTCGCAGGATTGCCGGCTCGCGCAACGCAGGAAGCGCGCTCCGCAGTGGCGCTCGCGCCCGATTCGCACCGCGCGGCGGTGGCGGCGGCTCAGTATCTGCAAGTGACCGATCGCCCTGGGGCCATTGCGCTGCTGCGTGAATTTGTAGCGCGCAATCCGAACGTGGCCGACACGCGGCTCGCATACGCGCGATTGCTGATTGCCGACGGCAAGTTCGATCTGGCGCGTAGCGAGTTTCAATTGTTGATGCAGGCTGACCCGAAAAATCCGGACCTCGTTTATTCGATGGCGCTGTTATCGCTACAGGGAAAGTTGCCAGTTGATGCACGAACCTATCTGCAGCGTTATCTGGAATTGATCGCGCAATCCAAGGGCAGTGAGGGCGGGCGACCGGCCGAACCTGCTTATCTATACCTCGCTCAAATCGCAGAGGAAGACAAGCAGTTTCCAGCCGCGCTTGAGTGGCTGCGCAAGATCGACGGCGGCGAAGATTTCCTGACAGCTCGCGTGCGCGAGGCGTTCGTTCTGTCAAAAATGCAGCGCCTGGACGACGCGCGCAAGCTGCTTCGAACCGTCAGCACACAGTCGCCTGATGAAAAGACCCAACTGGTGCTGGCCGAGGCACAGTTGTTGCGGGACGCGAAGCGCCACGACGAGTCGTACAAGCTGCTAACTCAGGCGCTGGTGGGCTCGCCGGACAGCGTGCCGCTGCTTTACGACAGCGCGATGGCAGCAGAGCGAATCAATCAAGTCGCCGTGATGGAAAAGCACCTGCGGCGGGTCATCGAGTTGAAGCCCGATTACGCGCATGCCTACAACGCGCTCGGCTATAGCCTTGCCGATCGCAACCTGCGTCTGCCCGAAGCGCTGCAGCTGATCGAGAAAGCGCTGCAACTGGCGCCGGACGACGCTTTTATTTTGGATTCGCTCGGATGGGTTCACTTTCGGATGGGTGAGGTCAAGCAGGCGCGCGAACATCTTCAGCGGGCCTACAGCGTACGGCCTGATGCGGAGGTTGCGGTGCACTTGGCAGAGGTCTTGTGGGCCAGTGGCGAACAGGACGCGGCCCGCAAACTGCTGCGCGAAGTCCGTGCAAAGGAGCCGAGCAACGCATTGCTTAAATCGACCGTCACGCGGCTTAAGATCGGTCTTTGATAGAAGTATCCGCGCGCGCAGGCGCGTAACGAAAACACCTTGGCCGCTTCTGTTCAGCCGGCAGTTCTAAAGCGAACGCTTCTGCCGTCCCTTCGACAAGGCGCGCTTGCGCTTCGTAGCACTGTCGCTATTGCTCTGGTCTCGGCCTGCACCACGACAACAGTGCCACCGCCGGACCGCGCCTACACCGGGCGTTTTTCGGCAACCACTTCACTGGGCGAGCAGCGTCAAAGCGCAGCAGGTCGCTTCAGCCTCGAAGTTCGAGGTGCAACGCAGCGGCTCGAGTTATCTTCACCGCTTGGCACCACGGTTGCCCGTATTGATATCGAACCTGGCAGCGCACGCGCGACGGGCATGCAAATGCAGGAGATGCGCGGGCCTGATGCCGATGCGTTGATCGAGCAATTGCTTGGATGGCCGCTGCCGGTGTCAGGGTTGATTGATTGGATTGAAGGTCGCCCGGTACCTCACCGCGCAGCACGAATTGACCGCGAAGCGGGCCGCGTCGCGCATATCGAGCAGGACGGATGGTCGATTCAATTGCCGGAGTACTTCGACGCGCCACCGCGTCCGCGCCGCCTTGTGCTCGAACGCGCGGCCCTGGCCGCGGCGCCTGCGGTGACGCTGCGCCTGGTACTCGATGAATCGACGCCCTAACGAACTTACGGAGCAATTGCCATGAAGACACGCCGTGAAATGCTGTGCAACTCTGCCGCGTTGTTGGTCGCGCCCGCGTTGCCCGCAATGGGCTTCGCCGGCACTGCCAGCGCGCAGGCACTCGACGAGATTGCAAGGCCGCTTGATGTGCCCTATGTGCCCACTCCAGTCGCTGTGGTCGACGCCATGCTTGACCTGGCCAAGGTTGGCAAGTCGGACACCGTATATGACCTGGGTTGCGGCGATGGCCGCATCGTGGTGAGGGCGGCATCGCGCTTTGGTTGCCGTGGAGTGGGAGTCGATCTGAATCCGGAGCGTGTCAAGGAAGCCAGGCAGAACGCCGCCAAGGCAGGTGTCAGCGAGCTGACGCGATTTGAAGTGGGTGATGTGTTTGATTTCGATTTCAGCCCGGCAACGGTAGTAACCATGTATCTGCTGCCCAGCGTGAATCTAAAGCTGCGTCCGCGCCTGCTAAAAGAGCTGAAACCGGGAACGAGGTTGGTCTCGCACGACTTTCACATGGGCGACTGGGCCGCGCAAACTACGCGCGAGGTCGGGCGGAGCCGCATCTACCTGTGGACGATCCCAGAGCGCCAGTAGCCATAAACTGCAGCAATGGAGTTGCTGCTCGCACTACCGGCCCCCGCCAAACTGAATCTGTTCCTTCACGTCACCGGAAGGCGCGCCGACGGATACCACGAGCTACAGACCGCGTACACGTTAATTAATCTTGCGGACCTTCTAGATCTCGAGCGGCGGACCGACGCCAGCATCGTGCGTGAAGGCGACCTGGTCGGCGCACTTGAAGACGATCTTGCAGTGCGTGCGGCGCATGCGCTCAACACATTTGCCGGCACCCGCCACGGCGCGACGATCCGCATCAGTAAGCGCATTCCGTCGGGCAGCGGCATGGGAGGTGGTTCGTCCGACGCGGCATCGACGCTGATCGCGCTCAACCGGCTGTGGGGACTCAATTTGCCGCGCGACAAGTTAAGTGCGATCGGACTTGAGCTGGGTGCCGACGTCCCATTTTTTCTGCATGGTCGCAACGCCTACGCCGAAGGGATCGGGGAACGCCTGACAACGATCGACGTGCCCCCGAGCTGGCTCGCAATCGTCTGGCCGGGATTGCATGTTTCGACCCGCGATGTTTTCAATGACCTGGGTTTGACACGCAATTCCAAAGCCACGAAAATAGCGGCCCTTTCTGCAGCGGCGGGAGAATCCGCTGGCGAATTAGCTGCCGGCCCATTCGTGCTTTCGTCGCTCGGCGTCAATGACCTGGAATCCTTGGTCCGGCGCCGTCATCCCGTCGTCGATCATGCTTTGAGGCAACTCGAGCGATTTGGGGCAGCGCGAATGACCGGTTCGGGCTCTGCGGTATTCGTTGCAACAGCCTCGAAGGAGCAGGCCGAAATGGCGGTATCTGACTTGCCGTCACAATGGCGAAGTTGGGTGACCGAGTCAGTCAATGAACACCCGCTTGCCGCGTGGTAGCGCTGCAGCGGCGGACTTTGAAACCGTTATCGCAGAACGAATTAGTTTTGGGGAGTCGCCAAGCTGGTTAAGGCACCGGATTTTGATTCCGGCACTCGAAGGTTCGAATCCTTCCTCCCCAGCCAGAGTAAATCGCCGGAACGTGCGTGATGCGCACTTCCGGCGACTTTGTTAACAGGTCCGCCGATGCAGATGGTTCCCGACAACTTGATGGTGTTCACAGGCAACGCGAACCCACGCCTTGCGACCGCCGTTGCCCATCAGCTGAATATCCGACTTGGCAAAGCTCAGGTATCGCGCTTCTCCGACGGCGAAGTCATGGTCGAGGTTTTCGAGAACGTGCGCGGCAAGGATGTTTTCGTTTTGCAATCCACCTGCGCGCCGACCAACGACAATCTAATGGAGCTGCTGATCATGGCCGATGCGCTGAAGCGCGCCTCGGCGGGTCGCATCACGGCGGCGATTCCCTATTTCGGATACGCGCGCCAGGATCGGCGCCCGAGAAGTGCGCGCGTTGCGATCAGCGCCAAGGTGGTGGCGAACATGCTTCAGGTCGCCGGCGTTAATCGGGCGCTCGTCATGGACCTGCATGCTGATCAGATTCAGGGGTTTTTTGATATCCCCGTCGACAACATTTACGCGGCGCCGATTCTGCTGGGCGACTTGTGGAAACACAATTTCGATAATCTCGTCGTTGTGTCGCCCGACATCGGCGGCGTGGTGCGCGCCCGCGCGATTGCCAAAACGGCGGAAGCCGACCTCGCGATCATCGACAAACGTCGGCCTCGCGCCAACGTTGCCGAAGTGATGAACATCATCGGCGAGGTCAGAGGCCGTAACTGCGTCATCATGGATGACATGGTCGACACTGCCAATACGCTGTGTCATGCCGCGCAGGCACTGCGCGATGCCGGCGCCCTGCATGTGATGGCGTACGCAACTCATCCTGTCTTGTCGGGCAAGGCCGTCGAGCGAATCTCCAATTCGGTGCTCGACGAGCTGGTGGTGACCGATACGATTCCGCTAAGCGAAGCAGCGGCGGCGTGTTCAAAAATTCGGCAGCTTTCGTGCGCGGCGCTGTTGGGTGAAACGATCTCGCGCATTGCGCGGGAAGACTCGGTGAGCAGTTTGTTCATCGAGTAACTGCAGTGGTGACTGGTCGCGGTCCGCTGCTCAATGGGAGTAACGATGAAAGTAGTTGCCAGTAAGAGAGATACGCAGGGAACGGGTGCGAGCCGCCGTCTGCGTCACGCGGGCAAAGTGCCCGGGGTGCTGTACGGCGGCAAAGGCGAAACGCAGGCGATCGAAGTCGAGCACAACCCGCTGTTTCACGCGTTGCGCAAGGAAAGGTTTCACGCATCGATCCTCGACATGGAGCTCGATGGTGCACCCGAGCGCGTGCTGCTGCGCGCATTTCAGATGCATCCCTATAAATTGCAGGTGATGCATATCGATTTTCAGCGCGTCGCTGAAGATCAGAAACTGCACATGCGAGTCCCGTTGCATTTCACCGGACAGGAAGGTTCTCCTGCGGCGAAAACCGAAAACGTTCTGATCAGTCACATCATGTCCGAGGTCGCGATCGCTTGCTTGCCGAAGGATCTGCCCGAGTTCATCGAAATTGACTTGTCGGAATTGACCGTTACCGATACCGTGCGCGTACGCGATCTGAAGATGCCGGAGGGTGTGTCGCCGGTGCTCAAGGGCACCGAAAATCCGACAGTCGTCGCGGTCACGGTCCGTGGAGAAGAAGCAGTAGAAGAAGTCACTGCCATCGCGCCGGTGGCAGCCGATGTACCCGCTACAGCCCAGAAGGCGCCGACCGATCCGGCAGCGCCAGCGGGCAAGTCAGACAAGGGTGGCAAGGGAGACAAAGGCGACAAAGGCGATAAAGACAAGAAGAAATAAGAAGACCAAGATACCTGCGGCACAATCGGGCCCGCTGTCGAAAATGGCAGTGGGCCCTTTTTACGTATGCAAGATATCGATAACAATCACCGCATTCGCTTGATCGTCGGTTTGGGCAACACCGGTGCCGAGTACGAATCGACGCGGCACAACGCCGGTTTCTGGTACGCGGATGCAATCGCGCGGCGCTCAGGGGCTCGCTTCTCCAACGAACGAAAATTTCATGGCGACGTTGCGCGCGCCCGGGTCGGCGGCGAAGAGCTATGGCTGTTGAAACCGAACACGTTCGTCAATCGGTCCGGGCAAGCAGTCGTTGCGTTTGCCCTGTACTACAAGATTTTGCCGTCTCAGATCGTCGTTGCGCATGACGAGCTCGATCTATTACCCGGCATCGTCAAGCTGAAGCTCGGCGGTGGAACCGCCGGTCACAACGGACTCAAAGACACGCAAGCGAGACTTTCGACACCAGAATTCTGGCGCTTGCGTATTGGCATCGGCCATCCGCGTGTGTTGCAAGTCGAACAGGACGTCGCGGATTTCGTACTGCATCCCCCGCGCAAAGAGGAACAAGCCGCGATCGACGAGGCGATAGAGCGGGCCGAAAAAGCGGTCGACTTGCTGATACAAGGTGACTTTGACGCGGCGATGCTGCGGCTGCATACCCGATGAGTTGAAAGGATACGGCGCTTCAAAGTGTAAGAACCATCACTTTCTCGCCGTCTTCTTCCGCGCCCGTGTAACTAAACCCCAGCGACGCGTAAAAACGCCCCAATGCCTCAGCCGCGCGCGCGTGCGAAACCATCAGCTTTTTCGCACCCGGGCGAGTACGCACATGCTTGATCAGCAACTGAACCGCTGCGTGGCCAATTCCCTTGCGCTGGTGTGTCTTGTCAATCATCATCAGCCGCCAAAGAAAGAACTCAGGTTCCTGCGGCTGGGCGGCGAGCGTTGGGTCGTACAGCATTACGAAGCCAACCAACGTGTCGTCTTCGTAGATCGCGCGAAACCACGCCTCGTCGTAAAACGAAGCCTCGGCCATCGACACTGCGGTGGGCGCAACCTGCGTGGCGCCGTCGCCCGCGTCGAGCTTGCAAACCCCGCGTACGGTCTCGCGCGTGACTTGTTTTAGAGAGACGGTCATCAGGCTTGCGATAATCGCACTTTTACATCGTAGAAGTCACTAATGGCAGTCAAATGCGGCATCGTCGGACTCCCGAACGTGGGCAAGTCGACGCTATTTAACGCGCTCACCAAGGCCGGCATCGCCGCCGAAAATTATCCGTTTTGCACGATTGAGCCGAACATCGGCATTGTAGAGGTGCCTGATCCGCGGCTGCGCGCGCTCGCATCCATCGCAAAGCCGGACAAGCTGATTCCGGCGGCGGTTGAGTTCGTCGATATCGCGGGCCTTGTTGCGGGCGCAAGCAAGGGCGAAGGATTGGGCAATCAGTTTCTAGCCAATATTCGCGAGTGCGACGCCATTGCTCATATTGTTCGGTGTTTCGTCGATCCGAACGTCGTGCATGTCTCCGGCAAGGTCGACCCGATTTCCGACATTGAAGTCATCAACACCGAGCTCGCGCTTGCCGACATGGCGACTGTGGATAAACAGCTTGCCAAAAACAGCAAGGTTGCCAAATCCGGCCAGGGCCTGGAAGCGAAAGAGGCAAAGCGACTGGTGGACGTGCTTGAAAAAATACTTCCGGCGCTGAATCAGGCGCGGCCGGTGCGCAGCATCGATCTCTATCCGGAGGAGCGCGCGATCATTCGTCCCCTGTTTCTATTGACCGCAAAACCGACGATGTATGTAGCCAACGTCGAAGAACATGGCTTTGAGAATAATCCACTCCTCGACCAGGTGCGCGCACATGCCGCTAAGGAAAATGCACCGGTGGTAGCGGCCTGCGCGAAAATTGAATCGGAGATCACCGATCTTTCCGATGAAGACATTGCAATTTTTCTGGCTGACATGGGAATGCAGGAGCCCGGATTAAACCGCGTGATTCGCGCCGGCTACACGTTGCTGGGGTTGCTGACATATTTCACAGCGGGGCCTAAAGAGGTGCGTGCCTGGACGGTGATCGAAGGTTCGACGGCGCCGCAGGCCGCTGGCGTCATTCATACGGATTTTGAAAAAGGGTTCATCCGAGCCGAGACGATTGCTTTCGACGACTATGTCAAGTTCAAGGGAGAAGCGGGCGCGAAAGACGGCGGCAAGATGAGGCTTGAAGGCAAGGACTATGTCGTGCGCGACGGCGACGTGATGCACTTTCGTTTCAACGTGTGATTTGCACGTGCAAGCCATTATCGATTCGCTACGTTTGTATCCAGTCAAGGGGTGCCGAGGCTTTGAGGTAGCGCGCGCGACACTCGCGGAAACGGGCCTTGAGGTCAGCGGCGTTGGCGATCGCGAATGGGTCGTCGTCGACGACGACGACGAATTCTTGAGCCAGCGCGAGGCTCCCGCGATGGCACTAATCGAAACACGGCTGACTGCAGACTCGCTGCGCATCCGGGCGCCAGGCATGCTGCAGCTCGATGTTCCGTTTGAAACCGAAGGCGAAGTAGTCAGTGCGCGCATATGGAACGATCAGGTGGCCGCTGTCATGCAGGGCGCGATTGCCGACGCATGGTTCTCGCAGTTTCTTGGTTTGCGCTGCCGGCTGCTGCGCTTTGATCCGGAAACGCGGCGGCTTTCCAATCAAAAATACACATGTGCTGCCGCACCGTACAAATTTGCGGATGCATTCGCACTCTTGATCTGTTCCGTTGCTTCGCTCGCCGACTTGAACTCGAGGCTTCTCGCCAAGGGCAAATCAGCGGTCACGCTCGATCGCTTTCGCCCAAACATCGTGCTCGATGGAGTCACCGCGTTTGAAGAAGACTATATCGACCATCTAACGATCGGTGATGCGCAAGTGCGGGTTGTAAAACCATGCATCCGTTGCGCCGTACCTAACGTGGATCCGATGACTGGCATCGCGGGTGCAGAGCCAGGTATCACGCTGGCTGAATATCGCAACCGGCCGGAATTGGGCGGCGTCATATTTGGCGTTAACTCCATCATTACGAACGGCGCAGGCAGCTGCGTGTCCGCGCACGATGCAGTGGAGCTCAGCCTGCGGTTCTAGACTCCGTGCTGCCCTCCTGCAGCCCATGATAGGTCCACGCGCGCCATAACGCTTCGAGCGGCCCCTGCTTCATTTGCAATGCGCCGAGCCACAAACGACTTATCAGCACCTGCACGACAAAGACCATCAACGCAAGAGCCGACGTTTGCCAGTAGTTAAGCTGCGGCCCGAGTGCCAGTCCCCACCCGGACAGCAGCGCCCCCATTGCAATCGATTGCAACAGATAGTTTGATAGCGGCATGCGGCCGGCGGGAGCCAGTGCGGTTACCCAAGAACGGGGTGCCCACTGCATAAACGCCGATGCGTAGAACAAAGCCAGTGCGACACTCAACATCATCGGCAGCGTCGAAGCGTGCGGTGTCATTGCAAGACCGTACGATTTTGCGTCAAACAGCATTTGCCAGCCGTACACAATGGCAGCAGGCAACCCGATCAGGAGCCCGATGACACGCGCGCTGCGCCATGCTCGGGCGTTGCGGTCTGTAAGCCAGCCCACGCGATGCGCCAGCATGCCGGTCAGCATCAGTGCCACAGTCAAAGGCAATCCGAAGAAATTTCCTGCGATAAGCTCGCCAAACTCGCCCGCGCGGGTGCGGACCTGGTCTAGATAACGCGCGCCGCTGAATATCGCGAAGTTGCGCTGCATTTCTTCAACGTCTGCGGACGTCAACGTCGCCGCAGGCCCGGCCAGCAAATACACGAGTACGGTGAATAGTCCCGTACCGAGCCACCAATTTCGCGCAGCCCGCGCAACGCCGGCATTATCGCGTTCGACGTACATCAGCAGCACCAAGCCGGCAACGGCGTACATCTGCGTGATGTCGCCAAAATAGAAAAAAATTCCGTGCACCAAGCCAAAGACGAACAGGAAAGCCAAGCGTCGTCGATAGACCTTCTTGGGTGTGGAAGTCAGCGTCAACAACTTCGCGTATAGCAGCGAAAACCCGACACCGAACAGCATCGCAAACAGCGGCATGAACTTGACATTGAAGAAGGCGGCGGTGGCAAAAAATGCCGCACGATCCGCCGCGCTGGCTGCAGGCGTTAGGTAGCCGATTGGATTTGTAGCACCGTAGAGAAACGATTGAATGTTGACGAGCAGAATCCCGAGCAACGCAAAACCGCGCAACGCATCAATGCGATCGTCGCGCACGCCCGGTGCGCTAGGCGGCATCAGCGTCGGTTGCACCCATCTGTGCCATTTTTGCCTTCAGCCACCGCTCGACGGAGGGAAATACGAACTTGCTGACATCGCCGCCCATCAGCGCGATCTCTCGCACGATGCTCCCCGAAATGAATTGATACTGATCCGACGGTGTTAGAAACATCGTTTCGACATCGGGCAGCAAGTAACGATTCATGCCGGCCATCTGGAATTCGTACTCGAAATCCGAAACCGCTCGCAGTCCGCGCACCACAACACGCGCGTTTTGTTCGCGTACGAAATCTTTCAGCAGCCCTTTGAAACCTGCCACCTCGACGTTTGGATAATGCGACAAGACTTCACGGGCAATCGCTATGCGCTCATTCAAGTCAAAAAACGGTTTCTTCGCGCGACTGTCAGCCACGCCCACGACGAGCTTGGTGAACAGTCCAGCGGCGCGCCGCACAAGGTCCTCATGGCCACGCGTCAATGGATCGAATGTTCCCGGATATACCGCAATCACCATCGTCGTCTCCCGTCGGCGCAGTCGGCCGGCGATTATTTATGCTGTTACAGGGCGCAATAAACAGAAAAATGCGCGACCTGCGCGGCTGGCGCGCACGGCCTGCAGTCCCGCGGCTGCAATAAGAACATCGTCGACGGGGGCACCACTTTCGACATAGACCACGCCACCGGGCGAAACGAGCCGCGCTGCGGCCGCTACCGCAGGCGCGAGCAGGTTCGAGTCAAACGGCGGGTCAACAAAAATCACCTCGAACGACGCAGCGAGCCAGCGAGCCGCCACTGACAGCGCGTCACCCGCGATGATGTCAACCTGGTCGGCCGCAAGCCTGCGCTTGGTCCGCGTCAATAGCTCTAACAATTGCCGGTTGCTTTCCACAAACGTAACACGTTGCGCGCCGCGGGAGGCCAACTCCAGGCCCAGCGCACCGGTGCCTGCAAAAAGATCGAGCCCCCTCGCCGCATCAAGGTTAGGCAACAGATGCTCGATCCAGTTGAACAGTGTTTCGCGCACCCGGTCGGGCGTTGGTCGAAGTCCCCCCACTGCCAGCACGGACAGCGAGGTCCGTTTCCAGCGACCGCCAATGATGCGAACGTGATGCGCCGCGCGGCTAAAGTCTCGTTCGCCAGAGCGGCTGTGCTGCACGGTCTTCGCTTTCAGAGTCGAAGTGCCGCGACGCTTTGTTACACTGACCGGTGACAGTTGATTGACCTCTCCGCGCACTGCGCTGTCGTCGTCCCTTTGCAGCGCCGCCTCGCGTTTCGATCGGGTGTGAGCCATTACTCGATGATAAGTCCCGCTTCTACTGCAGGTTCAAAAAGCGGCTGGCTGTCGCGCCTGAAAACGGGCCTTGCCAAGACGCGCGTCAACATCGTTGGTCTCTTCTCGGGCGGTGTCGTCGATGATGCCTTTCTTGAAGAGCTCGAATTCGCGCTGATTACGGCCGACGTTGGCGTTGCTACCGCCAGTCATCTGATCGAAGCGCTGAAAGCGCGCATCAAACTCGACGGACTGCTGACGCAAGAGGAAGTGCGCAGCGCTCTTCGTGACGAGCTCGCGATGTTGCTGAAGGCGGCCGAGGGTCGTATCGATTTTTCCAGGGCGCAGCCGTTGGTGCTGATGGTCGCGGGTATCAACGGTGCCGGTAAAACGACCTCGATTGGAAAGCTCGCAAAATGGCTCTCGGATGAGCGCAAGTCGGTGCTGCTTGCAGCCGGCGATACGTTTCGCGCCGCGGCGCGCGAGCAACTCGCCGTTTGGGGCGAGCGCAACGGCGTTGCCGTGATTGCACAGAGCGGTGGCGACCCAGCAGCGGTGGTGTTCGATGCAGTCTCAGCGGCCAAGGCACGCGGCGTCGACGTATTGATTGCTGACACGGCCGGCCGTTTGCCTACCCAGCACCACCTGATGGAGGAGCTGAAGCGGATCAAGCGGGCTCAGGACAAAGCGATGCCGGGTGCCCCTCACGAAATCATCCTCGTCATCGACGGGACCAACGGGCAGAACGCGTTGGCGCAGGTGCAGTCATTCGACGATGCAGTCGGCCTGACCGGGCTGATCGTTACGAAACTCGATGGCACCGCGAAGGGGGGTGTCTTGGCAGCGATTGTTGAAGCCCGGCGCGATCATCCATTGCCCATCCTGTTCATCGGCGTGGGTGAAGCCATTGATGACCTTCAGCCGTTCGTGGCGCGCGAGTTCGCGAACGCCTTAACGGGACTCGCAGCCTGATGCTCCTGGCTGCCGTCGACCTCGGTTCCAATAGCTTTCGGCTCGAGATCGGGAAAGTCGACGGTGCGCACATCGCACGTCACGGCTATTGGAAAGAGACGGTGCGGCTTGCGGCAGGGCTTGATGAGAGTAACAAGCTCAGCAAAAAGTCGATCGACCTCGCCGTGGAAACGCTTGCGCGCATGAACGAGCGGCTTCGTGGCATGAAAAACGAACACGTGCGTGCAGTTGGGACACAGACCCTGCGACAGGCTCGCAACCTCGACGAATTCCTGCTGGAAGCGCAGCACGCACTCGGCTTTCCGATCGAAGTGATTTCGGGCCGCGAAGAAGCGCGGCTCGTTTTTGAAGGCTGCATGCATGCGTTGCCGCCATCGACAGCACGAAGGCTGGTTGTCGACGTGGGCGGTGCATCGACCGAGGTGGTGGTCGGCAAGGGCTTTGTGGCGGACAGTGCGGAATCCTTCAAGGTGGGGTGTGTCAACACGTCGTTACGATTTTTCAAGGATGGCCGGATCGATCGGGCAAGCCTCAAGCGTGCCCAGGTGGCCGCATGCGCCGAGTTCGAGGAAGCTGTATCGGTATTCAGCCGCGGACAATGGGACGAAGCGTTCGGTTCAAGTGGAACGGCCGGCGCCGTGTCTGACATTTTGCGTACGCAAGGCTGGACCGATGGCACGATCACCGCGCAGGGGCTTTTGACGCTCCGTTACGCACTGCTGGACGCGGGCGAGATCAAGCGTATTCGGCTCGCTGGCATGAAACCCGATCGCCAGGAGGTGTTGACTGGAGGTGTAGCAGTCTTATCGGCGGTGTTCGAAAGTTTTGGAATCACCGAAATGCGGCCGGCGCGTGGCGCTTTACGCGTTGGCGTGCTGCACGACCTGCTTGGGCGCCGTGAGCGCAAGGATCTGCGTGACGCGAGCGTCAATCGCATGCAGGCGCGTCTCGGAGTTGACCGCGCGCAGGCGCAACGGGTCAACGTGCTGGCTGCGCAGCTACTCTCCGCAGTGAGTCCGGAGGCCAGCGACGAGGCCGCAAATCGATTGCGCTGGGCGGCCTTGCTCCACGAAGCGGGTTTCGCAATTTCGCATAGCGATTATCACAAGCACGCCGGCTACTTGATCGAGCACAGCGATGTCGCGGGATTTTCGACCTCAGATCAGAAGCGAATCGCGACGCTGGTGTTGGCTCAGCGTGGCAATCTAAAAAAAGTTTCATATGCACTTGAGGATCAAGAAAACCTGGCCGTCATTCTGTCGTTGCGCCTTGCCATATTGCTTCTGCATGCGCGCCGCACCGTTGAGCTGCCGCAATGGTCTCTAAAGCTCGGAAAGGCAATCGAGTTCGGGTTGGCGGGTGACTGGCTGTCCCAGCATCCACTAACGCAATATCTGCTGGACGAGGAAGCCACGCATTGGGAGAAGGTAAACGTCGCCTTCACGCTGCGGCAGTTGTAGTTCTCAAGGCCCGCTAGGCCAGGTCGGGACTGATGACAGCGCGCAGCACGGTCTCCTCGTCTGTTGGGTATTCACGCTGCCTGAACCACCAGAGCCCGCCCTTTTTTATCGGCCAGTCCTGGACCGCACCGCTCAGCAGTTGACTCGCGACGTGCCCCAACGTCGGCTGGTGCCCGACGATGACAATCGCCGATTTCGCGTTGGGCCAGTCAGCAACCGCCAACACTTCGGCGGCTGATGCCCCTGGTCCTAGCTCCTTCAGTGTGCGCAGTTTGTAGTGCGAAATTTCGGCCAGTGCCTGCGCGGTCTGTTGCGCACGGATCGCAGGGCTGACATAAATCTTCGCCGTCTGTGGCAGACGAGTTTGTAGCCACTCAGCCACTCTGCGGGCCTGCTTCTCGCCCTTCGCAGTCAGCTTTCGACCGAGGTCGGGCTCACCGGGCTCTGCCTCGGCATGGCGCCAAAGGATGAGCTCCATTATGCGTTGCCCACTTCCGCCAGCGCGTTGAGCAACTCGCGCTGCGCAGTGCGCCCTTTGGCTCCCGCTTTTGGCGCCCGGTACTCACCGTTGGGTTCAAGAGTCCACGCGTCCGCTGTGTCCGCAAGATACGGTTTCAGCCCTTCGTCGATCACGCGTTTTCGAAGTTTGGGATCCAGTACGGGCCAAGCAATCTCAATGCGGCGGAACAAATTTCGCCCCATCCAGTCCGCACTCGAAAGATAGACCTTCCATGTTCCGCCGTTGCGAAAACAATAGATGCGGTGATGCTCCAGAAATCGCCCAATGATCGACCGCACGCGGATATTTTCCGATAACCCTGCCACCCCGGCCCGCAATGCACACGCGCCACGCACGATCAGATCGATCTTGACGCCGGCTTGTGAGGCGCCGTAGAGCGCGTTGATCGTGGCCTCGTCCGTCAGCGCGTTCATCTTCGCAATCACGCGCGTAGATTGCCCCTGGTGCGCAAACTTCACTTCGCTGGCCAACGCGCGCAGCAGATTACGGTGCAGCGTGAATGGAGCCATCCACAAGTGCTTCAGTCTCTCGACTTTGGTCAGGCTGGTCATGTGTAGAAATGCGCGTTCCATGTCGCTGCAGATTTCAGGATGCGCGGTCAACATACCGAAGTCGGTGTAAAGCTTGGTCGTCGCCGAGTGATAGTTTCCGGTGCCCAAGTGCGCATAACGCACCAAGGTTGGCCGGCCACGTACTTCCTCTCGGCGCAGCACCAGCGTCATCTTCCCATGCGTCTTGAGGCCGACGACGCCATACACGACCTGCGCGCCCACGGCTTCCAGCCGCTCCGCTAAATTAATGTTGGCCTCTTCGTCGAACCGCGCCTTCAGTTCAACGATGGCAGTGACTTCCTTTCCGCGCCGCGCCGCTTCTTCGAGGATATCCACCATCACGGAACTAATGCCAGTTCTATACAGCGTCATGCGAATCGCCGCGACTTTCGGGTCAACGGCAGCCTGACGCAGGAATTCAATCACCGGCTCGAAGCTTTCATACGGGTGGTGCAACAGGATGTCGCGTTGCCTGATGGCGTCGAACATGTCTGAGCTTTGCGCCAGCTTGGGCGGCCAAGCTGGCGCAAATATCGGCCAGCGCAGTCTCGGCTGAGTCAGAAGGTCGACCAGTTGGTTGAGCCGAACGAGGTTTACCGGGCCGTTGACTTGAAACACCGCCTCACTTCGGATCTGAAACTGCTCCTGCAGCAACTGCTGTAACGGCAGGGGGCAGGTGCGCAAAATTTCGAGCCGCATCGCATTGCCGAAGTGACGCTGTGTCAGCTCCATTCGCATTGCCTGCCGCAGGTTATGGACCTCGCGCTCGTCGACGGTCAGGTCAGAATCCCGGGTCACGCGAAACTGTGAAAAACCGCTTATGGCGCGGCCTGGAAAAAGATCCTGTAGGTGCGCACGAATTGCGGAGGTCAACAACACGAAGGCCTGTTTGCCAGGCGCGAGCTTGGCGGGTAACGGAATCACGCGTGGCAATACGCGTGGCACCTTCAGAATTGCGATTGCCGATGGCCGACCGAATGCATCTTTGCCCTCCAGTTGCATGATGAAATTGAGTGACTTGTTCAACACCTGCGGAAAGGGGTGCGAAGGGTCGAGGCCGATCGGAGCGAGCAGCGGCTTGACTTCCCGCTGCACATAATCACGCAGCCACGCACGCTGTTGTGTGGTGCGCTCAGCATGATTGATGATCACTATGCCGTTGCGTGCGAGTGCCGGCATAATCGTCTCGTTGTAAAGCTCGTATTGCTGTTCGACCAACCGGTGCGTCCGCTCGAGCACAGTCGAATAGATTCCCGCTGCCGCCCCTGCTTCGTTCAGCGCGTCTTCGGTCAGATCCGAAACGCGTACTTCAAAAAACTCGTCGAGATTTGAGGACACGATGCAGACGTACCGCAACCTCTCGGCAAGCGGGACCGAGGCGCGCGCAGCCATCGCCAGAACCCGTTCGTTAAATGCGAGCAGCGACAGCTCCCGGTTCAGGTACAGATCCGGGTGGGCAATCAACGGAGTTTTTTGCGCCAAGCGCTTCTGCTTGCGTTTGTTGCGGGGGTGACCGTGAACCATAGTGGGCAACGATGACAGTTTGACGACAGCGAGGCAAGTGACCTGCTGCCGATGAAGCTCAGCATCGGCGCTATAACTGCAGTGAGTGTGGGCTCACTGTGCGATATGAAACGGTTAATTCCGACTCAGCAGCTCGGGATTGAACTCCCAAACCCAGGACGCCTCTAACGCTTAGCACTCGGATGGCCTGAGTGCTAAGCTCATTTGATCTGGAGATGAAAGACGTGATGCGAAACAGTAAATCGCTGGGCAGTTCCTTGATTCCGGTGGGCGCTCAGGCATTTGCGCTGAGCCCCGGAAGCCTCGGCAGCATCGATGCCTATATTCAAGCGGTTAATCGGGTGCCCATGTTGACCCCCGATGAAGAGTTGCAATTGGCACGTGATCTGCGCGACACCGGCAATATTGATGCGGCGGGCCGATTGGTAATGTCTCACCTGAGGCTGGTGGTTGCTGTCGCCCGCAATTACCTGGGTTACGGATTGGCGCATGCTGATTTGATTCAGGAAGGCAACATCGGCTTGATGAAAGCGGTCAAGCGATTCGACCCGGAGCGCGGTGTTCGCTTGGTTTCGTTTGCCCTGCACTGGATCAAGGCGGAAATCCACGAGTTCGTTCTGAAAAACTGGCGTCTCGTAAAGCTGGCGACCACCAAGGCTCAGCGCAAGCTGTTTTTCAATTTGCGCAGCATGAAGCAGGGCTCTGGCACGATGTCGCAGGAGCAGGTCGGCAACATTGCGCGCGAACTCAAGGTAAAGCCGTCAGAGGTCTCGGAAATGGAGACGCGGCTTTCGGGCGGAGATATTGCAATGGAAGGCCGCATCGATGACGGGGAAGAGGAATTCGCTCCGATTGCCTACTTGGCAGACGCTGAGTCAGAGCCGACTCAGGTGCTGCAGCGTCGTGAATACGATATTTTGCAGACAGATGGGGTGCGCGCAGCGCTCGATGAACTCGACGCACGCAGCAAGCGCATCGTGGAGGCGCGGTGGTTGAATGAGAACAAGGACGGAGAGGTCGGGACCTCGACCCTGCATGACCTGGCGCAGGAATTCGGAGTTTCGGCGGAACGAATTCGGCAGATCGAGGCCAAAGCCTTGCAGAGGATGCGAAGCGCTTTAGTCGAGTACGCGTAACTGGGTACTTATCCTGGGCGAGCCGCGGCTTCTGGTTGGTTGGAGCAAGGTCCGCCTCTGTGCTTTCCCCCTCTCCTCCGATGAGGCGGACACTCAAGCCCTGGTACATCCGGGGCTTTTTTTTGGCGATATTATATTTGACGTACCCAGCGAGGACGGCTAGGCTGTGATTTACGCCGACATAGTCGTTCCCGCTTCGATTGTCGTCCGATCGGACCCTTACATCACGCCCAGCGAGGATGATTTGCAGTTGCGCCTTACGTATGAAGGCTTATTGCTGGGAGCGAGCAGGACAAACACGCGGGCCGCGCACAAACACGACATCAGACGATGCTTTCACAAGCAACTAAAGCGCTTTTGGGATGTTCATCCATTCCTAGGGAAAATGTCGCTTCAGGACGCGAACCAACCGTCAAAGCACTACGCGATCCTGCCGTTTCTGGAAAAACGGTATGAGCGCCATGGGTATCACTTCATACCGCTTGTGACGGATTTTTTCACGCTTTCCTGCACCATAAATATCTTGCTGCTTCGCCCCGACGCACCAGGGTCCATTGTCCAATCTGGTGATCTAGATAACAGGTTGAAGACAATCTTCGACGCTTTGCGCATCCCGGCGAACCTTGAAGAGCTTGGCGGCAATGAAACTCCAGCCGAGGGCGAGCGTCCGTTCTTTTGCTTGCTGGAGGATGACAGGCTAGTAACCCAAGTCGCCGTCGAGACCGATACATTGCTTGAACCGACAGGTGCCTCTTGGCAAGACAACGATGCGCGACTGATCGTTAAGGTTGAGCTAAAGCCTTACGTGCTCACCACCACAAACGCCGTCTTCAGTTAAATAGTGCGGAGTTAACTCGCGTGGCTACAAAGATAACTTTCCCTGATCGGCTTTTGGTTCCTCCTGCTTCGCCTTCTTAAATGTCAATCCTCCGGCATCCATGCGCGGATATCGTGCCTGTTCCGTGCCGGCCAGCAATCCTTCGATTGTCAGAACCTGAAGCTTCGGAAACTTAGCGCCCGTAAGCGGAGACGTGTAATAGCCCGTTCCTACGCCTTCCGTGACCATGTTCTTCGTCGGGTCCGTAAGGGTAACGAAAAGGCCGATCGCAGCCTTTTCGCGTTCGATTACATGCGCAAAGTCCCGCAACATTGACACGCCGACGTTCTCGCCGCCCTTCACGCTGATGACAATTTTTTTCGGTAGCTTGTCGTCATCTTGAAAGTAGATCACGCCGTCGATACCGCTGTCCGCGCCCTTCTTCTTGCCTTGATACGGCTGCGCGTTCACGAGCGAGCACGCCCACCATTGGAATTGATACTTGTCTCGCAACGCTAGGTTGCGCGCCCCATCAAAGTCTTTCGGCGTACCGTGGACTTCAAATGTAATGCTCGGCCATGCATCCCGTAGGCGCTTTTCAATCAAGCTTATTGCAAGGTGCGTTACATCTATGCCAATCCACTTGCGTTTCAGTTTCTCCGCCGCGTGAATGGCAGTGCCGCACCCACAGAAGGAATCGAGCACAACGTCACCTTCGTTCGAAGATGCAGTGATGATTCGTTCGAGCAACGCAAGCGGCTTTTGCGTTGGGTAGCCAAGGCGTTCCTGAGCCTGCGAATTGATAGGCGAAATGTCTGTCCAAATGTTCCCCAAGACGGTGCCGGACATTTCATCTAGGTATCGGATTAGACGCGGCCGTTTTGTAGTATTGAGTGCGCCCTCTTTCGTAAGTGGATACCAAATGCGCCGTTCATCGTCGAGGCGCTGCATTGTTTCTTTGGAGTAGCGCCAGCCATTGGGCGGAGAGAGGAAGCCCTTCCATTCGTACATCATGTTAGGACGTGGTGCAGGACTGGTCATGTCGCTTTGGGTGTAGCGACGGCCTACGTCATCGACGTTTGAATACTTTGAAGTAATGTGCGCGTCGGAGTGAGGGGCCAACGGTTTGTTCCAAGTGAATGTCACACCCTTTGAATAAAAAAGTATCGTGTCGCTGACTCGGCTCCACGTCTTGCTATCGTTATGAACATTAGTTCTCTGCCAGACGATTTCATTTTTGAAACCTTCCGCCCCAAAAATGCCGTCCATCAAAATCTTAAGATAATGGCTCGCTGAGGGATCGCAATGCAAATAAAGGCTACCTGTCCGCTTTAGAACGCGGTGCAATTCGAGCAGGCGAATCGCCATCATGGTCAGATAAGCCATGATGTCGTTCTCTCCGAGCATCGATCGAAGTGCGCGGATCACCTCAGCAACGTCGGTATTGGATTGCTGCATCAACTCCGCAAATGCGGCTTCGGCCTGATGACCCCAATGCCACGTATCGTCGAATGCTTCAATTTGCGCGTCAGACTGATGACCCTTCGGCGTCTTAAAAAGAACGTTGTACGTCGCATTGCTATTGAACGGCGGGTCTAGATAAATCAGGTCTACCGACTCGTCCTTGATCGACTCCCGCAATACTTCAAGGTTGTCGCCGAAATAAAGCGTGCCACCTTTCACGTCTTTACTTTTCCCTTGCGTTTTGGGCGCTTCGGAGGCGAGACAATCGCCCCCATCGCAAGCTCAAACACTTTTCCGTTTTCGTCTGACCCAAGTTTTTTCGCAGCATCAAGAAAGCGCTTGGACTGCTCCGGATCGTCCTCAAGTTTTGTTTTTCTTGGCATTGGGCTTCCTCTTTCGCCAAGGCTCCTCGCTAATGAGTTGTTTCATAGGTAAGCCGTCTGCCTTTGACGCCCTGCAAGAGCTTCTCGGCACGGTCGCGGTCATTGACGCCAAGCGCCTTGCGGTTGTTGTACCGAAAGTCGAACTCGGCAAGGTAGCGGTTTAGGTGGTTATGACCGCAGTGCTGATAAACGCCCTTCATGCCGCGCTTGAAGATCGAAAAGAAGCCTTCGATAGTGTTGGTGTGGATCGAGCGGTCGATACGGCTGACGTACTCGTTGATTTGGTGCTGGACTACGCTATGCGAAGCGAACTCGCGTCCGACCAAGGTGTAATAGGAAGCCTCGTCGGACATAAGCCGCGCTTCTTTGGCGACGTTGGCGCGAACGATAGGCGCGAGGGTGCTGGCCTTAACATCATCGACAACCATGCTGCGAGCGCGGCCACTGGTACGGTCAACTAGCGACAGGACTTTATTCTTATGCTCGTATCCGCGCCCTTTCTTGACTCCCTTCGGCTTCTTGGTGAAGTCACGCCCGATAAAGGTTTCGTCCACTTCAACTGCGCCGCCATCCGAACCGAACGGCGCGAAGTCGCCAGAGCGCATCGCTTCCCGAATCCGATGGCTCATGAACCACGCCGACTTGAGAGTGATTCCCAAGGTGCGGTGCAGTTGGTTCGAGCTGATGCCTTTCTTGCTGGCTGCAATCAGGAAAATCGCTTGCAGCCAAAGGCGCAGCGGAATATGGCTCGATTCGAATATGGTGCCGATCTTCACGGTAAAGGGCTTGCGGCATTCATAGCACTTGTAGACGCCGATCCGAGTGCTCGCGCCGCTGAGCTTGCCAGCCTCACCGATGACGCCGCACCGTGGGCATACCGTACCGTGCGGCCAAACGCGAGATTCAACGAAGGCGTAGGCGGCTTCTTCGTTGTGAAAGTAAGGGGCCGACAGGATGGATTCGCTCATGATCTTGCTCCGTAGTGAAGCGAATCATGAGCCTAATCCTTGGGTACGTCAAGTATAACATCGCCTTTTTTTTGCCACGTGCCGACGACTCTTACGATGCAATTTATTGCGCATACCGCGTCAACGCTGAGTTGCTTCGACGCCTCGGGTTCCACCCGTTCGATCGCCAGCAGGATCGCATTCAATTACTGCCTGCCCGATGATTCGCTGGAAGCACGCGCCAACGAGGAGCGACATGCTGCGGACGCCGGTCGCGTTTATTCCTCAGGTGTATGGCGTGATGCCGGCGCACAACGACGGCTGGTCGACGCGCTAGGGCCCGCTCTGGCGGGCGGATTGCACGACGACTTCGAGTGGTATCGCTGCCGCGGCGCGTTCTTTCACAATGACGCTCACTATGACAATCGGCTCTTTGGCGTCTGGTGTATCTCCGGGCCGCCCGCAGACCTTGTGTTTCCCAGGGCGTCGCTGCGCATTGATATCACGCCCGGCAACATCGCGGTGTTTGATCCGTTTGAAGTGCACGGCATTCTCCTGCGGGACGCGACGCATTTTTCGGCCACCGACTACGAAGCGGTTGCAGCCACGGTGCTACTCGGTTTCGAGCTCGACCTGACCGCGAAAATTGCTGCTGCCTTTGGAATCGCAGCCGGGATCAACGGACCGATGATATCGAGCCGGACCCGTATCAGCGCTGCCACCGGCGCCTTCGACTCGCTCAATTAACCGAGAAGGCGTTTCACATCTTCGACCAGCGGCTCGACACCCTGCTGAAGGCGTACAAACAGCCGAACATTTCCTTTGCGGTCGATGATGTATGTACCTGCCGTGTGGTCGATCGAATACGACGTGGCTGTCTTTCCCGTCACCTTCTGATAAAAAACCTTGAACTCTTTCGCCGTAACCGCTGTTTGTTCGGGTGAGCCGTACAAGGCCACAAAGCTCGCGTCAAACGCCGGCACGTAGCGCGCGAGCACTGCTTGGGTGTCGCGCTGCGGATCAACGGTAATGAACAACACCTGCAGCTGATCGCCATCCTTTCCTAGCCGCTTTTTAACTTGCGCCATGTCGGTCAGGGTGGTCGGACACACGTCGGGGCATTGCGTGAAGCCGAAGAAAATCGCTACTACCTTCCCGCGGTAATCGGCCAACGTCCGCGGCGCGCCGGTGTGGTCCGTCAGTGCGAAATCGCGCGCGTACCCGGCGCCGGTGATATCAACACTGTTGAACTTGGGCGCACCACCCCCGCAGCTCGCAAGCAGAAACGAAAGGCAGAGAATCCTGAACATGAAGTGACCGGCGCGCCGGGCCGGCTTTAGATGAATTTGTCGATCAACAGCGCGGCAAACAATGCCGCGAGGTAAACGATCGAATAGCTGAATGTAGCGCGCGCGAGCTGGTCGCTATATCGACGATGTAACCGCCACGCGTAGCCTACAAAGATCGCACCGAGCGTCAGCGCCGCAAGTAAGTAGACGATGCCCGCCATGCGAATCACGAATGGCAGCGTCGTCACCGCAACCAGAACGAACGTGTAAAGCAGGATGTGAAGGCGGGTCAGCGCCACACCGTGCGTGACCGGGAGCATGGGCAGCCCGACTTTTCGGTAATCGTCGAGTCGATAAAGAGCCAGCGCCCAGAAATGCGGCGGCGTCCACACGAAAATAATCAACGCGAGCAGCCAAGCCTCGGCGGGCGCGCTGTTTGTCATTGCGGCCCATCCGAGTACCGGTGGCATCGCGCCACTCATGCCGCCAATGACGATGTTCTGCGGTGTATTCGGCTTCAACAACACCGTGTACACCAATGCGTACCCGACAAACGTCGCGAAGGTCAGCCACATGGTCAGCGGATTGACAAAGGTGTGCAGCAGCCACATGCCGAGTCCGCCCATCAGCCCGGCGAACGAAATCACCTGCCACGGAGACAGCTCCCCGCGCGGCAGCGGCCGCATGCGGGTGCGCGCCATCTTTGCGTCAATGTGCATTTCTATCAACGAATTGACGGCGAAGGCGGCGCCTGCCAGCAGCCAGATCCCAAGCGTCGCAGTTACAACGAGCCGCCACGGCGGCAGTTCCGGTGTCGACAGAAACATGCCGATGACCGCGCAGAAAATTGCCAAATGCGTCACGCGCGGCTTGGTCAATGCACGGTATTGCGTGAGCAGATGCAGCAGCCCGCGCTCGGTCGGCAACTGGATGTCGGTATTCGTGTTCGCGGTCATTCGGAAATTGGAGAAACGAGCGGCGACGGGGATGCGAGATGCAAGTTTAGCCATTTGTGCGAGGTCCTATGTAGCACCACGACCAGCATCGCAATCAATAACGCGGCACCGCCACTGTGCAAGACGGCGAGCAGCAGCGGCCACTGCAGCACGACGTTAGATAGACCCGTCAATAACTGCATTGATAGAACCACGACCAATCCACGTGCAAGGTGTGAGAGCCCCCGCAGGCGCCACAGTTGCAAAATTAAAGCGCCAACCACTGCGACCACGACGATCGCGAAAGCGCGATGCGTCCAGTGAATCGCTACCAGCGCTTGAAATGAGATCAATGCACCGTCCGCGGTCCGGCCAAGCGAGCGCCACCCGGTGAATCCCTCGGAAAAATTCATCAGCGGCCAGACTTCGCCCTGACAGAGCGGGAAATCGGAGCACGCCATCACTGCGTAATTGCTGCTGACCCAGCCACCCAGCGCGATTTGCACGAACACGGCAGTCAAGGCCGCGAACGCGAGGGTACGCACATGCGGTGCGCCCACTTGAGGCACGCGGTCTTCGCGCAACGCGAGCCAGGTCAGCAGTGCGAGCAGCACCACGCCGCCCAGCAGATGCATTGTCACGATGGCCGGCTGTAATTTGAGCGTTACCGTTAACGCGCCGAAGGCGCCTTGGAGGCAAACCCAGATCAATGTCACCGTGGCCAGCCATGGTGAGGCAACGGGCTCGCCAGTGACCGACACTCTTCGCCACGCCTGAACCGTAAGTATGATCACAAGAACCCCAACCGCCAATGCCAGATAACGATGCAGCATCTCGATCCAAGCCTTCGTAACCGTCACCGGACCCGAAGGCATTGCTGTTTGCGCCTGCATGATCGGCTCGAGTGCCGACATCGGGTTCGAATGTCCGTAGCAACCAGGCCAGTCGGGGCAACCGAGTCCCGAATCGGTCAGTCGGGTAAAGCTTCCGAACATGATCAGATCAAGTGTCAGAAACACCGTAACCCAAGCAAGCTTGCGAAATTTTCTAGGATCGCGCGAACTAAACACAAACAGCAGCGGAAGTACGGCGAGCGCTACACCAAAAATTGCAAGCCATGTCAGCGACACCGGGGTCATTGCGCAGGGTTTTGAGTCCGCGGATCGATCAGGATCCACCCCGCGGCTACTTTTAGAAGCCTGGCGATGTCACGCTTGACGCCGTTGATCTGCGCGTCCTTCGGCCATCGCAGCATCAGATTCCCGCGCGGGTCGATAAGCCAGATGTGGTCGGTCAATTGCGCATCATTGGATTCCGGCAACACCAGAAAATCGCGCAGCTGTTGGAGCGGCGCACGAATGAAATGCGTACCCTCGTATTCGCGCATCAGCGAAATTGGCAGGGGCGCGTGGTCAGTAATCAGCCAAACGCGCTCGATGCGGTCGCGATCCTTGCCGGTCATTGTGCGCTGCTGGCGCATCATCAGCAGCTTGCCCGCGCAATTTGCATCGCACTCGGAAGTGTCGACCATCATCAACACCCAACGGCCGATCAAGTGGCGCATATCGAACGGCGACCCGTCGACGGTTGCGAGCAGCAACCCGGGTACCGGCCGTTGCGGCTCGATCAGCGAACCGTAGTTGGTTCGGCTCGACGGCGGCAACACGTAATAGGCGATGTAAGCAGCTGCCACGGGGAGCACGCCCAGCGCGAGCAATATATACAGCGGCAGGTATCGCCTAAAACGCGTTTTCATTGCCTTTGACCTCGCCTGATTCCGAGTGCGGTCGTCAGCGCCGCAATCAAAACGGCAAGCGAGTACCACTGGAATGCATAGCCTCGATGTTTTTCAACTCCGGTCGCCGGCCTCGGCCACTCACGTCGCAGTCCATCAGCAGATTGAATGCGCGCATCCGCGCTCTCGCGCACCACGAATCGCGCAACGCTGCGTCCCGTCGCTCGCTCGTAAGCGTCGTAATCAAGGTTTTGCCAAAGGCCGGGGACGCGGTGTTCGGGGTCACGTCCAATTTCCAAGAGCAGGCTCGGCCGTGCGACCGCAAGCCCGTCGACCGTTACAACGCCCGGCGGGGGATCCGGCGCGTCGACGCGGGAGCGATCGTGCAGGTCACGTGATTTCCAACCACGATCAATCAGCACTGCCGGCAACTGCTGATCGATCACCAGCGGCGTCAGCACATAGACACCTGCTGTCCCGTTTAACGCGCGGTTGTCGAGAAAGATAGTGCCCGCCGCATCGAAGACGCCAGTGGTCCGGACTCTACGCGGTAACCCGGAGGTGACCTGCTGAATTGATGACCGTGACGGCGCAATGTCCACCGGCGCATTCCGCTCGGCGGCGTCCGCCTGCGCCTGCAGCGCAAGCTTGACATCACCGCGCCGCATCTGCCAGTTACCCAAAGCAATGGCGATGCTGAAGCAGACCACTGCAGCCACATAACCTGCGATCAGCCTCCCGTTTCGCATCGAAGGCAATGGGATAATCCCACCCCGTTCCCGATCGCCGATATGCGCATCATCATCGTTCTCGCACTGGCCGGCATTGTGTTGTCGCTTGGCTCTGCACTCGTTTATTTAATCCGCGACAAGGGCAAGACCAATCGCACGGTTAACGCACTGACGATGCGCGTTGCGATCTCGGTCGCGCTGTTTTTGTTCATTTTGTTCAGCTATTGGATGGGCTGGATCACGCCGCGTCAGTTCGGGACGTAGAGCGCTGTCAACAGCGGACCGACCGACCGCTGCACCGCGCAGCTCGCCTAAAGCCAATAGACGACGATATAAAGCCCGACCCAGACCACATCGACGAAGTGCCAGTACCAGGCGGAGGCTTCGAAAGCGAAGTGCTGATCAGGCTTGAAATGTCCCTTGATCAGGCGCAGCAGTACGACTGACAACATCAGCGCGCCCAGAAAGACGTGAAAGCCGTGAAAGCCCGTCAACATAAAGAACGTCGATCCAAAAATTCCGGACGACAGCCGCAGGTTTAGATCGCGGTAGGCATGGCCATACTCGAAGATCTGCACACCAAGGAACGTCAACCCAAGCAGGACGGTAATCGCGAGCCACATGATGGTGCGACTTCGATGATTTGCGCGCAGGGCATGGTGCGCGATTGTCAAAGTGACGCCCGATGACAGCAGCAAGGCGGTGTTTATCGTCGGAAGCCAGAACGGTCCGAGCGTGGTGAACGGATCGACGGTGCCCGCGGGGCCCGAGTGCGGCCAGGTGTTTAGGAAATCCGGCCACAGCAGCTTGTGATCGAAATCGCCGAGCAGCGGCGCGCTGATGATGCGTGCGTAAAAAAGCGCGCCGAAAAAGGAAGCGAAAAACATCACTTCCGAAAAGATGAACCAGCTCATTCCCCAGCGGAAAGAGACATCGACCTTCCGGTTGTAGTCCCCGTGCTCAGACTCGCGCGATACGATCGAAAACCAACCGATCAGCATGTAGATCAGCGTGCACAACCCAATCGCCAGCGAAAACCATCCGAGCGAATTGTGATTGACCACCATGGCGGCGCCAAACATCGTGAAGATCATCGCGACGCCGCCGACCGCCGGCCATTGCGATGGCGCCGGGATGTAGTAGAGCGGCGCGTGAGCCGGCGAGCCGTGTGCTGCTGCTGTCGTTGGGTGCGATTGAGCCATTTTCCTCAGGGTTCCTTTGCCGATCAACGCACGACAAGATTAACGATAACGAGCAAAATCACTACGAAGAGCGCCGCCGCGACGATGCCGGTGATGATTACATGCAACGGATGCAGCGCAACAGCGTCCCTTTCGTAATCAGATCTGCGACGCACACCGAAAAATGACCAAAGAACTGCGCGCATCGTCGCAGCTAAACCGGCGCGTTTAGTCAGAGCTTCGCTTTCGGACTCGGGACTCATCGCAACGGTCATTGCACGGCGGCCACTGCCCCGGCAACTTCAAAGAAGGTATAGGACAGCGTGATCGTCTTCACGTCATCGGGCAGCTTCGGATCAATGAAAAAGACGACCGGAAACTGCCGCGTCTCACCCGCCGCGAGTGTCTGCTGCCGGAAGCAGAAGCATTCGAGCTTTTGCAGGTATTGCGCAGCACGCATCGGCGCATAACTGGGAATTGCCTGCCCTGCCATCGGACGTGGCTCAAGGTTGACCAGGTCATATTGAACCTGCACCAGTTCGCCGGGATGGACCGCGACATGATTTATATGGGGCCTCAAACGCCAGGCGCCCTGAGCGTTGGCGTCAAATTCGACAACCACCGTGCGCGCGGTATTAACCTGAGTGTTCTTAGCCGAGCTCTTTGCGTCGCTATTGCGAAGGGTCAGCACGTTGATTCCTGTGACCTCGCAGATCTTGCGGTAAAGCGGAATTAGAGCCCAGCCGAACCCAAACATCAGCAACGACACCACCAGGAGCTTGCGCAGGATCGTGCGATTGGCTGCACGGGTAGCACTTAACCTCGCGCCAATGCCAAGCATCTCAGCCCCCAGCGCGCCAATACTTTGCTACGACGCCGAGGAAGAACACCAGCGCGATCGATGCGAGGATCAACGCGGTGCTCAGATTGCGATTGCGTCCAATCATCGGCTACCTGACGACCGGCGGCGTCTCAAACGTGTGGAACGGCGGCGGCGACGGCAACGTCCACTCAAGACCGCCGTCAATGCTGTGCCACGGATCCTCACTTGCCTTCGGACCGCCACGAATGCATTTGACGATGACATAAAGAAAGAGCAGCTGGGATACGCCGAAGCCGAACGCAGTGACGGTCGCAAACGCATTGAAGTCGGCAAACTGCATCGGATAGTCCGCGTAGCGCCGCGGCATACCTGCCAGACCTAGAAAATGCATCGGGAAAAATGTGGCATTGAAAAAAATCATCGACAGCCAGAAATGCCACTTGCCGAGTTTTTCGTCATACATGTGGCCGGTCCACTTCGGCAACCAGTAGTACGCCCCGGCAAATAGCGAGAAAAGCGAACCGGCCACCAGCACGTAATGGAAGTGGGCCACGACGTAGTACGTGTCGTGCACTTGAATATCGATTGGAGCCACTGCGAGGATCAGTCCGGTGAAGCCACCCATCGTGAAAACAAAGATGAAGCCGATCGCGAACAGCATGGGCGTCTCGAACGTCATTGAGCCGCGATACATCGTGGCGATCCAGTTGAAAACCTTCACCCCCGTCGGCACCGCGATCAGCATCGTCGCGTACATAAAAAATAATTGTCCCGTCACGGGCATCCCGGTGGTGAACATGTGGTGAGCCCACACCATGAACGACAAAATCGCAATGGAGGCGGTCGCATAGACCATCGATGCATAGCCAAACAGAGGCTTGCGCGCGAACACCGGGATCACCTGCGAAACGATGCCAAAGCCGGGCAAAATCATGATGTAGACCTCGGGATGCCCGAAAAACCAGAAAATATGCTGATACATCACCGGGTCCCCACCGCCGGCAGCATTAAAGAAGCTGGTGCCAAAGTGGCGGTCGGTCAACGTCATCGTGATTGCGCCGGCGAGTACCGGCATCACCGCAATCAACAGATAAGCCGTAATCAGCCAGGTCCAGACGAACATCGGCATCTTCATCAGCGTCATGCCCGGCGCGCGCATGTTGAGAATCGTCGTGATGATGTTGATCGACCCCATGATCGAACTCGCGCCCATGATGTGCAGAGCGAAGATCGCGAGATCCATGCCCGGGCCCATCTGCACAGTCAGCGGCGCGTAGAGCGTCCAGCCGGCCGCCGTTGCGCCGCCCGGAACGAAGAACGAGACGACGAGTAACAACGCGGCGGGCGGTAACAACCAGAAACTGAAGTTGTTCATGCGGGCAAATGCCATGTCGGGCGCGCCGATCATCAGCGGTACTTGCCAGTTCGCAAAACCAACGAACGCCGGCATGATCGCGCCGAACACCATGATGACGCCGTGCATCGTTGTCAGCTGATTAAAGAACTCAGGGCGCCAGAACTGCAACCCAGGTTGAAACAGTTCCAGGCGAACGCCGAGCGCCAACGTGCCGCCGAGGATAAACATGGTGAAAGAAAACCACAGATACATCGTGCCGATGTCCTTGTGGTTGGTCGCGTACAGCCAGCGACGCCACCCATAGGGGGCGTGCTCATGCGCGTGGTCTGCGTGATCACCGCTGCCATGCGCTTGGCCAGGCACCAGCGGAGGATTTATGGCATGTTCGCTCACGCCAGCAGGTACGGGGGTTATGGCGCTCATTGAATTCCTAACGTTCTACGATGTCACTTGCGCGCGGCACGAAAGTCAGCGGGTTGGACGATGCCGCCCTTGTTACCGAACGATGATTTGACGTGTGTCGCAACAGCGCCAAGTTCTACGTCGGACAAACCTTTCCACGACGGCATCGCATTGCGGCCGTTCAACAATATCTGCACCAATTCGGGCGTGTTGGCGACCACCTTGCTGCCGGCTACCGCGGGGAACGCAGGCGGTGCGCCCAGGCCGGTCGGTTGATGACATGCTTGGCAGTTCGCCGCGTAAACCTTCTCGCCGCGCGCAACGAGTTCTGTTTGCGTCCAAGCCTTCGCGGGGTCGTCAGCCAGCGCTGCCATCGCCTCCCTACGGCTAGCCACCCACTTCGTATAATCCTCTGCCGAGACCACCTGAACCGCAATAGGCATGAACGCGTGATCTTTGCCGCAAAGTTCATAGCAGCGACCGTAGAACGTGCCAATCTGATCGCCGCGAAACCAGGCGTCGCGCGTAAAGCCAGGGATCGCGTCCTGCTTGACCCCAAGAGCCGGCACGCCCCATGAATGAATCACATCGTTCGACGTAGTGATAACGCGAACTTTTCGGTTCACCGGAACCACCAGGGGTTGGGTGACCTCGCTCAGATAGTACGGCGTCTTGGCCTCGTCGCCTTCGATCTGCGAACGTGGAGTTGCCAACTGCGACAGAAACCCAATACCCTCACCCTCGCCGCGGATGTAGTCATAACCCCATTGCCACTGGTAGCCCGTGGCCTTGACGGTCACATCGGCGTTGCCCGTGTCTTTCATTGCAACAATGGTGCGCGTCGCAGGTAGAGCCATCAAGATGATGATGATGAACGGGATGACCGTCCAGACGATCTCAACGGTCGTGTTCTCGTGCCAATTGGCCGCGACCGCGCCCTTTGACCGACGGTGCTTCCAAATGGAGTAAAACATCACGCCAAAGACGAGAACAAAGATTGCGCCACAGATGATCAGCATGAAGTCATGCAGCTCATACATCTCTTGAGCCAGCGCGCTTCCCGGCGGCGGTAAGTTATATCGGCTCGTGATCGCGGCGCCGGCGTTCGTTGCGGCCAGCGTAAGCGACCCAAACGCTATCCGCTGCAACCTGTTTAACGGTAAACAGCTTCTGTTCATTCCGGCTTCGTTACCTTCGCCCTTGTTAAATACATCCGTGTTCCCAGTGTCTGAACTCGCCAGTGTGTTCAAAGCGCCGCAATGCGAGCACGCATCAGTGAGCGATCGAGCTCCTTCGCAAGCTGGGCCCGCGCTCGGTCTAGCAAATTTCGCCCAAACTCCAGCTTGACTCCCGGCGCTAGCAGATAGATGCGGACGCGCTTTCCTGACTGGCGGCCCACGGTCTCGACGTGTACGCGCGACTCGCGCGGATCGAATTGCCATCGTTGACGCGACAAGCCTTCGACTCGTTCCACCAAAACCGAACCGGGTGCCACCGCGATCCGCTCAACGTCGGCTGCATGCCGACCGTAACAAAGGAATGCGATGCCCACAGCGATCAGTTCAAGGCCGACAAACGGAAGGATCATCCACAACCCGAACGCTGCGAACCCCACACCGAAAACAAAGGACACCGCAACCAGCGAGCCAAAACAAATTGCCAGTTGCTGCGGGCTCGCTGAGCAATTTCGCTTGATGACCCACTGGCTGGCTTCGGACCCGGTGTCTGACATGCGCGCGGATTATACGGACTGGAAGACCGTATTTGCTTCCGCGATCGCCGAGCGCAGCGACCGCGTCGGAGGCTACTCTGGCGGGATGCGCAGATTCTGACCCGGATAGATCTTGTCGGGGTGGGTCAACATGGGCTTGTTCGCCTCGAAGATTTTTTGATACTGATTGGCGTCGCCGTAAAACTGCTTCGCTACTTTCGATAACGTGTCGCCTTTGACGATCGTGTAGAACTGCGACTCGGGCTGAGACTGATCTACTGTCATTTTGTCGTCGACCGCTGCAACGCTATGGATGTTGCCAGCGGCCAGAACGATTTTTTCCTTCGTTGCCTGATCTTTGGCAATGCCGAAAACCGTTGCAGTCGCACGCGCACCGTCGTATGTAACGGTCAGGCCCGTCGCCGTAAGGCCCAAGGTGGCGATGTACTTTTCGATCGCCGTGGCCGCCTCGCGATTAGCGGCGGCGATAGCGGCCGGGTCAACTTCAGTTGCCTCGGCTGAAGGTGTTGCAGCCTGCGCCTTTTGACCAAACAACTTCTCGCCCGCGTCTTTAAAAAACGAAATAATGGACATCCGATGCTCCTGTGGTTAGTAGAGATTATTGTCGAGCTCACGCGCTCGACTTGCGCTTGCTCAATTGCGCTCGCAGCGATTCGACGGTGATGCCAGCCGATCCACCTGCCTTCGGGGTTGGCTTCCAGGCATGTCCGTAGGCGACTTCGAAGGTTAGCCGAATTCGGCCGTCGTCTCCTCGTTGCGCGTCGAGCGCAGCTAGCAGATTGCGCACCTGCCCGCTCGAAGGAAGGGCCGGCGAGCGATCGTCGCGCGGGTTGCCGCCAAGCGCACGCACCTCTTGCAGTAATTGGAGCGGCGAGGCGTAAGTCAGCGTAATCAGCTCGGAGTCCATCACCGGCGTCGCCAAACCGGCCGCGACCATCATGTCGCCGAAATCGTGCATATCGACAAACGGCATCGGGCGCGCGCGGGGCAACGAGCGGGCGGCAGCGCGGAGCTCCTTGAGCGTGTCAGGGCCGAAACAGCTGAATAGCAGCAACCCGTCGATCTTAAGCACGCGCTTCCACTCGGGGAAAACGGTATGCGGCACGGGGTGCCAATGCAGCATCAGGTTGGAATACAAGAGATCAACCGTGTCGCTGGCAATTGGCAATGCTCCCGCCTCGCCCGCCACTCTGAGTGTCTTGGATCGGCGCATCCAGTTTCGATATCGCTGCACGACGCCTTGCGCCTGGCCAGCCCGCAGCATCCGTTCCGATACGTCAACGCCCAACCAGTCGGCGCCTGGATAACGCGTTCGAATCGACGCGCGCGACTCGCCCAGACCACAACCGACGTCGACAACAATGCCGGGTGCAACTCGCATGTACTGCAGCCTCTCGAGCAGCCGGTGCGCGATCTCACGGTTCAATGCAGAGCTTTCTGCAAAGCGCGCGGCCCGAGCATCGAATTGGCGACGCACCGTTGTCACGCGCGCAGGAATTCGCGGCGGCGCCAGCATGGTCGGAGTCAACTCGGAGGATCCAGGTCCCAACGGCATGGCGAGGCCTAAATGCAATGAGTATATGCAGCTATGCTCGATCATCCGTACGCGGCGCTGCATAGGCGATCAATTAATGCTGCGGGCCTTGTCCCACCACCTATTGCCTGCGCACTGCGTCGTGTGCCAAATCGGGCTGGGCAGGCCGGCGGCCGCAGTGTGCGCGCCGTGCGAGGCTGATTTCTTCCCGGTGCTGAGTCGATGCCCGCGCTGTGCAATCTCGCTTTCAGGGGCCGCGCAGAGTGCGGTCGGTCTTTGTGGGCGCTGTCTTGCTCAGCTGCCGCATTTCGATGCTACGTCGACGCTGGCAGATTACGTTTCGCCGGTCGACGGAATGGTGATCGCAATGAAATTCACCGCGCGGCTGGACCTTGCACATTTCTTTGGTCGCCTGCTTGCGGAACGCGCAGGGCCTGAGATAAAGGTACCCAACCAGATCATTGCTGTTCCACTCGCCTTCGAGCGCGTGCGTGAACGCGGCTTTAACCAGTCGCACCATATCGCGAAGGCACTGGCGGCTGCCAGCGGCGGACATCTCGCCAATGATCGGCTGCTGCGCGTGCGCAATACGACGCCTCAGCAATCGCTGAGCATTGACGAGCGCCGTCGCAATGTACGCGGCGCCTTTGCGGTGCAGGGGACACTGGAGCATCAGTCGGTTTTCGTCGTCGACGATGTGATGACCACCGGTAGCACGCTGAACGAAATCGCGCGCGTGTTGAAGCAAGCCGGCGCAGCCCGTGTACATAACCTTATCGTCGCGCGTACACCTGGGTGAGGGTCAGTGTTCAACATCGTCCTTGTCGAACCGGAGATTCCGCCTAACACCGGCAATGTGATTCGGCTCGCGGCCAATACGGGCGCCCGTCTGCATCTGGTTGCGCCGCTTGGTTTCAAGCTCGACGACAAACAGTTGCGACGAGCCGGCCTCGACTATCACGAATTCACAGCGCTCAAGCTTCATGCGAGCTTCGACGCCCTGCTTGCCACTGAAGCTCCAGCTATAGAGCGCACATTCGCATTGACCACGCGCGGCACGCGAACTTTGGACGAGGTGACGTTCGAGCCTGGCGATTGGTTTGTGTTCGGCAACGAAACGAGCGGCTTGCCGGATCGGATTCGTACGCACTTCGCCGAGTCGCACCGCATTCGGCTGCCGATGCGCCCGGGAAATCGCAGCCTTAACCTGTCGAACGCGGTCGCAATTGTGATTTTCGAAGCCTGGCGGCAGGCGGGCTACGCGGGCGGCAAATAACCGCGCGGATCGCGGGCCTTCAACAAAGCATTTCCGGCTTCGGCTCGCGCGCGAGTAATGCATGCAACGCCTCTGACGGAGTTAACGCGCCATCCAGCACCGCACACACCGCTTCGGTAATAGGCATTGAGATCCCAAGTTGCCGAGCGCGAGCAAGCACGGCATGGGCGGATCGCACCCCCTCGGCGACGTGTCCGAGCTCTTTAACCGCACTTGTGGCCGAATGCCCGCGCCCGAGCGCCAAACCAACCCGGCGGTTTCGTGAAAGATCGCTGGTTGCAGTCAAAACGAGGTCACCGATTCCTGTCAACCCCATAAACGTCTCCGCGCGAGCACCGAGCGCGATACCGATACGCGTCATCTCGGCGAGTCCGCGCGTAATCAGCGCCGCGCGTGCGTTTAAACCCAGCTCGAGCGCGTCCGAAATACCGGTGGCCACCGCCATGATGTTCTTGACGGCACCTCCAACCTCGACTCCGACCACATCGTCGGTTGAATAAATCCGCAGCGGCCCGGTATGGACGGCTGCAGTGACGTGCTCGCAAAATTCAGGCGAGCCAGCCACGGTCAATGCCGTTGGCAGGCCGCGGGCGACTTCAATGGCGAAACTCGGACCCGACAGCGGGCCGCTATTGCTAAGATATTCGCATTCGTCTTCGATGATCTGGTGCGGCAGTTGCCCGCTTTGCTGTTCGAAGCCTTTGCAAAGCCAAACGAACGGCGCCTGGGGAGCAATCTGCCGCACGCGACGCGTTGTCGCGCGCAAACCATCCGTCGGTGTGGCAATCAACGTCAGGCCTTGCGCACCGTGGGAGACGGCCTGACGGAAATCGTGGGTAACGATCAGCGAGTCGGGCAGTCGCGCCATTGGCAAGTAGCGCTGGTTAACGCGAGAGCGTGACAAATCCGCACTGGCCGCCTCGCTTCTCGCGTACAGCACCACCGAATGGCGCGCGCACATCAATATTGCAATCGCAGTGCCCCACGCCCCCGCGCCGAGCACCGCGACCTTCATCCGAGTCAGTTGGATCGGACTACGGACTGGCTGCGCCGTTGCTTGCACCGGCAGGCTGAGTCGCGACCGAGCCCGCTGCACCCGGCTGCGACATCGCTGCCATCTTCTGCGAGTAAAACGCCTCAAAATTAATTTCGGCCAGATGAATCGCTGGCAAGCCGGTACGCGATATCAAATCGGCAACATTGGCGCGCAGATACGGATAAATGATGCCGGGACAAACAACCCCGAGCACCGGGCCCATTTGCTCATCGGCCAGATTTCTGATTTCGAAGATGCCGCCCTGCTTGCCTTCAACAAGGAAGAGCACCTTGTCTTTGACCTTCGCCGTGGCAGTGACCCGAACGACAACCTCATGCACGTTGTCGATCACAGGAGTGTTGCTGACCTCCAGTTGGATATCGACGGACGGGGCTTCGGCTTCCAGAAATATGTGCGGCGCGTGCGGCATTTCAAGCGACGCGTCCTTTAAGTAAACACGTTGCAGCTGGAATACTGGCGCCATTTCCGCACCTACAGAGCCCGCAGCAGCGGCAGGGGTTGTGTCCGTCATTGTTTTCCTTGAGACGATTCAAAAATAATTACGAATACGGCGTCATGCCGCAAGCAACGGTGCCAGCTTTCCCTCGCGGTCGAGGGCGGACAGGTCGTCGAACCCCCCGACGTGAGTCTCGCCGATGAAAATCTGCGGAACAGTGCGGCGACCGGTGCGCGTCATCATTTCGTCGCGCCGCTCCGGTTCGAGATCGACTCTGATCTTCTCGATCTCATCAACGCCGCGCGCCTTGAGCAGCGCTTCGGCTCGCAGGCAATAAGGGCACACACCAGTGCTGTACATCAGGACACGCGTCGTCATTAAAGCTCCCTTCATGTCCGAATCGGTAGCCCGGCCTCGCGCCAAGCGGCGAGGCCTCCTCCGAGAATAAAGACATCATTAAAGCCATTCGATCGCAGCTGTGCGGCCACCTTCCCGGCAGCTTGACCGTTAGCGCAGACAACGATCACCGGCTTGTCCTTCTTCAGCTCGCGCAGCCGGTCGGCGACCGTGGGGGCAGGTAAATTACGTGCATTCGGCAGTGAGCCCTTCGCAAATTCCTCAGCAGATCTGACGTCAACAATCGTCGCATTTCTGCTGTTGATCAGTTGCGTGACCTGCAACGTCGACAGAGCGGGACCCGACGACCGGTTGCGCACGATTGGCCAAAGCAGCATCCCGCCAGTGACGAACGCAATTGCAATCAGGAAAATGTTTTCGAGAACGAACTGCACAGCGGTCGGAAGAAAAGCGCAGGGAAGGACGTGAATTATAGAATAGCGCCATGAACGCACCGATGTTCACGCTTGTCCTGCTTCGTCATGGCGAAAGCCAATGGAATCTCGAAAACCGCTTTACCGGATGGACGGACGTCGATTTGACCGAGAACGGCCGGCGTGAGGCGCAGGCTGCGGGAGAATTGCTGCGCAACGAGGGCTTCTCCTTCGATATTGCCTATACCTCTGTGTTGAGGCGCGCGGTTCGTACGCTCTGGATAGCGCTTGATGCGCTTGATTTGATGTGGCTGCCCGTGGTTCACAGCTGGCGATTAAACGAACGGCACTACGGTGCGCTGCAGGGATTGAACAAGGCAGAAACGGCGGCGAAATACGGTGAGGCGCAAGTTCTGCAATGGCGGCGCTCCTATTCGGTTGCCCCAGAGCCGCTGCAGCCCTCAGATTCGCGCCAGGTGATAAATGACCCGCGGTACAAGCATCTAAAACCGCAGGATATGCCGCTGACCGAGAGTTTGAAGGACACGGTAGCGCGCGTCGTTCCGTTCTGGAATGACTCTATAAGCCCTGCAATCCTGCGCGGCCGCCGCGTCCTCGTCACTGCGCACGGCAATTCTTTACGCGCTCTGATCAAGCACCTCGATCAGCTGTCCGACGAGGCAATTGTGGCGTTGAACGTTCCCACCGGGCGCCCGCTAGTCTATGAATTGGATGCCGGATTGAAACCAATACGGCACTATTACCTGGGCGATGCAGCGGAAGCAGCTCGCGCCGCGCAGGCAGTCGCGGCACAAGGCCGGGTTATTGCTGCAGGGAGCAACGGGAACGCCGACTAGCGGTGGTGGTCAGAGGGGTGGTTGCGGCACTTCTGGCACTGTTGCCAGCCTATACTTTGAAATGCGTTTCCAACAGCGGTTAATTGTTGCGCTCAACTGATTTGCTGCGCGTTAGTGTTAACGGATGAACGTAGGGGGTGGCATGGCTGGCAGGGCTCGTAGTGCTGGTTTGATCGGAGTTGGCGCGGTTGCCGGCGTACTCGTCAGCCTGGGAATTTCGGCGTACGCGTTTCGCGATACGCGCGGACCGATCCCACTTGAAGAAATTCGCGCATTTACCGACGTGTTCGGTGCCGTGAAAGCAAATTACGTCGAGCCAGTCGACGACAAGAAACTGATGCACGAGGCAATCTCGGGGATGCTTGCGGGGCTGGACCCGCACTCAGCTTACCTCGACGCCGATGCGTTTAAAGACATGCAAAGCGACATTCAGGGCGAGTTTGGCGGCCTGGGTATCGAAGTCGGTGCCGAAGAAGGCATCATCAAGGTCATTGCTCCGATCGACGACACGCCGGCCGCGCGCGCCGGCATCAAGGCCGGCGACCTGATCATCAAGATCGATGACAAAGTCACCCGCGGCCTGACGCTGCCGGAAGCGGTGAAGTTGATGCGCGGCAAGCCCCGCACATCGATCACGCTGATCGTTGCACGCAAAGGAGAAGACAAGCCGTTGGAATTCAAGCTGACGCGCGACGTGATTCGTGTGCAGTCGGTCAAGTCGAAGATGATCGAGCCGGGCTACGGTTTCATTCGTGTCTCGCAGTTCAAAGAGCGCACGGTCGACGATCTGGTCAAGCAAATTAACGATCTGTACAAGCAGGGCCCGCTGAAGGGGCTGGTGCTCGACATCCGCAACGATCCAGGTGGTTTGTTGCACTCCGCAGTGGGCGTCTCTGCGGCATTTTTGCCGGCCAAGGCGTTGGTCGTGTCCACCGATGGCCGCACCGACGACGCTCGTCGCAAGTTCGTCGCGTCTCCGGAAGACTACCTGCGCGGTCGCGGCGAAGACATGCTTTCGAAGCTGCCTCCGCAGGCGAAGACCGTGCCGCTGATCGTGCTGGTCAATGGCGCCTCCGCATCGGCTTCGGAGATTGTTGCCGGCGCGCTGCAGGACCATAAACGCGCCGTCGTGCTTGGCACGCAGACTTTCGGCAAGGGATCGGTGCAGACGATCATTCCGCTGCGCATGGACGGCGATAACCCATCAGCAATCAAGTTGACCACCGCGCGTTACTACACACCCAAGGGCCGCTCGATCCAAGCCAAGGGCATCGTTCCCGACTTTATCGTCGAGGACACTCCGGAAGGTAACTTCGCCGGTTTCAACGTACGCGAAGCGGACCTCGTTCGACATCTGGAAAACGCGAAAGTCGAAGATGCGACTCGCGCGGCGACCGTACCCGGGGCGTCGGCCCCGCGGGGGTCGGCGACGCCTTCTACGGCGGTTACCAAGCCGATCGACGGCAAACTGGTGTCACCGAAGCGCTACGAGTGGGGTGCCCCCGAGGACTATCAACTGCTGCAGGCGATCAACCAGCTCAAGGGCAAGCCGGTGGATGTTGCCAAGCCAAAGCCTGATAGCGTCGCCGTTACCACGCCTTCGCGCTAAATCTAGAAGTGGGTTGGAAGCGGGCCGCCATGCGGCCCGTTTTTGTTTGATATGAACGACGACGAGCTTCTGCGCTATTCGCGCCACATCCTGCTTGACGAAATCGGCGTCGAAGGACAGCAGAAGATTCGCGCTTCGCACGTGCTGGTGATCGGCGCCGGTGGTCTCGGGTCGCCCGCTGCCTATTACCTCGCATCAGCCGGCGTAGCCACAATAGTGCTCGTCGATGGCGACGTCGTTGATCTGACGAACTTGCAGCGACAGATCCTGCACACCACGGAACGGGTTGGGATCTCGAAGGCTCTTTCGGGTCAGCAAACGCTGAACGCGATTAACGCCGACGTCCACGTAGTCCCGATATCGACCCGTGTTGATTCGGCTTCGCTGGATGAACTCGTTAAGCAGGCGTCGATCGTTCTTGACTGTTCGGATAACTTTGCAACCCGGCATGCAATCAATCATGCGTGCGTCAGGCACAGCAGGCCGCTGGTGTCCGGCGCTGCGATTCGGTTCGACGGTCAGATTGCTGTATTCGATTTACGCCGTGCGGGCTCGCCGTGCTATGCGTGTGTCTTTCCGCCGGGCGACGGCGCAGACGAACTGTGTTCAACGATGGGGGTGTTTGCCCCGCTGACGGGCATCATCGGCGCAATGCAGGCGGCCGAGGCGCTCAAACTCGCTGCTGGCATCTGGAGTGGTGCGGCGCAGTTGATGATGCTCGATGCGCTCGCCATGCGGTGGCATACGGTCCGACTGACCCGTGACCCTGAGTGTCCGGTCTGCGCAAACCGCGAGACTATGTCAGCTCACTAAAGCCGGCATCTGCGCGTCAAGGCCCTCGGTCGGCGACTTACGAAATCCGCTCTTTGCAAACCGATGCCAGCGACCCAGTACGAAGGCAACCACCAAAACCGCTCGGGCTCCGGCGTCAAAGGTGTCGGGCAATTCGTTTTCGGTCACCGCCACTCTGAAACCCTGCCTGATCGAAGCCTCGACGCGCTCGAATAATTGATTCATTCGTTCCTGTAGCCGCTCATTTTCATTGACGAGTGCATCGCCAATGAGGACGCGCGTCATGCCTCGATTGGTCTGCGCAAAATCGAGCAGCATGCTCACCATCGCGCGAACCTGCTTTGAACCCGACGGTTCCTCGGTGCTGATCTTGTTGATCAATCCGAAAATGGTGGTTTCGATGAATTCAATCAGGCCCTCGAACATTTGCGCCTTGCTGGCGAAGTGACGATACAACGCAGCTTCTGACACGTCGAGGCGGGCCGCAAGTGCCGCCGTCGTTACTTTCTCGCCTTTGGGGTCCTCCAGCATCGCGGCGAGCATCTGCAGAATTTGCAGTTTGCGTGCACCGGGCTTACGCGTACCAAGCGCACCAATGTCCATGACGCTCCGCTGGCCTGGGTGAACAATTCCGGAGTGGAAACAACTCGGTCGGCAGACCGCCGACGTGAAGGCATACTATCGTAGAAGCCCGCGACTGCGAACACTTTCGCGCTTGCCCAAAGAGCGGAACAAGACCCGAATTGTGCCTTGGCGAATCGCTTTGAAGCGATCTGGGAAGCGCTACCGCGGCTCGCAGAAACAGTACGAAATGGCGGCCAGCGGATTCGTGCGTGCAGCGAACAACAGGTCGAGATCGCGCCGCAACGAAGCGGAACTGCCCCGGTTTCCTAGCCAGCTGTCCAAACCGAACTCGGTACGCAACGCTGCGGCGACGCGCCCAAAGAACAACGACAGATACCGGCTGATGCCGCGTGGCTCGGGCTCAACGTACTCGAGCCGGTAAGCATCCCCGAGCCCGGCGCGCTTGGCAGCACTTTTAACGGCGGCATCGAGACCGCCCAGCGTGTCAACCAGGCCGCGCTCCTTCGCCTGCGCGCCCGTCCACACGCGACCTTGCGCGACTTCGTTGATCTGCTCGGGGGTGGAGTTGCGGCGCTTGGCAACCAGTCCGATGAATTCCCGATAATTGGAGTTGACCACCAGTTCGAGCGACTGTGCCAGGCGCTTGTCGAGCGGGCGACGCAAGTCCGTAGCCCCCGCGAGCCAGGTAGTCGCAACGCCGTCGATATTGACACCCAATTTTTCCATCGTGCCTTCAAACGTCGGCACCAGACCGAAGACACCGATCGAACCGGTGATCGTCGCCGCATCAGCAATGACTTCATCTGCACCCATCGCGATCCAGTAGCCACCGGACGCGGCTACGTCGCCCATCGATGCAACCACCGGCTTGCCGGCCTTGCGCGTGAGGTCGAGCTGCTCGCGAATCAGTTCGGACGCCTGCACCAGTCCCCCCGGGGAATCGATGCGCAGTATCACGGCCTTGATATCGTCATCCTGCCGCGCGCGCTGAATGAGCTCAACCATCGTGCGCGCCCCCACCCTGCCCTGCTGAGCATCGCCACCGGTAATCTCACCCTGCGCAACGATCACGCCGATCGCGTCACCGCCAATGCGCGGGCGAAGACTTCTCAGGTACGAATAGAACGAAACCTGCTGAAACGTCTCGTCGTCTTCGCGACTGCGCGGGGCACCGCCCTGAAGTAATTGATCGCGAAACTGATCACGCGTCCTCAAGCCATCGACCAGGCGCTCGTTCAACGCCAAGCGCGCGATATCGCCACCGGCCACCGTAAGGCGCTGCGGCAGATCGGCAATCGCGGAGTCGATCGCCCCTGCCGTCAGTTTTCGTGCGCGTTCGACATCGGCGGTCCAGATCGACCACACACCGGAAAGAAGCAACGTGTCAGCCTCCTTTGCCTCGGGCGTGGCACCCGTGCGCGTGAACGGCTCCGAAAAGCTCTTGTAGCGCCCCGCCTGAAAAGCGTTGACCTTTACTCCAAGCTTGTCGAGCAGCGTCTTGTAGTAGCCGCGCGTTGCCTCCAGACCCCGGACAGTCAACGCACCTGCCGGATGCAGATACACCTCGTCGGCGTGCGCAGCCAGGTAATACTGTGGCTGGCTATAACTTTCCCCCCACGCGTAAACCGGTTTCCCGCTTGCCTTGAATCGCTCAATGGCGGCACCTACCTCGCGCAAAGTTGCAGTGCCCGCTCCGCGCATGTCATCCAATACCAGCACTGCGCGCGTGATGTGTGCATCCTTGGCGGCGGCGTCGAGCGCCTGCGACACGTCGCGCACACGGGTTTCAAATCGTTGTTCACCCAGTGCCTCGGCAACTGCGGCCTCGCGCGGTCCAATGGTGTACTCCTCGACAATGTCGCCTTGCACGTTGACCACCAACGAAGTATTGGGTGCAACCACAACCGGGCCGTCACTCGCGAGCCAGGCAAGCAGCAGAATTCCGACAATCGCCAGGAACAGAAGATTGAAAATCAACCGGCGCGCGAAGTTCAGCGCGCGCCATAGGCCCCCAAAGAAGCGACGAATCAGTCCCGGACGAGCAACGACCATTGAAGTTCCGATCAGTGCGACTTGATCATGGTGCCCACACCCTGGTCGGTGAGAATTTCAAGCAGCAGGCAGTGGTCAACCCTGCCGTCGATGATGTGCACCGAGTTGACGCCGCTCTTTGCAGCGTCGAGCGCGGACGATAACTTCGGCAGCATGCCGCCGGAAATCGTTCCATCGGCAAACAAATCGTCGATTTGCCGCGCAGAAAGCCCGGTCAGCAATCTGCCGGCTTTGTCGAGCACGCCCGGCGTATTCGTCAACATCACGAGCTTCTCCGCTTTCAGAATCTCCGCAATCTTGCCCGCAACGACATCGGCGTTGATGTTGTAGGTCAGATTGTCTTCACCGAAGCCAATCGGCGATATGACCGGAATGAATGCATCGTCCTGCAACGCTTTGACGACCGCCGGGTTGATCGCCTCGATCTCGCCGACATGCCCGATGTCGTAACTCTTCGTAGCATCGGCGATGTCGAGCATACGCAGCTTGCGCGCCCGGATCAGCCCGCCGTCCTTGCCGGTCAACCCGACCGCCTGGCCGCCGAAGCGGTTGATCAACGTGACCAGCTCTCCCTGTATTTCGCCCGCCAGCACCCACTCCACGACTTCCATCGTCTCGGCATCGGTCACTCGCATGCCCTGCACAAACGTTGATTTTTTGCCAACGCGCTCGAGTGCTTCGTCGATCTGCGGACCGCCACCGTGCACCACCACGGGATTCATCCCGACCAGCTTCAGCAGAACGACGTCGTGCGCGAAGGCTTCCTTGAGGTTCTGATCGATCATCGCGTTGCCACCATATTTGATGACGATCGTCTTGCCGTGAAAGCGCCGAATGTACGGCAGGGCCTCGGACAGAATTTCGGCTTTTAACTGCGGCGCAATAGGCGCGGCGTTGACTACGGCAGGGTGGGTTAACGCAGCATCCATCGGCGCGCGAATCTTACACGCGCATATCGGCAAACTCTAAAGCGCGCGAGCGCGAACCTCGATCTCAACCGGCTGCGTCAACAGCTTTTTTTCGCGTGTCTCAATGCGTAAATCAACTTTGATCCTCTCGCCCGCAGTCAGCTCGCGCTTCAGATCCATCAGCATCATGTGATAGCCGCCCGATTTCAATTCAATCGTTTTGCCGGGCGGCAGGTCCAACGCACGAAGCGGACGCATCAGCATCACGTTGCCATCCATCGCCATTTCGTGAATTTCGACGACACCGGCGACGTCGCTCGACGCGCCAATCACGCGCGCGCCGTGTTTTGACTTCAGCTTCATGAACGCACCGGTTCCCAATTGACCGGCAACTGTGGGCCGCGCCCAGGCGGATGTCACCTCGATGATCGCCACGCCCTGGGCATCGGCTGCAACTCCGATCACAGATAGCAGCACACTGAGCCCCGAGCGGTGCAGGCGTCTAGAGAACATAACGCGCCAGATCTTCATTGCGTGCGAGGTCGCCCAGTTTGGCGTCGACGTACGCCGCGTCGATGCGCACCTGCGCGGGTTCACTACTTACCTGGCTTCCAGCGCCGAACGAGACTTCTTCCAGCAACTTTTCCAGCACTGTGTACAGCCGGCGCGCGCCGATGTTCTCGGTTCGCTCGTTGACCGAGTGCGCGATTTCCGCGAGCCGGTGGATTCCTTCGTCGGTGAAGTCAAGCGCGCAGCCATCGGTCGCGAGCAAGGCCTCGTACTGCTCGGTCAGGCTGGCATCGGTCGTTTTCAGAATGCGCTCAAAGTCCTCGACGGTAAGGGAGTCGAGCTCCACGCGAATCGGAAAGCGGCCCTGCAACTCAGGAATCAGGTCTGACGGCTTGGCCAGATGAAACGCGCCCGATGCAATGAACAGAATGTGATCGGTCTTGACCATGCCGTACTTTGTGTTGACGGTCGTGCCTTCGACAAGAGGCAGAAGATCGCGCTGCACGCCCTGGCGCGACACGTCGGCGCCCTGCAGCTCGGAGCGCGATGCAATTTTATCGATCTCGTCGAGGAACACGATGCCGTTGGACTCGGCGTTGGCTATGGCGCGGGTTTTGAGCTCCTCATCGTTGACCAGACGCGACGCTTCTTCATCCGTTAGCAGCTTCAATGCTTGCTTGATCGCAAGCTTGCGCGGTTTGCGTCGCTCGCGCCCAAGATTCGAAAACATTGTCTGGATCTGCTGTGTCAGCTCTTCCATTCCTGGTGGAGCCATGACTTCCAGCGCTTGCGATGCGGCGGCGACCTCAATCTCGATCTCCTTGTCGTCGAGTTCGCCTTCGCGCAGTCTTTTGCGAAACTTCTGTCTCGTAGCGTTCTGATCGTCGCGACTACCCGCCGAAAAACCGACGTCCCGCGCGGGTGGCACCAGGATGTCGAGTACACGATCTTCGGCGGCGTCCTGCGCCCGCGTGACCACTTTTTTGGTTTCGGACTCGCGCGTCTGTTTGATCGAGATATCAACCAGGTCGCGAATGATGGTGTCAACATCGCGGCCGACATATCCAACCTCGGTGAACTTCGTGGCTTCGACCTTGATGAACGGCGCATCTGCCAGGCGCGCGAGCCGACGTGCAATTTCCGTTTTGCCAACGCCGGTGGGCCCGATCATGAGAATATTTTTCGGCGTGATCTCGGACCGAAGCGGTTCGTCGACCTGCTGGCGGCGCCAGCGATTGCGCAGAGCCACCGCGACCGCGCGCTTGGCGCGGTCCTGGCCTACGATGTGTTTGTTAAGTTCGTGAACAATTTCTCTGGGTGTCATCATGAAAAGCGCTCCGTCCGGAGCGGCCGCGCGTACGCGCGCTTTACAAGGGCAAGCGGAGGCGCGTCACACGTGCGCCACTTAGTCAATTGATTCAATCGTGTGGGTCTGATTCGTATAGATGCAAAGATCGCCGGCGATCTCGAGGGCTTTTTTGACCAGGTCCTTGGGCGCTAGATCGGTATTGTCCAGCAACGCACGCGCAGCGGCGTGCGCGTAGGGGCCGCCGGAGCCAATCGATATCAGGCCAAGCTCGGGTTCGAGGACATCGCCGGTGCCCGTAATGATCAGCGAGGTTTCCTTGTCGGCGACCGCCAGCATCGCTTCGAGCCGGCGCAGGATGCGGTCAGTGCGCCAGTCTTTTGCGAGTTCTACGGCGGAGCGCATCAGGTTGCCTTGATGCTTGTCGAGCTTGGCGTCGAATCGCTCGAATAACGTAAAGGCATCCGCGGTGGCGCCAGCAAAACCCGCAAGGATGCGGTCATGATGCAGCCGACGCACTTTTTTCGCGCCCTGTTTGACGATGATGTTGCCGAGGGTGACCTGACCGTCGCCCCCCATTGCGACTTTGGAGCCGCGGCGCGCGGAGACGATTGTCGTCCCGTGAAAGACTTCCATGGATTGAGTACCTACCTGTGCAGCCGCAGAATACGGCCTAGATAGGGTCGGAAAAGAGAACTTCTAGACCCTGCGCAATTGAACCTGTGCCACAGCGTCGACGCCCAGCAGCGCAAACAGCGCGCCGATCAGATAGTTGATATTTCGAAACTCGATGCTGGCGCCGTTCTGACGTACCTTGGTCACCATCGCCAGCATACCAGTGGCGGTAGAAAACTCGACTCGTTTCAGGTAAGTGCAATCGACCACCAGTTTCTTTTCAACGCGCGAAGCTGCCATTAGCCGGCCAAAATGCGGCTCGCCTTCGCCCCGCAACGTACCGCGCCAACACAGACCGTCGACGGCTTCCGGTGCCACCGCTACCGGCGCGACCGCAGCGCGAGTCTTCAGGTTAGGCGGAGCGGGTTCCCACGATGGCGGCGACACTTCATATGTGATGCAGTACTGAATTCCGGTCTCTTCAAAGTCGTGCTGCCGGTTAAGCAAACGAAACACCTCGAGCAATAGCATCCACACCGCGTCACTAGGATCACGGCGACCCGCTTCTACCGCTGCGCGTAACGGGTTCACCAGTTGATCGGCACCCTGCAGCAGCAGTTCATGACTTGCACGCTTGAAAGCGTTGATCACTCGCAGCAGCAGCTCCGCGCCCACCGAATCGAAGCTACGCACCTTCGACGAATCAAGCGTTATTGATTGATGCGACAACGAGTGGTTCTTCAACTGTTCCAGATGTTTGACCACGCCGCCATCGACATTCTCCGGAAGCACGATGACCGGCGCCGTTGCGAGCTGGCCTCCAGCCAACGCCAGTACCGCCAGGTCGGGCTCGTCCTTGTAGTCGATCCATGCCGGGGGCGAGCTTTCAAAGCGCAACACGTATTCAATCGTCAGGCTGTCGAATCCGGCGCGGTCATTGCGTTGCTGCAACAGCTCGAACAACATCAGCCAGCCGCGCTGCGCCGACTCGCCCAGTTGATCGGATTGAATAGCCGCGCGCAGGCCCGCCTCGGCAGGCTCGATCAGTCCATTGGCGAACAGGATCGCAGTTTCTTCGATCGCCGAGCCGCCACCTTCGGCGTGCAATTCAAATGCATTGACGTTACCGCCCCAATCCTCGGAAATGACCTCGAGGGCATCGGAAGATTTCCCGCCCGCCGGAGCAACCGGCTCTGGTGCCGCAAGCGGCTGTTGCGACGCACGCTGCAACGTGGAGTTGGCGGCCGAATTCGAAAACATTGCGGACGCGCCACCGGGCCGCAGGAAATCCCGCGCCATTTCGGATTCGATCGCATCGATCTTGGCAGCAGTTTCCAACGCCAGCGTGCGATGCAAGTCTTTGTCCGCCATTGGACTGGTCGCACCGGTTTGTGTACCGCGTGCCAGGGTCGATGACGGATTTCGATTTACCGGCCCCGGAAGTGGGCGCGCTACGGGCCGCGGCGGCGTGCGAACCGCGCCCTTACCGGCTCCCGGCTCCGCATCTTTCGAATCTTTTTTGAAGAAAGAGAATGCCACTACCGTTTACCGTTTTCCGATCCGTTTAGCGCGCAGGCAGAAATGAACCGCGCGGGCGAAGCGACAAAAAATGACATCTGATTCTGGCACCTGCAGCCTTAGCGCCGACGCGTTCGGACACCCGAACCAAGTAACCCATTTCGCCTAGGTTAAGTTGCATTCAAACGGTTTGATTGCAGTTACGGTCGCACTTGATACCGTGTTCAAGTGAGCAAGCGCGAACCTCACTTGATCTTAACAAGCAAGTCCGCTGGCAAACCGTCGATCTGCACGGGAATCCCGCCTGTCGGTTATTACACAGGCAGCCGGCGTTCGTCGAACCCGAGAGACCACGAAAACAAGGCCACGCACACTTCGCCCGGGGCGTGAAATGCAGATTCTCAATCGCCAAACATCTTCTGCTTCAACTCGCGCCGCTGCTGCGCCTCGAGCGACAACGTCGCAGTGGGTCGGGCGAGCAGGCGAGGAACGCCGATCGGTTCGCCCGTCTCCTCGCAGTAGCCGTAATCACCGGCCTCAATGCGAGCGAGTGCCTGTTGGACTTTCTTGAGCAGCTTGCGTTCACGGTCGCGGGTACGCAATTCGAGTGCGTGCTCTTCTTCGATGGTTGCCCGATCCGCAGGATCGGGCACGATTACAGACTCGCGCAAATGCTCGGTGGTCTGGTCGGCGTTCTGCAGCAACTCAGCTTCCACCTCCTGCAAGCGATACTTGAAGTAGGCAAGCTGTTCGCCATTCATATAGTCCGTGTCGCGCATTTTTAGCAGCTGTTCCTCGGTCGGCAACCGCTTGCCGTTGACCATTACCGGAGCTTCGCTGCGAGTAGCTGAACGAGCCAACAAGTATTCATGCGCAGCAGCCAGTGCTTTCGGCGACGGCGCGGGGACCACCTTTGGCGCCACCGTGATCGCCGTGGGACTTGCAAGCCCTGGCGCGGGCATCGGCGGGATCTGCCGCTGCTCTTTGCCCGCGCGAGCGGGTCGGCCTCCGCGCGGGCGCGCCGGCGGGGGAGCCTTAATGGGCAGCGCGGATTTCCCGGCCGTACTGGGCGCCTTACCTTTTACAGCCGTCGCCGGCTTTTTCGCCGGCGCCGACTTGGTCTTGGAGCCCTTGGCTTTGCCAGCGGCTGCCTTGCCTCCAGCGGAAGTCCTGGCCGACGACATTTTCTTCACCACTTTTTTGACCACTTTCTTGACCACTTTCTTGATCGCCTTCTTTGCGCCTTTGGGCGCGGACTTGGCGATTTTCTTGGCTGGTTTCTTTGCTGCCGCCATCGGTCATCCCTTATTAAAAAGTTTGTTTCGTCGGTACGCGCTCGCCCACGCTATTACCGCGCAAGGCACGCTTCGAGACCTTTAATGATTGTGTCCTTCGGCAAATTACGCCCGATAAAGACAACCTTGCTGGAAGGCTTTTCATGGGCCGCCCATGGACGCCCCACATCGGCTCCCATCAGCATGTGCACGCCCTGAAAGATCGTGCGGCGGTTACTACCGTCCATGAAAAGCACGCCTTTATACCTAAGCATGTCCTGACCGTAAACCTGAGTCAGCGCGCCGAGGTATTCCTCAAGTTTCGCCGGATCGAACGGGCGGTTCGACTGGAAAACAAAGGCCTTGATTGCGTCATCATGGTGATGATGATGGCCGTTCTGCTCGCCGTCGTGATGATGATGCGGCTCTGCATGATCGTGGTGGTCATGACCATGCTTCCCCTGCCGAACTGCGTCCGGATGTTCCCCCGCGAGAAACTCGGGATCGATCTCGAGAATGGCGCTTAAGTTGAATCCGCGCACGTCAAGCACGTCCTTGAGTGGAACTTCGCCGAAGTTGACGGACTTGATCGGCGCGCGCGGATTCATTTTGAGCAGACGGTCTTTCAGCGACTGCGTTTCCGCCGAGGAGACCAGATCGGTCTTGCTCATCAGGATCCGGTCTGCGAATCCGACCTGGTTTTGCGCTTCCGGTTGCTGGTCCAACGTGTCGTGGCCGTGCTTGGCGTCGACGACGGTGATGACCGCGTCAAGCAGGTAATAGCTCGCAATATCGTCGTCCATAAAGAACGTCTGCGTCACGGGGCCCGGGTTGGCCATGCCGGTAGTTTCGATGATGACGCGCTCGAACGCGATCTCGCCTGCCTGACGCTTGTTCTTCAAATCATTCAGAATTCGCACCAGATCGCCGCGCACGGTGCAGCAAATGCAACCGTTATTCATCTCGACGATTTGCTCACCGGGCTCGGAAACAAGCAGCTCGGTATCGATCCCCTCGGGGCCGAATTCATTTTCGATCACCGCGATCTTGTGACCGTGCTGCTCGGTCAGAATCCGATTCAACAGGGTGGTCTTGCCGGCGCCTAGAAACCCCGTGAGGATCGTAACGGGAACCTGCGACCCAATTGCATTCACATCCATAAGCCTTGCCTGGCGTGGAGTCAAACTCCGGGAAGGGGCGAGAGTCTAGTCGTTTGCGCTCAGCCTTGTATAAGCCCGCCACCCGCCGAGCCGGTTAGGCGCGCAATGGGGAACTAGCGACGTCTAGCGCGCGGATGGGCGGCGTCGTACGCCTTCGCAAGATGTTGCCAATCGAGGCGGGTATAGATCTGCGTCGTCGAAATATTCGAATGACCAAGCAATTCCTGCACCGCGCGCAAATCGCCGCTCGATTGCAGCAGGTGAGAAGCAAAGCTGTGGCGCAACACGTGAGGGTGGACGTGAATTCCGAGGCCAAGTTTTCGCGATAGCAGCGCCAGCCGCGACTGCACGCTGCGCGCCGACAGCCGCTTGCCGCCGGTGGCGACGAACAGCGCGCGTTGATCGCAGCGGGCCTGCGCAGACCGCAGCGCGAGCCAGAGCGCCAGCGCCGCGCACGCCGGAGCACCGATGGGCACCGTGCGGGTCTTGCCGCCCTTTCCCGTGACAGTGGCTTCGGCCGCGGGCAAATCGATCCAGCTCGATGACGCAGGCGTTGCGCCCTCGGGGTCGAAATACCGGTAGTCGAGTGAAACCAACTCAGCCAGTCGCAGACCGCTTGAGTAAAGCAGCTCGACGATCGCATGGTCGCGATGTGCCACAGACGAATCGTCCGCCGGCTGTCCAGCAAACGTGACGGCTTGATCCGCTGACAACGCCTTGGGCAGTCGCTTGCTGCGCTTTGGCCCGCGCACGCCGATAGCCGGGTTGAGTGGCGCCAAGCCGCGCTCGCATAACCAGCGATACATCGAACGCCATGCCGACAGGGTTCGGGCGATGGATGCAGGACTCAACCCCGCGGAGTGCAGATTTGCCATGTAACGCCGAACGTCGTGCGAAGTCAGCGCCGAAAGCGTTTGTGCCCCCGCGGAAACGACCAACTTTTCGAGATCTGCCCGATAGGCTGCAATTGTATGACGCGATGCGCGGCGCTGGGTCGAAAGCTGCTGCAGAAACTGATCGACCAGCTCCAAGCCGCCCGCAGCTGTCATTTTGATTCGGCGCTCATCGCCGCAACCGCACCAGCGAAGCGCTGGCCAGTTCCCCTATTTTTTCCAGAAAGGTTGTACCCATCGAAGAGTGGAAGCGCTCAGGATCCGCAGATCCCAGAACCAGCATGCCGAACGTCTGCGGGTCCGCGCCGACTCTTAGAGGAAGCATCGCCAGGCTCTTGACCGTGCCGGCGTCTTCAAGCCACGCCGCCGCTTCGAAGCCGACATTTGGCCCGCAGAAAGGCACACGCATGCTGTTGGCGAAGCTAACGGTGTCGCTTTCCACCGCCTGCGCGCAATCGAGGAACGCGACTGCTGATTTGGTTTCCCACAGACGAATCCCCGCGTAAGGCACATCGAAAATGCGCTTCAACTCGCTGATCAGCGTCGCCGGCAATGCCGCTTCGTTCGTTTCGCCTAACAGCGCGCGAACCCACAACACGAGCTTGTCGGCGATTGCGTCGTTCCCCTGGCCATGGCGCACCATCTCTGCAACCTTGCTTTCGAGCGCTTTGATGCGCTCGCGCAGCATCAGCGACTGCCGCTCAACCAGTGAGATGGACTTGCCATCGTGGGGATGAGGCAGATGCAGCTGCGATAACAGTTGCGGATGCTGTTCGAAGAAATCCACGTGGCGCGCCAGGTAGTGCACGACATCCTGTGACTGCAGAGTTGTCATAGTGAAAGTTTCAAGCCCAGAGGTCAGATTTCAATTTCGCCTTTGAATACTGTTACTGCGCCGCCGGTCATCAGGACAGGTGATTCGGGCATTGAGTCGCGCCATTCGATCATCAGCTCGCCGCCAGGCGCGAGCACTTTAACCGGAGAATCGAGCAAACCGCGGCGTATACCGCTGACAACGGCCGCGCATGCGCCTGTGCCACACGCGAGCGTCTCGCCCGCGCCACGCTCCCACACCCGCAGCTGGATCGAGTGACGGTCGATGATCTGCATGAATCCTGCGTTAACGCGGGACGCAAAGCGTCGATGGTTCTCTATCAAGGGCCCGTCGATCGTGACTGCAACCGCCATGACATCCTCGACGCGCTGCACGGCGTGCGGGTTGCCCATCGACAGCGCCGCGATCATCACCTGATGTCCGATATCCAGCGGCCACAGGTGTTCTCGATGTTCAGTCATTGGCGCCAGGCCAGTTGGATCGAATGGAATTGCAAGAGGTTCGAAACGAGGAACACCCATGTCGACCGTGACGTCGCCATTGAGCTGCAGTTGCGGCTCGATGATCCCCGCGAGCGTCTGCACCCTGATCAAGCGCTTGTGCGTAAGCCCTTCGTCGTGCACGAAACGGACGAAACAACGCGCGCCGTTGCCGCACTGCTCGACTTCCCCGCCGTCGCTATTGAATATTCGGTAATTGAAATCGACCTCGGCCCGTTGTGGCGGCTCGACCATCAA